>Ga0099794_10000393_pt1 | contig 14774 bp, 17 predicted proteins | sample Rivendell_Oct201_10_FD_77320 | JGI IMG/M metagenome (GOLD analysis project Ga0099794, IMG submission 77320) | Vadose zone soil microbial communities from the Eel River Critical Zone Observatory, Northern California, USA -... | ecosystem: Host-associated > Plants > Roots > Rhizosphere > Soil ... | reverse complement strand
GGTTACCCTGAAGTTTGCGAACGCGGCTGAGATCAACGACTACCGGGTTGACCTGCACAAGGCCTTTCGGGACGCAAATCCCGGCCCGACCAGCTACCCGAGTCCGACCGCCATGTCACCGCAGAAGTACAACCGCCCGCACATCACGGACGGGCATCCTACATACAGCGGCGGATACGGCGGCCCGAATACGAGCGCCCGGGTGGCCAGTTCCGCCCCGAACGCGCACTCGTTTGACCGCCCCCCGCTGGGCAGCGGCCATCAGTCGCCCAGCCCGAGCCACATGAAAACCTCGTTCGAGTATCCCGCCGAGCAGGGGGTGCCGACTCAAATTCGTTATGCAGAAATCGAGAAGGACAAGGCTCGCCGTGCCCTGTCGATGATGCATGATCACCTGAATCACATGTTCCCCAGCTCCTGCCCGATGCTCGACCAGGATGCTTACCGTCAGGAGAACGGGCACACCCTGAACCTCCCCGTCGGCATCGGCAAGGCGGCCGTGGCCGAGGAGCCCGGCGAGGTTCTCGGCGATGTTTATAAGTACATCAGGAAGCTGGAGAAGAAGGTCCGCCTGGGCGAGATCACCGAGGCGCAGGCCCGGGACAAGCTGAGCAAGAGGACCGCGCAGAAGTACGCGGAGGACCTGCGCAAGCAGGTGGACAAGGGCATGACTTCCATCGAGGAAGTGCGTCGCGCTCTCGGCCTGGAGCCGGAGGCTCCCGTTGCCGAACTTCAGCAGAGCCTGCAGAAGATGGCTGGTCCGAACGTGACCGTGCTGCCTCCTGGAACCAAGGAGGCGGAGCCCGTTAATAAGGGCATGACTCCCGATGTCATGAAGAGCATGATGTCAGAAATCCTCCAGGAGCACATGGCTCCTCTTCAGGAAAAAATTACCGCCCAGGAAACCCAGCTTGCCGAGTATCACAAGCACTGGGAAGAGCAGCAGAACGAGATCACGAAGCATGAGCGGCGGTGGGAGGCTCTCGCCAATGAGCGTGATCCTGCCAGTGCCGGGTTTACTGGACTGGCCCTCAATCCGGCTAGGAACGCCCCGGCGGGGATTGTTCAGCAGGCCGAAGTGAGTAAGTCGGTTCAGGGCATGATGATGAGGCAGCTAGAGCGCACTTGGCGTACAAGTGAGAATCCTGCGGAGCGGGAAGCTGCATATAATGCCCTTCTCAAATATCAGGGAAAGACAGAATAAAGCAGTTTCTTATAATCCGCAAGGAGATTTTTGTGGCAGATATTCTTACCGGTACCGAGGAGGTCGGCGTTCCCGCGATGGGCGCTGGCGCTCCGGTCGGTGCTGTCAATGCGCAGATGGGCGCCGCAGCCCGCAGGTCCGACTACGAGGCGCTGTTCACCACTAAGGCCAAGGACCTGGTGAAAGGCGTCGGGCATGTCACCAACGGCGGCGTGCCGCTGTCTGAGGGCCGTCATTCCGGGGAGATCCTGACCAAGGCCACCCAGGCGGCCCTGGACGTGCGCACCGCGACGATGCGCGGCACCCGGGCCACGGACGAGGTGCTCGGCACCATGTCCACCGACTTCATGAACCACCGCAGCTTCGCGCCGCTCGCCTACCAGCTGAAGCAGTCCGCGATCCTGAACAAGTCGTTCACCGCGGGGAACCAGGGCATGAGCGGGGTGCCCTATGGCCTCGTGCCCTTCGACCTGCTCGCACCGAGCCGTCTTATCTATCCAGTATATACGCTTTTTCGGAACAAGTTTCCGAGACCTGCGGGTCAGGGTGCCGCACGTCAGGTCTACGGCCTGCTCGGCATCTCCGGCTCCCAGACGGGCGGCCAGGGGATCGTCGACATCTCGATGCCTGAGCTGGTCCAGTCCACGAACAACGTGATCTCCGGTTCGTCCGCGAACTGGCCGATCAACCTGCCGAAGACGGGCAGCCAGACTGAGTACAAGCTGTCGGTTCCGTATAGGTTCTTCGGGCTTACCGAAAGCTTGTCCTGGCTGGCGCAGTTCGAAGGTCAGGGTTTCGAAGATATTTCCGCACTGGCCAACCTGGTCCTGCTGCAGGAGATGATGCTGGGCGAGGAGTACCAGCTTCTGGCTGGTTCTTCGCAGAACCTGGCGACTCCTGGCACCCCGACTATCTCGGTCCGGAACGCTGGTTCGAACGAGACGGCGGTCACCGGGTTCACCACGAACATCGCGGTCCGGGTTACCGCGCTGAACTACTTCGGCGAGAGCGTCACCAGCGCGAGTGCCACTGCCGTGAACATCGCCGCGGGCCAGGTGGCGGATGTCACGCTGGTGCCCGTTCCGGGGGCTCAGCAGTACAACGTCTACGTCGGGACGAACACCCCCGGTGCCACCAACACCAACTACTGGCTGCAGATCGGGACGACCGTTCAGGCCGGGGTCACGACTGCCGGTACGCAGTCCGCGAACGCCATCGGCGGACTCCGCGTTACCGTCCAGGGCGCACTGGCCACTGCTGGCGCTCACCCGGTCACCACCGACACCGGTACGGGCGGCTCGAACAGGATGGAGGGGCTTATCCCCACTTTGTCCGGCCTTTCGGCCACTGGTTCGGGTCCGTACGCGAACGTCGGGTTCCAGGCGAGTAACGTCTGGCAGGGCGGTTATATCAACCAGTCCGTCGGTACCCACCTTTCGACGAATGCGCTGTTCACGGCTCTTGATGCCCTGTGGGAGGCTAACGGACTGAACAACGTCGCTCCCGGGGTTTACAAGGCGGACCCGTCGGAGATCGTCGCCGATGGTGGCGACCTCATGCGTCTCGCCAATGACATGCTGCTGCAGGGTAACTCCCTGAACTACCTGCTGAACATTTCGCAGGATCAAATCAGTGGTATCCGGGCAGGGGCCGCGGTGGCGGAATTCGTTAACCCGGTCACCCGCAGTACCGTTAAGCTGACCGTCCACCCGTGGATGTCGCAGGGCACCGCGCTTCTCATGTCTTATCAGCTGCCCCAGACTTGGAGTCATGTTGATAATGCTTGGGAGATGACGGTCGTCCAGGACTATATCAGTGTCGCCTGGCCGGTTATCGACGCTACTTTCCGATACTCCATTTTCCTGCTTGGGAGCCTCGTGGCCCACGCGCCTATGTACAGCGGAATCTTGCAGGGCCTGCAGGTTAGCGACGTCACGCCGTTCTCCTGATTAAAGAACCTCAGGGCGGCCTGTTCGCTGGGAAATTGGCTGACGTGCGTTGTCTGGCTACGGCCACCCTGAGGTTTCTGCAGTATATCATACGCGGCGGCAGCCGCAAATCTCTCAAAAATAAGGAGAATGTGTGGCTATCTCTGTCGCCTGGCAGACCGTCCTTACGGTTGGCACGACGGACACCGCGCTATATACGCTACCGTCCAGCGGAAACTTCGGAGGCTACGTCCGCGATCTGGTGATCACCAATTCGGGCGCGACCACGATCTGGGTGGGTCAGACCACATCTGGCTCTCCGGTGAGTACCACGACCGGGAGCTTCCAGATTCCCACCGGGGGATCGGTAATCCTCACCGAGTGTCAGGTCCCGGCCGCGACGGTTATTAAGGGCCTTAGTCCCGGAACTGCAGGATCAGCTTCCATCGGGTTCGCGACTAACGTCGCTTTCACCTGATTCTTCGCGAAAGAGGAATGTGTGGCAATCGGTACTTCCTGGGTCGTCAACGGCACTTCGGTTACGACATCTGCGGCCCTTTACACAGTCCCCAGCTCGGCTGCGGCCCTTTACGGCGCGTATGCCAGGGACCTGGTGGTCACCAATGGCGGGCCGTCCAGTCTATTCGTCACGCTCGGTTCCGGCTCGACTGCCGCGACCACCGCGCAGTCCTTCCAGATCCCGTCTGGCGGGACGGTGGTGCTGACCCAGTGCCAGGTGCCGACTAGCGCAATTATCTTCGGAGTGTCCGCGGGAACGTCGGCGACGTACATCGGGTACGGCTCTAACGTCTCGTACGTCTGATTCTCCGGACTGAAGAGAGAATCCTTCATCTTAGGAGAAATCATGCCATTTCTTGGCCCAGGGGTCGATCAGACGGTGGCCCCCGCGGTTACCCCGACGTGGGTTTTTACCCCGACGCCGGGTACTCAGTCAAGCGCCCGGTTCTACAATTACGGCAACATCAATCCGGTGTATATCGGCGGGTCGGCGGTCACCCAGTTCAACGGGCTTCCCTTGTACCCGGGAAACCGCCCGATCGAGTTGCAGAACATGAACGTCACCATGTACGTCTGTTCCGGGGCGGCCCGCGGTGCCGCGTCGGGGACGCTCACCGCTTCGGCGACGACTGCTGGTACCACGACGGTCACCCTGACGGCAATTGTTCCCGCGGCCCTGGCGGCGGGAACGACCGTCATGATCGGCAGCACGGCGAATACGTCCAGCATGGATGTCAACGTGGTGAACTCGACCACCGCGTCCAGTGCCATTACGTTCCTGAGTCCGCTGCTTTACGATCATGCCGCTTCCACCGTGGTTTACGCGGCGACGCCGAATACCGGATCGGTGCGTGTCACCGCGGGCGTTGGGTGATACCATTTAAGGGTGCCCAACCATAAGTGGTCGGAGGATAGAGAACGACAGGCGCTACAGCTTCGTGGCGAAGGTCTCTCTTACGCCCAGATCGGCATCCGTCTTCAGATGGATGGGTCTACCGTGCGTAAGCACTTGAATCCGGTCGCCAGCCTGCGTTCGACGTGGACGCATATCAGGCACAGATGTTACGATCCAAAGACCTGGGGCTACCGGCATTACGGTGCTCGCGGGATCGCCATGTGGGAGCCGTGGCGTGACGATAGCAGGAAGTTCGCTGAAGATATCATCGAGCTAATCGGCAGTCGCCCTACGCCACGGCATTCACTGGACAGGATCGACAACGACGGAAATTACGAGCCGGGCAATCTTCGCTGGGCTCTCCCTCGCGAGCAGGCGCTGAACAGGTCAAACTGTTCACCTTGGCCTAATATTTCGGTTTCTAAGCCGAAGACCTTTAAGAAGAAAATCTCTCCATATCTCCTGAAGATTGTCCTCTCTAAGGTATTTATTTCCGAAGAAGACGCGACCGCTTGCGCCGAAGCGCTAGACAAAGAGTTTGGCGACGTAATCGCGGAAATTACCCGACGCCTTGAAAACTGGCCGGGAAATGTGGAGGCGTGTGAAGAGTGAGATACCTGGTCACGGGTGGTGCGGGGTTCCTGGGTAGTGCCCTGGTTAAAAGACTAGCGGCAAGCGGACATGAAGTCCGGGTGCTGGATGATTTCTCGCGCGGCCAGCAAAGGCGGCTTGTTGACATTTCTTGCGAGATCGTCAACGGTGATGTCCGGGATGAAAAAACAGTATCGAATGCAGTTCAAGGATGCGACAGCATCCTGCATCTCGCATATCTGCAAGGAACTCAAACTTTTTACAGCTGCAGTAAAGATGTCCTTGATGTTGCCATCCGCGGCATGGTTAACATCTTGTCTGCTTGCGAACGCCAGGGTACTGGCGAGCTGCTCCTGATTTCCTCATCCGAGGCCTATCAGGTGGCCAGCATCGTCCCCACCTCGGAGACGATCCCGCTGACTGTCCCGGATGTCCTTAATCCCCGCTACTCTTATGGTGGCGGGAAGATTGCCTGCGAGCTGATGGCGATAGCGTGGCATAAGGTTGGCATCCTGGACAGGCTGATCATCGCCAGGCCTCACAATATCTACGGCCCGGACATGGGCCGCGAGCACGTGATTCCTGAATTCTGTATCAGGATGAACGGGTTTATTCAGGAGCATCCGAACGGGATCATCCCGTTCCCGATCCAGGGAACTGGCCTGGAGACTCGCAGTTTCTGCTATATCGATGACTGTATCGACCAGCTGACCCTGCTGCTTAATCGGGCAGACGATCTCGGAGTTTACCACGTCGGGACGATGGACGAGAAGACGATCAGCGACGTGGCGCACGGGGTAGCTGCCTGTTACGGCAGGGAGATCAAGGTAATTCCGGGGACGCTGCCGAAGGGCAGTCCGCCGAGACGCCTCCCGGATACGGAGAAAATACATCAGCTCGGGCATTTCTACTATCCCGAGGTGCTGTTCCCGGAAGGCCTGAGGCGCACTGTCGACTGGTACCGGGAGAACGCATGATCCGGCAGTGCGGCCTGTGCGGCGATGATTACTTTGAGGAAATCCTCAACTTGGGCGCGCAGCCTCTCGCCGAGAATGACAACGGGAAGCTGTACCCTCTCGCCCTGGTGCGGTGCAATTTCTGCAACCTGATCCAGCTCTCCTGGATGCCTCCGCAGGAGGAGGTATTCGCCGAGGATCACCCGTACACGACGGGGAATTCGAGGGAACGGCAGCGGCATTTCGCCGATCTCGCCAGGAAGCTTGCCCCGTCACTCGGGGCCGGGGATTTCGTGGTGGACATCGGGGCGAATGACGGCACGTTCCTGAAAGCCCTCCGGGATATCACGATCGGCGTCGGGTTCCTGGGTGTCGAGCCGACCGGGAAGGCGGGCAAGTCGGGTGACATCCCGATGCTGCGGGAGTTTTTCACCTGGAAGACGGGCCGGGATATCGTCGCCCAGGTGGACCAGAAGGCGACCGTCGTCACCGCCAGTAATGTCCTGGCACATGTCCCTGATCCGCACAATTTCATGAGCGGCGTGGAGCACCTGCTTGCCGATGACGGGATTTTCATCACCGAGAACCATGACTGGAACTCAGTGTCCCGGGGTGCGCAGATCGACACGGTTTATCACGAGCACCTGCGGTATTACACGATGGCCTCGCTGACCAGGCTGCTGGACGAGCACGGGCTGACGGTCACCGGGGTGGAGGAGATCCCTGCGCACGGCGGCTCGTTCCGGGTGACGGCGATGAAAGAGCCGCAGGACCTGCAGCAGAAGGCGGACAGGATAAAAGACCGCCTGCACGGTCTCCTGGAGGCCGCTGACGGCCCCGTGTACGGAATCGGGGCAACCACCAGGGCGACGCCGCTGATTCATTTCACGGGCATTCAGGACCGCCTGGAATGCGTCTGCGAGGTGGCCGGGTCGGACAAGATCGGCCGGAACATCCCGGGCACGAAGATCCCGGTCGTGGACGAGAAGAAGCTGATCGAGGACCAGCCGCCGTTCGCCCTGCTGCTGTCCTGGCACATCAAGGATGACATCATCCCGAAAATCCGCCTGATGGGATACAAGGGGACGTTCATCATCCCCCTCCCGGAGCCGAGGATTACCGATGGCTGACCGTTTCGAGGATGAACGGGGCGTTATCCAGGACATCCTGGCGGGTCCTGTTGACCAGGTGACCGAGATTTTCACCAGGAAAGGCTCGGTCCGCGGCAACCATATTCACCTGGAAACTACCCAGTGGACGTACATCGCGTACGGCAGCCTCCGGGTTGCCTGGGTTGAAGACGATGGTGTCCACCAGAAGGTTTACGGCCCGGGAAGCCTGATTACTGAAGCGGCGGGGATTCCTCACGCCTGGAAGGCAGAACAGGACACGATGGTGCTGGTTTTCACCAGGGGGCCTCGTTCCGGGGAAGCTTACGAGACAGACACCCGCCGCCTGGAAAGGCCGATTCTTTGACCGAGCTGTGTGTTTTCATTCCCACCCGCCATCGTCGTGACCTGGCCGAGAAGGCTGTCGCATCGTTCCGGGAGACGACTCTCGGGGACGTGGACCTGTTCCTGGTCGTCGACGACGATGATGATTCTTACGAGGGCGTGGACGCGCCCGTGATCACGGTGAAGCGCGACACCCTGGTGACGGCGATCAACGACGCGGCCCTGCAGCTCGCGGATAAGTACCCGGTGCTGTTCCTGGCCGCCGATGACATGATTTTCACCACGTCCGGCTGGGACCTGTTCATGATGGGCGCACTGGAAGCGCTCGGCGGGACCGGGTATATCTACCCGGACGACAAGCGCCGCTATGACGTTCCCGAGCACCCGCTGATCTCCAGTGACATCATCAGGGCACTCGGCTGGTTCGCCGAGCCCGGGTTCGGTCACTTCTATGTCGACAACGTATGGGCCGAGCTGGGCAAGCGGCTGGGGCTGATCCGGTTCTGTCCCCAGGCGGTGATCGAGCACAGGCATTACACGATTAACGCCGATGTGGAGCGGGACGAGACGTATAGCCTGGCCGAAGACGCCCACGGCAAGCCCGATGAGGCGGAATACCACGAATGGCGTGCCACCCGGATGCAGAACCAGGCATCCCTGCTGCGCAGGAAGTTCAACCCGGACATCAAATGGGTGCTCGACAAGATTTAAGGGAGTCGTGTGGCGTACGTAATGGGGAATCTTCAGGTAAGTACGGCAACCACCGTCCCCCTGTTCACGGTTCCCGCTGGACTGTGCAACGTCACCTTCTGGAACTCTTCCACTTTTGCTACAAATATCGTCTACGTGGGAACGAGCACTGCCACGACGTCTGCCAACGGATTGCAGTGCCACAGTATCCCGACCAGCTTCTCTAATTACGTCAGCAGCAGGGGTGCGACGTTCTACGGGGCCAACACGTCGGGCACCACCGGCATCGTCAACTTCATCATCGTGACCGACCAGACATGAGCATTATCCTCGGCTCGGCCACCGTCCCGTCCAGCTCGACGGTGGTGGCATTCAGGCTGCCGTCCGGGCTGTGCAATTTCATGCTTTACCAGCCGACCCAGGCGCAGGTGGTCTACGTGGGCACCAGTGCAAACGTGAGCGCCACGAATGGGATGCCTGTCCCGGTCACCCCGCTCGGCCAGGAAGCGTATCACTTCAACAACGGCGTCACGTATTACGCGACGACGGGAAACGCTACCGCTTCCTCATTCCAGTATATCATCAGCACTGCTAATTAGGAGTCAGCCTTGCCACGAGTTCAATTGCCCCCGGGCTGTCTCGGCTTCGCCGATGGTGACCAGAAGTTTCCCGCCGAGCGGGGTCCGGGGAGTTTCGTGAACATCGACGACACCGATCCGGTGGGCAGGATGGCGCTGAGGAAGATGAAAAACCAGGATTACGCCTCGGCGGGGCTGGTGGACGCTGGACCGGAGAAGTTCGTGGTGCGCAGGGGTCCGGAGGGCAGGTGGTGCCCGTCCTGCCCGAACAACACGATCTGGCACAGCTGGAAGAGGATCTGCCCGGACTGCTACGGGGAGACGATCCCGGAGTCGGAGATAAGCGAGCGCGAAGTGCGGATGGAAGACTATTTCGCGCCGATCGCGATGTAAATGGATCCCGCCAAGGATTACTGGTTCGACGACGAGCGGGAGATCCGCGATCAGTACTGGTGCATCGAACCCGGCCAGGTGGTCATGGATGTTGGCTGCCATATCGGCTCGTATTCCATTCCCGCGCTGACCGCGGGGGCGACCGTCTACGCGGTCGACCCTGACGTGTCCAGGCTGACCTGGGTGCGCCAGTTCTGGGAGGGTGACCCGGATCGGCTGATCACGATCGACCGGGCTCTGGCCGAGAAGGGCGGTTATACCGCCGAGTTCCGCGCCAGCCTGGACATCTCGGGCTACCGGGAGTTTCACGCCCCGGCCGACGCGAAGTTCTCCACCCTGGACGAACTGGCCGCTGAATACGAGCTGACCCGCCTGGACTGGGTGAAGATTGACGTGGAAGGCGCGGAGCTGGGTGTGCTGACCGGGGGCCTGGAGACGATTGCCAGGTTCCGCCCGTCACTGATCGTCGAGGCCCATGACATGGTGTACGGGTTCGTGGCCCGGATGGGCAGCGAGGGCAAGTGCCATGACCTGCTGAGAAACCTCGGGTATGAGATCGAGGTTGTCCCTTACGCCCGGTCTGCTCCCAGGGATTTCTGGATCTGTAAGCCGTTTCTCGCCGATAGCGACGGGAAGTGATAGGGGTCCTGGGCACGTCGGGGCGGAAACGACCAAATCTCTACCCGGAAAGCCCAGGACCCCGCACGTCCGCCGTGCGATAGCCAAGGACGGCGGACAGCAGAAGCTAGCAGTAGACGGGTGCTGACATCCTCTGCCTGTTCTCCTGCTCTTCCTGGATTATACCAGGTTTTTACCGTTTTGTCAAGCCCGTTTGGATGATGGCTGCCGTCCGTCCACTGAGGCGGATCAAAACGTGGTGCAGCCCAACTGCTGAAGGTGCCACGCCACCCGGCGCATGTCTTGCACAGTATCACAACACAGAAGGAGTGGTCAAAATTTCCCTTTACGCTCGCTCAGATCTTATGAGCGTATCAATCCCGGAAACTTCGGGAGGCTGCGGAGCCACGCACATGCGCTTGGTGACCCGCGGAGCCCCCGCGAAAGTATGGAAGCTGGACTGCCCCCCCTGCGAAGGGTACCTCAGGGGCGACGGCAAGCCGAAGGTGATCAAGGTGATCCCCGGCGACAAGGAACAGGGCATCCCGTCCCGGATGGAGCACGTCATCGACGCCCATCCGCAGTGGGCGAACACGCCCGAGGGCATCCCGCCCACGCCTGATGAGCAGCATGTCAACAAGATCCGGGCGGAGCGCGGCAGCCAGCAGCTGCAGCAGCTGTCAGCCCTGGCGGCCCTGCAGAAGGCGGGGCTGAAAATCCCCGACGAGGCGATGTGGCTGCTGGAGCAGAACTTCGACGCCCGGATCGTCAAGGGCAACGTGATCTGCAAGAACGGGCACGATAACGTCTCCGGCTCCAAGTTCTGCCAGGAGTGCGGCATCGAGATGGCCTCCGAAGGGGCAGCCGAGGAGAAAGAGGAAAAGGAAGAGGAACCTTTCGTGGACATCTGGAAACTGGACTTCAAGGCGCTCCAGAAGATGTGCAAGGGCAAGGGGATCTCCGCGAAGGGAAGTACTGACGTGCTGCGTCAGAGACTGACCACCAAGACTAACGGCCTTCAAGGTCAAAGGTCGTTAGCATAGGAGCATTATTGAGCAGGGCGGCCGGGCTGTGCAGGAGATGCGGGGGACCCAAGAGGGGCCGTGCAGCCCGGCCGTCCATGCCGATTGCCAGATGTGCTCAATGTGGCGATAATATCTGCGAACGTCACGCAAAGTGGCATACGGACGCTTACATCTGCACCAAGTGCGCGAACAAGATCGGATACAAGGAGTATGGTATCGCACAGCGTAGGATTTCACCCCCCGACTCCTCCCGGGAGTTGACTTATCTTCAGTCCGAAGATGAACCGGAAGACGCTGACGGTCAGGCCAGTGAGACGCTAGAATTAGATACATGATTTGCAGCGAGTGCACGCGACCGATCGGTCTGCACGGCGCACGAGGTTACTGCCCCCGACACTATCAACGCTGGCGAAAGCATGGCGATTCGTCTACTGTTCTCCCCTCGGGCAACACTCAGGGACGGCTTTGGAAGCGCACCTTGAATCAGGAATATTTCGATGACATCAACACGTCGGAGCGAGCATACTGGCTTGGCTTTTTCACGGCAGATGGATGTGTTCAGCGACGCGAACATTCGTATCTTATCAGCCTGTGTCTAAAAGAGTCCGACAAGGATCACGTTCAGCTTTTCTGTGATGCGCTCGGAGCTGATCACCCTCTACGATTTCGTGAAGATACGAATACTGTTCGAGTCACGATAGGTTCTAAGCGCATGGTGGAATCGCTAGAAAGACTTGGCGTTACTCCCCGTAAGAGCTTGACTGCCCAACCGTGGGTTGGTCCGGAAAGCCTAATGTCGCATTACTGGCGCGGACTATTCGATGGCGACGGTACGATCTACCACAGTACCGCAGGATGGTTTCTGGGTATCGTCGGCTCGCTGGCGTGTGTGGAAGCGTTTGCCGATTGGGCTCGTCTCGTATCCGGCAGTAAGGCTAAGTATTCTAAAGCTTCGGGCTGCTGGGTTTGGAAAGTTTGCGGCGGTCCGATGCCACAGCTTCTCGCAAAAGCTCTGTACGAAGATGCCCCCGTAGCTCTTCCCAGAAAAAGGGCTCGTGCTGAAGATCTCATGGCGATAAATTTTAGTCAGCACAGGAGGGGGTGATGCCCAGTGTCCACGCCGATGCCGGTCGGGCTTGCGCCATACATTTCTCCAACGACCCTTACGTCAGCGCCCACTTTAAGCTGGCATTGACTGGACCGGGATCCCGGTCGGCGACGACATAACCGCCGCGGAGAATGTCAACGAGCAGTGGAACATGATCCAGCGGGCCACCGCCCGGGTGGACGGCTACTGCAACCAGGTGATGCGAGCCACCGTTGACGTGGAACTGCTGCACGGCCCCGATTACCGGGTGACCGTCGGACCCGCATCCGGGGGCATGGTCCCCACTCCGTACTGGGGCGGCTCGAACGCCACCAACGCGCGGATCATCCTGCAGCGCTGGCCAGTGCTGTCGGTGACCGATGTCCAGGTGTCGCCGAACGCCTTCCCGCGGAATTTCATCCCGGTCACGAAAGGGTACTACGAGCCGGAGAATCCGCCGATCGGGATTTACGGCTCGGTTGCGCCCAGTGACGCGGCCGAGGGCAGCCAGGCGATCATCGTCGGGGGCGGGTTCATCGACTGGCAGCTGAACCGCAACGGCTATGCGATCAAGGTCACGTACCTCAACGGGTATCCGCACACCTCGCTGACCGCATCGGTGAATGCGGGAGCAACCAGCCTGCCTGTCCAGGATACGACCGGGTGGGCGATCACCAACTACTTCGGGACGTACACCGGGGCGACCGGGATCCTCAAGGACGCGGGTAACCAGGAGATCGTCCAGGTAAGCGCGGCGAGCACCGCGTCCGGCCCGGGGAACCTGACTTGCCCGGCCATCACCTACCCGCATCCCGCGGGGACGATCATCACCACGATGCCGTCCAGCATCGAGCAGGCGTGCATTCTCTTCGCCGCGGCGGAGGCACTCACCCGGGGTTCCACCACCACCACGATTCACGACGTGGGCGGTCACGCCCAGGGTACGGGGGGCGACTACCAGGGTCTTATCCAGCAGGCGCAATTGCTGCTGCGGCCTTTCCGCCGGACAATCTGACTAGCTTTTCTCCGTAAGAAATGGTAAAATAGCGCAGGGATGAATTATGCCCTTGGTGACGATTCAGTCGTTCATCCTCTCTCTTCTGGACGGACTGGCGATGCCGTACGGGCGGCCGAACGCCCAGGCTTACATCACTCCCCCGGACCCGCGGATCAGCGCGAAAGTCCCGGCCATTTACATCTGGCCGTCGGACGGCCAGGAGAACCGGTCCACTCAGCTGGGCGGCACGATCCCGCGCAACACCGGGATTAATACCGCGTCCGGGACGAAGGGCATCCGCCACCGCCTGGACATCTACATCACCTGGTTCTCGGCAGGGGCAGGGAAAAGCCAGGACCCGGTGTTCCCGGGGATGGTGGACGCGGTGCTGCTCGCGCTGCGGACCTCCCAGCCGAACCCTGCTTACATTACCGACCCGAACACGAACATCACGTCCACTATTTACAACGTGGGCGAGGAGATGTCGTACAGAATTGGTATCGACTCGACGGCCGAAGAGCGGACGAAGCGTTACGACGCGCTGATCAACGTAACAATCTGGGAAATCCTCAACGCCTGAGGCCGAGTTGTCGCACCTTCTTTGGTGCAAGAAAGGAATGTGTGGCACTAGGTGGCCCCTCCATTTATCCTGGCGTTCTCAGCTGGCTGGGGATTGCCCGGGAGCAGACCGTGGGTACGCCGGTCAATCCTGTCATCACGCACCCGCTGGAGCAGTCCAGTTTCGAGCCTGAGGACACGCCGAAGTTCCTGAAAGATAACGCGATCCGCGGCAGCATGACCGACTTGTTCTACGAGACGCTCGGCGTGGAATCCGCGACGTTTTCTTTCGGCGGTCCCAACTTCCTCGACTCGCACGGATACTTCTTCGACAATGTGTTCGGAGATATGTCAACCACCTGCGTCGGGACGACCACCCCGGCGACGATCACCGGGACTGTCCCGATCGGCGGCACCCAGTGCACCCTGTCTGCCGCGCCTCCCGCGGCTTACACGGCGGGGGGGTATATCCAGATCGGGACGTTCGCGACCGGGAACGTCGGTTCGTACGAGAATGAGGTCTTCCTGATCTCCTCGACCGCGGCATCGAACGTCGTCAACTTCCTGACCACTCCGGCCAGGTTCGCCCATCCCGGTTCGATCAACGGCACGGCAATCACCGGGTCGACGGTCACCGGGCTGGTCAACACCGGGGCGAACACCACGTACACGCACCGCTGGGCAGCGCTTAACAGCGCCCTCGGATACGGCGGGGCATACGGCGCTCAGCCGCCTACCCATACGTTTACTGACGTGACAAACATTGTCAACGTGATGACGTCGGCGACGTACGGCACGGCCCCGACTAACACGTTCGGCGCACGGCAGTATCCGTCGGGCGTACTGCGCTCGCTGGACTTCTCCGGGAATGCCGAGCAGCTGCTGAACATCCGGATGCAGGGTGACTCGTGGGTTTCCACGGTAGCCACCGGGGCGGTCACCAATACGACCACGAACAGCCGCCCGATCCCCAACTGGAACAGCACGGTGACCACTCTCGGGTTCACCCTGTCGTCCACCAACACCTATTCCGGTATCGGCGAGTTCAGCGTCAGCTTCAAGCGGACCACTCAGGTGTACTGGATCGTGGCCGGTACCCAGCAGCCGTTCGTGATCGCCCGGGGGCCGCTGAACATGGAAGGCAGCATCCAGTGGGATCCGACCAACTCCGAACTGCCGCTGGACCTGATGCTGCTGAACGCCCAGGGGCCGATGAGCATCATCGTCACTAATGCGGGCATTCCCAACTCGGGGACGCCTTTTACCCTGACGTTCACCGCG
>Ga0099794_10000388_pt1 | contig 14922 bp, 13 predicted proteins | sample Rivendell_Oct201_10_FD_77320 | JGI IMG/M metagenome (GOLD analysis project Ga0099794, IMG submission 77320) | Vadose zone soil microbial communities from the Eel River Critical Zone Observatory, Northern California, USA -... | ecosystem: Host-associated > Plants > Roots > Rhizosphere > Soil ... | reverse complement strand
CTGCCGGCGTGGGTGGAGCATTACAGCTGGCAGGATGTCGACGAGCGCCTCGGCGATCGGGCGTGGATCATTCCCAGGCGTTCGGACTGCGTGCGCTCGTTCGGGTACTACCTCGCTGCACAGGAGCCATGCGATTTCGTCGTCACGCTGGACGACGACTGCTATCCCGAAGAGTCATATGCGCCCTCGTTCCTCGGCCTGGTCCGGGACGCGCTCGACCGGCGGTGGGATGACGACCGATGGTGGAACACGCTCGAGGGACCGGTGCGGCCGCGAGGGTTTCCATATGAGATACGGGAGGCGACCCTGCCGACAATGATTCACCACGGCCTGTGGTCGAACGTCCCCGATCTTGACGCCCGAACGCAGCTTCGTCTCCCTGACCACCGCCTCCAGCCGGTGACGACCGTGGAGAGGGTGCCTCACGGCCGGTTCTTTCCGATGTGCGGCATGAACCTCGCGTTTCGCCCAGCGATGGTCCCCTCCCTCTATTTCTTGCTCATGGGGAAGCATCGCGACGGAACTGTGTGGCCATACGACCGTTTCGGTGATATCTGGGCGGGCCTTTTCGCTAAAAAGGTGGCCGACCACCTCGGCTTTGCGATCAGCTCGGGAAGCCCTTCAGTGCTCCATTCGCGAGCCTCCAGCCCGGAGGTGAACCTGCAGAAGGAGACCTCCGGATACCCGGTCAATGAGCTGCTGTGGCGCAAGGTGGAGGCAATCGGTCTCTCCGCCACCACCGTCGCCGGCTGCTATGAGCAGATCGCGGAGAACCTGGACATGAACGGCGAGTACTGGACGACGCTCAGGTCTGCGATGAGGGTATGGGCTTCGCTGTTCGCACCAGCGGAGTGTCCGCCGGGATTGGTCGCTGCGGCTCCCGAAGAGCGGATGCTTCCGGCAGCATCGAGGCGCTGAACAGCCCGAGCAGCATCGCGAATTCCTGCGACACCCCGGCAAAGAACAAGTACTCGGCGGTCACACCCACGAACGCGAAGAACAGGACCATGGCCATGCACGCGGCCGCCAGGCTCCGGCGCATCGGATCCGGGCTTGCTCGCGATCGCCAGGCCAGTACGGCGACCGTCGCGAACATCGTGAGCAGGAGGGTGATGCCCACGATTCCGGCGCGGAAGCCCTCACGCAAGTACTCGTTGTCGACGAAGTTGGTCAGCGGGGTCGGCACCTCGCTAGGGATGACCGTTCCGGTGCCGAACACCGGGCTCTCCGCGAGCGCCGGCACGAAAAAGGCCTGCCAGACGCGAATCCGATAGGCGAACGATTCCGGGACGGCCAGGTTCTGTCCGGCCGAAGAGAGGACGCCTTGCGCCACACCGCGAGCGCTGACCGCAGGCCAGAGCAGGACCATCGCGACCGCCAGCGCTGCCACGGTCAGAACGAGTTGGCGTGGCAGGTGGTGCCCATACCAGAGGACCAGGACGGTGACGAGCGGGAGCGCGAGCAGTGGCGCCCAGGTCAGACTGGCCACGAGGCCGGCGATGTTCACCACCATGACCAGGCTTAACCAGAGCTTGCCGAATCCCGGCTGCCGCATGGTGGACAGGGTGAGCGCCAGCATGTAATTGACGGTTGCGAAGGCGGCGACGGCGCTGTAGTGACCGAGCGTGGATATCGGCCGGTAGCCCGGCTCGAAGGCGTTGTAGAGGTTGACCGGCGGAGGGTAGTACGTGGCCACGAAGCCCCTGACGCCAGGCAGGTCGGCCAGCTCGGCCACGGCGAGCAGGCTGACGAAGATGCTGGCCAGCATCGTCAGGTTCAGGATCACCCGAACGGCGCGGTTGGTGAGATCGACGCGCGAGTAGATCCCGTAGACCAGCAAGAGCTGCAGCGGTGAGAGGACGGCGCGCAGCGTGTCGGAGTTGAACAGGTACGGCGAGCGCGAAAGGATCAACACCAGCGACGAGATGAGCACGACCCCGACCGTGTAAGCGCCCACCGCCAGATCGACGGCGGTGATGGTGCGCCGCCGGCGGCGCGGGAGGTAGTGGAGCGCGATGCCGGACACCACCACCACCAAGACGGCCTCGTTCGGACGCAGGACGGGGATGAGCGTGCCTCGACCGAGCCCGGTTATCAGCGAGATCGAGAATGCATACACGGCCAGGCCGATCGCCGGCCTCCACGCCGTCAGCGCCAGCAGCGCAAGCGCCCCGATGAGGGCGAGGCCCACGGGATACAGAGCCAGCGCCTGGGAGATGACCGGCCCGCTCATGGTTGGGCAGATGCTCCCGTGGGCGCCGGCACTGGCTTCGGCTCAGTGGACCGGGCGGCGATCGCGAGCGGGTCGAGATTCCTGATCCTCAGCACCGCATAGAGACCAAAAGCCACCAGCGCTTCCGACGCAACCACGGCCACGGCCATCCCCACCTGCTGGTATCTGGACACCAGGATGAGGGCAAGGGTGACGTTGAGCACGCAGGCTGAGATGACGACGGTGTTGACGAGGCGGTCGAGACCAAGAGCCAGCATCCACTGGATCCCGAGCACGTTGCTGATCGCGATCAGAGGTGGCAACAGGGCCAGGATCCGCAGGACCACGACCGCGCTGTCGAAACCGGGGCCGAGCACGACACGCACCAGGATTGGCGCTCCGAGGAAGACGCCCAATCCCATCAAGCAGCCGGCGGAGCCGACAAGGAACAGGCTCGTTCGGGCCAGACGGGCGGCATCGCCTCGCGCATGCGACGCCAGGTGGCTGATACGCGGGTAAACGGCCTGGGTGATGGGAAACAGCATCGTCGCGAACGCTTTGCTGATCTTTTCCGCCCCGACGTAGTAGCCGACCGCCGCCGGCGAGCCGAAGAGTCCGAGGATGAAGCCGTTGCCGACGGTATAGAAGCTGAGGGCGCCCTGGTAGATGAACGTGGACCACCCCAGGCCCAGGGTTCGGACGACGAGTCGGGCGCTGGGTATGCGGAACCGGACCTCGCGGTATGTGACAGCCAGCTCGACGACGACGGCGCCGGTCATCAGGGCGCCCTGGATCGCGAGCACCTTCCACGTGTCCGCGGGGGACCGCACGAGGATCACGATGCCTGCCAGTGAAAGGACACGGGCGGCCGTTTCCCAGCGTGCGACGAAGGCCATCCGTTCCAGCCCTTGGAAGAACCAGTTCAGGCTGTACGAGAGGGAGAGTGCCCACAGCATCGCGGGCCACAGAAGGTTCTGGTTGCGGTGGATCGGCGCCACCAGCCCGCTGAGCGGCACGACGACCGCAATCGACAGGATCGTCAGCGCCACCTTGGCGCCGAGCACGCCGGCGAGGAGTTCCGCGAGCTGGTCTGGGTCACTGCGATGGCGCGCGACCTCTCGGGTCGCCGAGTAATTGAACCCGTAGGTCACGACCAGCATCACGTACCCGGCGAACGCCTGCATGAATGCGAGGCTGCCCCAATCCCGGGGGCCGAGGAGGCGCGCCAGGAAGACGATGGTTGCGATCGGCAGGAGGTAGCTTCCAATCTGAAGCACGTACAGGCCCAGGGCGTTTCGGACCACACCGTTCCGCAACAGCCGGATCTGCGCCCAGGGCTTGGAGGTCACACCTCAGTTCTGAAGAAGGATTCCGGCCACGACGTCGATGCCAGACTGGCGGAGCAGGTCCGCCGTGCGTCGGGCATCTCCAAAACGCGTGATCCCGTGAGTGGCGACGAGCACCGACTGCTTGATCGATCGCCCAAGGGCAAGCGCCGCCGGACTCACATCCGGTGACGGCACCGACATCAGGACGAACTCGCCATCCTGCACGCCATCCAAACCTCGAAGCCTGGCCACGCCGGCGGGGCTCTCGCTCAACCCAGCTGGCATCGCGATGACGCTCAGCCCGGCAACCTCCGAACGAAACGGCTTGCGCGAACCATTGGCATGGCCGTCGAACTCCATGAGGGTGACTCTCTGGCCGGCTGTCGCCGCCACGGTGCCGAGACCTGCCGCCACCGGGTCGCTGTGATCTCGCTCGGATGCGGCCACCACCAGCACCTTGTTCAGCGCGTGCGGCGACCTCGCCACCAAGTTCGCGAGCGCGCGCGAGTAGGAGCTCTTCGTCCGCGGGAACAGCAGCCGCTGCACGTTTTGAGTCACGAACGCCGGCGGGATCGATGCGGCCCTGGCCAGGCCTTCGGCGCTGACTATGCGATCGTCCAGCCGCTCGATCAGCAAGGCGGCGAAAACGCCCACACAGAGGCCGGCGACGAGTGCCGCCCCGACATAAAGAAGCGGATTCGGGGACTCCGGCTTCGTCGGTGGCAGCGCCGGCTGCACGATCGTGGCCACGTTGGTCAGACGATCCTGCCGCTGGTTCAAGTCCATCAGCCGTGTCAGCGTCAACGTATATGCGCTCTGCAGCCGATTCAGCTCGGCCGTATGGGCGGCGGCGGCGGAACTTGCGGGGGCGGAGTCGGCGAGCGCCTTCCGCTCGGCAACCATCTGGGAGGCCAGCTGCGCCAGCTGGTTGTTGAGGTTGTCTCGCGCCGGCTGATAAAGCCTGCGGACCTCGGCGGCATCCTGGTCGATGGTCGCCTGGGCGACCGCGTTGGCAAGCGCCGCCGCCTCCGCCGGTGTGCGGCCCTTGGCCGTGACAGCCACCTCGCTGGTGCCCCGGAAGACGGCTGCGGTGACGAGCTTGCCGATGGTCGCCTCGGGCGCCACGAGGTCGCTCGGCCAGCAGGTGACGCCGGCCCCTGCGCACGCTTCGAGGAGGGTGGGCCGGCTCGTGGCCGAGACGATGAAGTCGTGCTGGACCAGGTCGCCCGCGGCGATGCCCGAATCGAAATCTGAGGCGGTGCGAGCAGTGTCCAGGTAGATGATGGCAGTCGCTTCGTAGGTCTTCGGCATCACCAAGGAGAGCGCGACCGCCGCCAGGCAGAAAGCTGCTGCGATGCCCAGGATGACCCGGTGCCGATGCACGAGGGCGTCAAGGAGGGTGAACGGCGGCCTGTCGTCCAAGTCCTAAGGGTCCGGCGCTGGCGACCGGCCGTGAAGGCGCCTCCCAATCCCATGCGCCACGCGATCGACCTGCGCGGATGATGGGCGCATAGCCTGAGGCTATCCGGAGAGGCCACCCGCACGAAATGGGCGCAGGAAGCGCCCCGTGGGCGCCAGTCCCAGATGCGCGAGCTTGCATGGGACAAAGCGGCACCGGGATGGGACCCGCGACGTACTGCGTAGCGCCACGCGTCAAACCATCGAACGGCAATGCCCATGTCCTCAGGATCGATCGCCACCTACGGTTGATGTGTGCGTGCGATGACGACTGCCCAGAAGCCGGCCACTACCACGGCGGTCATCGGAGCCGGTCCGTATGGCCTCTCGGTCGCCGCGTACTTGCACGCGCGGGGAGCGCCGACCCAGGTCTTCGGCGAACCGATGGAATCGTGGCACAACATGCCGGCGCGCATGGCGCTGAAGTCGGTGTGGAGCGCGTCGAGCCTGGCCGACCCCGAAGCCGCGTTCAGCCTCGACCGATATTGCCGGGCCACGGGCGCGGACGCGACTGAGCCGATCCCCCTGGCCTTCTTCATCGGCTACGCGCAGTGGTTCCAGGAACGCGCAGTGCCGGATGTCGACCGCGCCTACGTGCGATGCGTCCAGCTCGAGCGCGACGGGTTCCATATCTCCCTCTCGGACGGGCGCATTCTTGCGGCCGAGAGGGTTGTGGTGGCGGTTGGCGTGCGCCAGTTCGCCTACGTGCCCCCGTTCGCGCGGGACCTGCCCCCACAGGTCGCCACCCACAGCGGCGAGCACATCGATTTCTCGCGTTTTCGCGACTGTCGCGTGGTCGTGGTCGGCGCCGGCCAGAGCGCACTCGAGTCAGCCGCGATTCTCAGCGACGAAGGTGCGAAGGTGGAGGTGGTCGCGCGCGGGCCGGTCCACTGGATCAACCGCGCCCTCTATCACCGTGCCGGGCCTGTGGGCCGCCTTCTGTACCCGCCGACCGACGTCGGTCCGCCGGGTCTCAACTGGCTGTGCGGAGCTCCGATGGTCATGAGAACGCTGCCCGGAGGGTTGCGGAAGAGGATCGAGACTCGCGCGGTGCGGCCGGCGGGCGCTCACTGGCTGCGTCCGCGAGTCGAGGGCAAGATCCCGCTCTCGGCGTTCACCGAGGTGCTCGAGGCGGAACCCCGCGGCGACGGGCTGCGGCTCCGCCTGAGTGACGGCACCACCCGCGAGGTCGATCACCTGCTGCTCGGGACCGGATACCGCCCCGACGTCCGCCAGATCCCATTCCTGGATCCAGCTCTGAGCAACCAGGTGAGCCAGCGCGACGGTTATCCCGTTCTCAACCAATGGTTCGAGTCGTCCGTGCCCCGACTGCATTTCGTAGGCGGATTGGCGGGCCGGACCTTTGGGCCGATATGCCGCTTCGTCGCGGGTGCTCGCGTCACGGCCCGGCAGGTGGCGCGACGGGCGGCAGACCTCAACTAAGTCCCGTTCCGGCGTTGGGCCGGGAGCCGGGCGTGCTCCTGCTCGGCAGCGACTTCAAGGCGCTGGGGGTTGCTCGCAGCCTGGGCCGGCGTGGGGTTCGGGTGGCGATCGTCGACAACCTGCCGCGATCCGCCTGGTTCTCGCGATATGTCGCCAAGCGCTTCAGGTGGGACGAATCGATGTCGTCCGTGGCGCTGACGGACTTCCTCCTGGACATCGCCGGCCGGGGCGCTGAAGGCTGGGTGCTCTGGCCGGCGCAAGACGACGCGCTCGAGCTGGTGGCCCGGAATTCGAAGCGCCTCTCCACGGCTTACGAGCTGATCACTCCGCCATGGGAGGTCCTCAGGCAGGCTCACGACAAACGGCTCCTGCACGAGGCGGCCGAGGAAGTCGGTGTTCAGCATCCTCGCACCTGGTACCCGCCGAGCGAACGCTCGCTGCAGACGCTGCAGGTCGAGTTCCCCGCGATCATCAAGCCGACAGTGTCGATCGACCTGCAGCACGCGCTCGGCCGCAAGGCTCTTCCGGTCCGCGACATGAACCAGCTGCTCGAGGGCTACCGGCTGGCCGCCGGCATCGTGCCGGCCGACCACCTCATGGTGCAGGAGATAATCCCGGTGGGCGCGCAACTTTCAGTGGCAGCGTTTGTCGTTGACGGGCAGGTCGTGAGCGCGATGACGGCGCGGCGCACACGCCAGTACCCGATCGACTACGGCCTGAGCAGCACCTTCGTGGAAGCGATCGAAGTGGCGGGGTTGATCGAGCCGGCGTCCAGGATTCTGGGACGGCTGGGCCTTTCCGGAATGGTCGAAGTGGAGTTCATCCAGGACCGGCGCGACGGCCGGCCCAAGTTGCTTGACGTCAACCCGAGGCCCTGGGGATGGCACACCCTGTGCATCGCCTGCGGACTCGACTTCCCGGCCATGCAGTACGACCACGCCCTAGGCCGCCCAATTCCAAGACTCGTGCCGCGATACGGATCGCGCTGGATTCGCCTGCTCACCGACGTCCCCGCCGGCTTCCAGCACGTCAAGGCCGGGACCATGACGCCAGGCGCCTACATTCGATCCCTGTTCGCCGGCAAGACGGTGGGATCGGTCTTCGACGCGCGCGACCCTCTGCCCGCCGCCGGCGACCTCGTGGTGGCGTTGTCCCGTGTCGCCGGGCGGGCGTCGCTCAGGCGCTCTCGGACACGCCCCCAAGAGACTCCGTTGCCGTCGCCCGAGGGCTCTCGTCGGTGAGTTCCACCGGCTGTCCGCGCCCAGCGAGAGACCTCGCCGCCGCCTCCAGGACGCTGATCACGCGTAACCCGCACGGACCATCAGTCAGCGGTTGCCGCCGGTGTGTGACGCATTCGAGGAAGTGCTGAGCCTCGACGCGAAGGCCCTCGGTCAGGCTGAGCTGAGGTGCCCACATGTCGCCGGTGCGGTAGCCGATCATTGACTCGAGAGCTCCCTGGGCATCGGCGAGCGTCACTCCCTTGTCATAGACCTTGACCTTCTCGCTCGGCTCGAGGTCGTCGTAGACGATCATCTGGCGAGCGCCTCCGATCAGGGTGCGGCGGATCTTCAGCGGGGCCAGCCAGTTGACGTGGTGGTGAGTGATCAGGCTGCCCTCGAAGTAACAAGTCAGGTACGCGAGGTTCACGTGGTGCCCAGGCACGTGCGCGGCGCCAGTCGCTGCGACCGCAACCGGTCGCCGTCCGAGGACGTAGTCCATGATCGCCAGGTCGTGGACGGCGAGATCCCACAGCACGTTGACATCGCGTTGAAACAGCCCCAGGTTGACCCGTGTCGAGTCGTAGTAGTAGAGCTGGCCCAAATTTCCGCTCTCGACCATCTGCTTGATCGTCTGCACGGCGCCGGTGTAGATGAAGGTGTGATCCACCATCAGCACGAGTCCGCGCTGCTCCGCCGCTTCGATCAGCTGCATCGCCTGTTCTGAGTCGGCAGTGATCGGTTTGGTGATCAGGACGTGCTTTCCCGCCTGCAGGGCACGCATTCCTATGTCGAAGTGGGACGACACCGGTGTCGCGACGATCACCGCGTCGACGTCGGCGTCGCAGAGCACTTCGCGGAAGTCGGTGGTGAGCTTGACCTTCGGGTAGCGTGCGTGGACCTGGGTCAGGCGCTCAACTGACAGGTCACTGACGGCGACCACCCGAGCCGCGACCTGCTCGGCGAAGTTCCGAACCAGATTCGGCCCCCAGTATCCGTATCCGATGACGCCCACGCCCACCGACCAGCTCGGCTTGGCTCGTTGCAGACGCCGGAAAAGGCTGTACGGTCTGGGGGCGGTTGGAGCTTCGGCCGGCTGGCGGACCGAAGTTGCGCGTGCGCGAACACTGCGCCCCGCCTTGGGCTCCGGCGCGACGGGCAGATCGATGCTCAAGCCAGCTCGAGCTTCCGTTTGCGAGCGCGCACCGGTGGGCGGCCCCACCATCGAGGACGAGGCCCGACGAGCCTAGCCGGATTTCCAACCACCAACGAATCGGGCGGGACGTCGTGTGTGACGGTGGCCCCAGCCCCGACCATGGCGCCTTCGCCGATCGTGATCCCGCAAATGATCGTCGCGTTGGCGCCGATGCTCGCGCGCCGGCGGACGATCGTGGGGACCACCTGCCAGTCTCCGACCTGCAGGAGCTCCCCTTTGTCATCGACCGCCGACGGATAGCGGTCGTTCGAGAAACAAACGTGGGGCCCGACAAACACACCGTCCTCGATCGTCACGCCGGTGGGAATGAAGACGAACGGCTCGATCTTCACGTTGCGGCCCAGCACGACTCCCCGCTGAATCTCGACGAACGAGGCGATCTTGCAGTTGTCGCCGACCTTGCAACCGAACAGGTTCACCTGGTCGGGGTGATGGATGACTACGTTCTGCCCGAGCTCAACATCCGGCGCGATCATGGGCCCAGCGACCAGGGCAGCGCCGATCGCCCACGCTTAAATGCGTCCATGTTCTGATCCTAGGGAGCGCCGAGGCTGCGGCCAATGGACACATCCGGAATGAACGCGTGGGGGCGCCTACACTCGAGGCGCAAGTGTCACGGGCGCCTGGGGTTTCGTCCCAGTTTTGGAGCCCTGTGACTTAGGCGGAGTCTGTGGAGCGCGGCCGGCTTGTGTCGCTGCCATTGCCCGGCGAGTCGCTCCGGTGCTCCAGCAGGCGGCTAAGTGTTTTCGGAAGTGTTTGCCTGGTCGCTCGGCTCTTAATGAGCAGGTCGAGCACACCCAAGTCTTGGGCCCGCTCAAGGTCGCCCGCTTCGACCGAATCTGTGAGCAGGATTACCGGCACGTCGCGGGACGCAGGGTGACTTCGTATCCTCTCGAGTGCGTCGATTTGTCTGAGGTCGCGCAGGGCGTCCAGCACGAGGACCTCAGGTCGCGAATTGAGCAGCCGCTCCTGAGTCGACCGCCAGTCATTGACCACCTCAACGTGCCAACCCACCGATTCCAGGCTCTCCCGGTAGAGGTCCGCGAAAGCGGCATCGCCAAGAGCCAAGAGCACCCTGCCCGCAGCGGGAGACCGAGCTGTCTCCCGACCACGGACTGAGTCACGCCGGTGGAGGTCGCCCATCTCTGGCGTCAGAGCTCGACAAGTGCTTTCCTCACCGCGTAAAGGACGGCCTGGGCGCGGTCGTAAATCTGCAGCTTCTCGTAGATGTGACTGATGTGGTTGCGAACGGTCTTCTCGCTGATCTTGAGGTTGTAGGCGATCTGCTTGTTGGCCTGGCCGTTGGCCATGAGCTTCAAGACCTCGATCTCGCGTGCCGTCAAGCCGTCGTAGAACTCCTTCGGCGTGCTGGCTCCCGTCAGCATGTCGAGCACACGGTTGGCAACGGCGCCCGCCATCACACGCTCCCCGGACAGCACGGCCACGATGCTTGACGCGATGGCGGCCGGCTCCGCATCCTTCAAGAGGTAGCCGCTCGCCCCGGCCCGCAGCGCCTGGATGACGTAGTTGTCTGTCTCGAAGGTGCTGAGGATCAACACCTTGACCTCTGGGTGGTCGCGCACGATCTGCCGGGTCGCCTCGGCGCCATCGAGGCCGGGCATTCGGAGGTCCATCAGCACGACGTCCGGCTTGAGTGTCGCGGCTTTCTTGACGGCATCGAGCCCATCGACCGCCTGGCCGACCAACGTGATCCGCGGGTCCTCTTCCAGGAGGCGCGCCAACCCGCTGCGAAACAGGGTCTGATCGTCCGCGATCAGGACGCGGGCAACACGTGCTTCGGTGACCACCGCAGCGCCTCCGTTGGAATACTGACGGTGACCGTAGTACCGGACGCGGGACGGCTCCGAATTGTGACCAAACCTCCGCACAGCGCAGCGCGCTCCCGCATTCCCACCATCCCCATGCCGATCGGCTTCTCGTCGATCCATGCGATGCCGCGGCCGTCGTCCCGGATCTTGACGACAAGTCGCTCCCGCGATGCCTGGAGGGCGACCTGGACGCTTCTGGCCCCGCCGTGCTTGTGGGCGTTGGTGAGCGCCTCCTGGATGATGCGGTACAGGTGGATTGAGGTTTCCGGCGGAAGGGACGCGGGCCACGATCGCGACACCCAAAGGTTCACCTTGATCCCGGTGCGGAGCTCGTAGGTCGCCAGCAGTCGATCCGCGAGAGTCTGAGCGAGACCGTTGGAGAGCCCCGGCTCGCCGCGCAGGTCGCACAGGATCTGCCGCATGTTGTTGAGCACCTCCCGAACGGAGGTCTTGAGGTAGTCGAGCTGATCGACAACGTCGCGGTTGCCTCGCTGCTCCCGCATGAAAACGTCGGTTTGAACCAAGATGCCGGTCAAGGGCTGCGCCAGCTGATCGTGGAGCTCACGCGCGAACTCGCTGACGATTCGCTCGCGCTCCGCCTTGATGCTCTGATTCGGAAGGGGCAGCTCGAGAATCGGAGCCCCCGACCTGTCGTCTACACGCGTCATCGTTACCACTGCGTCATCGTCACTGCGTCAACGTCCTCCAAAAAACATGCGCGGGCCAGACACCCAGAGCGTATTTGGTGTCGTGCCATGTGGTCACCGTACAAATGGCAGATTGTTCGGTCATGCAATTGCGGTATTGACATCGCTCGCCTCGGCTAACGAGAGCATCGCCGGCCGGCCACATATAAAGGACGGGCGGCGGCCGAGATTGGTCGCGACCTAGGTGCGGATGATCGCCGGCAGGGCCTGGCCGTCGAGAATCGAATCGGCCATGAGCTCACCCAGCACGGCCGCAAATTTGAAGCCGTGCCCGGAGCATGCGCTGAGGACCGTAACGCCGGGCATGTCCGCGGGCGATACGGCAAAGAAGCGTTCGTCCGGCGTGTTCGTGTACATGCAGACGCGGGCGTCGACCACCTCGCCCGTCACGCCTCTCAGCTGCTCGCGTGCGAATTCGCGGAGCGGTAGCAGGTCGGCCTCTTCGACCTCGCGGTCGATGGAATCCGGGTCGGCGGCGGTTCCCTCATGGTGAACGGCCAGCTTGATGCTGCGGCCGTCCGTGGTGGGAAAGCCATAACGAAAACGACCGCCCGCGACCTCGCGGATGAAGATCGGGAAGCGCTCCGGTGAGAACGAATCCGGATCGTCGACCGCGAGCCACGCCATCACCTGACGTTCGACCTCGAGCGGGAGGCCGAGCTGCGGTAAAAGCTTCGAGGTCCACGCGCCAGCCGCGACCAGCGCCCGGTCCGCTGCGAAGCGGCCGCGAGAGGTCTCGATGACCACCCCGCCGTCTGCTGCAATGATCGCCGTGACCTCGGTCTCTGTCATCAGCCGGGCGCCGAGCGCCACGGCGCGAGCGGCCGCGGCAGCGACCGAGCGCTCCGGCCTCAAGAAGCCGGCCTGTTCATCGCGCACCGCCACGTCGCCCGTCTCGAGGTGGTGCTGCGGATAAAGCCGGTTCATCTCGCTCGGGTCGAGCAGCCGGTACTGGAGCCGGCTCTCCCGCGCGCTCGTGAGGACGCCGGCCACGAGCTCGCCATCCGCTGGGCCGATCGCGAGCCCGCCGGTCAGCGTGAGCAGTTCGGCGCCACTCTCCTTCTCGAGCTGCCGCCACAGCCCGTGGGCGCGCTCGAGAAGCGGGACGTACTCCGGGCTTTCGAAGTAAGCGGTCCGGAAGATGCGGGTGTCGCCGTGGGATGAGCCGCGGTCGTGGCCGGGGCGAAATCGCTCAAAGCCGATCACCCTGGCCCCGCGGGCGGCGAGCCGCCACGCCGACAGCGCGCCCATTGCGCCGAGCCCGACTACGGCCACGTCCGCGCGCGGGTCAGCGACCAGGTGGCCTGCCGCCGGTCGGCGAGCGCCGGACACGCTGGCCCAAAAGCCGGGCGCACTCGCGCATCAGGTCGAGGATGTCGTCCTCGATGTCGACCTCTCCCTTGCTCGCGCCGCACAGGGTGCCGAAGAACTTGCCATCGGATGCGAATACCGGGTACGAGACGAAGGTCCGGATCTCCAGAAGACGGGCCACGCTGCTCCTCGGAAACGCTTTCGGCACGTTCTTCGAGTAGTTGGGAGCACCTTCGACCACGAATCGGCAGACTGCCTCCGACCACGGCAGCGTGACGCCCTCGGGGATGTGGAAGATCTGACTCGAGTTGTAGGAGAAGAGGATCATCTGCTCGTCTTCCTTGAGCCTCGTCTCGGCGAGATAGGTAGAGCTCAGGCCCGTGAGCTGGGCGAGCCGCTCGAGGACCGCCCTCGCGACGGTCTCGAGGTCCTCGCCCGCGGCGGCCGCCTCAGCGAGCAGCTCGCGTGCAGTCGGTGGCATCGGTGCTGGTAACGGTACCGTCCGCCGCGCCCAGTGTCGCAGCACGGGGCTGTGCGAGACTGAAAGTCGTGGCGCCATCGACACTTTTTGCGTGGCTCGAAAAAGGCGCACCCGACCACGCGGCGCTGGTCGTCCCCAACCGCGTCGCCCTCAGCTATCGGCGCCTGCGCGAGCTGGCGGACGAAGCGGCCGCCGCGCTCGCGTCGCATGGCATCGGCCGAGGCGAGCGGGTCGCCATGGTGTTCCCAAACGGTCCGGAGGCCATCCTCCTGTTTCTCGCCGCCTCCATGGTCGGGACCGCGTGCCCGCTGAACGCCGCCTATAAAGAGGACGAGTTTCGCTTCTACCTCGCGGACGTCGGCGCCCGATTCCTACTCGTTCCGCCGGGCGACGGGGAGGCGGCCCGACGGGCGATGCCGGCGGGCGGAACGGTGATCGAGGCCAACCTCGATGGCGACGGCCGCCTGCACCTCAACGGCGCCGGTCCCGGCAAGCGGCTGGATTCGCTCGACCTGTCCGCGGCGGGGGACACCGGCCTCGTGCTGCACACGAGCGGGACGACCAGCCGGCCGAAGAAGGTCCCCTTGCTCAACGAGAACCTCGCCGCGTCGGTGGCGAACATCATCGCCACCTACGAACTGGGCCCTGGGGACGTTTCCCTGTGCATCATGCCGCTCTTCCATGTGCACGGCCTGGTCGCCTCGGCGCTGGCGACGTTCGGCTCGGGCGGCACGGTGGTCGCCCCCGAACGCTTCAGCCCTCTGGGTTTCTGGCCGCTCATGCAAGCGCATCGCCCCACCTGGTTCACCGCCTCGCCGACACCGCACCAGCTCGTCCTGGCCCGGCTGCAGGAGGATCGACCGGCCGGCACGGAGCGCCTGCGGTTCGTACGCTCGTGCAGCTCCGCGCTGTCGCCGGCCCAGATGGCCGTCATGGAGCAGCGCTTCGGGGTCCCGGTCCTCGAGGCGTACGGCATGACGGAGGCGAGCCACCAGATGTCGTCGAACCCGCTGCCGCCCGCTCCTCGGTTCCCGGGGTCCGTCGGCCCCGGCACTGGCGTCGAGATCGCCATCTTCGACGACTATGGCGCGTCCCTTCCGACCGGCGCTGCCGGCGAGGTCGTCATCCGGGGGCGCAATGTGATGTACGGGTACGAGAACAACCCGCAGGCGAACGCCGACGCGTTTGTAGACGGGTGGTTTCGCACCGGCGACCAGGGCACGCTCGACGGCGCCGGCTACCTGCGCCTCATCGGCCGCATCAAAGAGCTCATCAACCGCGGCGGCGAAAAGATCGCGCCGCGCGAGATCGACGAGGTGCTCGAAGGCCACCCCGCAGTCAAGGAAGCGGTCGCCTTCGGAGTCCCCCATCCGACTTGGGGGGAGGAGGTGGCGGCGGCTGTCGTCCTGATCGCGCCCGCGACTGAGAAAGAGCTGCTCGCCTACTGCCGCGAGCGGCTGGCGGATTTCAAAGTGCCCAAGCGGCTGCATTTCGTGGAGTCGATCCCGCGCACGCCCACGGGCAAGGTCCAGCGCCGGTTCGTCGCCGAACAGCTGACGCGAGCGTGAGAATCGCGGTCCTCGGCGCAGGCGCGATCGGAGGCTTCCTGGGTGCGCGCCTGGCGCGCGCCGGCGCGAATGTCGTCCTCATCGCGCGCGGCCCTCACCTGAAAGCGATGAACGACTCGGGTCTTCGCGTCATCGAGGTCGGCGGTGACTGG
>Ga0099794_10000383_pt1 | contig 15073 bp, 12 predicted proteins | sample Rivendell_Oct201_10_FD_77320 | JGI IMG/M metagenome (GOLD analysis project Ga0099794, IMG submission 77320) | Vadose zone soil microbial communities from the Eel River Critical Zone Observatory, Northern California, USA -... | ecosystem: Host-associated > Plants > Roots > Rhizosphere > Soil ... | reverse complement strand
GAAGGGGCGGCGGAGCAGGCGCTCTCGCGAGTGAAGAGCCTCGCCCGCGGGCTGATGGAGAAGGCCGCCGACGCGCTCGAGTCCGGCGTCCAGTCCGCCGAGGAGAAGCTCGGGGAGCTGGCGAAGGACGCGGCCAAGCTCCAGGAGCGGTTCGCCAAGCAGAGGGCTTCCAAGCCCGCCCGGGCAAAGCCTGCGCGCAAGGCAGCTCGGGCCAAGGCGGGAGGCCGCGCCAACGCGGCCCGGAAGACAGCTTCCAAGGGAGCGCGGAAGCCTGCCAAGGCCAGAGCAAAGAAGGGGGCCCGGCGCGCGGCTGCGAAGACCACCCGCCGCTCGGCCAAGCGCGGGGGCGGGAAGGGCGGCGGCGCGAAGCGGGCAGGCAAGGCCCGCCGCTCGCGCCGCTAACCGCCGCCGGCGGCGGCGGTACGCCTTTCCACAGCGCGGAGCTCGGGAGATGGACTCTGGCCGGATGGGGGTGCCGCTGGACCTGGGGCGGCCCGGCGACGCCGTCGGCCGCCTCGTCGAGCTTGCCCTGGAAGAGGACGTGGGTCCCGGCGACCGCACGGCCGAGGCCTGCGTTCCGGCGCAGGCCCGCGGCACTGCGCTCATCGTGGCGAAGGAGCTGCTGGTCGTCTCCGGCGTGTCCGCCGCCGCGCGCGTCTTCCGCGCCCTCGATGCGGACTGCGAGCTGGAGCCCTTGCTCGGCGAGGGCGACGCCGCCGACGCCGGCGCCGGGGTCCTTCGCGTCCGCGGGAGGCTGCGCGCGGCGCTCAGCGCCGAGCGCACCGCGCTGAACCTCCTGCAGCGCCTGTGCGGCGTGGCGACGCTCACCCGCAAGTACGCGCAGGCGCTGCGCGGTACCCGGACCCGGCTGCTCGACACGCGCAAGACGAGCCCCGGGATGCGCGCGCTGGAGAAGGCGGCCGTGCGCGCCGGCGGAGGCGCGAACCACCGCGGCGCGCTCTTCGACGGCATCCTGGTCAAGGACAACCATGCCGCCGCCGCGGGCGGGATCGGCGAGGCGGTGCGCCGCGCCAAGGCGGCCGCCTCTCCCTTCCTGCGGGTCGAAGCCGAGGTGAGCACTCCCGAGCAGATCGAGGAGGCCCTCGCCGCCGGGGCCGACTTGCTCCTTCTCGACAACCTGGGCGATCGCGAGCTGGCCGCCGCCGTGAAGCAGGTCGCCGGGCGCGTTCCGACGGAGGCGTCGGGCGGGGTCATCCTGGAGCGCTTGCAGCGCATCGCCGCCTGCGGAGTAGACTACGTGTCCGTGGGCGCCTTGACGCACTCGGCTCCGGCGGTCGACCTCAGCCTGCTGGTGGAGGGCCGCGCTTGAGCCCGCTGGTCTCGCCCGCCCCCGGCGAGGCCGAGTTCACCCATTGGACCGACGATCGCCAGGACGCGTTCGTCCTCGGCATGTTGCTGGAGTGCGACGACGATTTCGTCTCCGGTTCGGTCCTCTGCGACAAGCTCGACGTGCCGCGCGCCGAGCTGCTCAAACGCCTCGATTCGCTCCGTGGCCGCGGCTACGTGATCCAGGCCTCCGGCGGGCGCGGCTACCGGCTGGCGGGCATGCCCGCGGGCCTCTCGGAGCGCGAGATTGCGCCGCTCCTGGGGACCACCGAGATCGGCCGCGCGATCCACCACCACGCCGAGCTGCGCTCGACCAACGACGAGGCGCACCGCCTCGCGGAGCTGGGCGCCCGGCACGGCGAGGTGGTCATCGCCGAGCTGCAGACGCACGGCCGCGGCCGCCGCGGGCGGGCGTGGATCGCTCCGCCGGGAAAGTCGATCGCCCTCTCGGTCGTCCTGCGTCCCTCGATCTCCGCCGCGCGCGCGCCCGAGATCACCCTGGCGGCGGCGGTGGCGGTGTGCGAGGCGGCCCGCGAGCTGGGAGTAGCCACCGCGCGCATCAAGTGGCCCAACGACGTCGAGTGCGGCGGGCGCAAGCTGGCGGGCATCCTCACCGAGCTGCGCGCGGACGGGGAGCGCACCCGGCACGCCGTGCTCGGCGTGGGGCTCAACTGCGGCCTGCTCCCCGAGGACTTTCCCGAGGAGTTGGAGGACCAGGCGACCAGCCTGCGGATCGAGAAGGGCGAGGAGGTCCCGCGGGCGCTCGCCTGCGCGCGGCTGCTCGAGGCGCTCGACGAGTGGCTCGCGCTGCACGAGGTGGAGGGATTCGCGCCCGTGCGGGACCGCTGGCGCCAGCTCTCCTCCACCCTGGGCCGCCGGGTGAGGGTCGAACTGGAGCCGGGCGTCCTGGAGGGCGACGCGGTCGATCTGGCCGAGGACGGCGCGCTCCTCGTGCGCACCCAGGATGAGGCATTGACTCGGGTCATGGCGGGCGACGTCACCTACTGCAGGGTCCTGTAGGCGCTGGACCTACGGTCCTTTGTTGACCGCCACTCTCGCGCTGCCGATACTCGCCGCATGCTCCTGGGCATCGACGTCGGTAACACCAACACGGTCCTGGGGCTCTTCGATCTCGCGCCGAAGCCCGTGCTGCGCGAGTCCTTCCGCTTCCAGACCGAGAAGGATCGCACCGGCGACGAGTACGGCCTGCAGCTGCGCACGCTGTTCGACTTCGCGGGAGTGAAGCTGGAGCAGGTGCACGACGTGATCGTCTCCAGCGTCGTTCCGCCGATGCAATTCCCGCTCGAGCAGATGTGCAAGCGCTTCTTCGGAAAGAAGCCGCTCATCGTGGGGCCCGGGGTCAAGACGGGGATGCCGATCCTCTACGACAACCCCCGCGAGGTGGGCGCGGATCGCATCGTGAACGCCGTGGCCGCCTACGAGAAGTGGCCGCAAGGGCTGATCATCGTCGACTTCGGCACCGCCACCACCTTCGACGCGGTGACGCCCCGGGGCGAGTATCTGGGAGGGGCGATTGCGCCGGGCATCGCCATCTCCATGGAGGCGCTCTTCCAGCACGCCAGCAAGCTCCCGCGCGTCGCCTTCGAAAAGCCCGACAAGGTGGTGGGCCGCAACACCGTGGCCTCGATGCAGAGCGGCCTCGTCTTCGGCTACGCTGGCCTGGTCGATTCCATCTGCTCGCGCATGGCGGAGGAGCTGGGTTTCCCGGTGAAGATCGTCGCGACCGGCGGGCTCGCCCCCCTCATCGGCGGGGTCTCCAAGCGCATCGAGATCGTGGACGAGCAGCTCACGCTCGACGGGCTGCGCATCATCTATCAACGCAATCAAACCTGAACCCGGCTGGCGCTGTTCGGTGGGCGGCAGCTGGCGGAGAACGCATTCGATGGACGAGGGGCCGAAGGACTCGAAGCCGGGGGCGGTGCCGCGCGGGGCATCGCCCGCCGAGCAGGATCACCTGCGCGCGGTGGTGAAGGTCGCGCCGCGTCCGGCCCGGACGCCCACGCGCACGCCCCGGCCCACGCTCCCGCCGCCCCCGACGCACGCGCCCCAGCACCAGGCGCTGACCGCCGCCGAGCTGAACAAGATCATCGACGAGGGCCGCGCGCTGCTCGAGAGCGATCGCGCTTCGGCGCACCAGGTGTTCGAGAAGGCGCACCGGCGCAACCTGAACGACGTGCGCGTGCTCTCCAACTATGGCCTGACGCTGGTGCTGGTGGAGGGTGACCGGCAGCGCGGCATCCGCTTCTGCGAGGAGGCGGTGCGGCGCGGGCCGGCCACCACCGAGACGCTGGTCAACCTGGCCAAGGCGCTGGTGGTGACCCGCAACAAGGAGCAGGCGGTGCGCGCCCTGCAGCGGGCGCTGGAGCTGGCGCCCAACGATCCGCGCGTGCGCCACGAGTTCCTCGCCCTCGGCCTGCGGCGTCCGCCGCCGATCCCCTGGCTGCCGCGCAACTCCTTCCTCAACAAGTGGCTCGGCAAGCTGACCTGGAAGATGTCCGGGAAGCGCTTCGATCCGACGTTTTCCTTCGAGGACCTCCCGGACGACGAGCCGCAGCCGCAGGCGCTCCCGCCCCGCCAGGCTGGATAGCAAGGACGGCATGAGCGAAGCGACCGCGCCGGCGACCTGTCCGCTCCAGCTCGACGTGCTGCCGGCCACCTTCCAGAAGCACGTCGATCCGAAGGCGCCCGCGCCGCTGCGGATGATGGGCGCCAAGGCCCTGGTCCCGATGGGGCCCAAGGACATGGCCACCGCCCTCTTCATGCTGACGTTCGACGCCGACGCGAACGTGCGCGAGACGGCGGCGAAGAGCGCGGCAGGGCTTCCCGACCGGATGCTCGCGGTCGCCCTGCGGGACGAGACCGCCGATCCGCGCGTCCTCGACTACTACGTCTCGGCGCTGGCCTCGAAGGTCGAGTACCTGGAGATGCTGATCTTGAACCCGTCCACGCCCGACGAGGCGGTGGCCCGGGTGGCGGCGATGCCGCAAGAGAAGCTGGTGGAGATCGTCGCGCAGAACCAGCTGCGCATCCTGCGCCACGACGGCATCGTGCGGGCCCTGGTCGCCAATCCGGTCACGCGGCCCTCCACGGCGGACAGCGTCACCGACTTCTGCGTCCGTTCCGGCCTGGTGCTCGCGGACATGCCGGCCTTCCAGGCCGCCCGCAAGCGCGTGCTGGGCGCGGGGGTGGATGAGAGGGAGGCGGCGGAGGCGGCGGCCAAGGCCGCGCTCGACGAAGCCGGAGCGGTGGAAGCGCTGGAGGAGATCGGCGCCGCCGACACCGCCGGCGAGACGCCGGAGGAGCCGAAGGAGGACGAGGAGCTCGACGCCGACGGGAAGAGGAAGCGGCTCACCATCAAGCAGCAGATCGGGAAGCTCTCCATCGCCAAGAAGATCGAATGGGCGAACAAGAAGGGAAACAAGGAGGTCCGCACCATCCTGCTGCGCGATCCGAACAAGCTGGTGCAGCTGGCGGTGGTGCAGAGCCCGCGCATCACCGACGGCGAGATCGCGAAGATCGCCAGCTCGCGCACCTCGCCCAACGAGGTGCTCCAGCACATCTACAACAACCGCCTGCTCATGAAGAACTACACGATCAAGGTGAACCTGGTGAACAACCCCAAGGTCCCGGTGGCGGTGGCCATGCGCTTCCTCTCGATCCTGCGGCAGAGCGAGCTGAAGTCGGTCTCCAAGAACCGCAACGTCTCCCGCGCGCTGCAGACCCAGGCCCAGAAGCTCCTGGACAAGAAGGTCTGACCGGCAGTGCGCGGCGGGCCGGTTGCCTGCCGGGCGCGCGATGCCGATCCTCGACAGGGGAGGAGCCGCCATGGGCCATCCGGTCGAGAGCTCGGCTGCACCTGCGCAGCAGGACGTCCGGTTCGAACCGAGGCGCGTCGAAAAGCCGTGGGGATACGAGCTGATCTGGGCCCACGCCGACCGCTACGTGGGAAAGGTCCTGCACGTCTCCCGCGGGCACGCGCTGAGCCGGCAGTACCACCGGCAGAAGGACGAGACGATCCACCTCCTCTCCGGGTCGATGCGGTTCGAGTTCGACGCGGGCGGAGGGGCGCGCGAAGTGCTGCTCCAGCCGGGCGATTCGATGCGCATCCGGCCGGGGACCATCCACCGCATGGTGGCGCTCACCGATTGCGACGTGCTCGAGGCGAGCACGCCCGAGCTGGACGACGTCGTCCGGCTCGAGGACCGCTACGGCCGGAGATGATGGAGCGGCCGCAGCCGGCGCGCGCCCTCGCGCTCGCGGCACCCCTCGGATGGGACGCCGCCGCGCTCGCCTGGCCGGCGCTCTGCGTACTGGCGGCGGCCGCGGCGGTGGTGCCGCTCTGGGCGGGGCGGTTCCTGCCCTTCCAGGACGCGCCCCAGCACCTCGCCGCGGTCCGGGTGCTCGCCGACTACGACAATCCGGCGTTCGCCTTCCGCCGCTGGTTCGAGATCGATCTCGCCCGCTCGCAGTACCTCGGCTTCTACCTTCCCGCCGCGCTGCTCGCCCGCGTGGTCGGGCCGGAGGCGGCGTGCCGGATCGTCCTCTCGCTCGTCGCGCTGGCGCTCCCCGCGGCGTCGTGGGCCTTCCTGCGCTCCTTCGATCGCGACCCGCGGCTCGCCGTGGTCGCGCCGGCGCTGTTCCACACGGCGCCGCTCTACCTCGGGTTCTTCAACTTCCTCGAGTCGGTTCCCGCCACCATCCTGGTCATCGCGCTCCTGGAGCGCGAGCTGCGCGCGCCGCGGGCCGGCAGGGCGGTGGCGCTGGCCGTCGCGGCGGCCGCGTTGCTCTACCTGCACCCCGGCGCGCTGGCGCTGGCGCTCGGCGCGGGGACCCTGCTCGCCGCGACTTCGGGTGCCGGCTGGCGGCGCGCCGTTCGCTCGCTGGCGCCGTTCGTCCCGGCATTGGCGCTGCTGGCCGCCTGGATGGCGACGTCCCTCTTCGCGCAGTCGCCGGCCGCGGTCGGACAGGCCGCGGCGACCTGGCAGCCGCTGCGCGATCGCGTGCTCGACCTGCTCCGCTTCGGAAACGTGCTCGCGGGACACGCCGACGAAGCGTTCATGGCGGCGCTGCTCGTCTGCTGGCTCGCCGCGGCGCTGGTGCCGGGCCGCGCGCGAGAGGCGCGCTGGTGGCGGCTGCCCCTTCTCGCCGCGTGCCTCGCGGTCGCGTATCTCGCGGTCCCCGAGACGGTGGGCGCCGCGGGCTCGTTGCACCTTCGGGCCATCCCGCTGCTCGCCTTCGTCATTCTCTCCGCGCCGGCGCTCGCGCCCGGGCGTCTCACCTCGGCGCTGCTCGCCACGGCCGTGGCGCTGCAGCTCGCCTACGATGCGCGGCTGGCGGCCGTGCACCGCGCGTTCGATGCCGAGGCCGAGGCGCCGCAGCTCGAGCAGGTGCTTCGGGCGGCGGAGCCGGGCCGGCGGCTCTTGTCGCTCGTCGCCGACCGGCAGAGCCATCAGGTGCAATTCCAGGCGTACCAGCACTTCGGCATGTACTACCAGGTGCAGAGAGGCGGGCGGGCGCGCCGGAACTTCGCCGAGCTGCCCTGGACGCCGGTGCGCTTCCGCGCCCCCGCGGTCCCGCTGCCGCCCGGCTGGGAAGAGCACCCCGACTGGTTCGATCCGGCGCGCGAAGGCGCCGAGGCCGAGTATCTATTGGTGCGCGGCCCGGCGCCGGATCCGCCCGGCCCCTTCGTGGTCAAGGCGAGGGCTGGACGGTGGACGCTGTACGAGGCGCAGCGCCGCTGACCTCAGGGCACGGCCGCGCGGCGCTCGGCGAGGAGCGCGCGGCGCGCCGGGGCCGGCGCGCGCGGGACGCTCCAGCTGAACGCCTTGTTCACCCAGAAGTTCCAGGCGGTGACGAGCGCGATGGCCACCGCATTGGCGAGATACCGGTTGATGCGGAGCACGTCGACCTGGAGGGCGAGCAGGAGGACGCTGAGCGCCAGGCCCATCGCGCAGATCAGGTTGAACTTGGCGAAGCGCTTCAGTCGCGCAGCTCCGCCGCCGAGCTGCTGCGCCAGGTCCCGGAAAGTCCAGGAGTCGTTCCAGACGAAGTTGTTGACGATGGCCGCCTCGGCCGCGAGCACCTTGCTCTGGGCGAGCCCCCAGCCGAGCGCGTGCGGATCGGAGAGGAGGAACAGGAGCGCCATGTCCACCCCGACCCCGCTCAGCCCCACCGCGGCGAAGCGGGGGAAGCGCGCCGGCAGCGTCGCCAGCCGGAGCCTCACCAGGTGGCGCAGGTAGTCGACGTACAGTTTCGCCGTGACCTTGCTCTCGCCGGCGAGGCGCTCGCGGAACACATAGCCCACCTCGGAGACCGTCCGGATGCGCCCGCGGCCGAGCACCTCGATGAGGATCTTGTACCCGAGAGGGCTCATCTCGGCGCCGGCGACGGCTGCGCGCCGGACCATGAAGTAGCCGCTCATCGGATCGCTCACGCGGCCGACCACGGACGGCAGCACCGCGAGCCCCAGCAGATGCGCGCCGCGCGAGAGCGCCCTGCGCGACGCGCTCCAGTCGCTCACGCCGCCGCCCTCCACGTGCCGGCTGGCGACCGCCAGGTCCGCGCCGGCCTTGATCGCTTCCCACAGCCGCGCGAGCACCTCGGGCGGGTGCTGCAGGTCGGCATCGATGACCGCGAGCACCTCGCCGCGCGCTCCTTGCCACCCGCGGATGACCGCGGTGGAGAGCCCCTTCTCGGAGCGCCGGCGCATGACGCGCACCGCGGGCCAGCGTTCGGCCAGGCGCATCGCGACGGCCCAGGTCCCGTCGGGGCTGTCGTCGTCGACCACCAGGATCTCGTACTCGCCGGCGAGGCGCGGCTCGAGCACGGCGGTGAGCTGCCTCAGCAGCTCCTCCAGGTTGCGCGACTCGTTGTAGGTGGGGACGATCAGCGACAGCCGGATCGGCGCCTGCCGTTCGGGGGCCACGCACAAGGGCCCGCGCGGGACCTCCACCACTGCCGCCAGGCGAGTGCCTTCGATCGGTCGGACGACGCGCATGCGCTGCTCCCGGGTCTCCGGCGCCTCCCTTCGCCGTCACCCTCCGCAGCAAATGTTCGGCGCCGACGCGGTGTCGGCAATCGGACGGTTCACGTGACGCATTCCGCCGGATTGCCCAATGGCCCGACGATGCGAACGGGGCTGCTCCTGATCGGGCGGCTAGGCCGACTTCTTCTCCGGTTCCGAGCCTGACCCGGTATCGACGGCGCCATCCTCGAGGAGCGCGAGCGCGATCTGCAGGGCCTTGCGCATCCGTTCCCGCAGCTTCTCGTCGCCTTTCATCTTCTGGTACGCGCGGATCGCGCGCTCTTCGTTCTGCTTGGCGGCGGCCTGCGCGTCGGAAACCTGCTTGCGCAGCTCGTCGCGCTCCTCGCGCAGCAGGTCCTTCTCGCCGGTGAGCGCCGCGACCTCTTCGCGAGCCTTGTCCAGCTCGGCCTCGAGCTGGGCCGCCTGCGACTTGCCGCCTCCCGCCTTCAGCTCCACGCGCGCCGCGGTCAGCTCGCGCTCGAACTTCTTGGCCGCTGCGGCGAGCGCGTCGGCGCGCTGCTGGAGCGCCTTGGCCGAGGCGTCGCGCTTCGCCGCCTCCTCCTTGAGCTGCTGCGCCTGGTCCTCGAGCGCGCCCTGCTGCTCCTGCAGGTCGGCGAGCTGCTTCGCCTTGTCCTCCAGCTCCTGCCGGAGCTCGGCGACGCTCCGCTCCCCGGCGCGGGCGCGCGGCTCGGCCCTCGGCGGCGGCCGGGTCGGGGCCTTCGGCGCGGGAGGCAACGCCTCCAATCCGGCAAGGGCGGACTCCTCGTCGAGGCCGAGCAGCTGCTCGTCGGTGGGAGCGGACAGCTTGGTCGGCTGGCGACGCCGCTGCTGCGGCTCGGGCTCGGGATCGGGCGCCACGCGCAGGCGCGGCTTCTCGACCGGCACCGCTCCGGTGCCCCCCGAAGGCTGCAGGGCATCGAACGCCTGGTCGAACATCTCCAGGTCCTCGTCACCGCCTCCCCGGACCGGGGCCGGCGCCTCATCCATCTCCACCAGCTCCTCCAACTCGACGACCGGGTCGTCGTTGGCGCTATGCGCCTCGGCCGCCTCGGCCTCGCCCATCTGGATGGGCTCGTCCTCGCCCGAAACGCCGTTCCCCAGCCCGAGCGACTCGTCGTCCATCGAGACGATCTCCTCGTCGCCCGCGGGGGCGGGCACGCCGAGCAAGCGCGACGCCATCTGCAGCATCGCCTGCGCGCCGAACGGCTTGATCAGGTAGTCCTCGGCGCGGGTCTTCAGCTTCTTGTGCTTCTCGAAGCTGTCCGGCGTCGCGTTCGCGGAGGTGAGGATGACCGGGATGGCCCTGAGCTGCTCGTCCTTCTTGAGCCGCGTGCAGAGCATGTACCCGTTGGTGGGCTGCGCCTCGACGCACACCACGATCAGGTCGGGGCTCTCCCGCTTCGCCAGCGCCATCCCCTGCTCGCTGTTCGTCGCGGTGGACGCGGCGAAGCCCCCTGCGCTGGCGGCGGCCGCGAGCCCCCGCGCAAAGGCCTCGTCGGAATCGATGAGCAGGATCCGCTTGGCCATGAGGCGTAGGAAAAGAGTACGAGTCCCGTTGCCGGGGGTCAATCAATCGTGCAGGGAGTTTGCAGAATTACCGGAACTCTACCGCTTGCACGAGTTGCAGGACGTCGGTCTCGTCGAGATCGGAGATGAGAGAATACACGATCTCGTTCGTCCTCCAGGACACCACATTGTAGCCGCGGCTCCGACTCAGCCACACCTGGCGGCCTTCGAGGCGGCGCACCGATCCGGGCGGGTCGACGTCGTCTGGATCGTCGACGATGAGCAGCGTGAGGCGCCCGCCTGAGGCCTGCGGCACGGCGTAGGAGAGCGCCGCCGCCGAGCGGGAGCGCAGCTCGGACAGGCGCACGCCCTGCAGCGCGGGGCCCTGCCGGAAGCGCGGCACGCGCGCGGCGAAGTCCAGCCGGCCCTGCAGCCATTGCTGCACCGAACCGACGTCGCTGGCCGCGTAGTCGAGCGGCAGGCCGCGCCGGTGCAAGGCGATGCCGTCGTCGACGAATCCGGAGTGCCGCGCGGGGAAGATCGGATGGGACATGCCGCCGGCGAGGAACCACACCGCCGCACCCACCGCCGCGGCCAAGAGGCCCACCGAGCGCGGGTTGCGCAACACCGCGTCCCAGCGGGAGCCGGGCGGCTCCTCCTCGCGCAGCGCGAGTCGCACCGACTGGCGCAGCTCGATCGGGGCCACGGCCGGGGCGGCGCGTTTCACCGCCTCCTTCATCGCGGCCTGGATGTGGACCGTGTGCTGACACGCGGCGCAGTCGACCAGGTGCGATTCGACCTCGGCCCGCTCGACCGCGTCGAACTCGCCGTCCACGTAGGCCGGCAGGAACGACTCGATTTCGCGGCAGTGGAGGGCCATGGTCAACCGCCGGCGCGGCGCTTGAACTCGAGCACGTCCGCTTCTTCCTCGGCCTCGGAGCCCAGCTCCATGGCCCGAGGCGCCTGCAGGACGCCTTGCTCGACGGCGTAGGACATCAGATTTTTCTGCAGCAGCTTCCGCCCGCGGTAGAGGCGGCTCATCACCGTGCCCACCGGGCAGTCGAGGATCTCAGCGATCTCCTTGTAGGAGAACTCCTGCAAATCGGCGAGGATCACCACCAGGCGGAAGTCGATGGGCAGCCCGTCGATGCTGCGCAGCACGTCGTCGGAGAGCAGCTTGTCGAAGAAATACTGCTCCGGGTTGACCGCGCTCTCGGCCGTCTCGCGGACGATGAACTTCTCGCTCGACTGCTCGCGCGCGGCGCCCTCGACCACGGTGCGCTCCTTCACGCGGCGGCGGTAGCGGTTGATGAAGGTGTTGGTCAGGATCTTGAAGAGCCACGCCTTCATGTTGGTGCCGCGCTCGAACTTGTCGAAGAACCGGAAGGCGCGCAGGAAGGTGTCCTGGACCAGGTCCTCCGCGTCCCGCTCGTTCTTGGTGAGCCGCAACGCCGCCGAGTAGAGCGGGTCGAGGTGCTCGAGAGCCAGTCCTTCGAATTCCCGCCGGGTCCTGTCGGTGTGCTTGAAGTCGAGCATCCCGCTCCCTGGTTGTGCGTACCGCGGGTCCCGCACAGCCAATCTAACCGGCCCTGATGACCCTGGAAACCGAGGCCCCCCTACTTGCATTCCTGCTACAGGAGGGCCCGCTTGCCCGTCTGCGGCCTATCTGTACAGAATCACGGCAAAAAGCGTTGCACCACGGAGCACACGGAGCTCACGGAGGGATGGGGTTGAAAAACACACCAGCTCCGCGGCCTCCGTGTGCTCCGTGGTGAAATTTGTTGGCCTCATCGGCGGGTGGTGAAGGCTTTTTCGAGGGGGGTGTAGGGGAGGTCGAGGGCTTCGGCGACTGCCTTGTAGGTGCAGTGGCCGTTGAAGGTGTTGACGCCGAGGGCGAGGGCGCGGTCGCGTTTCGCCGCTTCCACGACGCCCAGGTCGGCGAGCTTCAGGCCGTACGCGATGGTGGTGTTGGTCAGCGCGAACGTCGAGGTCTGGGCCACCGCGCCGGGCATGTTCGCCACGCAGTAGTGGACCACTCCGTGCACCGTGTAGGTCGGATGGTCGTGGGTGGTCGGGCGGCAGGTCTCGATGCAGCCGCCCTGGTCGACCGCCACGTCCACCACCACGCTGCCTTCGCTCATCTGCGAGATCAGCTTCTCGCTCACCAGCCTGGGCGCCTTCGCGCCGGGAATGAGCACTCCGCCGATCACCAGGTCCGCCTCGCGGACGTACTTCGCGATCTGGTCCTGGTCTGAATAGATGGGCTGGATGCGCGACCCGAAGATGTCGTCGAGATAGGCCAGCCGGCTCGTGTTCACGTCGAGGATCACCGTCTCCGCGCCCATGCCGGAGGCCAGCTTGGCCGCGTTGGTGCCCACCGTCCCGCCGCCGAGGATGACCACCCGGCCGCGGCGCACGCCGGGCACGCCGCTGAGCAGGACGCCCTTGCCGCCGTGCTCCTTCTCCAGCATCACTGCGCCGACCTGCACCGCCATCCGGCCGGCGACCTCGCTCATCGGCTTGAGCAGAGGGAGCTGGCCGTCGTCGGTCTGGATCGTCTCGTAGGCGACGGCGGCGATCTTCTTCTCCAGTAGCACCTTGGCCAGCGCCGGGACCGCCGCGAGGTGGAAGTACGTGTAGATGGTCTGGCTTTCTTGTAGCAGCCCGTACTCGGACTCGATCGGCTCCTTCACCTTCACGATCATCTGCCCGCGCTGCCAGACCTCGCGGGCGGAATCGACGATCTGGGCGCCGGCCTTCACGTACGATTCGTCGCCGATCCCGGATCCCACGCCGGCGCCCTTTTCCACCAGGACCGTGTGTCCGCGGCTGGCGAGCGCCTGCACGCCTCCGGGCACCAGCCCGGCGCGGTACTCGCGGGTTTTGACCTCCTTGGGACAGCCGATGATCATTCGGGCGCTCCGCTGTTTCGGTTGCTGGAAAGGGCCGCGCAAGATAGCAAGGCGCGAGTCTCGGTCAAGCCGCGTCGTGTCGCATCGTTCCCCAAAGCTGCTCTTCGCCGACGAGGCGGGAAGGGTGTACGAGCACCCCGAGTTGCTCGCGCTCGTGCGCGACGGCCAAGGAGCAGTCCTTCCCGCCGAGGTGCCGGTGGCGCTGCCGCCGCACGCGCAGCTCGCCAGGCTCCCCGGCCGCAGGCCGCTGGGGCTCGATCCGCAGACCGGCGAGACGATCGAGCTGTGCGAGGTGAAGCTGGGCCGGCGCACGGTGCGGGCCAGCGCCGTGGGCGCCGTCCTCCCGCCGGGCTGGACCCGGCTCGCGCTGCCGGCCTACCGCACCTCGAGCGTCGCGCCGGTGTTGCCGCAATGGGCGTACACGGCGGCCGCGTGGGACCCGCGCCTCGGCCATGTCGCTTACGCGCTGCACACCGACCTGCGCAGGCACTGGGACCCGGCGGCGCATTCCACGCCGGAGCTGCCTGGCCTGGTGGGCGAGCGGCTGCGTCGCGACGAGAACCCGCTGCTGAAGCAGCTCGCTCGTTGCGCGCTCGAGTGGCGGTGTTTCACCGCGCAGAACACCTTCTACGTTCGCGACGAGGGCGCCATCCCCGCGAGCGTGGGCTGCAACGCGCGTTGCGTCGGTTGCATCTCGGAGCAGCCTCCCGACGGTCCTCCCAGCTCGCACGAGCGGATGGAGGATGCGCCCGACGCGCAGCGCATGGCGGAGATCGGCATCCCGCACCTGCGCGACGCCCCGGGCCGGACGATGATCAGCTTCGGCCAGGGCTGCGAGGGAGAGCCGCTCACCCGCGCGCACGTCGTCGCCGACGCGATCCGGCGCATGCGCGACGCGACTTCGCGCGGGTCGATCAACATCAACACCAACGGCTCGCTGCCGGAGAACCTGGGCCTCCTGATCGACGCCGGGCTCGACGCATGCCGCATCAGCCTGAACAGCGCGCACGCGCCGCTCTACGAGGCCTATTACCGGCCGGTGCGCTACGGGTTCCGCGACGTGGTGCGCTCGATGCGGCTGGCGAAGAAGCGCGGGATCTATACGGCGCTCAACCTGCTCACGTTCCCGGGAGTCACCGACCGGCAGGGCGAGATGGACGCATTGTGCGAGCTGGTGGGGAGCGCCCGAATCGACCAGGTGCAGGTCCGCAGCCTCGCCATCGATCCGGAGCAGTACCTCGCCGTGGCGGAGCGCACCAGCGCGGGCGGCCCGGCGCGGGGCATGCGCACGCTGCTGCGGCGCCTGCGCGGCGCCCGCCGGGGCCTCGTCATCGGGAACTTCGCCCGTGGTCTCGCCGAGCGCGCCTGACGCGGTTGCCACACCTCCGGTGGGACGTCGGGGTGCCGCCGCCCTGGAAAATTGGCTCCTACCCGGCTCTTTCCGCCATGTTGTGCAGGGCGGCATGCAGGTTGCTCGTGGAATGTGCGTGCGCCGGGAGGGTGCCATGTTCCGTCCGATCCGCCTGCGCATCGCCGCCGCCGTTGCGCTCACGCTCTCACCGGCCGCAGCGCTGGCCGACGCAAGCGCCGCGGTGGTGGTCGCGGACGACGGCGGGCTGGAGGTGCCGGCCGTCCGCGCCATCCGCGCGGTGACCGCGGGCGAGCTGCGCAAGCATGGCGTGCCGGTGTCCGAGGACGCGCGGCAGGAGGCCGTGCAACCCGTCGATGCCCGCCTCGCCGCGATCCTTCAGGACATCGGCGTCACCCGGCTGTTCGTGGTGCGCATCGGCGGCAGGCTGGGGCACAAGGTGCCGCTCAGCCTCGAGGAGGTCTCCGCGCCGAGGTTCGCCCCCGTCGCCGCCGCATCGCTCACCGCCACCACCCTCGACGAGGCGGACGTCGTCGCCAGCCGGCTCGTCTCCGCGGTGCTGGATCGGCGGTCGGCGGACGACAACGCCGGGATGCGGACGGTCACCGCGACGGAGGCGCGCCCGTTCCAGAAGAAGCCCGGCGAGCGGTTCTGGGTGGTCGGCCTGCCGCTGCTGCTCGTGCACGGCCAAGGCGGCCGCAACACGCCGGCCGGCTTCTCGGTCAGTTACTTCTACGAGGTGGAAGCGTTCCGCGTCGGCGCCTCCGCGGTCGCCGCCGCGCGGGACGGCTCGGGCGAGGTGCCGCTCACCCCGATCATGCGCCGGCTGCTGGACCAGGCCGGATCGTACCGGGGGTTCTCCCAGTCGGTGGTGCTGCGCACCCCGGCCGGGCT
>Ga0099794_10000382_pt1 | contig 15079 bp, 15 predicted proteins | sample Rivendell_Oct201_10_FD_77320 | JGI IMG/M metagenome (GOLD analysis project Ga0099794, IMG submission 77320) | Vadose zone soil microbial communities from the Eel River Critical Zone Observatory, Northern California, USA -... | ecosystem: Host-associated > Plants > Roots > Rhizosphere > Soil ... | reverse complement strand
CCGTATAGTCCGCCCCATGGCGAAGCTGGCCACAGAGTCCAAAGAGTCCAAAGCCGTCAAGCCGCCCAAGCCCGCCCCCCAGCTCCCCGCCGCCCTCATCTCCGAGCTCGAGCGCCGGCGCTCCGGGATGGCCCGCCACATGGCCCGCGCCGTGGTCAGCCTCGTCAGGTGGGACGGCTCGACAGGAGTACCCCCGCAAAGAGAGGCCATCGCAAGAGCCTGCGAGGCCGGGCTCGACCTCTTCCTCGCCGCCGCCCGCGACGCCCGCCCCGCGACCAACGAAGAGCTGAGACGAGTCGCCCAGCTCGGCATCCTCCAGGCGAGAAGCAGCCAGTCGGTCGAGCCAATCCTCGCCGCCTACCGCATCGCGGCACGCGTCGCCTGGGACGCGATCCTCGGCGCCTGGCGCGGCCATCCTGACGCAACGCCCGAGGCGATCATGCTCACGGCGAACTACGTGTTCACCGCGCTCGACCAGGTCGCCGCCGAGGTGACGAAAACGTACCTGCACGCCAGAGAGCAGCACATGCAGCGCGGGACCCGCGCCCAGGCGCGCCTCTTCCACGCCCTGATCAGCGACAACTTCGACTCCGAGCTCGAGCTGCAGAAGCAGGCGCTCGCGCTCAACATTCCGATCGCTCCCACCGGTTACGTGGTCGCGGTTTGCAAGCTGATCGTCGGGACCGGCAGCCGTGACGGTGAACGCGGCGGGAACGCGCTGGCCGAGGTCGCGACCTCGCTCGACGTGCCGCGCGGCGCGATCCACCACGCAACCGACCCCAGCACGCTGGTCGTGCTCTGGCCCGCGGAGTCGGTCGCGAACGTCGACACCGTCGGCCAGTTCGTCGCACAGCTCCAGGAGGAGGCGGTGAAGCGCTCCGGCACAGCACGGGCACGAGTGAGGGCGGGCATCGGCGGCTACCACCCCGGGCTGCGTGGCATCTCGCGTTCGTACCTCGAGGCCCAGCAGGCGCTGGAGGCCGGCCGCAAGCTGCGCCCGGAGGGGATCGCGCACCGGCACGACGAGCTCATCCCCCACCTCGTGCTTGCCCAGAACCCGCGCCTCGCCGAGCGCTTCGTCGCCAACAGCCTGGGCAGGCTCACGGAACCCAAGCTGCGCAACCGCGAGCAGCTCCTCGAAACGCTCGAAGCCTATCTCGTCCTCGGCTCGGTCAAGGACGCCGCCGCGGCGCTAAAGCTGCACCGCCACACCGTCCTGTACCGCCTCGGCAAGCTGCGCGAGATCCTGGGGGGAGACCTCGAGATCCCGGCGACCCGCTTGCGGCTGCAGTTCGCCCTGGAGCTCCGCAAGCTGCTCTGAGAGCGAACTTGGACACGGTGTCCAAGACAAGTGGGCTTTTTTCCCACACCATGCCGATGGACATTGGCCCTGAGGTCCGTATGCTGTGCGCATGACCTCTAACTCCAACGGCCGCCGCGTGGCTGTCACCGGCATGGGCTTCATCACTCCGATCGGCAACGACGTCGAAACCGTGTGGTCGAACATGATCGAGGGCGTCTCGGGCGTGAACACCATCACCCACTTCGACACCACCGGCTTCGACACCAAGATCGCGGCCGAGGTCAAGGGCTTCGTCCCTGAGGAATACATGGACCGCAAGACCGCCCGCCACATCGGGCGCTACTGCCAGTTCGCGCTCGCCGCCTCGAAGCAGGCGATCGCGCAGTCGGGACTGATCCCTGGCGAGATGGATCCCGACGACGTGGGCGTGATCGTCAGCTCCGGCATCGGCGGCATGGAGGAGATCGAGAAGAGCCACACGCAGCTGATGGAGCGCGGGCCCAAGCGGATCAGCCCGTTCACCGTCCCGATGATGATCGCCGACATGGCGGCGGGCATCGTCGCCATCCATCTGCAGGCTGGTGGACCGAACTACGCGATCGTCAGCGCCTGCGCGTCCGGTTCGCACGGCATCGGCGAAGCGTCAGAGATCATCAAGCGCGGCGACGCCGTCGCGATGCTCGCCGGCGGATCGGAAGCCACGATCACGCCGCTCACGATGGGCGCCTTCTGCCAGATCAAGGCGACCAGCGAGCGCAACGACGAGCCCGAGAGGGCCTGCCGTCCGTTCGATCTCGGCCGCGACGGCTTTGTCATGGGCGAAGGGTCCGTGATGTTCGTGCTCGAGGACATGGAGCACGCGAAGAAGCGCGGCGCGAAGGTCCTGGCCGAGATCGCCGGTTACGGCGCCACGGCCGACATGTACCACTTCACAGCGCCGCAGCCCGAGGGCAAGGGCGCGATGCGCGCCATGCGCCGCGCGCTTGTGAAGAGCGGCGTCGAGCTGACCGACGTCGGCTACATCAACGCGCACGGGACGTCGACCAAGCTCGGCGACGTCGCGGAGACGAAGGCGATCAAGGCGGTGTTCGGCGACCACGCGTACAAGCTCGCGGTCAGCTCGACCAAGTCGGTGCACGGCCACCTGCTCGGCGCCGCCGGGGCGATCGAGGCCGCGGCCTGTGTACTCGCGATGGAACGCGGACTCCTGCCGCCGACCATCAACCTGGACGACCCCGACCCCGAATGCGATCTGGACTACGTTCCGAACAAAGCACGCAAGGCGAACGTCAAGGTGGCGCTCTCGAACTCGTTTGGGTTCGGCGGGCACAACGCGACGCTCGTCATCAAAGGCCCTGAGGCCAACTAGGAGTAAGGCAAATGGCAACGCAGCTCGATTTCAAGGAACTGCAGGAGCTCGCCGCTGAGATCCTCGGCGTAGACGCGGACCAGGTGCAGCTCGACAAGAGCTTCGCCAAGGACCTCGCGGCCGACTCGCTCGACCTCGTCGAGCTGATCGCCGCCGTCGAGGACAAGTACGACGTGGAGCTGCCGGAAGAGGAGCTCGAGAAGATGAAGGTTATCGGCGACCTCTGGAAGTTCCTGGAGCAGAAGACCGCCGAGCGGCTGGAGGCATAGCGCGCCATGGCCATAACTACCGCCTACCGCACTCGCTCTGACGCGCTTCCCCTGCGCTCGTTCAAGGCCAAGGGCCGGCCGAGCGCGATCGCGGGCATGGGCGTCTACGCGCCCGACAAGATCATCACGAACTTCGACCTCGAGAAGATGATGGATACCTCGGACAAGTGGATCACCGAGCGCACGGGCATCCACACGCGGCACATCGCCGAGCCGGGGACGACCACCCTTTCGCTCGCGACCAAAGCGGCGCAGGGTGCTCTGGCCGCGGCCGGCATCACCGCCAAAGACGTGGACATGATCCTCGTCGGCACGTCGTCGCCGGACGGTCCTTTCCCGTCCATCGCCGCGCGCATACAGGACGAGCTCGACGCCCCGGGCGCGGTGGCGTGGGACATGCTCGCCGCGTGCACCAGCTTCATGTACGGGCTGGCGACAGCGGACTCGTTCATAGCGACCGAGCGAGCCGACACGGTGCTCGTGGTCGGCGCCGAGGTGCTTTCGCGAATGCTCGACTACTCGAACCGCGGCACTGCTGTCATCTTCGGCGACGGGGCCGGCGCCGCGATAGTGCGAACAGCGCCCAAAGGATCAGGCTTCCTGAGCTGGTGTCTGGGCGCGGACGGCCGCGGCTATGCGCAGGTCACCGCCGGCAACATCGAGAAGGGCGCATACGCGAACAAGGATGCGAATCCTTACATCGAGATGGTCGGACCAGACGTCTTCAAGTTCGCCGTCGACATCTTCATCCGCCAGGCCAACGAGGTCTGCGAGCGAGCCGGCGTGGCCCTCGAGGACATCGACCTGTGGGTCCCGCACCAGGCGAACTTCCGGATCATCGACGCCGCGGCGCGGCGCATTGGTCTGCCGCTGGACAAGGTCGCCATCAACATCGACGAGTACGGCAACACGTCCAGCGCGTCCATCCCGCTGGCCCTCGAAGAGGCGATTCGAAAAGGACGCGTCAAGACCGGCGACCATGTGCTGCTGGCCGGGTTCGGTTCCGGCCTGACGTGGGGAGCGTGCCTCCTGAAGTGGGTGTAACACTCACAGGTCCAATCGCGCTCCTGTTCCCGGGACAGGGGACGCAGAAGCCCGGCATGGGCAAGAACCTGTACGACCGCTACCCGGCGGCGCGCAGGGCGTTCGAACGCGCCGAAGAGGTGCTGGAGATGCCCGTTCGCAAGCTGTGCTTCGACGGCCCGGTCGAGGAGCTCAACCGCACCGACGTCATCCAGCCGTGCGTGATGACGGTGTCGTGGGCCGCTTACGAGGTCTGGCGCGAGAGCTACGGATTCGAGAATGTGAGCGTCACGGCCGGCCACAGCCTGGGTGAGATCGCCTCACTCGCGGCGGCCGGCGCGATCCCGTGGGAGACCGCGCTGCTCCTGGTCAAGGAGCGGGGCCGCATCATGGCGCAGGCGTCGCACGAGCAGGCGGGCGGCATGATCGCCATCGTCGGCCTCGAAGAGGCTCAGGTCGAGACGATCCGCGAGCGGGCGTCCGCCCACGGCAAGCTCTGGGTGGCCAACCGCAACGCGGACGTCCAGTTCGTGCTGTCGGGCGAGATCGCCGCGGTGCAGGAGGCCGAAAAGCTCGCCCTCGCCGCCGGCGCGCGGCGCGCGCTCATCCTGACCATCCCGCTCGCCGCCCACACGCCGCTGATGGCAGCCGCTGCCGCGGCGTTCCGCAAGGTGGTGGACAAGCTGCCCATCAAGGCCCCCTCGATCCCGATCCTTGCCAACGCGTCGGGCGAGGCGATGCGCACCGTGGCGAGCCTGCAGGACGAGCTGCGCCAGCAAATGCTCCGCCAGGTCGACTGGGCGCGGACGATGGTGTCGATGCGTGCAATGAAGGTGAAGACGGTGGTCGAGCTCGGCCCGGGCCGCGTGCTTGCGAGCCTGGCCGCGAAACACATCCCGGGTGTCGACACCTGGAATGCCGAAGAGCTCTTCATCGACTTCGCTTAGGAATGGGCGAGCTGGACGGCAAAACAGCACTCGTCACTGGCGGGGGCAAGGGGATCGGCAAAGCGATCAGCGAGGCCTTGTCCGGAATGGGTGCTCGGGTGGCGATCAACTACAGGTCCGACAAGACTGCAGCCGAGGAGACCGCAGCGTCACTGCCGAACGCGACCGCGCACAAGGCCGACGTTGGCGACCCCGCGCAGGTCGAGGCGATGGTCAAGGCGATAGGTCGAGTGGACGTCCTGGTGAACAACGCGGGCGCGGTGCGCGACAAGCTGCTCATCCAGATGGCGCCGGCTGACTGGGAAGAGCTCATCCGCACAGACCTGATGTCGGCATTCGCGACGACGCGAGCCGCCATCATGTCGGGCATGATGCGTGCCCGCTGGGGCCGGATCGTCAACATCTCCTCGATCGTCGGCCTGACGGGCAACGCCGGCCAGACCAACTACGCGGCCGCGAAGGCCGGCCTGATCGGATTCACCAAGTCGGTCGCGAAGGAATACGGCTCGCGCAACATCACATGCAACGCGGTGGCTCCGGGCTATGTTCGTACCGAGTTGACGTCCGGCTCACTGACGGATGAGATGGTGGGCGAGCTGGTCAAGATGACGCCGATCAAGCGCGAGGGAACCGCGGACGACGTCGCCGCGGCGGTGGCCTTTCTCTGCTCGGAGCGTGCCGGGTTCATCACCGGCCAGGTGCTGGCTGTGGATGGAGGCCTCTCACTGTGATGGTCGTGCCGAAAGGCCGGCCCGAGGTTCGCATCGCGGGCAGCAAGCTGCCCGACATCCCGCTGCCTACCAACTGCCCGGGCTGCGGAGTCGGCCTTGTCATCGATGAGCTTCGAGCGCGCAACTTCGTGTGCGAGTGCGGCCACCACTTCCGCCTCGGCGCGGACGCCTGGATCGCGCTCATCGCGGATCGGAGCTCGTGGCAGGAGCGCTGGGGCGACATCAGGTCCCACGACCTTTTGAACTGGAAGGTGCCCAAGCCGTACCAGGCGGTCATCGAGCAGCTGATGGAAGAGGGCCTCAACGAGGCGGTGCGCACAGGCACCTGCACGCTCAACGGGCGTCCCATCTGGCTGGCGGCATTCGACTTCCGCTTCGTCGGCGGGACGCTGTCGATCGTCGCCGGCGAGCGCCTGGCGCGGGGGATGGAGCAAGCGGCAAGCTCAGGCATCCCTTACGTTTTGGTCTCCGCGTCGGGTGGTGCCCGTATGCAGGAAGGCGTGCTGGCCCTCATGCAGATGGCCAAGGTCAACGCCGCGGTCGGCCGGCTGCACGCTGCCGGAGTCCCGTACTTCTCAGTGCTGACCGATCCCACATTCGGCGGGACCGCGGCGTCGCTGGCCTTGCTGGCCGACATCAACGTCGCGGAGCCTGGTGCAGCGATCGGGTTCACCGGGCCGCGCGTGATCAAGCAGGCGACGTACGAGAACCTTCCGCCCGGCTTTCAGAGTGCCGAGTTCCAGCTCGCGCATGGGCAGGTGGATCTGGTGCTTCCGCGCACCGAGCTTCGCCGGCTGCTGGCGCACGTGCTGGAGATGTATCCATGACGCGTCATGGGCGCAAGCCAGACGAGACAACGCTGAGCGTCTGGCAGGTCATCGAGCTGGCGCGCCACCAGGACCGTCCATACGCGCTCGACTACATCAAGCGCCTGGCTCCCGATTTCATCGAGCTGCACGGCGACCGCCTCGCCGCGGACGACCCCGCGCTGGTCGGCGGAGTCGGGACGTGGCACGGGCGCACGACGATGTTTCTCGGCCATCAGAAGGGAAGAAGCCTCAAGGAGCGTGTGGCCCGGAACTGGGGCATGATGCATCCGGAGGGCTATCGGAAGGCGATCCGCCTCGCGCACCACGCGGCCAAGTTCCGCTTCCCGATCGTTTCTTTGATCGACACTCCCGGCGCCTACCCGGGCGCAGGCGCGGAGGAGCGCGGCATCGCCGCCGCCATCGCCGACGCGGTCATGGAATGGTTCCGGATTCCCGTCCCGATCGTGGCAGCTGTGATCGGTGAGGGAGGAAGTGGCGGTGCGCTTGGGATGGGCGTCGCCGACCGCGTGATCATGCTCGAGAACTCGATCTACTCGGTCGCCTCTCCAGAGGCCGCGGCCTCGATCGTCTGGCGCGACAACGCGCGCAAGGTGGAAGCGGCCGAGCAGCTGCAGCTCACGTCGCGCGACCTGCTCGCTATGGGCGTGGTCGAAGAGGTGGTGACGGAACCGGAGGGAAGCGCGCGCGCGGACTACGACGCGACGGCGGCCGCGCTGGACGAGGCGTTGCACCGCCACATGGAGGCGCTCCTGACGCAGCCCACCGATGAACTGCTGCAGCACCGTTACGAGCGGTTCCGCTACATCGACTCACTGGTTCACGCCGAACCCGAGTTCGGACCGAAAGTCTGAGAGTCGTCGCGCAGCGCGTGGCTGCGGGCTCGGTGAGCTGGCAAGAAGAAGGCACGGACAGACGTGCAACCATCGGTCACGGACATGTGTTGTTGGTGGGTGCGGCAGCTGATGACGACGAAACCAATGTGCGGAGACTGGCGGACAAGATCATCGACCTGCGCGTGTTCGCGGACGAGGCGGGCAGGATGAACCTGAGCCTCGTCGACGTTAACGGCTCCGCGTTGATCGTGTCGCAGTTCACGCTGTTCGCGGACATGAGCCGCGGCCGTCGGCCGAGCCTGCTGAAGGCGGGCGACCCGCAGCGTGCGGAGCAGCTCTATGAGGTTTTCGTGCAGCGTTTCCGGGAGCGGGGAATAGAGACGCAAACTGGCAGCTTTGGAGCTGATATGCGGGTGAGCATCGAAAACGACGGCCCGGTGACGCTCGTCCTCTCCTCAGACGATTGGGTGACTCGTGTTTAGTAGGAGTTTGCTCAAACCCTATCTAGCGCTCATAGCGCTTGCTCTGGTGTGGGGCTTCTCTTTCCTCTTGATCAAAGTCGCGCTGCACGACATGAGCCCGACCGTGCTCATGCTGATCCGCGCCGCCACAGGCTTCGTCGCCCTGGCCGCGTACATGCTCCTCTCCGGCCGCCCGCTCCTCGGCGAGAGCTGGAAGCGCCGGATCATCCCGTACGCCGTGCTGGGGGTCGGAAGCGGGGTCATCCCGTGGACGGCGATCGCCATCGGCGAGCAGAGCATCTCGAGCGGGCTGGCCAGCATCCTCAACGCGACGACCCCGCTGTGGGCTGCCGTGCTCGTCACCTGGCTGATCCCGCGAGACCGGCCGAGCGCCTTGAATTACGTGGGCGTGCTGATCGGGCTCGCGGGCGTCATCATCCTCGTCCTTCCCGACGTCACCGCCAAAGGCTTCGGCGCCAGCGTCTTCGGAGCGGCCGCGGTGCTGGTCGCCTCCATCTCCTACGCCATCAGCGCCCTCTATCAGCGGATGAAGCTGCGAGGCTTCAGCGTCTACGAGGTGAGCGTCGGCCAGCTCGCGCTCACCGCCGTGCTCGCCGTTCCCATCGCCGCGCCATCGCTCCCGAGCTGGCATCTTGCGCTGCCGTCGACGGCGGCGGTCATCGCGCTCGGGGTCGGCGGCTCAGGACTCGCCTACCTCCTTTATTACTACGTAAACAACACGCTTGGACCGGTGCGAGCCACCGGGGTGACAATCCTGGTGCCGATGACAGCCGTCTTGTGGGGAGTGGTCTTGCTCGGCGAGACTTTGAGCCTCCCTATCGTTGTCGGCATGGTCGTCATCCTTGCAGGCATCGTGCTCACCAACGTCAACCGACGAACCAGCCGCGAACCCGTGTCCGCCGCCGCTTGACGCAACTCGTCGATCGCCTTCGCGCGATCGTCGGGGCGGAGCACGTCCTCGAGGGCGAGCGGATGGACGAGTACGTCCACGACGCCACCTTCATGGAGGCGCCCGCGATCTGTGCTGTGATGCCGGCGGACACCGAGCAAGTTGCCGCGGTGGTCCGTGAGTGCGCCGCAGGACGCGTGCCGGTCGTTGCGCGCGGCGGCGGAACGAGTCTGGTCGGGGGGCCGGTGCCCCTGGCGGGCGGTGTCGTGCTGAGCCTCGAGCGGCTCACAAAGCTCGAGGTCGACGGTCCCAACACGGTGGCGACCGCTGGCGCGGGAGTCATCACTGCCGACCTAGACCGGGCAGCCAACCAGCACGGCCTCATGTACCCGCCCGACCCGGCCAGCATCGAGCTGTCGACCATCGGCGGCAACGTCGCCTGCAACTCGGGAGGCATGCGGTGCGTCAAATACGGCGTCACCGCCGACTACGTGATTGGCGCGACAGTGGTCCTGGCCGATGGTCGCGTGCTGCACCTCGGCGGCAAGCTCCGCAAGCGGGCCTCAGGCTACCGGCTGCTGCAGCTGTTCGTCGGTTCAGAGGGGACCCTGGGCATCGTCACCGAGGTGATCGTCAAGCTGGTCCCGCTACCGCGGTACCGCGCCGCGGCCATGGTCGGCTTCACGACCCTCGAGGAGGCGGGCTTGGCAGTCGCGCGATCCCTGGCTGCCGGCCACTTTCCGGCCGCGATCGAAATCCTCGACCGCGGCTCGCTCGAATTGGTGCGTGACAAGCTCCCCCCTGGCTTCGAGCCGCACCTCGAAGCGGTGCTGATCGTCGAGCAGGACGGAAATGACGAGGAGTTCGTGCAGCTCGACCTGATGCGCATGGTCGAGGTGCTCGACGGCGCCGACAACCGAATCGCGCAGTCATCGGTCGAGCGCGACAAGCTGTGGGACGCCCGCCGGTCCTTCGGCAAGATTCTGATGGCGATGCCGAAGAACTTCTTCGCTGAAGACGTCGCCGTGCCGATCGCGGAGGTCCCCGAGATGATCCGCCGAGTGCAGGACCTGGCGAGCCAGACCGGACTTCGCATCGTCACCGTCGGTCACGCCGGCGATGGCAACCTCCACCCCACGATACTTTTCACCGATGAGCAGCGGCACCTGGTCAGCCACGCGGCGGCCCAGATCTTCCGAGACGCACTTGCGCTCGGCGGTTCAGTCTCGGCGGAGCACGGCCTTGGCGCCCTCAAGCGCGATTACGCCGAGCGCGAGCACGGACCGATCGCGATCGAGCTGATGCGAAAGATCAAGGCGGTGCTTGACCCTGACGGCATCCTCAACCCGCACAAGGTCTTTCCGGAGCAGCCCGCTGACGACGAGTTCTTGAATGCGATGCCGGGCTGGATGCCCGACCCTGATCGCCGGCGGCGCCGAGCGGAGCTCGGGCTTTGACGACCTACGCCGAAGAGCACGCAGACCAGGTCCGCCAGGCGGCCGGCCGGATCCGCACCTACGTGCGGCGCACGCCGGTGCTCACCACCGATCTCGACCCTGACTTGCGGCTGAAGCCGGAGAGCTTCCAGGTCACCGGCGCCTTCAAGCCGCGCGGGGCGTTCAACGCCGTGCTGTCCATGCTGGAGCGCGGCACCCGCCCGCCGGGCGTGATCGCCGTGAGCTCGGGCAACCACGCCCAGGGCGTGGCTCTCGCCGCGGCCACCGTCGGCCTTCCGGCACTGATCCTCATCCCGGAAGGCTCCAACCCCGCGAAGGTCGCGGCTACCAGGGCACTTGGAGCTGAAGTCATTCAAGAAGGAATCACCTTCGCGAACCGAGAGCAGCGCATGCACGAGCTGAAGGAGGAGCTCGGCTACGTGCTGATCCATCCCTTCGACGACTGGGATGTGATCCACGGCGCCGGCACTGTGGTGCGCGAGCTGCTCGAGGACGAGCCGGACCTGGAGGTGATCGTGACGCCGGTTGGCGGAGGCGGTCTTCTGTCGGGCTCGGCGATCTCAGCCAAGAGTCATCGGCCGTCGATGAAGGTGATCGGAGTGGAGCCCGTCGCGGCTGATGACGCGTACCAGAGCTGGAAATCGGGCCACATCGTGACCCTGCCGGCGTCCCCCACTACGATCGCCGACGGCGTGCGCACCGTCGCGATCGGAACGCGCACGTTTGAGGTCATGTTCGCGAACCGGCTGGTGGACGAGATCGTCACAGTCACCGAAGACGAGATCGCGAACGCCGTCAAGGTGGCATGGTCTCGCTTGCACCTTGCCCTCGAGCCAACGGGTACGCTGCCTCTGGCTGCTTACCTCGCCGGCAAACTTCCGAAAGGGCGTACTGGGCTGGTGTTCAGCGGCGGCAACGCCGACCTCTCGACCGTGGCTACACTGCTGGCCCGATGATCCCGGTCAAAGAGGTTATGACGCGAAACGTGATCACGTTTCGCGAGGACACGCCGGTGGACGAGGTGGCGAAGACGCTCCTCTCGAAGCACATCACCGGCGCCCCCGTCGTGTCCGGCGAGGGGCACGTGGTCGGGATAGTCTCCGAGACCGACGTGTTCTCGAAGAAGGGCAAGGTTGCCCGCGACATCATGAGCCCGCGCGTGATCTCGGTCACGGAAGAGACCGGCATCGACGAGGCGGCACGCCTCCTCATCGGCGAGCGCATCCGCCGCGTGCCGGTGATCAAAGGCGGCAAGATGGTCGGCCTGCTGAGCCGCTCCGACGTGCTCGATTTTTTCGCCAGGACGCGGTGGACGTGCAAGGTGTGCGGCTGGTGGGAGCGCAGCCTCGAGAAGCCCGAGCGCTGCTACTCGTGTTCGAGCCTCGACCTGCAGCTGGAGCGCGCCGACCCTGGACACTGATCGACTCTCGCTGAAGGCCCAGAGTTTCACCGAGTCGGTCATCCGCGAGATGACGCGACTGAACCTCCTGCTGAACGGCCCGGAGAAAGCCGTGAACTTCGCCCAGGGTTTCCCCGACTTCAGCACCGACCCCCGCATCCTCGAGGCAGCGGCGAACGCGTTGCGCGACGGCTTCAACCAGTACGCCACCACGTGGGGCGCTCCGCAGCTGCGCAAGGCGGTGGCCAAGAAGTACTCCGCCGCCTGGGGCCGCGACCTGGACCCCGACGCGGAGATCACGGTTTCGTGCGGCGCGACCGAGGCGATGATCGCCGCCATGCTCGCCGCGGTCGATCCGGGCGACGAGGTCATCGTGTTCGAGCCGTTTTACGAGAACTACGGGCCTGATTGCATCTTGAGCGGCGCCGTTCCTCGCTACGTGACGTTGCGCGCACCTGACTGGTCATTCGACCCGGATATCCTCCGCCGCGCGTTCAACGACAAGACGCGCGCGATAGTTGTCAACACCCCGCACAACCCGACCGGCAAGGTGTACTCGCAGGCTGAGCTCGAGCTCATCGCGCAGCTGTGCATCGAGCACGACGCGATCGCCATCACCGACGAGATCTACGAGCACCTGGTCTACCGCGGCCGCCACATCAGCCTCGCGACGCTGCCCGGAATGCGGGAGCGGACGATCACGATCAGCGGGGCGAGCAAGACCTATTCGGTCACCGGCTGGCGCATCGGCTGGCTCATCGCGCCGCCCGCGCTCAGCGCCGGCATCCGCAAAGTGCACGACTTCCTGACCGTCGGGGCGGCCCATCCGCTGCAGGTCGCCATCGCGTCCGCGCTCGAGCTGCCCTCTTCCTTTTATGTGGAGCTGCTCGGCGACTATGCGGAACGCCGTGACGTGATCGTCGCAGGGCTGCGGGATTGCGGCTTCGAGGTCGAGGCACCTGACGGCGCGTACTACGTGATGGCGGGGATCAAGGCATTCGGCTACGAAGACGACGTCGCGTTCGCCAGGCATCTCATCGAGAAGGCGGCTGTGGCGACGGTGCCCGCGTCGAGCTTCTACCACGATCCATCGAATGGTCGTGGCCACGTGCGCTTCAGCTTCCCGAAGAAGATCGAAACCATCGAGCGAGGGCTCGACGCCCTGCGGGGTTTGCGAACCGGCTAGAGGTGGGCGTAGCCCGGGCGAATAGATAGCCCCAGTCGGGCACAAATGGGCATGTCGATGCCCACATGGTGCCAATCGGGCCCAGATGGTCGCATCCAAGCCCGACTGGACTTCTGCAACTCTCAGCCCCCGCCGAACACGCACGCAGTCAGCGATGGCTGCTCGAACGCCCGGATGTGCCCATCGTTGACATCGCGCGCCCAGAAGACGGACACGGTGTAGCTCACGTTGTCGCATTCGGCGTCGCCATCGGGAGTCCCGCGGGTGTTGTAGGCAGCCCATCCGACTTTCGTGCCCGTCTTCGTGAATTCGAAGTAGTACTGGCACTTGTCTGCGCCGACGAATAGATCCGCCCCACCGACGACCACCCAGCTGGGGTAGTTGTAGCCGCACTGCGAAGCCAGGTCATTGGGCGCTATGTCCGTGTCGATGTAAGGGGTCGGCGCGAGGATCGCCTGCCCCAGCAAGTCGCCATAGGCCAGGTAGTGATAAATCCGATTCGAGGCATCGGGCTTGTACCAGAGCGTATCGCCGGCGAAGTCATAAGCGAGGCCGTCGACGAGCGTGGACCAGCAGATGGTCGTCTTGCAGAAGCCCGGCCTGCCTTGGACCGGATCGATCGAGAAAGCCTGGGTGGCGATGCCCGTCTTGGTCACCTGGTAGATCGAGAGACCATCGCTGCCCACGGCCCAGAAGACACCGCGGTGGGAGTCATATGAGAGTGCATTGATCCCGATTCCGAGCGGATTCAGCGCCGAGGTGATCGGGATGTCGAGATGGCCGGTTGCCGGGCTTGCGACGCAGGGGCTCGCACATGGCGCGGGAACATTGATCCGGTGCAATACGTTTCCATTTCTCTCGGCGTAGTACAGATACTGGCCGTCGAAGGTGACGCCTATCTCCGGAACGGCGCCCTCCGGGGTGGTGACGTCGGCAACGATGTCGCCCGCGGCCGCCGCGGCCGGCAGTGCGCCGCTCACAACTATTGACGTGGTCGCAAACGTGAATGCCACCAGAACCCGAAAACCTTTTCTCATCACACTCCTCACCCCGAGAAAACCAGAATGCTGTCCGAGTGGCAATGGGTCGCTGGGGCACCCCAGCGGCCGGGTCCCGGCTGAGGGCGGGACATCAGCCCGCCCGGTTCCGCGTTCGGCCATGACCCGATGGGCGAATCAGCCTTAGGTTGGTGAGTGGATGGAAAGCGTCGATCTGGCGCAGCCGCTGGAACTGGAGAAATTCGGCTCGAGCGATCCTGAGTGGCTGCGACTGGTGAGGCAAAGTGACGATGCGACAGCCTTCCACCTGCCGGCGTGGTCGAGCGCGGTCTCCGGGACCTACGGCTTTCCCAGTTTTGTCCTGGGGATAAGAGGCGTGGATGGACGGCTCCTGGCGGGCCTGCCGGTGATGGAGGTGCGGGATCTCATCGGGCGCCCGCGCCTGGTTTCGCTCCCCTTCACGGACCATTGCCCGCCACTTCATGGTGAGGACGTGAACCTGGCCGGCTTGGCGTGCTCTCTGGTGCGGTGGCAATCGACCGGGGGCCTGCCAGGCCTCGAGGTCCGGGCTGCGCTGCCGTCTGTGGAAGGGACGCTGACCCAGACCGTCGGCACAAGGCACCTGGTCGGCCTCGAGCCGGACGCGGATGCCCTGTTCCGCCGGCTGCACCGAAACCGGATCCAGAAGCGAATCCGCAGGGCACGCGAGTTCGGGGTCGAAGTGACGCTCAGCCGGTCGACCGCCGATCTGGCGACTTTCTACCAGCTGCACTGCGCGACGCGCCGGCGCCAGGGAGTGCCGGTTCAGCCGCGGCGCTTCATCCGAAACATTGGGGAGAAGGTGATCGAGACCGGCCACGGCTTCGTGATCCTGGCGAGGATCCGAGACAAGCCAATTGCCACGGCTCTGTACCTCGCCTGGAACCGCCACCTGATCTACAAATACGGCGCCTCGGACAGTGCGTTCTGGAAGCTCGGCGCCAACTTCCTGGTCCACTGGACGGCGATGGAGTGGGGCTGCCTGAACGGGTATCGGACGTACGACTTCGGCAGGACCGACGCGGGCCACGAAAGCCTGCGCGAGTTCAAAGCCGCCTGGGGCTCGAATGAGGTCGCGCTCCTCCACAACTACATCGGCGGCGCGGGCGGGTCTTCCGGGCGCGGCCGTGCCTCGGAGATCTTGAAGCACGTCATCCGGCACTCGCCCGCGCTCTTCGGCAGGGCGGTCGGCGAGGTGCTTTACAGGTACGCGGCTTGACTCAGCACCTGTACGAAGACAACTCGCCCAGGCACTTCTGGCGCTTGCTGGCCGAACCGGAGCCCGGCCCGGACGCGTGGGATGAGGCAGTACGGGCCGCAGCTG
>Ga0099794_10000380_pt1 | contig 15214 bp, 11 predicted proteins | sample Rivendell_Oct201_10_FD_77320 | JGI IMG/M metagenome (GOLD analysis project Ga0099794, IMG submission 77320) | Vadose zone soil microbial communities from the Eel River Critical Zone Observatory, Northern California, USA -... | ecosystem: Host-associated > Plants > Roots > Rhizosphere > Soil ... | reverse complement strand
TCGCCGGTGCACACGTCGACCACCCGGTAGGGCAGCGCGAGCGCCTGCAGCACCTCCTCGGCGTTCTGCAGCAGCTCCGCGTGCATGGCCGCGCTGACCCCCTCGTCGGCTTCGCAGAGCACGACCTGCTCGACCTTCTGGAACTGGTGGACGCGATAGAGCCCCTGCGTATCCTTGCCGTAGGTCCCGGCCTCGCGGCGGAAGCAGTTGCTGATGCCGCAGTACCGCCGGGGCAGGTCGGCGAGGGCGAGCGTCTCGCCCTGGTGGTAGCTCGCCACCGAGACCTCGGACGTGCCGATCAGGTAGTAGCCGTCGGCTTCCATCGGGCCGTCCCGGTCCGGCCGCGCCCCGACCGCGTACGCCTGCTCTTCCCCGCCCGGGAAATAGCTGGTGCCCATCATCGCCTCCCAGTTCGCCATGAGCGGCGGTGCGAACGGGGTGAAGCCCTTCCGGATGAGGTGATCGAGCGTGAAGCCGAGGACGGCGAGCTCGAGGCGCACCGCGTCGCCCTTCAGGAAGTAGCTCCGGCTCCCGGCGATCTTCACCCCTCTCGGGATGTCGATGATGTCGAGCGCCTGCCCGAGCGTCGCGTGGTCCTTCGGCGGAAAGCCGAAGACGGGGAGCCGGCCCCACGTGCGCACTTCCCGGTTCTCGGTGTCGTCCTTGCCCACCGGGGCCTGCGGCAGCGGTATCGACGGCAGCAGGAGCTGCATCGCCTCCCACTGGCGATCCACCGCCGCCAGCTCGTCTTCCCGCTGCTTCAGCTCAGAAGCCAGCTCCCTCATCTCCGCGATGGCCCGCTGCCTCTCCTCGCCCGCCATCGACGGCACCGCCTTGCTGACCGCGTTCCGCCGGGCGCGCATGGACTCCACGAGGGGCAGGAGCTCGCGGCGCTTCGCGTCGATGCCGAGGAACGCGCCCACGTCGACCGTGATCCGTTTCTTCCGGGCCGCGTCCTGGTACGCGTCGGGCCGGGCGCGGAGATCGTTGAGGTCGATCATGTCCTACGGGACCACGAAGTTGACGACCCCTTGGTCGAGGGTCTGGTGGTTCGCGTTGACGAGCTCGATCCGGACCTTGTGCGGCCCGGCGGGAAGGCCATTGATGATGAGCGGACTCGCCCCTGGGCAAGCGAGTCCGCACAGAAGGGCGGTCGCTCCGATCAGGCCGATGACGGCATTTCTCATGGTGGCTGCTCCCGAGACACCAACGGCCACCCCCGATGCTCCGGAAGTGGCCGAAGATTGGGTGGTGATCAGCAGATGCCTAACGGGCTTCCAGCAGGGCGCTCAGCTCGGCGCTCGATCCAGGCAGCAACTCCGAAACGGGGGCCAGATAGACGCCGCCGGGGCGAGTGTTGCGGGTGATCAGCGCACCGGCGCCAACAATGCAGCCGGTAGCGATCTTCACGCCCTCCCTCACCATGGCGTTGGCGCCGATGATGCAGTAGGGCTCGACGGTGCACTCCCCCAAGACCACGCTATGCGGCCCGAGAAAGCAGTGATCCTGGATGTCCGTATGGTGACCCACGACGCTTCCGGTCTCGACGATCACGTCGCGGCCGAGACGCGCGAATGGTTTCATCACCACGCTCTCGTAAACAAAACAGTTCTCCCCGACCGCCGCTCCCGACCATGTCACGGCCCTGGAGCTGACGTAACTCACGAACCGGTAGCCTTTGGCCTGCGCCTGCTGAAACTTCTCCGCGCGCAGCTGGTTGACCCGCTTCAGACCCAAGGGAACCGCCATCAGGTATTCCTCGGGCGGATAGTGCTGAGCGACCTCTTCAAACGGAACCACCGGACAGCCCAGCAACTCCTGCTGCTGGATGTGCGCCCGGTCGACGGTAAACGCGGCGACTTCGTAGGGAGAATCATGATTCAGATAGAAGTGATTCGTCTCCGCGAAGCGCGCGTTGCCGAAAAGCACGACCTTTCTCAAGCCCGAGCCCCCTCGTTGTCGGCCGCCCGCAAGAATGCGGCCAGCTTGTGGACCGTAGAATAGCGAAACAGATCCGCTATCGCCACCGGTCGGGCCACGAGCGGGCTGATGCGCCGGTGCAACTGTATGGTCAGCAAGGAGTGACCACCCAGGTCGAAGAAATCGTCGTGAACGTCGATCCGGTGGACGCCCAGTACTTCCTGCCAGATCGAAACGAGTTGCCGCTCCAGACCGCCAAGGCGTTCAGACGGAACGGACCCTCGCTGAACGACCGGGAGAGGCGTTGCGCCCGGTGGCGGAAGAGCTTTGCGGTTGATCTTCAAATTCGGCGTGAGCGGGAATTCTCGGATTTCGATGAAGTGGGACGGCACCATGAACTCGGGCAGCTTTGCGCGAAGATGGTCACGCAGGTCTTTCACCGGGACACCGGACGTTCCGGTAGGGGTCACATACGCGACCAGGCGCGTGTCCCCGGGAGTATCTTCCCGAGCCAGCACCACGGACTTGCCGACACCCGGGTGCCCGTCGAGCAGGGCTTCGATCTCGCCAAGCTCGATGCGATAGCCGCGCAGCTTCACCTGCTCATCGCTCCGGCCTAGAAATTCGACATTGCCATCGGAACGATAGGCCGCCACGTCGCCGGTCCGGTAGAGGCGTCCGTCGGGGCCGCCGAACGGGTCGCTCACGAATCGGTCGGCGGTGAGATCGGGCCGCTTCCAGTATCCGCGCGCAACACCCTTCCCCCCGATGTACAGGTCACCCGGCGTGCCGACCGGTACCAGCTGCATGTGGTGGTCCAGAATATACAGAGCGGTGTTGGCGATGGGCCGTCCGATGGGAATCGTGGCCTCGTCGCCCGCGACCGTGTAGGTGGACGACCAGACCGTGGTTTCCGTAGGACCATACATGTTGATCAGCTTCCCGAGTACCAGCTCTCCCAGAGACTGCGCCTGTGGTGTGGAGAGCCCCTCACCCCCCACCATCATCGCCCTCAAACCGCGCAGGGCGAGACGCGACTCTCGATCGGCGGTCAACAGACTCGCCATCGATGGGGTGCACTGCAGATGCGTCACCTTGTGGCGCGCGATCAGGGCCGGGATGGCTGAGGGCCCCGCCGTGTGCGCGGGAACGTCACCGGCGAGCTCCCGCAAGCGGTTCAGATGCTCCAGATGCTGGAGCGCGGCCGAAGAGGCGACCCCGAAGTCGATCAGGCACGCCAGCTCGTCGATTCCGATTCTCTTCAATCGCTGCACCATCGCGAGGCAGGTCTCGACGGTGCCGAACAGGCCGCTGGTCTCGAAGTACCGCTCGAAGGCGTGGCTCAGGATGGCCGACTTCTCTTCCGGCGTGAGGCTCTCGGCCGCGAACATCTGGCTGAGGGTCTGACCTGTCGCAGAGGCGCGCTCCTTGAACGCCGGGAACGACCAGGCGGCCTGCTCGGTCAGGTCCAGGGCGCTGGCCAGATAGCCGACCATCGGCTCGCGCACGACCGCGCGCACCTGGTCGTCGTCGTCGCCGACGAAGGTGTGGAGCATCAGCGTCACGTAGCCGTTGCCCGGATGTCCGTTCTCTCGCCACGCAGTACGGTAGATGGCGAGCTTCTCGGCGAGCTGCTCCACGTTTTGACCCAGCAGGTGGGTGAGGACGCGGAAGCCGCCGACGCCCGCCCTTCGAAACGTCTCCGGGTTTCCCGCCACCGTGACCCACACCGGCAGCTCGGCTTGAACGGGCCGGGGCAGGGTGCGGACCTCGATCTCCTTGTGGTCGGGGCCGCGAAAGCGCACCGCTTCCCCTCGCCACAGCCGGCGGACGATCTCGATGCCGCGAAACATCGTGTCATGGCGATTGGCGTAGTGCTCCGGCTGCAGCACGAAGTCGTTCGGCTGCCAGCCGGAAGCAAATGAGATCCCGACGCGGCCACCCGAGATGTTGTCTACGACCGACCACTCCTCGGCGATCCGGATGGGGTGGTGCAAGGGAGAGACGCAGCTCCCCGCGCGGAGGCCGATCGATTTCGTGATCGACGCCAGGGCGGCGCTGGTGACGGACGGATTGGGATACAACCCGCCGAACGCGCCGAAGTGCCGCTCCGGCGTCCACACCGCGGCGAAGCCGTGCTGGTCCGCAAACTTGGCCCCTTCGAGCAGCAGGGCGTACTTGTTGGCCGCATTCTCTCCTTCGGCGTTGGCGAAATAGAACAGGCTGAAGTCGATGCCGGCCGCTCGACCGCCCTTCTCCGACCCGCCGTGGACAACAACCTTGAAGCCACGCGCCATGGTCCAGAACAGCTCGAGGACCGAGATGTCGAACGAGAGGCTGGTCACCGCCAGCCAGGTCCCCGGTGGATCGTGCGGAATACGATCATCCATTCCCGCGAAGAAGTTCGTCACGTTGCGGTGCTCCACCATCACGCCCTTGGGCCTGCCGGTGGAGCCGGAGGTATAGATGACGTAGCTCACGTTGCGGCCGGTCACACCGCGGTCCAGATTCTCCTCTGGCTCCCGCTCGACGCTCTCCCAGTCGGCGTCGATGCACACGACCTTCGCGCGATGAGCGGGCAGCCGTTCGAGCAGCCCCCGCTGCGTCAGGAGAATCGGACATCCGGCGTCTTCGACCATCAACGCCAGGCGGTCCGCGGGGTAGGTTGGATCGAGCGGAACATACGCCGCACCTGCCTTGAGAATCCCGTAGACGCCGGTCAGGAGGTCGATGGACCGCTCCAGGCAGACGCCGACGAGCACCTCCGGTCCTGCGCCCAGCCGGCGCAGGTGCCGGGCCAGCTGGTTGGCCGCGCGATTCAGCTCGTCGTAGCTCCGCTGCTGGTCTCCACAGACCACGGCTACCGCGTCCGGGGTCCGCGTCACCTGTTCCTCGAAGAGCCCGTGCACGGTCGTGTCGTCCCGATACGCCTTGTGGGTGGCATTCCAGGTGATCAGCAGCCGTTCGCGGTCGGCCTCCGTGAGGAGCGGGACCTGCGCGAGCGGTCCGTCGACATGGGCGGCGACGTGCTGGAGGAAGACGGTGAAGGCGCCCTGGAGCTCGAGAATCCGGGCCCGATCGAAGAGCGCGGTCCGGTACGTCCAATGGCTGGTCCGTCCGTCCCGCGAGACCGTGATCGTGAGGTCGTTGTCCGCGACGTCCTCCGGTGAGTCCCGTTGCAGGATCCCGACGGGCAGCCGCATGCCCCGGCCGCGCAACTCCGGAGTGCGAGCGACGAGGGAGCGCGCGTACGTTTGCTTGGCCTTTACGCTCTCGAGCTCGTTCAGCACGGCCCGAAGTGCCGCGTCCACGCTGCCGTCAAGGTCCAGCGCTACGTGCACCGGGACCTGAAGGGCGAAGAACTGTTCGCAGCCCGATAGCGACTCCTCCAGGCCCGCGTGTCCGAAGCCGATGTCGAAGGACGCCCGGCCCGAGATCCGCGCCAGGTACAGCATCAAGACGGCCGTCAGGAAGTTCTGGGGTTCGCCCGCGGGGGCGGGAGTCGGTGGGGCGACCAAGGCCGCGGTCACGCGAGACTCGGCTCGTTGCGGGCCCGCGCCACGGTACCCGGAGGGAAGCTCCATGGGGGCAAGCTGCCGGAGCCGCTGCTGCCAGAATTCCTCGTACCGCACGATACCCCGGCCCAACCGCGTGAGGGTCGCGGCCTGGTCGGACGGGAGGGTCTCGAAGCGGCCGCCGGCAGTGACCCCGGCCGCGGCGATGTCCAACGCCTCTCCCGCGAGCGTCAGCAATCGGGGAATGACCACTTCACTGGTCGACGTGGCGACGCGGACGGCATCACCGTCGACATCCAGCACCGTCCCGGGCGCGCTTGCCGAGACTGCCGGCAGCACCTCGACCTTCGGCACGAGCAGCACGTGTCCGCCGCCGACCACCTTCGGAACTTCGAGGGGATTCGGGTACGGCCCGAAATCGAGCGCGCGCACGAACGCGGCGATGTGCTCGGTGGGCAGAGTCCAATCGATGCACGCCTGTGCCGCCGGCCGCGCGTGCTTCGCAAAGTACGTTCGCTGGGAGAGATCCTGGGGGCGGGCTCGAAACGTCCCATCGCCCAGGGCACGGACCAGCTCCTCGAAGGAATCGATCCCGGCCTTGAAGCACTTGCGATTGAGCGTGAAGGCCGTGTCATCGGGGGCGAGCGCAAAGACCGACTGTTTCAGAATGGCGCCGGCATCCACCGTCTCTTTCATCTCGTGCCAGGTGACGCCGTGGGACGTCTCCTGATTGAGGATGGCCCACGTGGTCGCGTGGAGCCCGGCGTACCTCGGCAACGGGCCGTCGTGAAAATTGATGGCGCCCAGACGGGGCAGCGCCAGGATGCGAGCCGGAACGACGGAGACGTTGGCGATACCGAACAGGTAGTCGACGGGCCGACCATCGACCGCAGAGAGCAGGTCGTCCTGGCGGGCGACCCACGGAATCTTCTGTTCCTGGGCCCAGTCCTGGATCACGTCGTTGGTGGACACGATCGCCTGGATCGTGTGCTTGTGGCGCAGGAGAGTCTCCGCGCAGGGGATCAGGAGAGGTCCCTCTCCCAGAATGAGTGTGCTGAACGTCAGGAGGAGTGAGCTGAATGTCATGGGCTGACAGCCATTGCCTTCCCGGTCACGACCCACCGACCAAAGCGGACTCGGGAGCACGCTCGAGCAGACACCAACGCTGGGTGGGATGCGATGCGGCGGCGGCAGAAGACATCAACGAGCACGTGCAGTGTTCCTTCGGTCTATGTGACCAAGAGTTACCGAGTTCGGTCGAGTCCCTGGACCCACCAACTCCTATACCATGATCGGCCGTGCCCCGCTCGGGCCCGAGCGGAAGGCCTCCCGCCAGGAGATTGGTAAAAACAAGATCGGCCACTTCCGTGAGCGGCGTCCCCGGGGTCAGCAACCGCGAGGATTGACGCGAGACCCGGCCCTCACTCCGCCAGTGGAGGCCGGACGAACCAGACGACCCCGAGCGCCACCAGCGCCGCGAGACTCGCGTACCACGCGTATCGTCCGGCATCCGCCCGCAGGTGATTGCCCCTCGCCACGACGGAGAGGCCGGTGACGTAGAGGATCTCGCACGCGCCGTTGCCCGTATCGCCGCGGGTGAGACTGGTCCGCCGAGTGAAGATCTCCCGCCCGCCCTGGGTCACCGTGTAGTCGACCAGCAGGCCGGTCATTCGAAGCTGGTCACCGACGTGGATCGCGCCGATCTGCTCCGCGATCGACGGATCGGCGGGGAGGAGGTGATTGTTCGACGCCGTCTCCGGCTTGAACGCGGGCGTCAGGTCTCCCGACCAGCTGAAGGAGCAGGTGAACTCCCCGCTCCAGAACTTCACCTTTCGATAGGACCCATTCGTGATCGATTCCCCCCAGACGACGCAGACGTCCCGGATGTTCCCCGGATCCGTCTTGTGGTCGAGGTTGAACAGCGCATCGCCGCGGTGCTGCGAGACGACCAGCCCGGAGATCGCGTAGGTCGCCCTGGGCACGAGCGTGTACGTGTAGCCCTCGATCAGCGCGGTGAACGCGGGGCGGTCGCTCGGCTCCTGGAGCGGCTCCCCTTCCGTGAGCGCGCGGTCGATCCGGGACATCTCGGGCAAGGCGACCTCGCGGAGCGAGAGGTAGAGCGCGCCGATCACACACACCGCGAGCGAGATCGCCAGGTAGCGCTGGACTATCTTCACCTATGCCGATTATCTCGTCCCGGACCCGGGTGGACGGCAGATCTTCCGCGGCCTCCGGTTCTTGACCACGAGCCCACGCCGGGGCAGGATGGCCCGGGACGGAGGAACCCGACCATGACCGAACCGGTGACCCAGCTCGACATCGACCAGCGCGTGCTCGACCTCTACGACGAGTACTGCCACGGGGGCATCGACCGCCGCGAGTTCCTGCTGCGGGCCGGGGCGGTGGTGGGCGGCCTGGCCATGGCCCAGGCCCTGCTGCCGCGCTACGCGGGGGCGCAGACGATCTCCTTCACCGACACGCGGATCAAGGCCCAGTACGTGAGCTACCCGTCGCCCGGCGGCAGCTCGGGGCAGATGCGGGGCTACCTGGTGCAGCCCGCGGGGTCGGGGCCGTTCCCGGCGGTGCTCGTGATCCATGAGAACCGCGGGCTCAACCCCTACATCGAGGACGTAGCGCGCCGCGTCGCGGTCGAGGGCTTCGTGGCCCTCGCGCCCGACGGCCTGTTCCCGGTGGGCGGCTACCCCGGCAACGACGACGACGGCCGCACGCTGCAGGCCAAGCTCGACCAGGCCAAGCTGCGCACCGACATGCTCAACAGCGCGAGGTTCCTCAAGACACATTCGCTCTCGACCGGCAAGGTCGGCGTGACCGGCTTCTGCTGGGGCGGCAGCACCGTCAACTTCCTCGCGGTCACCCTGGGCGCCGACATGCAGGCGGGGGCGCCGTTCTACGGCACGCCGGCCGAGACCGCCGGGGTGCCGAAGATCAAGGCGCCGCTCCTGATCCACTTCGCGGAGACCGACCCGCGGATCAACGAGATGTGGCCCGCCTTCGAGGCCGCGCTGAAGGCCGCCGGCCTGACGTACCAGGCGTACATCTACTCGGGTACCCAGCACGGCTTCCACAACAACTCGACGCCGCGCTACCACGAAGTCTCCGCGAATCTGGCGTGGGAGCGCACCGTCGCCTTCTTCCGGACCAACCTGGCCTGACCATCACCGAACCTGGAGGCGACAATGGCGAACGCCGGCACGGGCACGGGACTTCAGCTCCGCTCGACGGTGAAGAAGGACGGCACCCTCGAACTCTCGCTCGTCGGTGTTGGGACCCCTGAGCCGAAGCCGGAGGAGGTGATCGTCCGCATCGAGGCCTCCCCCATCAACCCCTCCGACCAGGGCCTGCTGTTCGGAGGCGCCGACATGAGCACCGCCAAGGCCTCCGGCACCGCCGACCACCCGGTGGTGACCGCGAGCATCTCCCCGGCGGTGATGAAGGCGATGGCCGGGCGTCTGGACCAATCCCTGCCCGTCGGCAACGAAGGGGCCGGAGTGGTCGTCCAGGCGGGGGCGTCTCCGGCCGCGCAGGCGCTCATGGGCAAGACCGTCGCCATCCTCGGGGGCGCGATGTACTCGCAGTACCGCTGCATCAAGGCCGTGCAGTGCCTGGTGCTGCCGCCGGGAACCACTCCGGCCGAGGGCGCCTCCTGCTTCGTCAATCCCCTCACCGCGCTCGGCATGGTCGCCACCATGCACGCGGAGGGGCACAAGGCGCTCGTGCACACCGCGGCCGCCTCCAACCTCGGGCAGATGCTGAACAAGATCTGCATCAAGGACAATGTCGGCCTGGTGAACATCGTGCGGAAACCGGAGCAGGCGGACGTCCTGAAGAAGATCGGGGCCGCCTACGTCTGCAGCTCGAGCTCGCCCACCTTCATGGACGACCTGACCGCGGCGCTCGTCGCCACCGGGGCCACCGTCGCCTTCGATGCCATCGGCGGCGGCACCCTCGCGGGACAGATCCTCACCGCGATGGAGATCGCGGCGAACAAGACGGCGAAGGAGTACAGCCGCTACGGCTCCACCACTCACAAGCAGGTCTACATCTACGGCGGGCTCGACCGCGGGCCGACCCAGTTCAACCGAGCCTTCGGCATGGCCTGGGGCATCGGCGGCTGGCTGCTGACCCCGTTCCTCCAGAAGATCGGATTCGAGGCGGCCCAGAAGCTGCGCGAGCGGGTCGCGGCCGAGATCAAGACCACCTTCGCGAGCACGTACACGAAGGAGGTCTCCCTCGCCGGCGCCCTGCGGCTCGACGAGATCGCGGTCTACGGCAAGCAGGCCACCGGCGAGAAGTACCTGATCAACCCGAACAAGGGCCTTCACCAGCCTTAGCCGAACCACCACCTCAGGCCGGGGTCCTGGTAGACCCTGACGCCACACGAGCAGCCGGCCCTTCTGTCCCTGGACGAACCGAGGTAACTACACGGGGAACACCGAGGGGATGGTCGTTCAGTTTCCGGTCTGCCGCCGCCCCGTCACCGCCCTCAAGAGAGGGGTGAATGCGGTGAGCGTCGTGGTCAGGACCGCCGTGCTCAGCGTGAACGCCAGGGCCCGCGTGATTCCGATCGGGGCGAGCATAATCACCCGCACGGCCAACTTCGCGAGCTCTAGAGGGTCGACTCTCCGTGTCGGCATCTTGATCACCTCCCAGACGTGGCCAAGTCAGCATGCCGCGTGCCTTCCTCGGGAGGCACCGTTAGACGCCAGGTCGCGCGCTGGAGCGATGGATCTCCCGAAAGGTGACGGTTTTGGGAACCTCCCCCGTGAACTTATTACGACGCCGGGGTCGACCTTCTTACACGGTCACACCGTCCACCGAAAAGCGGTCATGGGGAATCGGGCGAGACGGCCGGGACATCGGCGTATGGCACCCGTGATGCAAGTTGCCCGGTGGGGAGGAACTGCGATGAGATGGCAAAGCGGTTTCAGCGTGGCATCCGTCGTCGTCTCGCTTGCAACCTTCGTGGGCACAGGTGGCGGAGTCGGGCCTGTTCATCCGGCCAGCGCAGCTTCGGCCGCCGCGACCTCGGAGCCTCGCTTCATTCGCGAGGCTCAGCGTACGCTCGGAGAGCTAGGATATCGGCCGGGCCCGATCGATGGCGTGGTCGGTCGCCGGACGCAGGGCGCGCTCGCGAGGTATCAGCGATCGGAGGGAATTCCGGTGACCGGACATCTCGACGCGGAAACCCTGGTGCGCCTCGACATACACCGGCGGGTGTCACCGGCCGGCGATCGGCGCGAGAGCGAGCTGGGGGTGCGGCCGGCGGGGGCAACCGCCAGGCACTGACGCGGCTCCCTCAGGTCCGGCTCCGCGCGAGGAGCTGCGCGACGGCGACGACGAAGTCTTTCACGTTCAGGGGCTTGCTCTGGTACGCGTCGAACCCGGCATCCATGATCTTCTGCCGGTCCTCGGTCATCACCGACGCGGTGATCGCCATGATCGGAATCGCGCGCGTGGTTGCATCGGCCCGGATCCGCCTGAGCGCCTCGACCCCATCGATCCCGGGAAGCCGAATGTCCATGAGGACCAGGCTCGGCCGTTGCTCGAGGGCGAGGCGGACACCCTCTTCCCCCGTCTCCGCCTCGATGACCCCGTACCCCTTGAACTTCAGCACGTCCCGGACGAGCTTCCGGTTCTTCTCGTGGTCCTCGACGATGAGAATCAGCTCATTTGCCATGGTGCACCGGGATGGTGAACGTAATCGTCGAGCCCACGTCGAGCAGACTCTGGAGCCGGATCCTCCCGCCGTGCAGCTCGACGAAGTTCCGGCATAGCGTGAGCCCGAGCCCGGTACCCTCCTGTTTCACGGCCCCGGCCCCCACCTGACGGAACTGCTCGAATACGGCCTCCTGATCCTCGGGGGCGATACCGACGCCGGTGTCGCTCACCGCGATCTCCACCATCCCGTCCACCGGCGTCGCCCGGACCTCGATTCGCCCGCCCTCCGGCGTGAACTTGATCGCATTCGAGAGCAGGTTCAGGAGCACCTGCTTGATCTTGCGCTCATCCGCCCGGACGTCGCCCACTCCTTCATCGATCAGCTGATGGAGGGCGACCCCACGGCGGGAGGCTCGCTCGCGGACGAGAATGAGCGCATTCTGGATCGCCAGCGGCAGGTCGAAATCCGTGAGGTCGAGCTCCATTCGCCCGGCCTCGATCTTGGACAGGTCCAGGATATCGTTGATGAGCGAGAGGAGGTGCCCGCCCGAGTCCCGGATGTCCCGAAGATACTCGTCCTGCTTCTCGTTCACGTCGCCGAACATCCGATCCAGTAGCACGTCGGAGAATCCAATGACCGCATTCAGCGGGGTGCGCAGCTCGTGCGACATGTTGGCGAGGAACTCGGACTTGTGATGGCTGGCCGCCTCCAGCTGTCGTCCCTTGACCTCGAGCTCCCGGAAGAGCCTCGCATTCTGGATGGCCAGCACCGACTGGGCGGCAAAGGTCTTCAGCAGGTTCACGATCTCGGCGGGAAAGTGACCCGGCTCGTGTCGCCAGACGACGAGGCCACCGAGCAGCCGCTGTTCCCGCACGAGCGGCAGCGCGAGGAGCGACCGGAAGCCCAGCCCCGCCAGGATGTGCCGGGTCTGGGGGGCGACGGACAGGTGCTCATCCAGGATGTCGGCGATCTCGACCGGCGCGCGGGTCGCGCCCGCCTGGCCCACCGCGCCCTGACCGAGGTGAATCGGCGCCGCCTGAAGCGCCTCGAGATGCTCGGGCGCGATGTGGTGGGAAGCCGCCACGTGGAACGTCTCGGTCACTTCGTCGAACTCGTACACGGTGCCTCCGTAGCTGCCCGAGAGCTGGGCCGCCCGGGTGACGATGGTCGTGAGCACGGTGTGCAGGTCCAGGGTCGAGCTGACAGCCTGGCCGACCTCCCCGAGCGCTCTGAGCTCCTCGACCGATCGCGTCAGTCCCTCGTTTGCCTCGGCCAGCTCTCGCGTGCGCGCCTCTACCTTCTGCTCCATGTTCTCGTAGGAGTGCCGGAGCTGCGTGGCCATCTGATTGAACGAATCCGCCAGCGCCTCGAGCTCGTCGCCGGTCTTGATGCTGATCTGCTGGTCGAGCTTCCCCGAGCCGATCCGCTCGGCTCCCTCCTGAAGGCGGCGAATGGGGCCGACGATCTTCCGCGCGAGGACGAGGCTCGCCACCACCGAGAGCACCAGGCCGCCGGCGAGCAGCGACACGCTCCGCACGATGGAGGCGTAGAGAGGCTCGAACGCCTCGTCCAGCGGCCGTTCCAGGAAGACAAGCCAGTCGAGCGGCTCGATCGGGGCGTGAGCGGTCAGGACCCGGCGACCGTCGACGTCGGTCCCGACGGTGGCCGCGTTCTCCGCATCCGGCTGCGTCCGCCCGGCCAGCGCGGCGCCGACGTGCGGGAGGCCGGAGAAGCTCGTCTGCCGTAGTACCATGCTGATGTTCCGGTGGGCAATGAGCGTCCCCGACGTGTCCACCACGTAGGCGTGGCCGGCCTTCCCGACGTGGATCCGCGAGACCACCTCCCGGATGAACTTCAGATTCACCTCCGCGGCGACCACGCCGGACCCGAGGCCGCTGCCCGCGACGGCCACCGTCATGTAGGGCTCGGACCCGTCGCGGAAGTAGACCGGGCTGAAGTAGGCGGTGCCGAGCTTCGGGGTGAGGAACCGGCGCTCGCGGGAGTGATCGTCGCCGCTGTTCCGGACGTCGAGATCGAGGCGGGACACGCGGAGCTGCTCGCGGCCGGCGCCGTCGAGGTAACTCACGTCGGTCACCGCGGCCACGTGACGGAGCATGCGCGCGAAGTCCAGGTCCGACGAGCGCACCGCCTGTGACTCGGCCACGAGCGTCACCTGGCGCTCCACCTCCGACACGAACTGCTCGATGCGGGCGGCGGCGACGGAGGCCTCGCCCTTCTGGATCGCGAGGAGAGCGCCCTTGTTCGCCTGATAGGAGGAGTACATCTCGAGCAGGCTGTTGGCCAAGAGCGCAACTCCGAGCAGCGCGACCAGGAGGAGCGCGTACTTGCGGAACAGGCTACGGCCGCGCCTCACTGCAGAACCCGGTCCGCGCGCACCAGGATCGATTCCGGCAGGGTCACCCCGAGGGCCTTCGCGGTGGCGAGGTTGAGGACAAGCTCGAAGCGGAGGGGCTGCTCGACCGGCAGGTCCGCCGGCTTCCCGCCCCGGACGATCTTGTCGACGTACGATGCGGCGCCGCGGAAGATGTCCGCCAGGCTGGGGCCGTACGTCATGAGCCCGGCCGCCTCCGCGAATTCCCGGTAGGTGGAAATCGTCGGCAAGTGGTCCCGCAGCGCGAGCAGCGTGAGCCGGCCCCCGTGAGCGTAGAACATCGGATCCCAGAGCACGAGCAGACCATCGGCCCGCGACCGTTTCAGCGTGGTCACCGCCGTTTCGAAATCGTCCGGCCCCCGGACCTCGATGAGCTGGAGCTTGAGCTCCAGCCGGAACGCGGCCGCGGTGAGCTTCTCCAGAACCGGGGCGTGACCGGGGTTGGCGGGATTCCACAGGACTCCGACTCGCCGCAGCGACGGGATCGCCTTCTTCAGCAGCTCCAGCTGCTTGCCGGCCATCGCGCCGAGCGGGAACGAGAGGCCGGTGAGGTTGCCGGCCGGCCGCGCCAGGCTGGGCACGAGACCGAGCTGGACGGTGTCGGCCAGAGCCATCATCACGATCGGGACCTTGCCGGTCGCATGCTTGGCGGCCAGGATCGCGGCCGAGTCCCCGGCGGCCAGGATCACGTCGACCTTGAGGTCGACGAGGCTCGCCGCGAGCGCGGGGAGCCGGTCGTAGCGCCCTTCCGCGTACCGAGCCTCGAACGCGATGTTCCGGTCGTCGACATAGCCGAGGTCACGGAACGCGAGCCGCAGCTCTTCGGGCACCGACGAATTCCCGAACGGGGTCGAGCCCGACCACAAGAGACCGATCCGGACTATCCCGGCATCGCGCGGCTTGAGCGAGCCGCCGGGCGCCTCCACGGTCTGAGGCGGCACCGCGACGCCGATCGTGATGTCGACCCCTTTCGCCCCGACCGCCACCGGGTTTCGCGGATAGCCGCCCTCGAGTGATCCGGCCGGCATTCCGCTCCCATCCCCGGGCTCGACACGCGCGGTGACGTAGAGCTTGCCCTCGAGGCGCGAGCCGTCGAGCGTGATGTCCTCCTCGCCGAGCGTGTACCGGTACGGGAACTCGGGAGCCGGGACGCGCTTGACCGCGATCGGCGCCTTCTTCGTATCCGGCGTCTTGGAAACCCGGATGATCAGGAGGAGCTCCTTCGGCAGCTTCAGCTTCGCGGCCGGCGCCACCGTGATCGTGCCGGAGATCGAGACGTCCTGCGCCTCGGATGTTCGCGCGCACGTCGCGATCACCAGCACCAGGATCAGAGACGTGACGCCGCGACGCCGGCTCCGCGTCACGTGCCGTAGATCCCCTTCAGCTGCGCCTCGCCCCACTTGAGGGACTCCTCGGGGGCCATCTTCCCCGTCGCCACGTAGGCGAGCATGTCGATGAGGGTGTAGTTGAGGACCACTCGCGCCGCCCCCGCATCGGCGGGAGCTTTCCAGCCCAGGTATTTCCCCTGCAGCAGCACGTCGCGATAGGGCCGCAGCGCCGGGAACATGTCCCACATCTGGTCCTTCACGTAGCTCTTCAGGGCTGCGCTCTGGTAGGCCTGGCTCCGGCGCACGTACTTCGCCAGCTGTTCCTTCTCCATGAGCCAGGTCAGGAATTCCTTCGCCGCCTCGATATTCTTCGAGTACT
>Ga0099794_10000379_pt1 | contig 15234 bp, 9 predicted proteins | sample Rivendell_Oct201_10_FD_77320 | JGI IMG/M metagenome (GOLD analysis project Ga0099794, IMG submission 77320) | Vadose zone soil microbial communities from the Eel River Critical Zone Observatory, Northern California, USA -... | ecosystem: Host-associated > Plants > Roots > Rhizosphere > Soil ... | reverse complement strand
TCGATCTCCACCGTGCCCTCGTGGTTCCGCATCGCCACCGAGACGTCCTTGCCGCTGGGCGTGTATTTCAGGGCATTGCCGAGAAGGTTCTCGATCGCGCGCCGGACCAGCTTTCCGTCGATGGACGCGACCGGGTTTCCGTCCACGGTGGTGGAGAGATCGATGCGCTTGCGCCTTGCGGTCGGCTCCAGCGTCGCCGCCGCATCGGCGATCAGCGCTCGCAGATTCACCGGAGAGCGCGCGATGGGAAGGTGCCCCGCCTCCAGGAGGCGGATCTGCAGGGCCTCCTCGAGCGATCCGAGCATCGAGTCGGCCCCGCGCAAGGCGGCCTGAACGTCTTCCCGCAGGCGGCCTTCGGGCAAGTCCTCGAGGACCAGGTTGAGGTGCGCGATGATGCCCGCGAGCGGGCTGCGCATGTCGTGGACCATGAGGGCGAGCATCTCGTCCTTGGTGTTCTGCAGCTCGGCGAGCTGCTTGAGCTGGAGCCGGATGAGCGCGTCCTGCGAACGGAGCCTGAGGAAGGAGCGCACCCGGAGGAGCAGCTCCCGCCGGTCGACCGGCTTGGTCAGGAAGTCGTCCGCGCCGGCCTGCAACCCGAGGTTCTTCTGCTCCTGCTCCGAGAGCGCCGTCACGAGCAGCACGGGCATGTACGGCTCGCCCGGACGCTCCTTCATTCGTTTGCAGACCTCGTATCCGGTCATGCCCGGCATCATCACGTCGAGCAGCACGAGGTCGATGCGCTCCGTCTCGAGCAGCTTGAGGGCCTCGGGTCCGTTGGTGGCCTCGATGACAAGGTGGTTGGCGCCGAGCATGGCGCGAAGCAACGCGCGGTTCTGCTCCTCGTCGTCCACGATCAGGATCGACGGGCCGGCTTTCATGCCTCTTCTCCGGCTTTGTCGGCCTGGGCGAGCAGCAGCTCCGCTTCCTCCTGCCGGGCGAGCGCGGCCAGGTAAGGAAAGTCGCGCTCCAGGGTGCGCACGAATTGCAGCTGCCTGCGGAGCGCCCTGAGCAGCCGCCGGTTCTCCTCCTCGAGCTGGATGGCCTCGAAGGCGAAATACACGGTCACCCGCAGCATCGTGTTGTCCCAGGGCTTGGGAATGAATCGGTAGATTTCCCCTTCATTGATGGCCTGGATGATCGTTTCCCGTTTCTGGTCCGCGGTCAGCATGATCCGGCACACCTGCGGGTGGCGTTCGCGGATCAGCCGGAAGAACTCGATGCCCGTCATGTCGGGCATGTTGTTGTCGCTGATGACGAGCTTGATCGGCTGATTGCGGAGGATCTCCAGCGCCTCGGTGGGCCCGTCAACCGCGGTGACCCCGTACCCCTCTCGCTCCAGGAGCCGCGTCAGCGCCGTCCGGACGTGCTCTTCGTCGTCGACTACCAGGACCGTACGCCCGGGGAGCTTCGAGCCTTTGGCGGCGCTTTCCATCTCCTAATTCCATGGCTGATGGGCAGGGGTGAAAGCAAGTTCCTGGATGTAGACCAACGTATGCCAAAGATTGGCTAATCACGGGTCGGCCAGATTCGAAGGCGAATCTCTTGCACCCACCCCGTCCGGTTTGCTGTCTTTCAGAGGATCCATGCGAGTCTTCCGCCGATTTCGCGATTGGCCGTTGCGGTCCAAGCTCCTCGCGCTCCTCGTGGCCGGGTCCGCGCTGCCCCTGGCGGTCACTACCCTCCTCGAATCCCGCAGCGCCGGCGCGCTCATCCACCGGTCGACGATCGCGCTGCTGGCGGCCCGGGCCGATCAGCTCGCCGAGAGCCTGGATGCGTTTCACGCATCGTTCCACCGCGCCGACGAACGGCTGGCCGCCTTGCCGCAGGTCATCCGGTTTTGCAAACTTGCTCCGGCCGAGCGCGAGCGGCTCCAGCCGGACCTGGAGGCGACCCTCGCCGCCTACGCCCGGACCGACGCGAGGACGCACCTGCTTGCGATCTTGGACCGCAACGGCACCGTGATTGCCACCACCGCCTCCGCCATCCGAGGCCGCAATTATGCCTTTCGCCGGTACTTCCAGAGCGCGCTTGCGGGCAGGGTCACAACCTCGGATCTGTTCCTTTCGGTGACCGAGGCGGGCGGCGTTCCCACCATCGCTTACGCAGCGCCCGTCCGGGACGGCTCTCAGGAAGGGGTGGCGTGCGTCGCGGTGATCGTGGCGCGCGGCGAGGCCTTCTGGGAGGCGGTGACCGAGCGGAACGAGAGCGCAGGCGCCGGAAGCTATTCCGTCGTGTATGACGCATACGGCATCCGGATCGCCCACAGCTTCAAGGGGGCGGAGCTGTTCCATCCGGCAGGGCCTCTCGACGCCGCAACCATCTCCATGTTCGTGGCCGACCGCCGCTTCGGCGACGACACGCGCAAGCTGCTCGAATCGCCGGTGCCGACGCCAGAGGAGTTTTCGCGGGTACGGAAGGGAACCATCGGCGACGAATTCGCTGCCGGCGGCACCGGGAGCGAACCCGTCCATCTCGGGCTCGGACGCCGCCTCAAGACCGTGCCCTGGACACTGTTCTATCTCGTCCCCGAGAGTACCGCCGACGCGCCCGTGCGCCAGCTCGTCCGGGAGACCGCTTCGGCCAACGGGGCCATCCTGGCCCTGGCGCTGGTCGCAGGCCTCGTCCTCGCCCGATCGATCATCTCTCCCGTCCAAGGCTTGACCCGGGCTGCGCGCACCATCCGTGAAGGCGATCTGTCCACGCACGTGGCCGTGCGATCGCAGGACGAGTTGGGCGAGCTTGCGTCCGCCTTCAACAGCATGGTGGCGTCGTTGCGTTCGGCCCGCGTAGAGCTGGAGGAAGAGGTTCGCGTCAGGACCGAGGCCCTCAAGACCGTCAACGACTCCCTCGAAGTTCGCAACGAGACGCTCGCCCAGCGCACCGCCGAGCTGACGGTCCGACAGCAGCGCGACCTGGCCTATGGGCGCGCGCTCACCGCCCTCGCCGGAGAGGGATCGCTCGAGCCGGTCCTCGAGCTGGCGCTGCGAGAAGCCGCCGCGTTCTCCGGCGCGGCATTGATCGTCTGCTACCGGGTTTCCGGGCAGCGGATGAGCCAGATCGCCCAGATCGGACTCGTGGGAGCGGCACCAGGCGGGACCATGATGCCTCTGAACGGGGCCGCGCAGGAAGCGTTCCGTTCCCGCCGGACCGTGGTACTGGATGTGCTTCCGGAGGACGTCGATCTTCGCTACGACGCGGTCCTGGCCACGGGCCGTCCGCGAGCTGTCGCGCTGGTGCCGCTGCTGGTCGGCCATCGCCACGTGGGCCTGCTCGCGATCGGCGCCCTGAAGCCCTTCGAGGCATCCGCGGTGAGCTTCCTCTCCGACCTCGCCGTACCCCTGGCGCTCACGATCGTCCGTCACGACCTCCATCGGCAGACCAACGAGTTCGCCGAGCAGCTGGCGAAGGGCAACGAGGAGCTCCAGCTCCAGACGGAGGAGCTGGAGGCGCAGCGTCAGGACCTGGAGGCGAAGAACCTCCAGATCCAGAAGGCGGACCAGCTCAAATCCGAGTTCCTCGCCAACATGTCGCACGAGCTGCGCACGCCGCTGAATGCGATCATCGGGTTTTCCGAGCTCCTCCTCGAGGAGGGTCAGGGAACGCTTTCTCCCGAGCACCTCAAGTTCGTCCAGGACGTGTTGGCCAGCGGCCGGCACCTGCTCGCCTTGATCAACGACATCCTGGACCTGGCGAAGATCGAGGCGGGCCACATCGAGCTGCGGATGGAGCCGCTCGCACCGGCCAGCGCGATCGGCGAGGCGGTCTCGCTGATCGCCCCCCAAGCCCAGCGGAAGGGGATCGAGGTCCGCACTCGCGCGATCTCGTCCTCCGGCGTCCTGGCCGACCGGGGCAAGCTGCGCCAGGTCCTGCTGAACCTGCTCTCCAACGCCGTGAAGTTCAGCGCAGAGCAAACGGTCGTCGAGATCGGCGCTGAGGATGCCGCCTCCGCCGTGCGTTTCTGGGTGCGCGACCAGGGCCCTGGCATGGACGACGCGCTCATTGCGCGGCTGTTCCAGCCGTTCGTCCAGGGCGACAGCACCATGGTCAAGAAGCACCAGGGCACCGGCCTCGGTCTCGCCATCTCCAAACGGCTGGTCGAGGAGCACGGCGGCACCATCGAGGTGGTCAGCGCGCCCGGCAAGGGCTCTACATTCTCGGTCACCCTGCCGGCCGCTGCCTCCGGCGCGACCCGCGCTGGACTGGCGGAATCGCCAGAGCAGCCTGCTCCGGTGCCGTCGCCGTCGGTTGGAGAGAAACGGCCCCTCATCCTGCTCGTCGAGGACGATGTGGCCGCCGTGCGCCTGGTGCGCGCCTATCTGCGCGATGCCGGGTACGAGTTGGTGGAGGCCTCGGACTGCGCCAATGCGCTGGAGCTGGCGCAGCGGCTTCAGCCGGCCGTCATCCTGCTCGATCTCGACCTGGACGGCGAAGACGGGCTGGATCTGCTGAGCGTGCTGAAATCGGATGCGGCGACGCGCCAGATCCCGGTGGTCATCGCGTCCGTTCATGCAGAGCAAACCCGCGCCCACCAACTCGGGGCCAGCGACTATCTGGTCAAGCCGATCGACCGTGCCCGGCTGCTGGAGACCATCGCGCGGCCGCAGCAGGTCGGCTCGAACGGCGCAGGGGCGCCGGTACAAGAGGCCCGGCCACCGACCCCGGGCGCGACGACGATGCTCGTCGTCGACGATCACGATATCAACCGGGAGCTGATCCGGACCCTGCTCGAGCGCAAGGGATATCGCGTCCTGCTCGCAGGGACGGGCGAAGCCGGCATCGAGATCGCGCGGCGCGAGAGGCCGTCGCTGATCCTGCTGGACCTGGCGATGCCCGGCAGCGACGGTTTTGCCACCGCCCGCGAGCTGAGGGCTGATGGCGCTTTTGCCCGGACTCCGCTGGTCGCAGTGACGGCGATGGCCATGCGCGGCGACGAGGAGCGGGCGAAGGAAGCGGGCTTCGACGCCTACGTGACCAAACCGGTCGACCGGCGCGAGCTCGAGGACATCGTCGAGCGGCTCCTGAAGCGCTCGGCGCCGAATGGCCTCGCTCAGGCGTAGCCCCTGAGCCACCTCCGGTGGCCGGGGCTAGTTCGAGGTTCGCCGTCCGAGCAGCTGCTCGGCGGTGGAGAGCTGTCGCCGCAGATCGTCGACCTCGATGTCGCGCAGTCGCAACCGGTCGCGCAGATCGTCCATCTCCAGCAGGAGGCCCTTGATCTGCAGCATCAGCTTCGATCCGTCGACGCCGGTGTCCGCTTGCACGGGATCGGTTGAGGCCGCCGGGAGCACCGCGGCGGGGACGGCCGGGACGGCGGCGGCGGGGGAGCCATGCGCGGGCGCCTTGGCCGCACGCGTCTTCATCTCTTCCAGCCATGCGACCAGCCGCTGGAAGTCGTCTGGAGGAACCATCCTGAACTCCACGTCGAGCCCTGGCTGATGCCCGTCGTGGCCCGGGACGGTGCGCAAGACGACGGCGCGAAGGTGGAGCGGCTTCCGGCCTCCTGGCTTCACCAGGTCGACTTCCAAGGTGGTGCCCACCTCGATGACTCGACCCGTGCGCAGGAAAGCACCGTCGGCCGCGAGCTCCTCGAGCTGACAGGGGAACGCGGCCGCTCCCTCCCTGACGTGCGCCGCGATCCCGCTGACGCGGAACCGGTGAGTGCGAGACTGAGTGTCCGCCATGAGGCCTTCCTTGCTGCGGAAGGCGCCATGCCGCCGGAGGACGAGCTGCGCGACGGGCGGGTGCTCGGCGGCATCGAGCCTCTCGCAATCAACCGATCTTCGGTGCCATTCCAATACGATAACGCGCCGGACTGCGGTGGCCCACCACAGCGGGTGCGCCGGTGTGAGTGCGGGGGTGGCCGGATGGTGTCCTGTGGGTCGGCGACGAGACTTTGTCGAGCCGGCCGTCCTACTCTGCGGCGCGATGCCTCGACTGGTCACGCGCGGGGGGACGGTCCGGTTCGGCCCGGCGGGTTGGGACTACCCGGACTGGAAGGGCAAGGTCTATCCCGTCCCCAAGCCCAAGGGCTTCGATCCGCTGCGCTACCTCGCGGACTACTTCGACACCATCGAGATCAATTCGACGTTCTACCGGCCCGCGACTGCCCAGGTGGCGCGCGGCTGGGTCCAGCGGGTCGCCGATCACGGCAACTTCCGCTTCACCGCCAAGCTCTACAAGCGCTTCACGCACGAGCGCGGGACCGCGTGGACGCGAGAGGAGGTGGACGCTGTGCGCGAGGGACTCGATCCCCTGGCCGACGCAGGCAAGCTCGGCGCGCTGCTGCTCCAGTTCCCCTGGTCCTTCCGCAACCTGGAGCCCAACCGGGAATGGCTGCGCGATCTGGGGAGAGCATTCCAGGATTATCCGCTGGTGGTGGAGGTCAGGCACATCTCCTGGAACCAGCCGGAGTTCTACGCCGAGCTGGCCGCGGAACGCATCGGGATCGTCAACCTCGACCAGCCCATGTTCCGCAACTCGCTGCCGCCGTCAGCACGAGCCACCTCCCCGGTCGGCTATGTGCGCGTGCACGGGCGCAACTACAAGGACTGGTTCCGCAAGGCCGCGGGAAGGGACGAGCGCTACGACTACCTCTATTCGGCCGCCGAGCTGAACCCATGGGCGGAGCGCACCCGGGCCCTCGCAGAGGAGGCGAACGTCACCGATGTCTACGTGGTCAACAACAACCACTTCGCGGGCCAGGCGGTCACCAATGCGCTCATGCTCGAGTCGCAGGTGACGAGGCGCCGGGTCAAGGTGCCCGAGACGTTGCTGACCGCGTATCCGAAAGAGCTGGCCGCGATTGCAACGGACGAGCGCCCTGAGCAGGGTTCCTTTTCGCTGCCCAGGCCTGACCGATGACGATGATCCCCAGGCTCCAGCGCCGGGGTCGAGCCGGTCAGAGCCCCTTCGCGTTCAACCAGGCGAGACTGTACTGGGCGAGCTCGCGCCATCCGCTGTCGATGGTCAGCGAGTGACCGCGGCCGGGGAACTCCTTGAGCTCGGTGACGGCCGGCGACTGCCGATACGCCTTGAGCGTGCTCTTCACCATCACGGGAGGAACGGTGTTGTCCTTCTCGCCCGAGACGAGCAGCAGGGGGCCGCGGTTGGCGTTGGCAACGTTGACCTTGGTCGCCGAGTACGGGTTGAGGGTTGCGGTCGCGGCCTGGAACAGCGGGCGCCCCGGCGCGGGCATCGCGTACCTCGCGTAGAGCTCCTTGGCTTCCTGCTCGGGGACGGCATTGGTGAACCCGAAGCGGAACTGGTGCTCGGTCAGGGCCACCGCACGCTTGAAGTTGAGCGGGTTGCTCAGCACCGGAAAGGAGGACCTCAGCGCGGAAAGCGGGAGCTCGGGCACGCCCTTGATCGGGGCAGGGTCGATCGCGATCGCCGCGGCGGCGAGATCGCGTCCGAGCAGGTTCTGCACGATCAGCCCGCCGAACGAATGACCGATGAGGATCGGCCTCTTTTCGAACGCGCTCAGCTGCTTGGCGATGTGGTCGGCGATCTCGGTTACCCCATAGCCGGCCACGGCGCCGGCGTTCTTGCGGGTCTCCTCGGTGGTCTGCGAGTCACCTGGCCAGCTCGCAGCCGTGGCCTCGTAGCCGTTGTCGCGGAAAAACTTTACCCAGCTGCCCCACGACTCGCCGTGGAGCCAGAGGCCATGAACGAAGACGATCGGAGCCTTCGAATGGGTTTCGGCCGACATGATCCTTTCCTTTCTGGGTAGACCGGTGCGGTTCTGCAGGCAGGATCTGCGCGGGACCGGAAGAATAAGGCCCAAGCGTCACGCGCGCCCCGAATGTATCGGCGAAGTCGGGTCGATTGCGCAACCCAGACGGCCAGGTCCAAGCACGAGTGCTCGGCCGAGCGCGGCGTAACCCTTTCGGGCCAAGCGCTGTATCGGTCGACAGGCTCCAAGACTGCACCTCGAAAACCCTTACCAAAGGAGAACGGACCATGGTTGGAATGAAGCTGGTGAATCGCAGCATCTTCGCGGCTGCCGTGTTGTTCGCCGCCGTCGCCGGAGCACCCGTCGCGCGCGCCGCCACCCCGACGACCTCCGACGAGGCGCGCTCCTGGGCGCAACTCGCCAAGATGAAGCCAATGGACGTCATGCACATGATCGACACGGAGAACAAGGGCTACGTGACGCGCGAAGAGTTCATGAAATTCCAGGAACAGCTCTTCGACAAGATGGACGGCAAGGTCGTGGCACCGGAATGGATGGGGAAGGCGGCGACCGGCACTGACAAGAAGTAAGGGCGCCAAGGACTCCGCGCGGAGGAGCGAACTGTCGCGCTGGTGCGTCGGTTCGCTCTGCGCGCCGACGTGCGTGCGGGTCGCTGCGATCTCAGTAGATCGCCAGCAGCCGCACGCGCGAGTGCTGGAGCTTCTGCAGCGGCCGCCAGCAGTTCTTGGGAATGAAGTCGTCGAGCGCGCAGCCCGCGAGGGGAAGCGGCGGAATCTGCGTGAAGTCGGTCTCGAACGCCCAGAGCGTCTCTCGCGCCAACGGGGCAGTGCCCGATGGCAGCGTGCCGAGCGAGCGCGCTTTCCCGAGAACGAGGCGGTCGTACGCGGCATTGCCACTGGTGCCGGACAGTTCGACAGCGAGGAGCGAGCCGTCCCCGCGCAGGGAAATCCGCACCAACGCGATGAGGCTGTGATGCCAGACATTTCCGGCGACCGCGCCGGCCGCGAGCACCATGCTGAAGGGCTGGAGCGTCTTTCCCAGGCTCACGCTGTCGAGCCCGCGATCGGCGTTCGCGAGCTCCGTGAACTCCTCGTGCAACGGCCTGGCCGCGCCCGGCGCATCGGGCAACCCTGAGAAGGGATTGCCCGACCGGCCGTATGCCGCCGCCTGCTTCTTCCATGAATCGATGAACGCACCGAGACTCGAACGCGGCGCGTCTTTCGGACCTTGCTCGAGCACGTCCCAGCCGGGATCGAAACCGCGGCCGAGCCGGTCCTGCACTGCTTGCCAGTAGCCGTCTCTGCCTGCTTCCGCTCGTTGCCTCCCCCTCGCATCCGAGACCCAACTCTCAATCCTGCGGCTGACGATCTCCTTCTCCTCTGCGAGCTTTTCTGAGCGCGACTTCTCCTGCACGAGGCCCGAAGAGCCGTCTCCCGGTGGACTGCGGCCCGGGAGCGCGCTTTCGGGATGAGCGAGTTGGAGGGAGAGCCCGCCGCCCGGGCGGTAGATGCCATCGGCACGCCAGTCACGCGGGCGACTCGCTTGCCGGTCTTCCGCGCGGACATCGGGAACGGGCGCCAGGGCGGGGTTTTCCGGCGGAGCGGCCGCTGCCCTGCGCCTCGCCGTCGACTTCGCGGGAGCGAGGCTCTTCTCGTCGGGCTGCGATGTCCCGCTGGTCGGCGCGAGCTTGAGCAGCACGATCGGGGTCACTAGCGGGCCTGGGGGCGTGACGAGGACCTTCGCGCGTGGCAGACGTGTCAGCGCAAGCAGCACCAGGGCGTGGAGCGCAAGGGCTCCCGCCAGCGCCACCCACAGCCGATGTTCCCGGCGCTCCATCCGACCATCCTCGCCAAACCGTGGCCGCAGCACAATCTGCAAACGCACCGGATTGTGTTGCGGGCTGGGCCATGGGACCGATCGGGGCGGTTCACCAACTCGACGTTTTTTTCTGCCCTCACGAAGCGTAGCAGACCTGCCCGCGGCCGTGGCATGCACCGGCCGCGCAGGGAGGATGGCGGCGCGGGTGGAGTCAGGTCCCTGGCGGCGGCCGGTGCGGGCGCGCACTGAGCTCAACCAAGGTCAGGCAGCGCTCGCCAGCTCCGGTGTCCAGGTGGCCCCCAGCCTGCCCCTCACTTGGGGTGGAGGTCGCCGGCCTGCCGCACGGCGCTGCTGCGAGAGAAACAAGAGAGCGTTTGTCCCGCTGCTCAGCTTCGAGAGGGCGCAGTGGCTCGTGTAAGAAGAGCGCCCACACCGCACGCTCCTCCGACATACGCTCAGGTTCAGGCACGGTGCTGCATCCCGGCCGTGGAAGAAGAGGCACGCCCCCTGGGTTAGGCTGGCGGAACAGCGCTCGCCGTTCCGAGAAACAGCCAACCTCGAGGCGTTACATGAAAAAGGTCCCCCTTCTCGCGACGGCCTTTCTCGCAGCCGGTTCAGCGTCCGCGGCGCAGGTCTGGGTGGCCCCTGCCGCGCAGAAAATCCGTCCTGGAGCGACGCCCGCGGCTGACGCTCCCGCCACCGCGCGAATCGCCGCGGCCAAGAACGAATTTGAGTCCTTCCACGTGGTGGTCACCGGCGCGGCAACTGACGTATCGATGGGCTTCGAGGGGCTGAGCGACGGCGCGGGCCACACCATCTCCGGCAGGGAGGTGGTGCTCTATCGCGAGGCGCTCATCAACGTGGCGATCAGGACTGGCGGCGAGGGTGCCACGGGGATGTGGCCGGACGCGCTGGTGCCCGACGTGGATCCGATCATGGGAGAGAAGCGCAACGCCTTCCCCTTCACCGTTCCCGCCAACGAAAGCCGCGCCGTGCTGGTGGACGTTCACGTGCCGCGGGACGCCCCCGCGGGCCTGTACAAGGGCGTGGTCAACGTGACCGGAGGAGTGAGAGCCCAGGTCCCCATCGAGCTGCAGGTCTGGGACTTCGAGGTCCCCTCCACCTCGACGCTGAGGAGCGCGTTCGGCCTGAACTGGAACGGGCCCTGCCTCGGCCACGGCGACAACAGCTGCAGCAATGCCGCGGCGGAGATGGCGTTGCGTGCCCGCTACGTACAGGCAGCGCTGGACAACCACGTTTCCATCCACCAGCCGTACTACAGCACCCCCGTGAAAGCGAACGGCAGCGCGGACTGGCGTGATTTCGATCAGTACGCCGGCCCGTTCCTCGACGGCACGGCGGATACACGCTTGCAGGGGGCCAGGTTGACCTCGGCCAGCGTGAACGACGGGTCCGCCACGCCGGTGGTTGCCGGCTGGGGCAGCCACTTCAAGGCCAAGGGATGGTCGACGGCGTTGTTCGATTACATCTGCGACGAACCACCCATCACCTGCGCGTGGTCGGACATCAACCCGCGCATCGTCAACAGCCACCTGGGCGATCCGTCGGTGCTCACGCTGGTGACCACCACCACCACGGACGCGCAGCTGAACGGCATCATCGGCGTGGACCTCTTCGTTCCGGTCGTCGGCCAGATCGAGGGCAAGCCGGGCTCGCAGTGGGCCGGCAACCAGCGCTCGAAGTACCCGGCCAGGACTTGGTGGTATCAGAGCTGCGATTCGTTCGGCTGTGAGCCTGCGAGCAACGTCACGGGGTGGCCCATCTACTCCATCGACTCGGACGCAACTCGCAACCGCGCAATGGAGTGGATGTCGTTCAGCTACGACATGCAGGGGGAGCTCTATTTCGAGACGACGATGGCGTACTACCTGGGCGATCCTTGGGTGACCCAGGCGGCCTTTGGCGGGAACGGCGATGGTACGCTGTTCTATCCGGGAACCACGGCCAGGATCGGCGGACAGACGGAGATTCCGGTGGAGTCGCTCCGCCTCAAGGCCATCCGCGATGGCATGGAAGACTACGAATTGCTCAACCTTGCCAAGACGCTGGGATTGGGCAACCAGGCCATTGCCATCGCACGCAGCGTATTCCCGACGACGTACCAGGCGACCGCGACCGCCGAGCTGATCGCGACCGCGCGCGCGGAGTTGGCCGGACTCATCCTGCACGCGCTCGGCAAGGACCTGCCGCCTCCTCCTCCCCCTCCTCCTTTGGACGGTGGCACGGGCCCGGCTCCTGACGCGGGCAGCGAGCCTCCCTCTTCGGACGGTGGCACGGGCTTGGCTCCTGACGCTGGCAACGAGTCGCCGGACGCCGGCACCCAGAACGGAACCCGCGTGGCGGTTGCAGGATTCGGGGGCGGGTGCTCCAGCTCCAGCGCGCAGTCGGCCTGGCTCGCCCTTCCGCTGCTGGCGCTCGCGGCGGTGCGCCGGCGCCGGGTCAGGGCGGCAAGGTAATCCTGCGGAGGGCGTGCTCCCGCGCATCGACGACGAGGACCGTTCCATCTGGAGCCACGGCGAGGGCCCGCGGCGCGCCGAAGCCCGCGGTCGCGCCGGAGCCGTCGACCGTGCCCCCTTGCTGGCCACCAGCCAGCGTGTCGATGGCTCCGTTCCGCAGGGCGCGGATTCGCGCCGTCGCCGCGTCGATCAGGATCAACTGACCGTCGCTGCGCGCGGCAGCCGCCAGGGTCTCGAAGACGGTTGCCGCATCGATCGTACCGTCGTTCCATCCCTCGTCACCCGGGTAGCCGACGAGGGTGGTCACGTCGTGGGTAGCCGAGGCGGCCACCTTGCGCAGCACCCCCGCGGATGGCTCTACGATGACCGCGTCCCCGCTTGGGAGCATGGTGACCCCCATGGGAAAGACGATCCGGGCCCTGGAAGAGGGGCCGTCGACGATTCCATCTTCCCCCGTCCCCACCCAGGTGGAAGCCATGCCTTGCGGCGTCACCTCGCGAAGGCGGTGGTTCCACGAATCTGCAACCAGGATGGTGCCCTTCGCGGTCAATGCGATGCCCATCGGCTGTGAGAACATGGCGTTCACGCCATCCGCGAATCCCTGATCCGACCCGGCGATGGTCCTTACGGTGCCGCCTGAAATGGCGCGAATGCGATGATTCAGGGTGTCCGCGACGTAGATGGTTCCATCGTTGCCGACTGCCACGCCTCGGGGACCCCGGAATCTTGATTGAGCAACCGGGCCGTCCTCGCAACCCGGATCGCTTCCTGCCACCACGCTCACGCTGCCGGTGCTCGCGACGCGGACGATGCGGTCGCCGTCCGCGACGATGGCGTCGCCGTTTGCCGCGACCGTGACCGCGGCGGGCAGGGTCAGCGATGTCGTTACCGTCGAGACCTTCACGCCGGGGCGATAGGTCGGGACAGGAAGCCCCTGCGGCAGGGTCATTTGCCGGACCGGTGCGGGAAGTGTGCCGTCCCCGGCGAATCGCGAGAAGAGGTTTGCCACGAACTGCTGGATCCGAGCGTCCCAGCGGCCCACGTTCGACAGCGCTCGCGAAAAGGTGATGCTGCCCGCATTGAAGACGAGGCCCCCGGCGGGCGTGGGATAGATGGTCGTTTCGCCTGGGGCGAGCCGCGCATTGTGGCTCTCGACCAATCCGTTGGCGACCACCTCGACGCCGGAAGGCTGGACGCCGTTGTCGAACCGCTTGTCCACCTCATTCCCGTAGACGCCGGCGATGATGGTGCCGGGCTCCACCCCGGCGCCCGTCCAAAGCCACATCGAGGGATCCACGACCCGCAAGGGGGCCGCCGTCCACAGCCAGCTCCCGAACATGCCGCCGATCATCGCGTTCTCGGGTCGATTCAGCGGCGCATCGCGCCAGCGGGTGGTGACGTGCGCGGGGTCGGTGGAGGTCGCGGGATCCAGGCTTGCGAACTCCTTGTACGCGATCAGAAGACGCCGGGACGAATCGGCGAAGCGCACCTGCCAGTATGCGGAATTGGATGCCAGGAACGCGACATTCGCGCCTTGGGCAATGCCCTTCTCGACGGCGAGCCGCATCGCTGCGGTCCAGTACTCGCTATGCCCCTGCAGGAGCAGCATCCGCCGCCGTTCAATCAGCCCGGGGTCACGGTCCAGATCTGTATCCGTCACGTAGGCGATGTCGTAACCTTGCGCCTCGGCGAAGGTGATGAAGCCGCGATCCATCGCGAACAACTCGCCGGCGCCGTTGTTCTGGTACGGGCGGTCGAACGAGACGGCATAAGCGTGCCACGGCTTCCAGTCGCTCCGCTGGTTCCGGTACAGGCTGGTCCCGCCCCATGCGTTGTACGCTTGGTAGGTGTTCGTCGAGACGGGATAGAGAATCGGCGCGCCGAGCGTCGGCTCCCGCACCACGAACGTCGAATACGTTTCGCCCAGCGCCGACGTGACCTTCACCAGGTACGCGCCCGTGGTCGCGCCGGCGGGCACCGTGACCGCGAACGCAACAGGCCACGGAGCGCTCACCGAGCCGGTGGTCGGGTCAAAGACGGAGTTCGCCCAGACGGCAACCTTGACGGGACCTCCGCTGGCCAATCGACGCCCCCCGGCCCCGCCGTAATAGCCGAGGCGCCACAGCTCCCAGGTCACTTCCGCCGCGACGGCCGCGCCTGCGCGGATGCTGACCTGCTCGCCCGGCAGGGCGCTGGCGCGGTCCGCAAACGCCGCGAGCTGCGCGCTTGGGTTGCCCAGACGCCACCCACTTCCGCCCGGCCGCTGGTTCTCGTCGAGGATTGGCGAGTGGCGCAGCGGCAGGACACCTGCATCCAGCGGGTCCGGAGGGCCGGCATCCCCGCCACCATCATGGCCTGGAGGGCCGGCATCCGGAGTCGGCGGAGTTACGAACCCCAAACCGCTGTCCGCAGGATCCGGCGAGCCCGCATCCCCACCAGGGATCCGCTCCGGGAGGCCGCTCTGGCTGCAGGCACAGGCCAGAGCACTCGAAATGAAGATGACGCGGACGCGCATTGGCGGGCAGGCTAGCAACCGCTGTGCCGTCGATCAGCCCTATAGGGCGCGTGGCATTGCCATTTGGGTTCCTCACGGCATGGCGAAATTGACTGACCGCGGCACGATTCTGGTCCCCTTCTGTTCCGCATCGTTGACCTGGCGGCGAGGTTGGCGCGAGGTCGCAGTCTTCCTCCGGGTCTCGACGCGCACGGTCTACGAGCTCTGCGAGAAAGGCCGCCTGCGGCACGTCCGCATCGCCAACGCGATTCGCGTCGAGCCGGCGGCGTTGGTCGCGCTCGTTCGCTCACGAACCGAGTAGATCCAGGAACGCGCGTGGCGTCACGATCTCCACACCCGCATGCTCCCTGAGATCAAGAAACGCCCGATCGCCGGTCACGACGTGCGCCGCGCGTCCCTCGAGAGCCGCGGCGACGTACTTGTCGTCGTCCGGGTCCTTGCAGACGCCAGAGAGCTGGTGTGCGCCCGCAACCATGTCCGCCAGCACGACGAGATCCTCGAACCAGAGTTGCGCGTCCGTGCCACGGAGCAGCTTGCGTACCTTGGGGTACGCCAAAGCGCGCAGCACTTCGTCCACGATGGAGTCGCAGCAGACCAACGTGACGCTCACGGGGACCGTCTTCAATTGCCCGGATGCGGTCTTGGCCCAGTGAGGGACATGGACATAGTGCCGATAAGAGGCGTTCTGCCAACTCGACGCTTCCTTCCTGCCCTCACCAAGCGTAGCAGACCTG
>Ga0099794_10000378_pt1 | contig 15280 bp, 13 predicted proteins | sample Rivendell_Oct201_10_FD_77320 | JGI IMG/M metagenome (GOLD analysis project Ga0099794, IMG submission 77320) | Vadose zone soil microbial communities from the Eel River Critical Zone Observatory, Northern California, USA -... | ecosystem: Host-associated > Plants > Roots > Rhizosphere > Soil ... | reverse complement strand
GGCGCGGACGCCGCCGTCGTCATGGAAGCGAAGATGATCGAGGCCCTGTTGTCGGAGAAAGCCGAAGAGCGGCGTGCGCTGTTCGAGGAAGCGGCGGGAATCGGGCTGTATCGCGACCGCAAAAAGAGCACGGAGCGGCGCCTCGAGGAAACGGCGGCCGATCTTGCCCGGCTCGAAGACCTGATCGCCGAGGTACAGACCCAGGTCCGCAGTCTCGCGCGCCAGCGCGGCCGCGCCGAGCGCTACGGCAAGATGATCGAAGAGCGCTTTGGGATCGCGATGACGCTGGTGCGTCGGGAGATCGAGGACTTCGATCTGACACTCGGTGCGCTCGGGGTCCGTGCTCGCGAGCTGGCCCAGCAGCTACCGGCGGCACGCGCGCGCCTCGACGATGCGGAGCATCAACGCGAAGCGCGGGTCCAGGCCCGCCACACGGCGGAAGCGCGGCGCACCGAAGTCGAGCGCCGGCTGGGAGACGCCAAGCTCGAAGTGGGACGGCTCGAGAGCGACCTCGCCCTCGCCGCGGAGCGGCTGAGCAACGCGGGCCAGCGGCGCCAGACCGCCGCGGATGAACGGGTGCAAGCTGAACGGCGCGCCGCACAGTCCGAACGTGAGCATGACGCGGCGGCCGCCGAGCGCACCGCCGCCGAGCGCGATCTCACCGCGGTACATTGCGCGCTGGGAGCACGGACCGGCGAAGAGGACAACGTCCGTGGCCGTCTCACCGCGGAGCGACTCGCGGTGCGCGAGCTCGAGGAAGCGCTGCAGGGCCGTGCCGAAACCGCACGGGCGCTCGAAATCGAGGGCGGCGCGTTGGACCGCGAGCGGAGCGAGCTGCGCGAGCAGCTGGCGCTGGCTGCCGGCGAACGTAAGGAGCGCGATGCGGCCTCACACGACGCGGCGCGCGACGCCGAAGCCGCCGCGCAGCGCGTCAATCGCGACGCGCAAGCGGCGGTGCGGGCCGTAGAAGCGTTGCAGCACGCCCGCCGTCATGTTGCCGCACTCCACGAGCAGGAGATGAGTGCGCGCTCGGCGCGCCGCCAGGCCGAGGCCGCGCTGGCACAGCTCGAGGCGCGGCGGGACGCGCTCAACGAGCTCGATCGCGAGCACGTCGGTCTGGCACCCGCCGCGCAAGCCTTACTGAAAGTCCGCAACCGCTTCGGCGAGGGCATGGTGCTTGGCCCGCTCGCCGATTTCGTCCGCACCAGCCGACGCGACGCCGAGCTGGCGGAGCGACTGCTGGGCGAATGGCTCCATGCCGTGCTGGTGCGCGATGAGTCCGTCATCGAGGCGATCAGCGCCTGGCATGCGGAGACGCAACCGGGACCGCTGGTGCTTCTGCCCTGCGTCCCGGGGCCTCGGCTGGGCGCCGACGGCCATCCGCTCAAGGACGCACTGCGCGTGGATGGTCCCGCCGCCGCGTGGGTCGGCGCGCTGCTCGCCGGTCACGAGGTGATTGGTGCGGGCGCGCTGCGTCGCGCGAACGGGGCGATTTTCCTCGACAGCGGGACGCCGGCTGCCGGCGGTCCCCTGCAGCGGCGCGCCGAGCTCGAAGCGCTGGAGAAAGAAGTCCGGGACGCCGCCGCGAATCGCGATCGCGCGCGTGCGATTGAAGAGTCCACGGTGAAGGAGCTCACCGCCGCGGAGGCGGCGCTCACGGGCGCGGGACACGGTGCCGAGCAGGCGCGTCGCCTCGAGCTCGAGGCCGGTGCGGAAAAAGGCGAGGCGGATCGCGGTCTGATTCACGCACGTCGCCAGGCTGAAGAAGCTGCGTCGCAAGTCGAGCGCCTGACCAAGCGGCTGGCAGAGGTCGAAACGCGGCTCGGCGCGCTACACGTCGAGCTGCAGGAGCGCGAGGTGGAGCGCGTGCGCCTTGCCGAACAGCTCGGCGCCGAGCGCGCCGGCCTGGCGGATCTCGAGGCGCAGCAGGAAGCCGCGCGCGAGCAGCGCGTGCGGTGGCAGGTGGAAGCCGCCCAGGTGGAGGCGCGACTCGCCGCGGCGTCGGAGCGCGCCGGCCGCGCCGACGCCGACGCAAAAACGTCGCGGCAGCAGGCTGAGGCGCGCGCTGAGGAGATCGCGCGCATCGAGCGAGAGACGGCGACGCTCACGACGCAGCGGGCGCAGTGGGAGGACACGCTGCAGGAGCGCCGCCTTTCATCGACGGAGCTCGACACCGCCGCGAAGGACGCCGAAGCGCAGGTGGGGATGACCGACGCCGACCTCGGCCAGGCGGAGGGCGCGCTCGATCAGGCGCGCAAAGCGCTCGCCGCGCTGGGGGAGGAGGAGCACCGGTTGCAGCTCGAGCGTACGGAGGTCGAAGGCCGCAAACGAGGGCTCGTCGAACGGGTGGAGACGGAGTGGCGCAAGCCTCTCGACAAACTCCTCGCCGAGGCGCCTGAAGTCGCCGGCGACCTCGAATGGCTGCGGCAGGAAAACGACCGGCTGCGCGGCGCCATCGACGCCGTCGGACCGGTGAACGCGCTGGCGGTGGAGGAGCACGCCGAGGAGACCAAACGGCTCGAGTTCCTCATGACACAGCGCGACGATCTCGTGGCCGCCCGCCACTCGCTGCAGCAAGCGGCGCGCGAGATCGATCAGACCGCCAAGACTCTGTTCCTTGAATCATTTTCCAAGGTGAGAGAGCACTTTAGATCTGTATTTCAAACGCTATTCGGCGGTGGCGAATGCGACGTGCGCCTGGCGAACGAAGACGAGCCACTCGAGAGCGAGATCGAGATTCACGCTGCGCCGCGGGGCAAACGCACCCAGCGGATTCACTTGCTGTCTTCCGGCGAGCGCACGCTGGTCGCCGTTTCGCTGTTGTTCGCGATCTTCCTCGCCAAGCCGAGCCCGTTCTGCCTGCTCGACGAGGTCGACGCGCCGCTCGACGACGCGAACGTAGGCCGCTACGTCCGCTTGCTCGCGGAGTTCAAAGACCAGACGCAGTTCATCGTGATCACGCACAATCCACGGACGATGCAGGCCGCGGATGCGGTCTATGGCGTCACGATGCAGGAGCCAGGCGTTTCGACCATCGTGGGCGTGCGGCTGGGCCAGATGGAACCGGTGTAGCGAAACGTTTTTCCTCTTCCCCCGTCCCCCTTCCCCGTTTTGATGCGGCGGTTCATCTGGCTCGTATTCCTGCCTGCTGGGCTGGCAGCGCAGCGGCCCGCGGTTTCCCCGGTTTTGCCGCGCCTCCTCGCTCGCGTCCAGGACACGACTGTTTCGGTCTGGCTGTTCGCCCGTCCGACTGCATCGCTCGACTCGATCAGCGATCGCGTGGCCGCCGCAGGTGCGCGCGTGCGCGTCCGCAGCCGCTGGTTGCACGCCATCAGCGCCGATGTGCCCGCGGCCGTACTCCGCCAGCTCCTGCAGGATCGTGACTTGAGACGCGTCCAGCCGTTGGGGCGCTTCAAACTGCGGGGCGGCCCGAGCCCCCTGCCCCGTATCATGACCGGACCGGCACAACTACCGGGCGACACCTGCGGCGTCACGGCAGGGGACGATCCGGTGCTGGGTCCCTCAGCGATGCCCTACCGCCAGCTCCATCTCCGGCCGCTTACCGATCGGGGCATCGACGCAACCGGGGTCCGCATCGCCCTGCTCGATACCGGTTTCGATACCTCAAACCCCGCCTTCAACGGCATCACGATCACCGCTCAATACGATTTCGTGTTTCATGACGACACCGTGAGGGACCAACCGGGAAAGGACGTCGCCGGAGCGCAGTCTCACGGCACGGCCACGTGGTCGCTGTTCGCAGGCGACGTCCCGGGGCGGCTGCATGGTATCGCGCGGGGGGCGCATTACCTGCTTGCCAAGACCGAGGACATCCGCAGCGAGACGCGCGTCGAGGAAGACAACTACGTCCACGCGCTCCAGTGGGCCGATTCGATCGGCGTCGACATCGTCTCGTCCAGCCTCGCGTACCTCAGGTTCGACAACGGTTTCAGCTACACGCCGTCGCAGCTGAACGGCGACGTCGCCGTCACGACCGTCGCCGCCGATATGGCGGCGCAGCGCGGCATCTTGGTGGTCACGGCTGCCGCCAACGACGGACCTGCCTCGCGATCGATCGAGACCCCCGCTGATGGCGATTCGGTGTTGGCGATCGGCGCGGAGGACTCGTCGGGCGTGATCGCGCCCTTCTCGTCGCGCGGGCCGACGGCGGACGGACGCATCAAACCCGATTTCACGGCACCAGGCGTCGCCGTCTGTGTCCTCACCGGTGTCGACCAGGTGCGACGCGGGAACGGCACGTCGTTCGCCACGCCCCTGATCGGGGCGAGCGCGGCGCTGGTGAAGCAGCTGCATCCGACGCTGCTCCCCATGGATCTGCGCGCCGCGTTTCGGAGCGCAGGCACGAAGCGGGCGGCGCCTGACACGATCTACGGCTGGGGCCGTCCCGACGTCGCCGCAGCTGCCGTCTTCCCGAGCGGCGTGACGGCAACCGCCCCGCTGCCCGCTGCCGGCCCGCTGACGACGATCACACCGACGTTCTCCTGGACGGTCGGAACGGTGCCGCCTGCCGCCACGCCGGTGAGGTATCGCCTCCGCGTCAGCCGTGACAGCACGCTGGCGTCCCCAATCGTCGACACGACGCTCACCGCGGAAACGGCGGCCCCGGCACGCGCGTTCAAAAGCGGGTCGATTTTCTGGCGCGTGGATGCGACGGCGGCCAGCGGCGAAACAGCAGCCACCGGCCGGATCGGTCCGATCCTGGTCCCAGCGTGGGCAACGCTGACGTCGCTGAGCAATCCCGCCGGCATGGTGATCGACACGGCGCAGCCGAGGCTTACCTGGAGGCCAGCGCGGCTATCGACACCGCCGGGGCCGTTCACCTTCGACCTGGATGTGCAGCGTGTGGCAACAGGCGACACGGATTTCAACGTCGCAAATCTGACGGATACGACCTTCGCTCTCCCGCGGCCGCTCGAGCGCAATACCGCCTATCGCTGGCTGCTCGTCGTGCATGCCGGATCCGATACCAGCATCATCCGAAGCCAGGGGTCGTTTCTCGTCGTAGATCTCGGTATGCCGACGTCCACTTTGCTCTATCAAAATTTCCCGAACCCCTTCCCTGCAGCGGGCCGGGACTCGACGTGCCTGTGGTTCGATCTTGCTATCGCCGGAACGGTCGAGCTCGACATTCTGGACCTGCGCGGCAATCGGGTGCGCCGCTTCGCGCCGGGGCCTGATTTCCCGGGCGTCTTGGCCCCTGGCCGCTATGGCCGCGGCTCGGCGGGCGGGGGAATCTGTGATCCGCGGCTGATATGGGATGGCCGCGCCGATGATGGGCACCCGTTGCCGGCCGGCGTGTATCTCGCCAAGCTCAAGGCGTCAGGTTTGGTCGTCTTCAAGCGGATCGTCTTTCGGGGAAAGTGAGTATGGAACTCGTCACTGTCGGCACCGGAACGGTCGCACCTTCTGCCCGCCGCACCTGCGCCTGTCATTGGGTCGCGCGCGGGGACCTGCGCGTCTTGCTCGACTGCGGCGCCGGCTCGCTGCACCGGCTCGCGGAGTTTGGGCTGCCCTGGCATCAGGTGACGCACGTGATCCTGACCCACTTCCATCCCGACCACTGGGGCGAGCTGCCGATGCTCGTCTACGCGCTCAAGTACACGACCGAGCCGCCACGGCGTGAGCCGTTCGTCATCCTCGGCCCGCCGGGTGTCGTGCAGCTGCTGCGCACAGTGGCCGAAGGCTACGGCGGTTGGCTGCTCGATCCGGGCTTCCCGATCGGGATTCTCGACGTGCGAGACGGTGAGCCCTTTCCGTTGAACGCCGATGTGAGTCTCGAGACGTTCCCCGTGCCCCACACGACGGAGAGCGTGGCCGTCTCGCTCGTGGCACCAGAGGGTCGTCTCGTCTACACCGGAGATACCGGGCCGAGCAGCGAGCTGGCGCGCTGGGCGACGGGCTGCGATCTCCTCCTGGCGGAGTGCTCGCTCCCCGAAGAGCGGGCGATGGACATTCACTTGACTCCTCAACAGGCTGGGACCTTGGCCCAGGAAGCGGCAGCCAGACGATTAGTCTTGACGCACTTCTATCCTCCAGTAGAAGCTTCGGACCCGGCAAAACTTGCCGGCACGCGGTTTCGCGGGCCGGTGTCCGCGGCGCAGGACGGGGATCGCTTTACCATCGGTGACCGAGGAGGAGGGGGGAGACGCTAGTCGTGCTAATCGTGATGCGGCATGGAGCAACGCGCGAGGAAGTACAGAAAGTCATCTCCGTCATCGAGGAGATGGGTTATCAGGCGCAGCCCATGCCGGGTACCCAGCGGACCGCGGTCGGCCTCGTCGGCAACGACGGACGGGTCGATGCATCGCGTCTCGAAGGCCTGCCCGGCGTGCACGAGATCATTCACGTCTCCCAGCCCTACAAACAGGTGAGCCGGGAGTGGAAGGCCGAGTCCACGGTCGTCCGTTTGCCCGGAGGAGTCGCCGTCGGCGGCACGGAGGTCGTCGCGATCGCCGGGCCCTGCTCAGTCGAAACCGAGCGGCAAATCATCGAAGCGGCACGGCAAGTAAAGGAAGCGGGCGCGGTCGTCCTCCGCGGTGGGGCCTGGAAGCCGCGCAGCTCGCCCTACTCATTCCAGGGACTGGGGAAGCCTGGCCTGCGGCTGCTCGCCAAGGCGCGTGAAGACACCGGACTCCTGATCTGCACCGAGGCGATGGATGAGACCGGCCTCGGCTGGGTCGCCGAGATGGCCGACATCGTGCAGATCGGCGCGCGGAACATGCAGAACTTCTCGCTCCTCAAGGTCGCCGGACGCTGCGGCAAGCCGGTGCTGCTCAAGCGGGGGATCAGCGCCACCGTGCAGGAGCTGTTGTTGTCGGCGGAGTATCTCCTGGCCGAAGGCAACCACGACGTGATTCTCTGCGAGCGCGGTGTGCGCAGCTTTGATACTGCGACGCGCAATCTGTTCGATCTCACGGCCATTCCGGTCGTGCACAAGTTGTCGCACCTACCGATCATCGCCGACCCGTCGCACGGCACCGGCCTGCGCGACAAGGTGATCCCGATGGCGCGCGCGGCGATCGCTGCCGGCGCAGACGGCATCATGGTTGAAGTCCATCCGAATCCCGAAGCAGCGCTGTCGGACGGCGCGCAGTCGCTGTTCCCGGATCAGTTTGCGCAGTTGATGCGTGAGGTGCGGATCATCGCGGAGGCTATCGGCCGCCGCGTCGCTGAACCCGCCGCTGTCGGCGCATGACGCCGTTGTTGCTCCTGCTGCTGGCGTTCCAGGATCCCGCACCGATTCTCGACCGCGCGAGCCAATCCTTCGATACGGTCCGCACCCTCGCCGCGGATTTCGCCCAAGTCATCGACAACCCGATGCTCGGCGATCCGGACACCACGCGTGGCCGGCTGTACCAGCGTCGGCCGAACTACTTCGCGATGCGATTCACCGAGCCCAAGGACGATCGTATCGTCGCCGACGGCCGCCACCTCTGGCTCTACACGCCGAGTACCACACCCGGTCAGGTGATTCGCACGACGATCCCGGGCACGGGAACCACAGGTCCCAATCTCATTGGGCAATTCGTCGAGCACCCGCGCGAGCGCTACAGCGCCCGCTACGTGCGGGCCGATTCCATCGGCGACGCCGCGGTCGACGTCATCACGCTGACGCCGCGCGCCGCCGATCTCCCCTATTCAGAAGCGACGGTCTGGATCGCGCAGCAGGATGGATTGATACGGCGGATCGAAATTGTCGAGAATTCGGGCCAACGCCGGACGATTATGCTGCAGCATCTCACGGTGAACGCGTCCATCCCCGCCCGGGAGTTTAAATTCGCCCCGACTTCCGGAGTACGGGTGGTAGATCAGTAGCGAGCGCCTCGGCGACTTTCTCCGCCGTTTCTTCGTCCATCCCCTGCTTCTGCGCCAACTCGAGAGCCGCCCGGCCGAGCGCGCGGTACAACTTCGCATCATCGACGGCCAGCGACTCGAGATGACGCACGATCGTCGCCCTGTCCCCACGTACCACCGGGCCCGTGAGGGCCTCACGCGGCTCGTGCCGGCTCAGGTTCTCGAACGTCCCTTCGACCAGTGGCCGCAGCGCTGCCCAGGCATCGGCATCCGATAGGCCCGCGTGGCGCAGCAGCCGCTGGGCGACTGCCTCGACGACCACGAGGTAGTTCGACGCGAAGACGGCGCCGGCGTGATAGATCGCCTTGGACTTGGTGGCGATCCGGAACGGACGCATGCCTAGATCTTTCGCGATCCGCTCGCCGGCCTCGACTGCGCGCGGCATTCCTTCGACTGCCGCCCACGCGCCTTTGAGACGCCCCGCCGCCAGCTCCGGTTCGACGATCGTTTGCAGGGGATGAAACGAGCCCAGTGCCGCGCGGCTGGTGACGAGGGGCCCGAGCGCTTCCTGCCCCTGGACGCCCGAGAGATGGAGGACGACGTGCCGCTCGCTGATACCGCGCGAGTTCGCGAGGGATGTCGCGAGCGGCGTGATCGCATCGTCGCGGACCGTCAGGATGACGACGTCGGTCTCGCCGAGCCAAGGCGGCGGTTGACGTCCATCGCCGACGGTCAGCGTCAGTGGAGCGGGAAGGCTCTTCTTGTTTCGCCCGTGGAGACGGACCGAATAACCCGCCCGGGCCAGCGCTAAAGCTAGTCCGACTCCCGCGCGACCGGGCCCGATGAGCCCGATCGCGCGGGAAGCCTGTTGGCTCACCGATTGCGTTCTGGTGAAGGGCGCTGCGTGTTGGCGCGCGTGAGCAGATCCTGCGGCGAGCGGGCCCGATCGGCCAATGCCAGGGCGCGCTTGACCTGCTCGTCATCCGCCATCCGGCGGCGGAATTCGACCGAGCGTCCAAAGACGTAGCGCGCCGCTTCGTACCCCACCTCTTGCGCAATCAACTTCCGCGCGCCGGCCACGACCGAATCGGACAGTTCGGCACCCTTGGCGCGTATGCGGCGCACGATCTCGTCCACCATTCCCTGGGTGACCGTGAAGTTCGGCGACAGCAGGCGATTGCCTTCCTTCAGCTCGATGGCGTAGGCTGTCAACGCGTCGCGATACAGCGGAATCTTGTCGCCCAGCGCCTTGATGAACGCCCGTTCCGCCGTGGTGAAGGTGTCCGCGACAACGTACATGTCCGGCCGAATCCCGCCGCCGCCGTAGATGGTGCGGCCCGCGTCGGTATGGAAGACCTGGGTGGAATCGATCTTCGTGTCCTGCCCGTGCTCCGCCGCGAGCACCTGCGAGTACTGCTCCGCCTCGTTGTGCGTCACGCGTTGAATGGTCCGGCCGCTGGGCGTGTACCAGCGCGCGGTCGTGAGCTTGAGTCCCGTTTCGGGCGTGAGCTTCCAGAACGACTGCACCAGCCCCTTGCCGAAAGTCGGCGTCCCGATCAGCACGGCGCGGTCGTGATCCTGGAGCGCGCCGGCAATGATCTCGGCGGCGCTCGCCGAACCCCCGTTCACGATGACGACGATAGGGAGGCGCGGCCACTGCTGCGGCTTGGTGTCGCTATACTCGTGCGATGAACCGGGCGCGCGGCCGCGTGTCTCCACGATCGCCTTGCCGGGATCAAGGAACAGATCCGACACCGCCACGCCCTGATCCAGCAGCCCGCCGGGGTTGCCGCGCAGATCGAAGATGAGCGATTTCATGCCCTGCTTCAGCAGGGTATCGATCGCCCGGCTCACGTCGCGCGTGGAGCTTTCGCTGACCGGTGAGAGCGCGATGTACCCGACGCGGTCGTCGAGCATCATCGTGATCCTGGGATCGACCGAACGGATGTGAATCGTCGCCCGCGTGAGCTTGTAGGTAATCGGCTTATCGACGCCGGTGCGCCGGATTGCCAGCTCCGCCGCCGTGCCGGCCGGCCCGCGCAGCTGCTTGACCGCCTGATCCTGCTTCCACCCTTCCGTCGAGCGACCGTCCAGCTGGACGATGCGGTCGCCGGTTTGGATGCCGGCGCGCTCGGCCGGCGTGTCCGGCAGCGGCGCGACAACGGTGATCCAGCCATCGCGTACATCGATCTGAATGCCGAGTCCCGAGTAGTTGCCGGTCGTGGCCTCGGAGAGTTGGCGGAAGTCATCCGCTTTCAGGAATACGGAATACGGATCGTGCAGCTGGTCCAGCATGCCGTCGATCGCCATCTGGTACAGCTGGCGTTCGTTGAGCGAATCGACGTAATAGTCGGCGACGTGCGCGAGCACGTCGTCGAACAAGCGTGCTTGCTGGTAGACCGATCCGGCCGGCTCCGTTTCGCGCTGCAGAAACCAGGCGCCCGAAACCAACGCGGCGGACACGACGGCGGCGACGACGAACCCCTTGTGACGAATCATCATGTACCCCTCAGTGAAAGCGGCCCACTCGTGACCGCCGTGACTTCCCGCCAGGCGGCATCCTGGACGGCCTTCTTTGGTTGACTGGCATCAATATGAACAATCCCTGGCCCAGATGCGCTACGATAGGCCTCCCGGACACGTGTATGGAACGTGTCATCTTCCCGTTCGATGCGGTCCCGCACCTTCCCGGCGGTCCGCTGGCGCTCGCGCCCCAGCGTGACGGGGACGTCGAGTATCAGCGTGAGGTCGGGCGTCAGGCCCCCTGTCGCGACCCGTAACGCGGCTTCCACGTCCGCCCTCGGCAGCCCCCGTCCGGCAACCTGATAGGCGATGGTCGAAAGGCCGAACCGGTCGGCGATGACGACCTGTCCACTCGCCAGGGCCGGCCGCATCACGCGCTCCACCAGATCGGCGCGCGCCGCCAGGAACAGGAACAGCTCGGCGCCAAACGCCCGGTCGTGGCGCGATTTCAGCGCCAATTTCCGCGCGGCCTCGGCGATGGGCGTGCCGCCCGGCTCCCGGACCGTCAGGACGTCGCGGCCTTCGGCGCGCAGCGCGCCGCCGAGCCACCGCACCAGCGTCGATTTGCCGGCGCCTTCCGGGCCCTCCACGACGAGGAACGTCATCCGAGCGTGATGATGGGACTCGCGGCGCCCTTTTTGATGCCCTCGTAGATCCGGGCATTGATTCGGGCCATCAGCTTCTCGAAATTCGCCTGCGCCGCAACCATCTGCTGATACACCGGATTTGCTTGCACGCTTTGCAGCGCGCGATCGTATTGCTCGACCTGCTCCTTCGTGGGTTCTTTTCCCTGTTGGGCAACGCGTTCGATGTCCTGCGCGAGCCGCTCCGCTTCCGCGAGCACTTTCTGGACCGCTTGATCCTCCCGCAACGCCTCCGTGGCGCGACGCAACGACTTGTATTCATCGGTCTGACCGAGCACGCGACCCAGGTCTTCCGCCTTCTCCTCGAGCACTAAGCCTCCCTGGCCAGCGCATAGCGCGGGCAGCCGAACAGATCGGCGTGGATTTCAACCTGCCATCCAGCGTCCCGCGCTAGTGTTCGTATCGAGTCGGCTCGCCGTTCGTCGATCTCGAGCGCCAGCAGGCCGCCCGGCTCGAGCAAGGCGGCCGCGCCTGCCACGAGCGCGCGCGTCGCGTCGAGACCGTCCTCACCACTCACGAGCGCCTCTCGCGGCTCGTGCCCGCGTACCGACGGATCCAGTTCCTCATACTCTGCCGCGGTCAGATAGGGCGGGTTCGACACGATCACGCGGAATCGTTCGCCCTTGTCCACCAGCGGAGCGAGCAGGTTCCCCTCGCGGATTTCGACGGGCGTGGCCGGTGCGATCCGGGCGACGTTTTCGCGCGCCAGCGCGGCAGCGGTGAGCGACTGCTCGACGGCGATGACCCGGTCGAATTGGCCTTCGACCGCCAGCGACAAGGCGATGCAGCCACAACCCGTCCCAATGTCCGCGACGCGTCCCGTCGAGCATCGTGCCAACACGAGCTCGACGAGGCCTTCGGTCTCCGGACGAGGAATCAACGCGCGTGAATCGATGGCAAGATCGAGCGTTCGAAAACTCCCACGGCCGACGGCGTACGCAAACGGAACACCGCGTTCGAGCTGCGCCATGGCGTCCTGAAACCTGGCGGCCGTATCCGCCGCCTTTGCCTCATCGCGCCGCAGCCACGCATCTCCAACCGTGGTGCCGGTGACCGCGGCCCACACCTCGTGCGCCTTAGGCACTGAGCCGCTCCTTCTCCTGCGCGCTCTTCAGAGCGGCGATCAGCTCGTCGAGCCTGCCGTCCATCACCTGATCGATGTTGTGCGTCGTGAAGTGAATGCGATGGTCGGTGACACGATTCTGGGGGAAGTTGTAGGTGCGAACTTTTTGCGAACGGTCTCCCGTACCAACCTGGGCACGACGGTCGCGCGCTCGCGCGGCTTCCTGCTCCGCCACCATCCGGTCGAGCAAGCGCGAACGCAGGATCTCGAGCGCCTTGATCTTGTTTTGCAGCTGCGACTTTTGATCCTGGCACTTCACCTCGAGGCCCGTGGGGAGGTGCGTGACGCGAACGGCGCTGTCCGTCGTGTTGACGCTCTGGCCGCCGGGGCCACCCGAGCGAAAGACGTCGATGCGCAGGTCCTTGTCTTCGATCTTGACGTCGACCTCTTCGGCCTCGGGTAAGACAGCGACCGTCGCCGCGGAGGTGTGGATGCGGCCCTGCTGCTCGGTGACGGGGACGCGCTGCACCCGGTGCACGCCCGACTCGTAGCGCAGCGTCCCGTAGGCTTTGGGTCCACGCGCGGCGAAGACGGCTTCCTTCAGACCGCCCAGTGTTCCCTCGGAGAGCGACAGAATGTCGACCTTCCAGCCGCGACGCTCGCAGAAGCGCGTGTACATGCGAAACAGATCGGCGGCAAACAGCGCCGCCTCGTCGCCGCCGGTGCCGGCACGGATCTCGACGATGGCATCGCGATCGTCGAAGGGGTCGCTGGGGGTGAGCAGCTCGGCGAGCTCCGCCTCGAGCCGGTCGATCTCGGGACGGAGACGCTCGACGTCTGCGCGCGCGAGCTGGGACAGCTCGGGGTCCTTATCGGCGAGGACTTCACGCGCCTGTGCCAGCTCAGCCTCCAGCCGCTCTATGCGCTGGTGCGCCAGGCGGATGGCGTCGAGCTGGGCGTGTTCGCGACCGAGCTGTTTGAGTTTGGCCGGATTCCGCGCGGTGGCGGGGTCGGCCAGTTGCCGGGCGACCTCCTCCGCCCGCGCGAGCGCCTGGCGGAGTCGGGTCTCCACAGAATCAGCTCGCCTTGGTGCCGTACTTCTGGCGGAACCGCTCCACGCGGCCGGCCGTGTCGAGCAGCTTCTGCTTGCCCGTGAAGAAGGGATGGCAGCTGGCGCAGACTTCGACGTGAATCATGGGCGTGGTCGAGCGCGTGACGAACGTGTTACCGCATGCGCACTGGACGGTTGCCCGCTGGTATTTGGGGTGAATCCCGGGTTTCACTGCACACATCCTTGCCTGAATGTCGAACGGAACGAAGTGCGGAAATATAGTCAGCGCAGGAACTTGGCTGCAAGGCTTAGGCTTTGGTTCAATTGACACCGCCACACGCACGGCGTAAGCTGTTCGCGTGTCTGCCGCTGACGTGCTGCAAAAAGTCCCGCTGTTCAGCCAGCTTTCCCCCCCCGACCTGCAGCGGGTGGTGGAGGTCGCCCGCGACCGCTCCTACCCCAAGAACTCCGTCATCCTGTTCGAGGACGATCCCGGCGACGCGCTCTACGTCGTCGCCAAGGGTCAGGTGAAAGTCGTCCTCATCGGCGAAGATGGCCGCGAAGTCATCCTCTCGGTGCTCGGCGAAGGAGAGTTCTTCGGCGAGATGGCGTTGATCGACGACGAGCCGCGTTCCGCGCACGTCATCGCGATGGAGGATTCGACGCTGTACGTCCTGCGCCGCGAAGATTTTCAAGCCATCCTCGAACATTCACCCGGCATTGGGCTCGCGCTGTTGCGCGAGCTGTCGCGGCGGCTGCGCCGCGTGGATGAAAAAGTCGGCAGTCTCGTGCTGCTCGACGTCCACGGCCGCGTCGCACAACTCCTGCTCGACCTCGCCGACGAGACCGACGGCCAGCGCATCACGCGCCGTCTCACCCATCACACCATCGCCCAGATGATCGGATCGTCGCGCGAGACGGTGTCGCGCACGATGCGCGAGCTCGTGGACAAGGGCATGATTGACGTAAGTCGCAAAGACATTGTGATCAAAGACCGTGGCTCACTCGAGCAAGCGGCCGGGCGGTCGTGACTCGCGTCACGGTTCTACGTCACTAATTGCCAGTAACTTAGCCCGAGTTTCGGCGTGCCGATACGTATGACGTACACGGTGACCTTCTGGGGAACCCGGGGGAGTATTCCTACTCCCGGGCCAGCGACGTCGCGCTATGGTGGCAACACGCCGTGCGTCGCCGTCGAGGGCACCGGTGGGCAACTGGTCGTCCTCGATGCGGGCACCGGCATTCGTGCGCTGGGCCTCGATCTGGTCGCGAAACAAAACGGTGCCGCCAAAGTTGAGATTCTGCTGTCGCACGCGCACTGGGATCACATTCAAGGGCTGCCGCACTTCAAGCCGTTCTTCGCGCCGGGCAACTCCGTGCGCATCTGGGGTTCGCGACAGGGCACGACGTCGCTGGAAGCGATCCTGCGGCAGCAGATGGACCCGGCCGTGTTTCCCGTGCCGCTCGACGCGTTGTCGGCCCAGCTGACGGTGCAGCAGGTGGATATGGACGAGTTTTCGATCGGCGAGTTCCGGGTGCGGACGACGAAGCTGCGGCATCCCGGCACGACATTGGGATTCCGGCTCACGCCCGCCAACGGTGGGCCGAGCTTGGCATACGTGACCGACAACGAGCTGGGCGCCGGGGGCCACTACGATGTCTCGGCGAGCTGGCGGCATGATTTCGTGACGTTTTTGAAGGGCGTCGATCTTCTGATTCACGACGCCATGTACACGCCGAAGGAGCTCGAGCAACACCGCGGCTGGGGCCATTCGACCTATGAAGAAGCTGTGACCCTGGCGCAGGATGCCGGTGCAAAGAAGCTCGTGCTGTTTCACCACGAGCCCGAGCACGGCGATGAGGCGATGGATGGTTTGCTGGCGGCGGCGCGCAAGTTCGCCAAAGCGCGCGGAGGATCGCTCGAAGTGATTGCCGCCCAGGAAGGCATGCAGGTGACCCTGTGACCCGAGGAGTAGCTATGCGCGCGCGTGCAGTCATGACCGTGTTGAGCCTGGTCCCGGTGCTCCTGGGGGCGCAGCAGAAAAACCAGGATACCCGCCCCGGTATCGCCGTTCTCCCCTTCAGCAACGGTGGCTCCTACGGTCAGGGCAAAGAGGACTTCGCAGCCCTCGAGCGCGGCATCGCCGGGATGATGATTTCGGAGCTGTCCCAGAATCCGGCGGC
>Ga0099794_10000377_pt1 | contig 15284 bp, 10 predicted proteins | sample Rivendell_Oct201_10_FD_77320 | JGI IMG/M metagenome (GOLD analysis project Ga0099794, IMG submission 77320) | Vadose zone soil microbial communities from the Eel River Critical Zone Observatory, Northern California, USA -... | ecosystem: Host-associated > Plants > Roots > Rhizosphere > Soil ... | reverse complement strand
GTCACCTGGGGGAAGGCGGTGGATTCCTCCGCGATCATCAAAGCGCCCGGATGCAGCTCGCGCACGCGCTCGTTCACTTCCTTGAGCAGCGCGATGGCCTCCTCGTTCTCGCGCCCCCCGTACTTGTTCGGCACCCACTCGCCCGGCTTGCGGCTGTAGTCGCGGTACAGCATCGAAGCGACCGCGTCCACGCGCAGCCCGTCGGCGTGGTACTCCTCCAGCCAGAAGAGCGCGCTGGCGAGGAGGAAGTTGCGTACCTCGTTGCGGCCGTAGTTGAAGACCAGCGTGCCCCAGTCGGGATGCGCTCCCTGCCGCGGGTCCTCGTGCTCGTACAGCGCCGTGCCGTCGAACCGGGCCAGCGAGTGCGCGTCGGTCGGAAAGTGCGCCGGCACCCAGTCGAGGATCACGCCGATCCCGCGCGCGTGCAGCGCGTCCACCAGGGCGCGGAAGTCGTCGGGGTGGCCGTGGCGCGCGGTGGGTGCGAAATACCCGGTCACCTGGTAACCCCAGGATCCGCCGAAGGGATGCTCCGCTACGGGCAACAGCTCGACGTGCGTGAAGCCCATCTCGGCGACGTAGTCGGCGAGCTGCGCGCCCGCCTCCGCCCAGGACAGCGATCGATCGCCCTCTTCCACCACGCGCCGCCAGGAGCCGATGTGCACCTCGTAGATGGAGATGGGGCGCGCGAGCGGGTCCGCGGCCGCGCGGGCGGTCCTGAACTCGGCATCCTTCCACTGGTACCGGTCCAGCGCATGCACCACGGACGCGGTCTGCGGCGGCGCCTCGGTGCGGAACGCGAGCGGATCCGCCTTGAGGAGGCGCCCTCCTCCGCTGCCGGGCCGGACCTCGAACTTGTACCGCGTGCCGGGGCCCACCTCGGGGACGAAGAGCTCCCAGATCCCGGTCGAGCCGATGGCGCGCATCGGGTGCAGGCGCCCGTCCCAGGAGTTGAAGTCGCCCACCACCGACACGGACCGCGCGGTCGGTGCCCAGACCGCGAACGAGGTGCCGTAGGTGCCCCGGTGGTGCGCGGGATGCGCTCCGAGCCGCTCCCAGAGGCGCTCGTGGCGACCTTCGGCGGCCAGGTGGCTGTCCAGCTCGCCCAGCGTGGGCGGGAAGCTGTACGGATCGCGCAGAGTGAAGGTGGCGCCTCCGGGGTACCGCACCTCGATCAGGTACCCGAAGAGATCGCTGCGGTTGTTGAGCCGCGCCTCGAACACGCCGCCGCGCCGGTGCACCGCGGGGACCCGGCCGCCGAAGTCCGGCAGCACCGTGACCCGCTCGGCGTCCGGACGGTAGGTGCGCACCACCACTCCGTCGCCGTCCGGATGGATCCCCAGGACGGAGTGCGGATCCGGGTGCGAGAGGTCGAGCAGCCGCCGGACCTGCTCGTCCACCTGCGCCAGCGAGGTGGGGCGCCTCATCTCGCCTCCAGGAGATCCGCGGCGGGGATCGCCACCCAGTCGGGGCGGTGCCCCAGCTCGTAGCGCAGCTCGTACAGGAGCTTCTCCAGCTCGAGCGACTCGAGCAACACTCGCGCGCCCTGTTCGTCGCGCGGCAACAAGTGGCCCGCCCGCCGGCGCCAGCCCTGCAGGAAGGATTCCTGCAGCGGCGCGGCGAGCTCGCGCCGGCCCACCGTGGCCGCTGCATAGGCGAACGACCGCAGCATGCCCGCCACGTCTTTCAGCGGGCTGTGCTTCGCGCGCCGCTCCGCGAGCGGGCGGGCCGGCTCACCCTCGAAGTCGAACACCAGCCACTGCCCGTCGGTGCGCAGCACTTGCCCGAGGTGCAGATCGCCGTGCTGCCGGATGCGCAGCCCGTCCGGTGTCGTGGCCTCGAGCCGGCGGATCCGCGCCGAGAGCGCTTCCCGGCGCGAGGCCAGCTCCGGCACCGCCGATCGGGCCGCCTCGATGGTGCGGTCCAGCTCGGTCAGGAGCGTCTCCGTCCAGCGCCGGAGGTCCTCGAGCCGGATCGGCTCGGGAGCGAAGGCTGCGCCGCCCGTCTCACCGGCCAGCGTGGCGTGCAGCTCGCCGATGCGCTCGCCCAGGTCCCGGACCTCGCGCAGGGGACGGTCGCCGCGCCGCAGCGACTCGACCACGTACGACCAGCCGTCGGTCTCCACCCGGACGAACGCGTGCGCGACGGCGACGGTCGCGTCGAGCGCGCCCGTCGCCGAGATGGCGCCGAGCAGCCGCGGCGTGCCCGCAAATCCATTGGCCGCGAGGAAGGCGCCGATCTCCAGCTCGGGATTCACGCCGTGCTCGAGCTTGCGGATGAGCTTCAGGATCACGCGGTCGTCGAAGACCAGCGAGGTGTTGCTCTGTTCCGCGCCGAGGCGCCGGACGGCCGGCACGGGCGGGAGCCGCTCCAGGGGCGAGCCCGGGCCGTCGAATCGCTCGCCCTGCAGCGCTCCCGCCGCGGTGGCGATGCGCAAGCGCCCGCGCACCACCCCGAGCAACGCGCGCGCCGCATCGTCGTCGAGTCCCTCCACGATCCCGGCCTTGCCCGTCCAGGGCCGGAGCGCCAGCGCGTAGCTCTCCGCCGGCCGCGGAGGCGCGTACCGCACCTCGACGGCGGACAGGAGCAGGCCCGGCGAGATCTGCGCACGGTCCACGTCGCGCACGCCCGCGATCGCCGCGCCCTTGCCGCCGAACCAGCGCTGCTGTCCGAGCCATGCCGGCAAGGCTTGCATGTCGATGGGAAGCATGCTCGGCCTCAGTGCATGTCACAACGTCCGCGGTGTGAAAAGCGTAGCGCCGCCCTATCGGCGGCGACTAGAAGTAGTAGTCGAACCCTTGTTCCGTCCTGCGGAAGCGCAACACCGACCAGATCGCGGCCGGCTTGTCCAGCGTCAGCCGTACCTGCGCGGTGGGGCCCTGCCAGAGCGCCCGCTCGTCCGAGAGCAGCTCGTGCACCTGGTACGCCTCGTCGGGCTGGATGCCCAGCTCGAACAGCGGCACCTCGAGGATCGCCTCCTGTGGCGCGAACGGGTCCAGGCTGACCGCCACCAGGATCTGGCTGGTGCGGTCCTCGGTCATCTTCGAATAGAAAAGCACGCGGTCGTTGTCCGCCTTGTGGAAGCGCAGGTTCCGGTACTGCTGCAGCGCCGGGTGCTCGTTGCGGATCCGGTTGAGCGTGGCGATCCAGGGCCGGACGTTCCCCGGCCGGTCGAAGTCGCGCTGTACGAGCTGGTACTTCTCCGAGTCCAGGTATTCCTCCTTGCCCGGCAGAGCGCGGTTCTCGCACAGCTCGAATCCCGAGTAGATGCCCCAGGACGAGGACAGCGTGGCTGCCAGCGCCGAGCGAGAGAGGAACGCCGGCCGGCCGCCCTGCTGCAGCTGCTCGGGCAGGATGTCCGGCGTGTTGGGCCACAGGTTCCCGAGCATGTAGTCGCCCACGCCCTGGGTCAGCTCCTTCAGGTATTCCTCCATCTCGTGCTTGAAGCTCCGCCAAGTGAAATAGGTGTACGACTGGTCGAAGCCGGCCTTGGCGAGGGCCTTCATCATCTTCGGGCGCGTGAAAGCCTCGGAGAGGAAGACGGCGTCCGGATGGCGCCCCTTCACTTCGGCGATCACCCACTCCCAGAAGGGGAGGGGCTTCGTGTGCGGGTTGTCGACGCGGAAGATGCGCACGCCCTGCTCGATCCAGTGCAGGAATACCGAGCGCAGCTCCGCCCAGAGCGACTCGCGCGCAGGACCCATCCAGTCGAAGTTGACGATGTCCTCGTACCGCTTGGGGGGGTTCTCGGCGGTCTTGATGCTCCCGTCCGGGCGGCGCTGGAACCACTCCGGGTGTTCCTTCACGTACGGGTGGTCAGGCGAGCACTGGAACGCGATGTCGAGGGCCACCTCGATCCCGCGCTCGGCGGCGCTCTTCACGAACCGGCGGAAGTCGGCCAGCGTGCCGAGCTGCGGATGGACCGCCTTGTGGCCGCCCTCCGGGCCGCCGATCGCCCACGGGCTGCCGGGATCGTCGGGGGCGGCGGTGAGCGAGTTGTTCTTGCCCTTGCGCGCGGTGCGCCCGATGGGATGGATGGGCGGCAGGTAGACCACGTCGAAGCCCAGCTCCTGCACGTAGGGCAGCATGCGTTCCGCGTCCGCGAACGTCCCGTGGCGGCCCGGCTCGCGCGCCGCCGAGCGGGGGAACAGCTCGTACCAGGCGCTGAAGATGGCGCGCTTCCGCTCGGCGAAGACGCGCAGCTCCCGCTCCGAGCGGGAGGCGGTGGCGCGATCCGGGTATCGCGATGCGGCTTCGGCGAGGCGTGGATCGAGCGCGCGCGACAGGGCCGCCGGGGACTGCCCGGCGAGCAGCGCCTTCTCGCCTTCCCGCAGCCGCTCCGCATCGAATGCGGCCGCCGGGCCCGCAGCGGCGGCGCGCTCGGCCGCGGCGCGGAGCAGCTGCGCGCCTTCGAGCAGCTCGGAGGACACCTCGCGGCCCGCCTCCACCTTGCGCGACAGCTCCTGCGCCCAGGTGCGGAACGCGTCTGGCCACGCTTCCACCTGGAAGGAGTACAACCCGTTTTCGTAGACCGGGAACTGCCCTTCCCAGGCGTCGTTCCCCAGCGGCCGCATCGCCACCTCGCGCGCCTCGGCTGTCTTGGGACCGACTTGTCGCCACCGCAGCACCACCGCCAGCTCGTCGTGCCCTTCCTTGAGCACGTCGGCGGTCACGCGCACGGCCTCTCCAGCCGCGCGCTTCACGGGGTAGCGGCCGCACTGGATCTGCGGCTGCACGTTCTCGATGAGGATGCTCCCCTGGCGTGCGGGCATCCGGTCGCTCCTCGCGCGGAATGCGCTCGAACCTGAAAAATGCGGCGTCCTCGCGCCCGGCGCAGCCCTTGTTTCGACCGCGCCCGTCCGGGCTGCCTGCGGGCGGCCGGCCGGCCCCGTGCTACGGTCGCCGCATGCCCGCCGCCGGCCTGAGCGTTGCCGCGACGTCCGCGCCATGAAAAGTGCAGCGCGGCCTGAGCAACCTTCAACAGCGCAGCGCCGCCCTATCGGCGGCGACTGTGGGCGGCAACTGGCCCGCCGCATCGGCCTGTTCGACGCGACGATGATCGTGATGGGCGGGATCGTCGGGTCGGGGATCTTCGTCACGCCCGCCGACGTCGCGCGCAGTGCCGGCTCCCCTGCGCTGATCCTGGGCGCCTGGGCGCTGGGCGGCGTCGCCGCGCTGCTCGGCGCGTTCGTGTACGCCGAGCTTTCCTCTGCCCGCCCGGAGGTGGGCGGGCAGTACGCCTACCTGCGCGAAGCAGTGCATCCGCTGGCGGCATTCCTCTACGGCTGGGCGCTCCTCCTCGTCATCCAGACCGGCGGGATGGCGGCGACCGCGATCGCCTTCGCCCGCTATTTTCGCGAGCTGTCGCCGATCCCGCTCGGAGAGGGGGCGGTGGCCGCGGCGGCGGTGGCGGCGCTGACGGTCGTCAACTGCCTCGGCGTGCGCGCGGGCAGCACGGCGCAGAGCGCATTGATGGTCCTGAAGATCTGCGCGCTGGCGGCGCTGATCGGCGCCGGGCTCCTCTTCGGCGGCGCGGCGCCCTCCTCGGGCGTTCCCGGCTCGCCGGCCGGACTTGGCGCGGCGCTCATCCCCGTGCTCTTCGCCTACGGCGGATGGCAGACGGCGTGTTTCGTGGCCGGCGAGATGAAGGACCCGAGCCGCGACTTGCCCCGCGCGCTCATCCTGGGAGTTCTCGGGGTGATCGCGCTCTACACGCTGGTCGCGTTCGTCTGCCTGCGCACCCTGGGCGCGGACGGGCTCGCCCGCAGCTCCGCTCCGGCGCTGGAGGTCATGACGCGCACCCTGGGCCCCCGCGGGGCGCTGGCGATCGCGGCAGGGATCTCCATCTCCACCCTGGGCTTCCTCAGCCAATCCATCCTGACGGCTCCGCGCGTGTACTTCGCCATGGCCGAGGACGGGCTGTTCTTCCGGTCCGTGGCGCGCGTGCATCCGCGGACGCGCGCCCCGATCGTCGCCATCGCGCTGCAGGGCGCTCTCGCCATCGCCATCGCGCTGGCAGGGACGTTCGAGGCGATCACCCGCTACGTCGTCTCGATCGACTTCGTCTTCTTCGCCCTGACGGCGGGATGCATCTTCGTCTTCCGCCGCCGCGGCCTGCGGGGGACGTTCGCGATGCCCGGACACCCGGCGACGACCGCCGCCTTCATCGCCATCTGCGCCGCCGTCGTGCTCTCCACCTGGCGCGCGGACCCGGTGCACTCCCTCGCCGGACTGGGCATCACGCTGGCGGGGATCCCCGCATTCCTTCTCTGGCGCGCGCGGATCGTCCCTACTGCCGCGGGTCAGCCCGGGCGGCCAGCTCCGCCTCGATGAACCGCTTCACGAGCTTCCGGTCCGCCGCGGGCGCGCTGCGCAGCCTGCCCATCAATTTCGGCAACCGCTGGTCGGACATCCTCTTCGGCCAATCGTCCTCCTGCAGATCGTAGACCGCCAACGCCGCCGCATTCTCCGCCGACACCGCGGTGTCATGGCACGATCCACATCCCCGCCCCTTCAAAACCTTCCGCGCCTCCTCCCTCCCCGCCAGCACATTCCTCTCCGCCGCGACTGCCGCCACACCACAGAGCGCGAGAATCACGACGACGATCCGCACAGCTTCCTCTCCACTCCGAATTGTCCGCCTACCAGCTACTCCTGGCAACGGTGAGGACCAAGACCATCGCACCACAGAGGTCACGGAGAGCACGGAGAACATCGGGGTTTGGCATTTGAAACCCAACCCATCTCCGTGCCCTCCGTGCGCTCCGTGGTGCAGTCCTTTGGGTCTACCCGCCGCTGACGGCGGCGAGGAGGGAGATGGTGGAGCCGTCCCGGAGAGGGGTCGACAGGCCGCCCGTGTCGCGGATGCTGAGGTCGCCGACGAACACGTTCACGTGGCGGCGGACCGAGCCTTGCTCGTCGAGGACGCGGGAAGAGATGCCCGGGTGCCGCTCTCCCAGGACCCGGAGCGCGTCCCCGACCGTTCCGCCCGGCACCTCGAGGCGAACCTCCCGCGCGCCGCCCGCGAACGAGCGCAGGAAGCCGGCCAGCTGGAAGGTGACGGTCACACCCGCGCCGCGCGCACGCAGACGACCGGCGGCAGGCCGGCCGCCAGCGCCGTCCAGGAATCGCCGCCGTCGCGGGAGGCGAAAAGCTTGCCGCTGCGCGTCCCGAAATAGATGCCGGCGCGCTCCTCCTGGTCCGTGCCGAGCGCGTCGCGCAGCACCGTCTCGAACGCGTCGCGCTGCGGCAGCCCCTCGGTGAGCGGGTGCCACGATCCGCCGCCGTCGCGCGTCCGATAGACGCGCAGCTTGCCTTCCGGCGTGCAGCGGAACCCGTCGGACTCGAGCGGCACGATGTACGCGGTCTCCGGGTCGTGCGGGTGCACCGCCATGCAGAAGCCGAAATCGGACGGGACTCCGCGCGCGATGTCCTGCCAGGAGTCGCCCGCGTCGTCGCTGCGGTACAGCCCCCAGTGATTTTGTAAATAGAGGCGCTCCGGGCGCGCCGGGTGCCGCGCCACCTTGTGCACGCATTGGCCGAACTCCGGATGCTTGTCAGGCAGGAACTCGGCGCGCACGCCCTTGTTGCGGACGGTCCAGGTCCGGCCGCCGTCGTCGGTGCGGTACACGCCGCCGGTCGAGATCGCCACCAGGATGCGGCCCCGCAGCTTGGGGTCCGGCACCACGGTGTGCAGGCAGAGCCCGCCGCCTCCGGGCTGCCACTGCTCGCGGTGCGGGTGCTGCCACAGCCCTTCCACCAGCTGGAACGACTTGCCCGCGTCGCGCGACTCGAACAGAGCCGCCGGCTCCACGCCGCAGTAGATCACGTCGGGCTCGTCGACGCGCCCCGGGCAGATCTGCCAGATGCTGGCCAGCGCCTTGGCGCCCTTGGGGAACTGCACCGTGGGCACCTCGGGGGTGGTCCAGTTGGCGCCGAAGTCGTCGCTGTGGTTCAGCACCGATCCCCAGTGCATGCTGCTGGACGCGGCCCAGACGCGCTGCCTGCCCGCGCGGCTGTCGTAGGCCAGCGCATACACTGAATGTCCTGGGAAGTACGGGCCCCCCATCTCGAACCGGGCGCGGTCAGGCCCGGAGCGGAAGAGGAAGGCCCCCTTCATGGTCCCCACCAGGACGACCACGTCGCCCTGGCGCACCTGGATCTGCTGGGTCGTAGGCATGAACCACCCTTACCACCCTCGGCGGCCGCGCTTCAAAAGCGCAGCGCCGCCGAATCCGGCGGCGACTGGCTCCGTTCGTGGCGGAGCAGCCACCGTTTCATCTCCAGTCCGCCGCCGTATCCGCCGAGCGTCCCGTCCGAGGCGATCACCCGGTGGCATGGCACGACCAGCGCAATCGGGTTCCTGCCGTTCGCCGCGCCGACGGCGCGCGTAGCGGTCGGCCGGCCGACCGCCCGCGCCAACCCGGCGTAGGACCAGGTGGTGCCGGCGGGGATGGTGCGCAGCGCGGCCCAGACCCGACGCTGGAAGCCGGTGCCCTGCGGGTCGACGTCCAGGGCGTCGATCGCGCGCAAGTCCCCTGCGAAATACGCCTCGAGCGCACCGGCGATCTCCCCCGGCGGCTTCCCCTCCCGCGCGGGCGCCGGGAGATCCGGCATCCGGCCGCGCAGGGACAGTGCACATAGACCCCGCGGGCCGGTGGCGAGGACGAGAGGTCCGATCGGCGAATCAACTCGCGACAGCTCGATCATGGGTCGGCTCCAGCGGGACGGAAGCGGACGACCAGAGGTGCATCGCGGCGTAGGCGCGCCAAGGGCGCCACGCGGCCGATCGGCGCTCGAGCGCCGTCGAGGACGGCTCGTGCGACGCCTTGCGCAGGACGAGGTCTCCCGAGGGGAATGCGTCGGCCTCGCTGAAGGCGCGCATGGCCATGTAGTGCGCGGTCCATGGGCCGACGCCGGGGAGCGAACAGAGGCGATCGATCAGGCCGTCCAGCGACTCGGGCCGCTCGCGGAGGACCTGCGCCGAGCGCGCCACGCACCGGATGCTCTCGGCGCGGGCCCGCGTGAGCCCGATACGCTCCAGCGGCGCCGAGGCGAGCCGCTCCGGCGAGGGAAAGAGATGCGTCAGCCCGCCGGCGCCGCCAGGGATGAGCGCGCCGAATGTGCCGACGAGCCGGCCACTGAGCGTGGTGGCCGCGCGCACGCTGACCTGCTGCCCGAGGATGGCGCGGACGCAGGTCTCGAACGGATCCCATGTCCCGGGGATGCGGAGGCCGGGATGCGCGCGCACGGACGGTCCGAGGAGCGGATCGGCGGCGAGCGTGGCACCGATCTCCAGCGGATCGGCGTCGAGGTCGAACATCCGGCGGACGCGCCCGGCGATCTCCAGCACCTGCCCGGGATCGCGCCGGGAGAGCGTCAGCGTGAGCGCCAGCGCGTTGCCGCGATCCGGCCGCACCTCGAGCCGGCCGCTGTCGAAGGTGCGCCGGTACCCGCCGGCGTCGACCATCTCCACCCCGGGAATGGCCCGCGCGGCCAGGAACCCCGCCAGCGCCGACCAGTCGTAGGGCGGCCGGTAAGCTAGGCGGAGGGTCAGGGAGGGGCCGTCCGTGCCGCCGCGCCGCCTCAGCTCGCTCGGCGTGCGCTTGAACACGGCCTGCATCACTTCGTTGAACCGGCGCAGGCTGTGGAAGCCCGCCTCCTCTGCCACCCGCGTCATCGGCCACGCGGTCGCGTCGAGGAGCGCCCGCGCGAAGTGGGCGCGGCGCGAACGCGCCACGAGCAGCGGAGACGTCCCGAGATGTTCGGCGAAGAGCCGGCGGAGCTGACGGCCTCCGACTCCCAGCCGCCCGGCGAGCTCGTCGACCGAGGCCTCGTCGAGGGCGCCTCGCTCGATCAGGCGGACCGCGCGCGAAACCGTGGCGGCAGGTCCGTTCCACGCCGGCGTGCCCGGCGCCGCGTCCGGGCGGCAACGGCGGCACGGGCGGAACCCGGCCTCCTCGGCGGCCGCGGCGCAGGCGAAGAACCGGACGTTCTGGCGAAGCGGCGTGCGCGCCGGACAGATGGGGCGACAATAGATGCCGGTGGTCTTCACGGCGGTGAAGAACCGCCCGTCGAAGCGCGCATCGCGGCTCCTCGCCGCGCGGTAGCAAGTGTCGTCGTCGAGCACCACGACAGGCACTTTACCCTCGGCGCGGGACTGAGGCTCGCGGGATCCGGACCCATTCATCGCGAGCGCGCGGCTCGAAGGTCCGCTACTGTGCGCGCCCCATGAAAACCTGCACGCTCGTTGCGCTGCTCCTCTGCGCGTTCGCTGCCCGCGCCGAAGGCACCTTCCAGGAGCTCCGGTGGCGGTCCGTCGGGCCGTACCGCGGCGGGCGTACCAAGGCCGCGGCGGGCGTCCCGGGAAAGCCGGGGCTCTTCTATGCCGGCGCCGTCAACGGCGGCGTGTGGCGGACCGACGACTTCGGCCGCACCTGGACGCCCCTCTTCGACGACCAGCCGACCGGCTCCATCGGCGCCATCGCGGTCGCCCCCTCGAACCCGGACGTGATCTACGTGGGCAGCGGCGAGGGCCTGCAGCGGCCCGATCTCTCCACGGGCGACGGCATCTACAAGTCCACCGACGGCGGGAAGACCTGGCGGCACCTCGGCCTGCGCGACGCGCAGCAGGTGCCGCAGATCGCCGTCGATCCGCGCGATCCGGAGCGGCTCTTCGTGGCCGTGCTCGGTCATCCCTACGGACCGAACGAGGAGCGCGGCGTGTTCCGCTCGCAGGACGGCGGAGCTACCTTCGAGAAGGTGCTCTATCGCGACGCCGACACGGGCGCCGCCGACGTGGTCCTCGACCCCTCGGATCCGCGGACCGTCTTCGCCGCCCTGTGGGAGTCCCGCGAGGGGCCGTGGGAGAACGGCCACTTCCAAGGCCCGGGCAGCGGCCTGTACAAGTCGACCGACGGCGGCAACACCTGGCGCCACCTCACCCAGGGGCTGCCCGACTTCGAGCACGGCGGGCTGGGCCGCATCGGCCTCGGGATCGCGCCGTCGATGCCGAGGCGCATGTTCGCGACCGTGGCGGCCAAGACCGGCGGCGGCCTGTACCGGTCGGACGACGGGGGCGAGACCTGGTCCCGCAGCACCGACGACGACCGCGTCGCGGAGCGGGCCGACGACTTCGCCGAGGTGAAGGTGCATCCGAAGGACCCGGACGTAGTCTTCACCGCCAGCGTGGTGGCCTGGAAGTCCACCGACGGCGGAAAGACGTTCAGCGCGCTCCGCGGGGCCCCGGGCGGAGACGACTACCACCGCATCTGGATCGACCCGGTGAACCCGGAGGTGATGCTCCTCGCCACCGACCAGGGCGCGATCGTCACCGTCAACGGCGGCTCCACCTGGAGCTCCTGGTACAACCAGCCCACCGCGCAGATGTTCCACGTCACCGCCGACGCGGCATTCCCGTACCGGCTGTGCGGCGGCCAGCAAGAGAGCGGCTCCGCGTGCGTCTCGAGCCGCGGAGGGGACGGGGAGATCACCTTCCGCGAGTGGCACCCCGCGGGCTTCGAGGAGTACGGCTACGGCGCGCCCGACCCGCTCGACCCCGACGTGGTGTACGGCGGCAAGGTGTCGCGCTACGACCGGCGCACCGGGCAGGCGCAGGACGTCTCGCCGGTCGCTTCGCCTCGGCCCGACTACCGCACCATCCGCACCCAGCCGCTCGTCTTCGCGCCCAAGGACCCGCGCACCCTGTACTTCGCCTCGAACACGCTGTGGAAGACGCGCGACGGCGGCCGCCGCTGGATCCGCATCAGCCCCGATCTGACGCGCAAGACGTGGGAGGTGCCGGGGAACGTCGGGAAGTACCGCGGCGCCGAGGAGGCGAAGCCCCTGCAGCGCGGCGTGATCTACGCCGTGGCGCCCTCTCCGCTCGATGGCCAGACCCTCTGGGTGGGCACCGACGACGGGCTGATCCACCTCACGCGCAACGGCGGCAAGTCGTGGCGAGACGTCACGCCGCGCGAGCTGCGCCCGTGGGCCAAGGTGTCGATCCTGGAGGCGGGACACTTCGGCGCGCAGACGGCGTATGCCGCCGTCAATACCCTGCGCCTCGACGACCTGAAGCCGCACGCCTACCGCACGCACGACGGCGGCAAGTCGTGGCAGGAGATCACGCGCGGATTGCCGGACGGCGGGATCGTGAACGTCGTCCGGGAGGACCCGGCGCGCAGGGGATTGCTCTACTGCGGGACCGAGCAGGCCGTGTACGTGTCGTTCGACGACGGCGAGCGCTGGCAGCCGCTGCGGCTGAACATGCCCGCCACCTCGATCCGCGATCTGATCGTCAAGGACTCCGACCTGGCCGTGGCGACGCACGGGCGCGGGTTCTGGATCCTGGACGACGTCTCCCCGTTGCGGCGGTTCCCCGACTTCACCGCCACCCGGGCGTCGCTGGTCCGCCCGGCGCGCGCGCTCCGCGTCCGGTTCGACACCAACAGCGACACGCCGCTGCCCCCCGACGAGCCGGCCGGGAAGAACCCTCCCGACGGCGCCGTCCTCGACTACTGGCTCGCGCAGCCCGCTTCGGGGCCGGTGGTGCTCGAGGTGCTGGACGGGGACGGCCAGGTGGTGCGCCGCTTCTCGAGCGCGGATCGCGCAGAGCCGCCGCGCGACGAGGGGAACGTGCCGCGCTGGTGGATCCGGCCGCAGCGCGTGCCATCCGCGGAGGCCGGGCTGCACCGGTTCGTCTGGGACCTGCACTGGCCCGCTCCGGCGGCGCTCGAGTTCTCCTATCCGATCGCCGCCGTCCCGCGCGACACCCCGCGCGAGCCTCGAGGTCCCTGGGCACTGCCCGGCGCGTACACGGTGCGGCTCACCGTCGACGGCGCGTCGTTCACGCAGCCGCTGCGGATCGAGATGGACCCGCGGGTGAAGACGCCTCCCGACGGCTTGCGGCAACAGTTCGACCTCTCCTTCCGCGTCGCGCAGGCCTTGCAGCAGGACGCAGGCGCTCTGAGCGAGCTGCGCGCGGCGCGCGCGACCCTGGCCCGCGGCGCCGGCACGCCCGCCGTGGCTGACCTGGATCGCCGGCTGGCGGAGCTGGAAGGCTCCAAGGAAGAACGCCGCCCCTGGCTGCGGAAAGGGACGCCCGCCCTGCTCCCCTGGAACGCCCGGCTGACCGAGCTGCTCGACGCGCTGCAGGCCGCGGACGTCACACCCACCCCGCAGCTCGCGCAGGCCGCCGAGACGACGATCCGGGAGGTCGCGCAGCTCGCCACCCGCTGGGCGGCGCTGAAGAGCGAAGCCGGCGCGCTGCTCCGCTGACCACCAGAGCTCCGCGTTCTCTGCGTCCTCGGCCGTGCGATCGTCCAGGCGGCTACCGCGGCGGGGTGCGCGCCTGCGCCGGCGCGCTCCACGTCTCCGGGTGCTCGGCCTTCCAGCGCATCGCCGTGTAGATGCGCGTACGGCCGCTCGGGTGATCGTAGAAGACGAGCTCCTCGATCGCCCCTGGAGCGAGCTTGCGGTACTCGCCGAGCTTGAGCGCGACCTGCGCGAAGCCGTCGGGCTGCCCGGAGGCGTTGAGGCCGTACAGGTCCGCCTCGTACTCCTGCACGCGGACGAGCGAGTTGAGCACGGGCGTGAGCAGGGTGAAGTACGAGGTGAGCAGCAGCGCCGCCAGCGGCAGGCCCGCCAGGTCGTCGATCCCGCGCACCTGCCACCTCGGAGACCGCGCGCGCAGGCGCTCGAAGAGCGTCGCGAGGAGAGCGAACCCCGCCACGATGACGATGCCGAACTGGAGCAGCGCCTTGTGGATGTGATTCAAGACGTAGTGGCCCATCTCGTGCCCCATCACCGCCTGGATCTCGGGGAGCGAGGCGCGGTTGAGCAGGTTGTCGTTGAGCGTGATCCGCTCCGTGCCGAAGAGCCCGCTCACGTTGGCGCTGATCCGCTTGGACTGCTTCGACGCGTCCACCTCCCAGACGTCGTGGGCCCCGATTCCGCTCGCGCGGGCGAGCGAGAGGATCGGCGCGACGACCCGCTGGTCCGTGAGCTTCTTGGGGTTGTTGAAGATCGGCACCACGACGATCGGGACGATCAGCGAGAAGAACGCGCTGAAGCCGACGCTCGCCACGGCGCCCCACATCCACCAGGTGCGCGGGAGCCGCCGGACCACCTTGTAGAGGACCATCATCGCCAGCCCGCCGAAGACGGCCGAGAGGGCGAGGCCCTTGCCCAGCTCCCCCAGCCAGGCCGGGAAGGTCAGGTTCGACAGCCCGTAACGGTGCTCGCGGACGTAGTCCCGGTAGATCGTCAGCGGCAGGGTCATCACCGCGACCGCCAGGAGGAACTGCACCCAGTAGGCGCCGATCTGCAGGGCCCTGAAGCGCGTCAGCCGCTCGGCGAAGTCGCGCATGCGCACCGAGACGCCGGTGTGGAGGAGCACCAGGTACGACGCTACCGACCAGAGGAAGGTCCACAGGTCGAGCCAGTACCCTCCCTCGAAATAGGCGTCCGAGCGGGCCTTCTCGGCGCTGGTTTGCCGCGCGAGGTACGCGCGGGTGGCGGCTTCCGGGTCGATCGAGCCCGACGCGCCGCTCGCCGCGGCCGGAGGGGGCTCGAGCTGCGCCAGCTTGACGGGAGCGCCCTGCGCGCGGGCAGCGAGGGGTACGGCGGAGAACGCGAGGGCGGCGGCGAACGCGGCGGCGCAGCGGTTCATGACCCCTCCGGGACGTCCTCCGCCGGGTCGATGGGATTGAGCAGGAGGCCCGACGCGAGCTTCGGAAAGAAGTACGTCGACTTCTGGGGCATGATTTCACCGGCGTCGGCGACCGCCCGTAGCTGTGCGACCCCGGTCGGATTCAGCAGGAAGACCGCCTGCACGCCGTCCCGGCGGGCCTCCTCGAACGCGCCGGCCAGGTCCTTCACGTACTTGAGGTTCGTCTGCCGCTCCTGCGCTTCGCGGTCGATGCCGAGCAACTCCTCGAGGATGAGCGCGTGGAGCACGGCGACGTCGAGCCGCCGGACGGGCGCGGGACCCGGGACCGCGGCCTCCTGTCCCGGACGCAGGACGGCCAGGAAGGACCGGGACCCCGAGACGAGCGCCAAGGCCGGAGAGGTCCGCCCGGCTGCGGCGAGCCGATCTCGCACCTGCTCGGGAGACGCGCCGCGCAGCTCCTCGACCTCGAAGCGCTCGCGGAGGCGCGCGAGGAAGCCGTCCAGATCGAAGCCGCGGAGCCCGTGCACCACCCGGTGGGTGGGGAGGACCAGGAGGTCGGGGTCCTCCATGCTGGTCAAGAACATGGAGCCGTACTCGACGGATGAGCGCGGCGAGC
>Ga0099794_10000376_pt1 | contig 15356 bp, 3 predicted proteins | sample Rivendell_Oct201_10_FD_77320 | JGI IMG/M metagenome (GOLD analysis project Ga0099794, IMG submission 77320) | Vadose zone soil microbial communities from the Eel River Critical Zone Observatory, Northern California, USA -... | ecosystem: Host-associated > Plants > Roots > Rhizosphere > Soil ... | reverse complement strand
GCAGTGTCCCGCGCCCGGCGACTTCGAACTTCCCTGCGTGCCCGCTCATCCGCGCGCCGGTGAAGGCGCCTCCTTCGTACCCGAACAGCTCGCTCTCGAGCAGCTCCCGCGGGATGGCGGCGACATTGATGCCCACGAAAGACGGAGGAGTGCCGGGAGTACTGTTGTGGATCGCCTGCGCGAACATCTCCTTGCCGGTGCCGCTCTCGCCCGTGATGAGGATGGGCACGTTCGACTGCGAGGCCCTCCGTGCGATCTCCAGGGCCTCGAGGAACGCGGAATCGTTGCCGATGAGGTCGTCGAAGGTGAAACGGGCGTCCGACTGGACGCGCTTCTGGGCCAACGGTTTCGCGCTGGAGAGGCTGCGGAGGGTCGCCACGATGCCCCCCTCGTAGGCTTGCGCCCGGATGGCCAGTTCCCCATGGGGAGTCCGCACGACCTCCGCGAGGTGAGTCGGATCGGCCCCCACAAGCGTGAGGGCGAGCGGCGCGAGGCCCGGAATGTCGCGCAGGCGGCGGCCGAGCGCGTTCTCGCGTTTGACTCCCAGCACGCCGGCGGCGGCGTGGTTGATCGAGCGGACCACGCCCTTCCGGTCGAGGACCAGCACGCCATCGCCAAGCGCCGCCAGGGTCGCTGCGTCGCGGGCGGCAGCTTCGCGGACGGCAGCGTTCGAGCGCGCCCGTGCGAGCGATGTGCGTGCCAGCGAGCCGTAGACGGTCAGCTGCTCCAGATCGCGCTCGGTCAGGGTGGTGCCTGGCGCCGCCCAGACGATCAGGACCAGGTTGCGCCCTGACTGGCCCAACGGAATCTGCATGCGCGGGCATGTCGTCTCAACGCCTGCGCCGCTGCGGGAAAGCAGCTTGAGTGTGCCGTCAGATTCGACTTCCATCAGCTCCGCAGCCGTCGCGGAACAGACCATCAGCGCAAGCCTGGGGATCGTCTCGATCAAGTCGTCGAGGCCGTCGACGGAAGCAATCTCCCCGTTGACGGCGACCACCTCGCCGATCGCCTCGCGATCGACGGCCGAGGCCGCCAACTCGCTGGCAAGCGATGCGGAGCGCATCGCGTGTGTCATTGCTTCCCCCCCCCGAAGACCGGGGCGAAGGACACCTCTCCTGCTGTAAAAAGTAAATCAGCCTTTCGTCCATATGCCATACGCCCCGCACGATTCCGGCCGGGGGATCGTGTAGCTGCGAAGCCTGAACAGAGGCCACCCGCGAGCGTCTGCGCGAAGTCGATGGTGAGCGATGGCTGGTCTGCTCGTCGCAACCCTCCATCGAGTCGTTGAAAATTTGAACTGATCATTGGAAAGCTGGCAAATCGCTTGAGTCTTCCAGCTAGTTGGCTCCGATGAGCCGCTCGTGAAGTGCAAATCTTGAAATCCGCGCTCGGCCGATTTCGCAGTGATTACGGCCGCAACGGTCTGGCATCGCCGATGCAGAACGGACGCTGGATTAGTGAGGCTCGCGACCGCGTTCGCGAGCGTGACACGACACCTAGGGCTGCGCAGGAGGGGCGCATCCATGCATCGTTTTCACCGTCCATCAGGGGCCAGTGCGACGATCCGGACGCTCGTCCGTGCCAGAAGCGCACGACCACCCGGGTTCCGGCACCTACCTAGTTTGCCTCTTGAGCCAAAGCAGGCATGTGAAGCCGGAGGTCACAAATGTTCAGCCACCAGTTGATTTCTCGGGGCTTGCCAGCGGTTCTGTTGGTCCTGCTGGCGTTGCCCGCCGGCGCGCAGTCGTTCCGCGTGCAGTGCCCGACCAGCACGATCACGCATCCGAACGCCGCGAACAACAATGCGGAACCGGCTTACAACGGCCCGACCCAACTCACGTGCTCAGTGCCGAACGGGTGTGGCGGCTCGGCCGGTAAAGACGGCTACCTGGTTCCCCTCCCGGGCACGACCGCTCAGGGCGCCATCAAGTGCCAGCAGATCTCGGGCGGCGACGGCTATGCGACGATGGGCGATGGAACTCAGACATATCTTTTCGGCTTCGGACCGTTGTCGGGGCTCGCGGACATTGCCAATGGCAAGCCCGGCACGGAGTTCCCGAACGTCTTCAATACGGTGTATTCGGGAGCGCCGCTCGTACCTGGTGATCCGGCAACGAGCGACCCAAACTTCTATACCGAGATTTCTCAGATGTTCACCTACAACGGTGCTGTGGGACTCGTCCCCGACGTGGATGCCAACGGTGGCAATGGAACCGCCGGCGCGCCTGTCAATGGTCACGTGGATCCCCGACCGATCATGGATGTTGGGGTGATGAACGCCAATATGCCGGCGCCGTTGTTCGCCATCGACGAGGATGACGAATTCTTCCTGACCCTCACCAACGTCGGCATGATCATGCGCCCGGACCTGTTCGAGCAGCACACGGTCCACTTCCACGGCTATCCGAACGCCTCGGCGTTCTACGACGGCGTGCCGGACGCCTCGGTCGCGATCAACATCGGCGGCAGCTTCACGTACTACTACCTCGCGCCCGACGCCGGCACCTACTTCTGGCACTGCCACATCACGCCTCCCGAGCACTTGCAGATGGGCATGGTCGGCCAGCTGTACGTGCGGCCGCGGCAGAACCGCGTCCCGAGCACGACGCAGCTGGGCACTGCCTTGGTTGCGCAGCAGGGCGACCTGCGCACCGCTTGCCGCAGGCAGGGCGATGGCGCGACACCGACCGTCGCCTCGGCTCCGGACATCCTCTGCAGCAACCCGGTGCCCGCCGTCGCGACCACGGCGACGGGCGGCGCCAAGTACGCCTACAACGACGGCGACGGATCGACCGCCTATGACGTCGAGTACCCCATCCAGATCCACGGCTTCGATCCGAACTTCCACTTCGTCGGCATGACCTTCAACCCGGAAGGCTTCTCCGACATGAAGGACAAGTACTTCCTGTTGAACGGGCGTAGCTACCCGGACACGGTTACGTCCGGAGGCTTGCAGACTCCGTCAGCCGATGGCGTCAACCACTTCTCGCAACCACTGAATTCGATCATCAGCATTCCGGCTGGCGGGAAAGCGCTGCTGCGCATCTCGTCTCTCGACGTCAGCGAGTACCAGACGCTCGCCTCGCTCGGCATCCCGATGAAGGTGATCGGCTACAACGCGAAGCTGCTGCGCGACCAGGCCGGGAACAACCTTTACTACACGACCAACTCGATCACGCTCGGGGGCGGCGAGTCGCTGGACGTGATTCTGGACAGCACGGGGATCCCGAAGGGCACGTATTACCTCTACACGCCCAACCTCGACCACCTGTCCAACGACGCCGAGAACTTCGGCGGCCTGATGACTGAAGTTCGGATCAATTAGGGAGAGCGGCGATGAATTCACTGAAAATGGCAGCCGCAACTTCGACGGGTCGCATGCTTTCCCTGCTGGCGACGGCAGCGACGCTGCTGTTGGCGACGGTGGCCAACGCAGCGGTGCCGGGGATCACCGGGGGGACGGGCGCCCCTACGTTCAACCTGACCGCGACCGAAGGTTACATCAGCCAGCCCGACGGCCAGATGGTGTACTCGTGGGGATACGGTTGCGCTAGTGCGCCTGGTGGCTATGCGCCGGCGGCAATAAGCCCAATCGCAACGCCAGGTCGGCCGCAGCCGTTCTGCAACACGATGCAGATTCCAGGCCCGACGCTGATCGTCACCGCAGGACAGACGGTCACGGTGACGCTGAAGAACAACCTCCCGGCCGCGGCGGGCAACACCTCCATACTTTTCCCGGGCTTCACGGTGACCGCCAGCGCGCCCGGATCCCAGCCAGTGGGCTGCACGTCCTCGATCAATCCCGTGCAGCAGGGTCTGTTGACGATGGAGGCAGCGCCCGGCTGCAGCGTGACCTACACGTTTACCGCAACCACGCCTGGCACACGCGCCTACTACAGCGGCACGCAGGGCGATCTGCAGGTCGAGATGGGCCTTCATGGCGCCATCATCGTGTTGCCGTCGACGATTCCGGCGAATTGCACGAGCGGACTCGCCGCGCAGAACCTCGTCGCCGAAACCTACTGGGGCGAGAGCGACTTCCGGCTCGCCGCGGCCGCCTACAACCATCCGAGGACCTGCTACGACCGGGAGTACCTTTTCCAGTTCTCCGAGATGGATCTCAACATCCACACTCAGGCGCTGGCACAGGTCACCGCAACAAAAGGCTGCACCGCTGGAATGCCGGGATGCAGTCTCAGCGTCCCGACCGAGCCCTACCACCCGGCGTATTTCATGATCAACGGCCGGTCGATGCCGGACGACATGGATTCGAACTACGCGTTCCAGTACCCGCACCAGCCCTACAACGGCAACCCGCACATGCATCCAGGCGAGCAAGTGTTGCTGCGGATCATCGGCCAGGGCCGCTGGCAGCACCCGTTCCACGAGCACGGCAACCACGTGCGCATCCTGGCACGCGACGGCAACCTGATCCTGAGCCAGACCAATCCCACCAACAACCTCGCGGGGCCGCTGCTCTTCACTACCACGACGACGCCGGGCCTCGCGATGGACGGGATCTTCTACTGGACGGGCAAGGGCCTGAATTGGGATCCCTACGGGCACAACCCGGCCTCGACGGACTCGCTCGCGAAGCTGCCGTGCGCGCCGGACGCAAACGGCTACAACACTGGAGCGCCGACTGCGATTAACTATTTCGAGTGGTGTCAGGACCACAACAAACCGCTCCAGGCGAAGCCATTCGGCGATGTAGCGGCTGGCGGCCCGGTGACGTTGCCGGATCCAAACCTCTTTACGAACGGCGCCTGGTTCGGCGGTAGTCCCTATCTCGGGCCCGATGCAACGGTCCGCGCGGTCGGCGCTACCGGCACGACGCCGCCGTCCGGCACGATCGCCAACTCACCGACCGGCGAGGCGGGATTCGCGTTCATGTGGCACTCCCACAACGAGCGCGAGATCACGACCAACAACGTTTTCCCGGGCGGCATGCTGATGATGATGCTGGTCGATTCACGTGAATTCGTGATCGACGAATCGAATTAGGACACGGTGGGGGGGACATCAATGCAATCCAATATCTTCAAGTCGCGCCTGATCAAGTCGGGACTCGCGGCTTCCGTTCTCCTCCTCGCGAGCGGCGCGTCCTTCGCGCAGCAGCAGGTCAATCTGACCGCGGAGCCTGCCACGGCTACGCTGCCGGACGGCTCTGCCGTGCCGATGTGGGGCTACAGATGCGGCGCGGCCGTGACTGGCTCGACGGCGACCTGCGGTCCGCTGAATCCGTCGGTCACGAAGTCTGGCGTTTGGTCGCCTGGCGTATGGTCGCCCGTCGTGATTACGGTTCCGACGGGACAGAACCTGCAGATCAACCTCACGAACAATCTTTCGTTCCCGACGAGCAGCGCGACTCCGCCGAACAACATCCCTACCTCGCTCGTCATCGTCGGTCAGCTGGGCGGCGGTCTGGGATCGACGGCGACCTACAAGAGCAGCCCCACTCATGCGGTTCAGGGTGTTACCTGGCCGATCGTCGGTGATACGACCGGTGCGACCTTCAACCCGCCCGCGCAGGGACAACGCGTGCAGTCGTTCGCCACGGAAGTAGCATATGGAGCGACACCCACGCCCCTGACCTGGACCGCGCCGCGGCCGGGCACGTACCTGATTGAGTCCGGCACACATCCCTCGATCCAGGGCCCGATGGGCCTGTATGGAATTCTGGTCGTCACGACAGCGCCCTCGGCGGCTGCTCCCGGCACGGCCTACGGCACGCCCGCCACGCCTGGGGTCGTGAGCTACGCCGCCGATGTGCCGCTGCTGCTCAGTGAAATCGACCCGATGCAGAACAACGCGGTGCAGGCCGCGGTCACCTTCCCGGGATTTATCGAGACCTCCGCTCGTGTCCTGCGGGACTCGGTCAGTTCGGTTACGCCACCCCTCGATGCCAACGGCAACGTGATACCCACTGGCAGCGGCTATCGAGTCGGAGACGCGATAAATTTCCTACCGACGACAGCCTGTACCGTCCCGCCCGCAGCGGTGGTCGGCTCGGTCAACGCGAGTGGCGCCATTTTGACTGTCATCGTTACCAACCCCGGCCAAGGTTGTACGCAAGTTCCCACTGCGACTGCGACCCGTAGCGTTCCGTGCCTGACCTGCATTGAAGCACAGCTCACAGCTGCCCTGAGTCTCGCGGGTGTCATGTGCAGTGACGGCGCGGCTGCATGCTATCCGCCGGCGGTCAACTACACGCCGCTCTACTACCTCGTCAACGGCGTCGCGTTCGACAAGACCAACGCTGTGCACTCGCTGTTCCCGACCTCGCCCGCCACTGGCGTCACTGGCAACGTGCTGGTGCGCCTCGTCAATGCCGGCCTGCGCATGCACGTGCCGTCGATCGTCGGCTCTCAGACGACGGCTACGACGCTTCCATCCGCGCCCGGCGCCGTCGTCTCCCCTGGATTTGCGCTGATTGCCGAAGACGGCAACGTGCTGCCGGGCGTTCCCCTGGTGCAGAGCGAAGTCTTCATGGCCGCGGGCAAGACGTACGACGTGATGGTGAACGCGCCGGCCGCCTGTACTCCGGTACCGCCAGCGACAACCTGCACGACGCCGGCCCTGCCGATCTACGACCGCGAGCTCAGCCTGTCCGCGAACGCAGTCTCGCGCGACGGCGGCATGCTCGCGTACATCAGCGTCAATGGCGGCGACTTGCCGACCACAATCAAGGTCGCCGCCGCCGTTGCGCGGCCGGACACCTACAACTCGGTGATTGCGGGCCAGACGCTCACCATGTCGGATCCAGCCAAGGGTGTGATCGCCAACGACACGAATGTGTACGGCGTCAAGGTGGTTGGTGGTGCTGTACCCGGACTGACGCTCAACCCGGACGGGACGTTCGTCTACACGGGCGGCACCCCGACTACTTTTACGTATTGCGGCAATGGCACGACTTCCGGGGCGGCATGCGCTCTCGTGACACTGGGTGCGGCGCCGATTGAGTCAGGCAGCGGCATTGTCTGTCCCAATTCAGCGTTCCCGTCGACGGTGGCAACCACCCTGAACATCAAACCCCCGGGCATCCTCGCTGGCTGCAAAGACGCGGCGGGCTATCCGCTGACCGTCAACGCCGCCAGCGTGACGCCGTCGAGTGGATCTGCCTTTACTACGCTATCCGTCGATCCGAACGGCGGCCTCAACGCGACTGTCTCCGGTGCCGGCACCTACTCGTTCAGCTTCAAGGCGCAGAACTCGCAGGGCACCGTCAGCGCCTCGACCGCGACCGTGACCCTCACATTCCCGACGCCGACCGGTCTTGCGGTGACGGTCAAGGACGGCAAGAGCGGAGCTCAGATCACCGACTATCGCTGGATCATCGAGGAAGACCGGACGTTCTACGTCGACCCGACGAAGACCACCAACGTCGGCGGCACGAGCATCGTTCCCACCTTCGGCACCAATTTTCACGCCAGCTCCATGCCGGTCGTGGCGGCCGGTTGCACCGGACCGTTGGCCTGCGAAGGTGGCCAGACCGTCCTGGGCAAGCCTGCGGTATGCGACCTTGGCAACGGAGTTTGCCGGCCCGATCCGACAGGAGGAGGGCAAGCGCCACTGGATCCCAAGCAAGTTCATCTCGATCCGAACAAGCGCTACTACATCTCGGTCCTGCCCGGCGACGCCGCCAACCCGTTCAACAACGCGAACTTGTCGGCCAATTGCGTCAATGGAGTCTCGGCGACCAACCCGGATCCGACTTGCGGCCACGGCATGGGCGGCGCACCGATCACCTTCGGGCAGACGGCCGTCACCGTGCGATCGCAACCGACCCCATTCCCGCCAGCGAAACTCACGGTGTTCGTGTTCGAGGACGACTTCCCGCTCAACGGTGAGCACGATGCCGGCGGCGGCATCGACATTCTGGCGTCCCACGAGCCCGGCCTGGGCGGCTTCAACATCACGCTCTTCGACGATGCCGGTGGTCCGGGCGACGCGACCGGACAGATGACCTACGACATGTTCAACCAGCCGCTGTCGAACAGCCTGGCGGGAACCATCGATCCGTCCACGGGCATGGATGCTTGCCCGATTTCGAAGAATGCGCGCAGTGGCGCGAACGATCCGACGCAAACGGGCATCACCGGCACCATCGTGACCTGCCCGAAGTACGAATCGGACGGCAAGACCCTATCGCCGCTCGCGGGCCAGGCGATCGTGGCGAACCTGATGCCGGGACGGTACGGCGTGGTGGCGACGCCGGGCGCCGACCGGATCGCGCGCGGTGAGGAATGGCTGCAGACCAATACGCTCGACGGCCAGAAGGCCCACGACTCGTTCCTTCGTATCGGCGAGCCGGCCTTCTTCCAGGAGTTCGGGCCGGCCGGCTACCACGTGTCGATCGGCTTTGCCAACCCGAAGATCATCAATGACCGCAAGCCGAGCGTCTGCAACGGCACCAACCCGGACCTCACGGTCACCCCCAACTGCCCCAATTCCGTGACCGGCTTGGTCACGACCAACCGTATGAGCCGCACGCCGGATCAGCGGCTGTACAGCAGCGGCGACAACAGCAGCTTCGGCTTCACCCAGTGCTACGTCAGCCTGGGCGATCCTGACGGCATCGACTTCGCCTTTACCAAGTGCAATGCCGACGGGACCTTCACGCTCTCCGGACTTCCCGATGGGGATTGGAGAATAACCATATTCGACCAGTGGAACGACCTGCTGGTCGACGGCCTCTCCACGCCAGTCAGGCTCGGATCGGCCACCAGTTTTTGTCCAGGGACAGGGTCGAGTCAGCATAGTTGCAACATGGGGCAGATTCCCATCGGCCAGTGGCAGGCGAACATCTACACGTCGACCTTCTTCGACCAGAATGGCAATGGTGTCAGGGACCCCGGCGAGCCCGGACTTACGCTCGTCCCAACGAACAACCGGTTCCGCGACGGCAGCTACTCCAATTTCAACAATACCGACCTCAACGGCAACGCCGGCTTCAACGAGATCTTCCCGTTGTTCAGCTGGTACGTGATCGAAACGGATTCGACGCGCTACAAGAGCACCGGAACGCACGTTGTCTACGACTCCGGCGGGCCTGCCGACGGTGATCCATTGCACCCTAATCCAGTGTGCGGAGCCAACGGTTTCCCGCCGTGTGGCACTTCCAACATCGCAGCGAACCTGGCGAATACCGCTGAAGTCATCCCCTTGCCTGCCAATCTGCGGGTTCCGGGCGCCTACTATTGCGGCAATGCCGACTGCACCGACGCCCCCGTTCCGCTCAGACCGGGCGCGAGCACTTCCTCCACCTCCACCGGCCGAGTCGACCCGCCCTGGGTGGCGAGCGAGGGCTGGCAGGGCTTCTCCGGCCAGAACTCATTCATCGAATTCGGCAAGATGCCGTTCGCCGCCGGCGAGACTGGTGGTATCCACGGTGAAGTGATCTATGCATCGACGCGCCCGTTCGACGACCCGTCGCTGCTGCTCCACACAAGCTGGACGCCCGATGTGCCGGGCGTGACGATCAACCTGTACCAGGAGGGTACGGCGCCGGATGGCAGCCAGTCCCTGAAGCTGATTGATACGACCAAGACCAGCAGCTTCGACGACTGGGCGCAGGGCTTCCGCTCCGACGGCGCGGGCGGCGTCGTCCCGAACATGAACTGCCCGGGCCAGGGCAGGGACACCGGCCCGAACGCTGACCTCTTCTTCTTCTCGCTCTACAACCAGCCACAATGGCTCGACCTGTACAACTCCCAGCACGGCGGGTCCGCGGTAACGCCGCTGCCGAACAATGCGCAGTTCAAGTGCTACGACGGCATGCACAACTGGAACCAGGTGCAGCCGGCGCCGTACGACGGCATGTATCAGTTCCCGAGCGTGACGGGGCTCGAGCCGAAAACGGGTAGGCCCACCGGGACGAACTGCACGGCCTGCGTGCCGAATCCTGACATCACCGATCCCTATCGGTACGGCACGCCGATGCTGCCCCCCGGCAAGTACGTGGTCGAAGTGGTGGTGCCGCCGGGCTATGAGCTCGTCAAGGAAGAGGACAAGAACATCCTGATCGGCGACAACTACATTGCGCCGGTCACGGTCCAGTTCCCGAACCTGGCAAGCTCCATTTACATTCTTCCCGACCAGGCAGAGGTGAGCGCGCTCTACAACCCCAATAACCCCCAGAATCCGACCCAGACGCTCGGCAGGACCACCCTGCCGAGTCACGAGGGTGACACCGGAAGCGTCGAGACCTTCTGGCCATGCGTGGGCGCTGAGCGCATCGTTCCCGACTACATCAGCCTGTTCCCGGGTTCCCATGAAGTCGCGCCGTTCGCGGGTGCCAAGCGCCGTCTCTGCGACCGCAAGGAAGTGCAGCTCGTCGAACAGACGGCGGCGCTCGCGAAGTTCTGGATCTTCAGCTCGACGCACGTGGCCTCGCACTTCACCGGTGTGATCACCGACGACTTCACGTCGGAATTCGACCCGTTCTCGCCGCAGTTCGGCGAGAAGTTCGCGCCTGCCGACCTGCCGGTCTCGATCAAGGACTGGACTGGAACCGAGATCTCGCGCGTCTATGCCGACCACTGGGGCGCCTACAACGGCCTGACGTACTCGACCTGGGAAGTCAATCCGCCCAACCCGACCGGGTATGCACCGACGATGATGGTCACGTGCATGAACGACCCCGGCAGCGGCTCGACGCCCGATCCACTCTACAACCCGGCCTACAGCCAGTTCTGCTACCACATCCCGTTCATGCCGGGACAGACGCAGTACATGGATACGCCGGTCGTGCCCACGTCCGCCTTCGCGGGCGCCGGGTACAACAACCCCGACTGCGCCTACCCGGATGCAGTGCCGGGGATCAAGGAAGTGGATGGCGATGGCGTCGGACCGTGGTTGGTAGGCCCCGGTAACGGTCACCCCTTGACGATCTATGCGCTGGGCGACCAGGTCGTGACCAACTACGGCTACTCCGGGCCGTCCGCCACGACGAGTCCCTTCAACCAGAAGACCGTCACCCGCCACTACGGCTTTGGTGATCCATGCACGGCCCCGACTCCGGGGAGCGCAACCTGCAATACGCTGTCCAGCGTGACCATCGGTGGGGTGAGTGCGACCATTCAAAGCTGGACTGACCAGCAGATCGTGGTCGCTGCTGCGCCCGGCAACGTGCCGCAGTGCCCCATCCAGCAGCAGGCACAGTACGGTGGGCCGGGTAGCATAACGCCGAATGGCACTACCGTGCCATCGGCGAAGTGCGGTGAACTGGTCGTCACGGCCGGCAATGGCAAGCGGTCAGTCGACACCGTGACGATCACGATCGGTGGCAAGCCGCCGACGCACGTCCCTGCCTCGGGCTCGATCCAGGCTGCGATCGACGCGGCTGCACCGGGCGACTTGATCATCATCGACCCGACCTGCAGTGCGACCTCCACCGCCGGCGCGACTGCGCTTCCGACGTGCACTTCCACGCTGCCGACCGGTACGACCCTGACCAAAACGAACGCGGCCCACAACGAGCTGCTGTTGATGTGGAAGCCGGTCCAGCTGCAAGGCGTCGGCGCGGTCTCCAGCGTGATCAACGCGAACACGCATCCAGCGGGCAAGCTGGATCCGTGGCGCCGAGCGGTCAATTGTCTGATGGGCCTCGGCATGAACGGCTGGTGGATCGGCGCGCCGCTGCCGACCGGCGGCACGAATTCGTTCGATCCGACCGGGACTTACTCTTGCGACAGCAGCGCCAGCCCGAACGGCAATAAGTGGAACTATTTCACGCCGTTCGACGGGAAGAACCCGCAGGTCGACCGGCTGCCGCTCGAGGCGACGGTCGGCTGGGACGCGAGTCTCAACGGCAACCTGGCGGAGCAACTGCAGGAGCCGAGCCTGATGGGCGCGCTCGAAGGCGCCGGCATCACGGTGCTGTCGAAGGGCGTGAACTTCCCGTCGAATCCGTTCGACCCGACGTTTACAGGCGGTGAGGCGGGCGGGTTCCCGACCGGAACGACGCTGCTGACGGCGGGAGACTGCACGTCGGGTAGTAATGGGGCCAATCCGTTCCCGAGCAACTTCCAGTGCAACCCGTCGAGCATCGACGGCCTGACGATCACCAACAGCTCGCAGGGCGGTGGCGCCATCTTCGTGCACGGCTGGGGGCATAACATCCAGATCGCCAACAACCGGGTGCAGAACAACTCCGGAACCCTGTCGGGCGGCATCGACATCGGCCAGGGCGAGTTCCCGCCGGGGTACATGCAGGGGTCGGCCACGAACGCGCCTCCGGGCTCCTGCTATGGCACACCCGCTTTCCCGGGTCCGTCCGTACCGCCCAATACGCAGCTGCCGTACTGCCACAACCTGAACGTCAACATCCACCACAACGCGGTGATGCTCAACTCCTCGTACGGCGATGAGCTGTTCTCAGCGACGCCAGCGGGCGCAGGCGGTATCAGCTTCGCCACGGGCTCCGACAACTACAACCTCCAGAACAACTGGGTGTGCGGGAACCTGAGCACCGGCGACGGCGGCGGCATAGCGCAGCTGGGGTTCTCCTGGAACGGTCACATCGAGCACAACACGATCATCTTCAACCAGAGCACCAACCCGACGATCCCGACCAACGGCGGCGGCATCGTGATCTACGGTTCGCCCGACGTGGATCCGCCGTGCTCCGTGAACGACCAGGATTGCGTCCCTCCGGCGAACACGATATCGCCGAGCGACGGGACCGGGCCTGGGCTCGTGATCAACGCCAACCTGATCATGGGCAACGCGGCCGAAAGCGGCAGCGGCGGCGGCCTGCGCCTGCACAACATCAACGGCACGGATGTGATCACCTTCCCGCTGCTGCCGAACCGGTGGTACGCGCCGCTCATTACCAACAACATCATCGTCAACAACGTGGCCGGCTGGGACGGCGGCGGCATCTCGTTGATTGACGCGTTGGCGGTGAACATCGTCAACAACACGATCATGTCGAACGACACGACCGCCTCCTCGGGCGTGCTGTTCAACACCATAGGGGCGCCGCTTGCGAGCTCGCAGGGGCCCTGCGCCGGGGTCAGAGACAGCGCGGGTATCTGCACCGTGCCGTGGACCTCATCGGTGCCTCAGCCTGCGGGCCTCGTGAGCATTCAGAACAGCGCGGTACTGAGCGCGAATATGCCAGCGTTCGTCGTCTGTCCCCCAGGGCATTACTTCGGGACGGGAATCCTCGACAGCATCAACGGGACCTGCAGGCGCTACTCAACGCCGTTGCTGTACAACAACATTTTCTGGCAGAACCGTGCCTTCTATGTCGGCGTCGGCCCGCTCGGTTCGGGAACGCAGAACCAGCAGCACGTCGTCACGCTGTATGATGGCTTCAGCACGCAAAGGCCGGTGAGCCAGACCATCACCGGACAGTGCCCCGCGGACGGGAGCATGTACTTTTGGGACATCGGCATGCGCGGCGACACGGGACGCTCCGACCACTCCGGGGGGTTCCTGACTCCGAGATACTCCATACTGACGGACGCGGCGGATTATCCGGGTTTGAACAACCAAGGAGCCAACCCGGCGGTGTTCAGCCAGTCCTGCAACGGCTCGCGCGTTCCGCCGGAAAACGGCGGGCTGGGCTACAACGTGCCTCCGGGCATCTCGGATGCCACCGTGCCCAATCCGATCTTCAGCCTGACGCCGGCGGCGACGGTGGACGAGGGCAACAACTGGGTCAACATCACCTGGGGTCCGCTGTCGCTGTCGAACCCGTCTACGGGCGCTACGCTCGCCAACTACGCGATACCGGGCAGTTCGCCGGCGGTGAATGCCGGGACCTCCAGCGCGCAGTTCGGCGTATCGCCGCCTGCCACGGACTTCTTCGGCAATACGAGGACGCCGCCGAACGACATCGGTGCCGTAGAACCTGTGGTCACCCCGGTACGTAGCGCGGCCGTAACGCCGGCAGCGCTCGCCTTCGGCAATTGGGCTACCGGCGCCACCAGCACGGCGCAAACCGTGACGGTGACCAATACCGGTAACCAGGCTCTGGCTGGTACCTTCACCTTTGGTGGCGGCACACCGCAACCCTTCTCACGGGCTACGCCGGGCGGCAATTGCGGCGCAATCCTGGGCGTGGGCGCTTCTTGCACCTTCAACGTGGTCTTCGCGCCGACGACAGCAGCGACCTTCAACAGAACGCTGACGGTTGCCTATACAGGCGCCACGGTCACGGGTAATCCGGTGACCCTGACCGGCACGGGTGTCAGCATGGCGGTGACCCCGGCGTCGCTGACATTCACCCAGGTCGTGAGTACGACCAGCACGGCCCAAACGCTGACGGTCCGCAATTCAACTGGCGGCCCCCGCACCTTGACGATTACCGGCCTGGCGGCTCCGTTCTCACGGCCGGCTGGAACGGCGGGCGGAACCTGCGGCGCAACGCTGAACAGCGCAGCGTCGTGCACGATCAACATCGTGTTCACCGCGCCACCGAACGCAGGTACGTTCAGCGGGAGCGTGACCATCACGACCGACGGCGGCTTCACCGTCGCCAACTCGCCGGTGAACCTGACCGGTTTCGCGGTACCGGTCGTGATCAGTGCGAACCTGACGCCGACGAGCTGGAGTCCGCAGCAGGTGCGCAATTGCCCGGGCACGACCGCGGCGGAGATATTCGCCTGCCTCTTCGATCCGACCCAGGCCTTCACGCTGACCAACACCGGCAACGTGACGCTGACGGGCATCACGCAAGCGACGCTCAGCGGTCTAAACGTCCCTGACTACTCCGTCGTGCGCCTGATGTCCACGTGCGGTCCCGCAGGTGGCGGCCAACTATCAGGCATAACGAGCCTCGCTCCCGGAGCGACTTGCACCATCACAGTGCAGTTCAAGCCGCTGACCAGCGAACCGGCAGGACTCAAGAGCGCGACCATCTCGGTCACCGACGCGGCCGGTACGCAGATGTCGATCTTGGCCGGCCAGGCACAGTAGGAGGACCGGGCAAGTCGACGGAAGTACGGAAGTAAGATGCCGCTGGGGGGGCACAACATGAGAGCGATTCGCATCGTCATTGCGGCGGCAATGCTGCTTGCATTGTCGTCATTACCGGTACACGCGATCCCGGCCTTCGCGCGAAAGTACGGGACCAGTTGCACGACTTGCCACACCGTCTTTCCGAAGCTCGCGCCCTTCGGCGAGGCATTCCGGCGCAACGGCTTCCGTTTCCCTGGCGTGGACAGCGACTACATCAAGCAAGAGACGATCACGCTCCGCAGGAGCACGTCCGGGGATACGGCCACCCTTCCAGCCCAGGTGCCGCTCGCCCTCGGATTCAACGGCGACACCGTCTTCCACCCCGTCAAGGATTCGAGCGGCGCCAAGGCGGACAACGGCGCGTCGATCGTTGAGGCGGACACCAT
>Ga0099794_10000373_pt1 | contig 15429 bp, 17 predicted proteins | sample Rivendell_Oct201_10_FD_77320 | JGI IMG/M metagenome (GOLD analysis project Ga0099794, IMG submission 77320) | Vadose zone soil microbial communities from the Eel River Critical Zone Observatory, Northern California, USA -... | ecosystem: Host-associated > Plants > Roots > Rhizosphere > Soil ... | reverse complement strand
GCCCAACGCGAAATGGCAGATCGGCGAGACGGAGGGCCCGGGCAGGAAAAAAGATTGCCGCCGCCGCGGGCGTGAGCCCGAATAGCACGACGTCGAAGGCCCGGCCCTCCGTGGACTCCACTGCGCGTGGCGACCGGACGGTGAGCCCGTCGTACCGGAAGGTTTCCTCGCGGCGCTGAGGCAGCAGGTCCATTAGCTCCCACGTCACGTGCTGAGCCGCCCGGCGCAGACGGTGCCCGCCGAGGGTGAAGAGCTGCCGTTCATCGTCAACTCCAATGTCCCCTGGACGCATCCCAGACCCCCTTGGTGCAACATCGCCTATGCCCTTTCGAGCGGCTCACGCAGGTATTCGGCAAATGGCCTGAACACTTCCGCAAGAAGACGTAAGGCGGGCCGGCGCTGGCCGCCGAGCAGATCACCACGGCGCTGTTCCAGGCGCAAAGCCAAGGAGGGCTTCTCGCAAGATTCCGACAGGGCGCCCCTCCGCGCGTCGGTGAGCCTCGGGTGCTACGGGCCGCGCCTGGCCATCGCCCGCGAGGGATGAGCCGTCCTCTGGATGGGGCCCCTTCGGGTTTCTAACCTGGCGGAATCGCCGTGTATAGATGCAGCGCAGTTGCAGCCATCCCACTCAACCACCCGTCGAAACGGCCTCCGCATGAGCAGAAGACGCCGAGGTGGACGCCAACGCTGGCCCGGCAGCTTGTCGCCCGCATCTCGCCACACGTGCCGTGCACATGGACGAACTCCCGCAGATCGGCGTAGAGTCCATCCATCGCCCGTGTCGGGTCTTGTCGACGCCACACGCCATTTGGAACTGCATGTCCACTGCCACGGCCGGGCCGTCGAGCAGGTCGTCCAGGTGGCGCGGGGTTACACTTCCCAGTAGCGTCGCCGCCGCGGATGCTGGCCTGTCCGGAGGGCAAGTCGCCCGGGCAGAGGTACGCCCACCCGGCGGCCGACGAGAGCCGCTTCTCCGCCTTCCTGATCTGCCAGTCGAGCCATTCCCGCCGAGCCTTGTAGGGAGACCCGCACTCTAACTCCTGCCGATAGGCCGCGATCTGGCTCCGCAACCCTCGTCGCGCTCTTGCCCTAGGCGATCCTGGCCGCGTTCTATCTGCGGGGCCTGGCGTCTCGGTAGGCACCCTGCGAGCGGTCGTGGCATGTAAGCGGCATCGGTCGTCTCCGAGGCGGGCACCGACAGAAGACTCGCTCTGACATGACGGGTCGCCACGCCTCTTAAGAGGTCGGCAGGTTGAACACGTAGCGCGTGACAGTGTCCTCGATGGATCACAAAGAGGCCTCGGCCACCCTCTCGGCGCGTTTGAACTTCGCTACTTGCGCGTGCACTACGGCGTGGCACCTCGATTGCCTCCGTAATCAAGGCGGAGCCAGCGAATGGACCGTGCCGCAATACTTGCGTCGCAGGACACTCACCAACCCTGGGCGGCTGCGATGCGTCTGGAAGGACAGGCGAGATGAGGCTCTCGCGCCGACGCTTTCTGACCACGCTGTCCGGTGCAGCGTCCATGATATTCCTCTCGCCCCAAACGTCCGCGGCGGACGCTGCTGGTTCGCCTAGCGTCAATTTCCACGACCGCTATTTGATCGTCAATGCCGATGACCTTGGCGCTGACGATGGGGTCAACCGGGGCATCATCGAGGCGCACGAGCGCGGGATCGTGACCAGTGCGAGCCTCATGGTCAACATGCCAAGCGCGCCATCCGCAGTCCGAGAGTCAAGGGAGCATCGAACTTTGAGTCTCGGCCTTCATGTAAACTTCACGGCGGGCAGTCGGATCCCAGATCTGGGCGACCTTCGAGCGCTGCGGCAGGAACTCGAACGGCAGTTCAACATGTTCACGGATATGACTGGGCAGATCCCGACACACGTCGACTCGCACCACCATGTCCATCGGAAGTTCAACATCGTGCCGTTGTTCATCGAGCTGTGCCGAACCCACCGCATCCCCCTTCGGGGCTTTTCGGAGGTCACCTATGTCGGTAAGTTCTACGGGCAGTGGGACCACGGTAAGACAGATGTTCGGCACATCAGCCCGGAGTACTTGATCTCCCTCCTGCGGAATCTCGCTCCAGGCTTCTCGGAACTCGGATGTCATCCAGGGGATCACGGTGTTCCGTTCGATCCAGTCTATGATTGGCAGCGTCGGATCGAGCTCGAATCGCTCACCGATCCGCGGCTGAGTGCGACCGTGATGCGGGATGCGATCAGACTCATCAATTACCGCGACTACGGACGCCTCGTCGTGCCTGCGAGCGCCTGAATCTCAGCAATCACTTCGCCTACCGACACTCAGCCTGAATCAGAGGAGAGCTAGGCCCGCCCGGGCCCGGACGTCCCGCAATCTCTTCTCGATCGCATTCACAGCCCGATCGCGTTGCGATCGGCGCGATCACCGTCCCGGAGGTCCCGGGCGGCTCTAGCATCGGGGAATTGACCCGAGTCCCGTTACGCAGGCGGGCGCGTGCGCGGGCCGAGCACCGAACCGCGCCGAATGGCGTGCGTTTCTTGGCGGTAGCGTCCGAGTTGCGCCAGGGGCAGGACCAGGTCGAGTCTCCGGTAGCCTGCTCCACACAATGGAGGCGAACTCGCTCTTTCCGGGGGACGAGCCCGCGCCCGGCAGATTGGCCCTCGTACGGAGTTTCCGCACGAATGCAGTAGCCGGGCTGCGGAGTGGAAGGACCAGGGGCCCAGCACTTCTGATCGACGCGCGAGGAGCTCGCGTTCGACGTTCTGCACAAGACGGGCTACATGACGTCCGGCGAGGAGATCGCAGTTTTCGGGAAGCCGGGCGAGACGCTTGGGGTCTAGCCGAATCCTGAAATGGTCTGCCTCTTGCCGCGTCCAAACGGTAGGAGGCGTGGTCATGAGACGGACGATCGGATTCTTACTCGGCGTGTTTCTCCTCGGGGGTTGCGCGGTCTATGCCGACCCGGTGCCGCCAGGGCCAGGTGTCTACGTAGCTCCGCCGCCAGCGGTAGTCATCGCGCCGCGGCCCTGGTGGGGATGGGGCTGGGGCTGGCACGGCCGGTGGCGCTGATGCGGGACAGGAGAAGAGCCCCGACGTGCCCTGGACACGCCGGGGACTCCGTCCGCGGGACGACGATCGTCAGTCGACAACCACCTCGCCGTTGTGAGCTCTGGCTTTCGTCGTGCGCCGAACGACCGCATTGAAAGCACGCAGGGAAGAGAAAGTGAGGTATTCACCGTGGGGACGCTGAGACGTGCGAGACAGGTGGCATTTGTGGCGATCGCCGCACTGGCGATCGTGCTCTCGGCTAACGCGCCCAGTCAGGCGCGAGGAGGGGGCGGCCACGGCGGCTTCGGGGGCGGTCACCCAGGTGGGGCTTTCGGACACCAGGGCTTCGACGGACACCACGACTTCGAGGGCCACCACGACTTCGACGGGCACCAGGGCTTCGACGGGCACCACGACTTCGACCGATTTGGGCACGACCGCTTCCTGTTCGGGTTCGGCGCACCCGTTTACCCGTACGACGGATATAACGGGTACTACCCTCCAGCCTACGGGTACGAGGCTCCCGCCTACTGGTATTACTGCCCAACGTACGGGGCGTACTATCCGAACGTTGCGAGCTGTCCGGAGACATGGATGCCGGTACCGGCTTCGTGACGCGAGCAAGACGAGCAACAGTCCCGCGCGTTCCGCTACTGCGGATCCTGGCTGGACCTTGCGCGGCCTTGCGGGAACTCCAGTGACCGGAGGCGGCGCCCGACGCGCTCTCCTCGAAAGAGTATACGGAGAGGTAATCGGACAATCCGCCTCACAAGGGAGGACACCGTGGCATCGAATCGTGGAATCATAGCCACCGCATTGCTGCTCGGGACGGCGCTCGTCGTGGCCTTGCCCGGCGCGGGCCTGGAGGCAGCCGAAGCCCGAAGCGAGGCTGAACCCCGCGCAATCGTGCCACCGGACACCGGTCCGGCGCAGACGGACCGTTTCTTCCACGTTGAGTGGAGCGCCGGCGTCGCCGCTCGGGGTCAGTCTCGGATCGTCGGCTACGTCTACAACGACTATCGAGAGGACGCGGTGAACGTCCAGATACGGATCAGCCAGCTCGACCAGTCCGGACGCCCGGTCGATAGCATCGTCCAGCCGGTAGGCGATACCGTTCGCGCCGGTGGCCGTGCCTTCTTCGAGCTACGGGTCCCGGGCGAGGGTCCATCCTATCGGGTCGCGGTGGCGTCATTCGCCTTCGCGACAGATAGCGAGTGGAGGACGCTGACGACGGAACAGCTCCTGGCCGCGGCGGGATTCGAGAAGAAGGTCGCCGATAGCCCCGCAAAGCTTGCCCATCTCGAGACGCTTACGCCAGCGCGAAAGCTGGTCGTCCACCAGCGAGATGGTCATCTCTACTACATGTACGCGGACCCCGCGACGTGCAAGTGCCTGTATGTCGGGACCGCGGCGCAGTACCAGGTCGCGCTCGAAAAGCGCCTGGAGAATGACCAGCTCGAGGCGATGCAAGAGCACCTCGACGACGACGCAGTCATCTGGACTCTCTGGGCGCCTTGGCCCTGGTTCTAGCGGTGGGGCTCGGGCTGCACAGAATTACGTCGGGGGCCCGCTTTAGATAGTGGGCGCACCAGTCCCACGAAGCGGCGGAAGGTGATGATGAGTAGCTCCGCGACGCGAGCGTGAACTAGGACTTCCGGGCCGTCTGCGAGAAAAACGTACTCACCAACGGCTGAAGGCCTCGACTACCACATTGCGGGCAGGCAGGCACGCCTTTGTCATGCTCGCGAATCGGCAAGGTTACTGTGAGCTCACGCCTGCAGTTGTCACAGTAGTATTCGTACACAGGCATAGCTGGTCCTCCCCGTGGCTCCGGACTCCGTTAGCGGCCCCACGAACTGGTCCACGACTCGTGAGCATACACCGCGCTCATTCCACCGCTAGCCGCACTGCGCGATCAGAACGCTGGTGGGTGCGGGGTTGGCTGGACTCCTGGTCGATGTGCTCTACGCTCGGCTTCGTCCTACCGCTACAACGCCGACCGCCTGGCGCCTGTTCGCCTTCGCCCTCCCAGCCACCTTCTACCTCTGTTATTTCCTTGCTCTGATGTTGACGGAAGGCCTCGCGTAGTCGGTCCACCTCTGGGTCAGATCGATCACGCTCGCCGGTATCGCAGGCTGGTTGCTCAGCTACCTCCGGGCGCCCAAGACCGCGAAACATGTGACGAATGGGTACTGCCGTCGGGCGAAATCAATGAATCGATCACGCGCGTCCATGGATCGATAGTACGGCAGGTGATAGTCACGAGTGACACATCCTCTCCCACGACTCGGCTGATGCATCCACCGTTGACCGGGATCACAGAAAAAGGGGTTATCCGATGACGCTCTCTTGCTGAAGTCCGACGTGAATCAGCGTCGGGAACCCGCTCAGGTACACCCAGGATTGGAAGTCCTTCGTGTGTGCTGACGGCCCCCCTAGCGAGCATGTGGAGGCATGAAGTAGGACCCTGGTGATTCGGTCCGGCTCTGTGTGTGCTACATAGACACATGCGCGACGTACTGTTCGTGGGTGACGTTCAAGGTTGTGCGACCGAGTTGTACGACTTGCTCGGGACCGCTGGGTTCGACCCGGCTCAGCATCGCCTCGCGCTCTGCGGAGACCTCATCAACCGCGGTCCCGACAGCGCTGGTGTCCTCGAGCTCGTCCGTCGCCTGGACGCTGTCACGGTCATCGGTAACCACGAAGTGGCACTACTTGAGGGCGATCGATCGCCAACGCTCGATCTAGTACGGGAGCAGCTCGGCTCATCCCTCGAAGATTGGCTCGGCTGGCTGAGATCCCGTCCCCTCTTCATCCGAGAACATGGCTACATTCTCGTGCACGCGGGCATTCCGCCGGGGAAACGCCCCGAGGAGTGTACGCGAACCGAACTCACGGAGATCCGCACCGTCGACGGCCGGCCGTGGTTCGACCTCTGGCGGGGGCCGGAGACCGTCATCTTTGGGCATTGGGCGCAGCGAGGCAAGGTGGACCTCCCCCTCTGCAAGGGCCTCGATACCGGATGCGTCTACGGGGGGCGGCTCACCGGGCTCTGGTGGCCGCGTCTGGAGTGGGTGTCCGTTCAGGCTCGGCGCCGCTGGTTTGAGCGCGCCAAGCCCGGAGACGCTTGCCGCGCTCCCTGACTTAGGCGGATCGTCTCCTCCGCCGGCTTGCTGCGTCTGCCCACAGTGCCCGCCACTCCAGGTCGGACAAGCTCACGCGTGCCGAGTCGAGGCCAACCGCACGCAGGATCGCGATGGTCCTGCGCGACACCGCAAACACGGGAGGCTTTCTCCTGGGTCTTCTCCGCCTAGTCGAGGGCATCAGTTGCGTAGTGTGTCCCAGCACTACTCCGCGTTGTTGGAAGTGGTCTCCGGTCAGTTCCGGCCGGCCCCCACCGAGTGGGCCTCTACGGCCGAGCGAGCCTGGCGAGCGGACCTATCCAGGTCTATGTAAGACTCGAAGGGCCGCCGGGCGCCATGCGCCAAGTCGCGTCCCAATAAGGACCGCACGATGACTGGGCGCGTGGGCTACCCGTCGCGACGAATCCACGCTTGTACGCTGCGTCCTAGTTGACTCGAACGCTACCCGGACCGAAGCATTCGACCGAGGCGTCGCGCCCAGAATTGGAAGTCCTCTTGTCGCTCCGCCCACCAACGTTTAGGCGTAGGCGGCTTGGATGGCGACCCTCGATCATGAGGCTTCTCGGACAAACTCTGGCACTCACGTGACACCCCTTGTATAGGGACCGGGCGACCCTGCTCCCGGTCGTGGTCAGATGTCCCACTCGACAAGGAGCGCGAGCGGTCCACGGAACGTGGTGTTGGGCTGGAACCGCAGCGTCTGTCCCGGTATCAGGCGCAGGCTGGGAAGGCGTGCGCTCAGTTCCTCCAGCACAATGCGCGCCTCGAGGCGCACGAGCGGCGCACCCAGGCAATAGTGCGCTCCGAACCCGAGGGAGAGGTGCTCCTTGGCATTCTGCCGATGGATGTCGAAGCCTTCGGGGTCCTCAAAGACCGCGGGATCGCGGTTCGCTGAGCCAAGCAGCAGCAGCAAGTTCGCGTTGGCCGGGACAGGCACACCGCCGATCTCCACCGCCTCGGTCGTCTTGCGGCGCCAAGCGATGACCGAGGAGTCGAAGCGCAGCACCTCCTCGATTGCGTTCGGAATCAGCGAGGGGTCGCTGCAGATCTCCTCCCACGCGTGGCGCTCGGTCAGTAGCCGACGCAAGGCGTTACCAATCAACCCGGTCGTGGTTTCATGGCCCGCGAATCACAACTCGTACACGATCTGGGTCACCTCCTGGTGATTCAGCGCGGGCAAGTCGCCGTCGCGGGCGAGGAGAAGATCGCTCGTAAAATCGTCACGACGATGCTCGGCGCGGCTGGCGACCAGCGTCTCGGCATATCGCCAGAACGCCGCCATCCCCTGGACAAGGCGAATCTGCTCGTCCTCATTCGGTCGCCCCCACATGAGGAGCAGGCGACTCTCCGTACCCGCCTTGACGCGGGCCACGTCCTCGTCAGGGATGCCGAGCACGCGGAAGATGACGAGCGCGGGCAGGTCCCAGGCCAGATCGCGAACCAGGTCGGCCCGGCCACTGGACAGGCGCTTCTCTACGGATCGGGCCGTGAGTTCCCGCACAAACGGTTCCATGGCGGCGACACGTCGAGGGGTGAAGGCGATGGTCGCGAGTCGTCGCACGCGGGTGTGCCCTGGTGGGTCACTGTTCGTGAGCGTTGGGACCGGGCGAAAGCCTCCCTCGGCCAGGAGGTGTCCTGCCGCTGGGCAGATCGGCTGCAATGGTGCGAGGGTGTTGGCCGCGGAGAACCGTTTGGGTGTTTGGAATACCTGCCGGATATCGTGGTAGCGAGTGACGACCCAGTAGTCGAGGTCTGGACTGTAGAACACCGGGGCGGCCGCCCGTGCCTTTGCGAAGAAGGGGTAAGGATCGGCCAGGTATGGATCATGAAATGGATCGAACGCTTCGCCCCCGTGAGTGCTCGAATCCCCATCGACTCTCGTCCACTTGCGCATGCGCTCCCTCCTCGTGCCCGAACGATTGCAACGCGGTCCCGCACCGACCTGGTTCTGTCGCTAGAGACGGGCCATGGCGAGTCTGCATTCGGCACCGAAGCGCTTCCCAGCAAGAATCAAGAAGCCCCCACTTCGGACGAGAACGTCATCGCTCCCGCGGTGCCGTGGAACGTGGCCGGGCCGGTCGAGATCCGTCGTGTCCCCCACGCCGCGCGGTAACCGCACTGTCGTCGATGGGCGTTCTTCCGTCAGCGCGGGCACGATGCCCGACTCGCCGTTCGAAGAGCCTGGCTAACTCTTCGGCATCCGAGCAGTTGCCACCTGGCACTTGAGATGCTCGGACCAATGAATCTCGGGGAGACGCTGAAGAAAAGCGGACAATGAGAGACCGCAGACGATGTGGGTGTTTCCTCACCTTCTGCAGCTGTGGTGGTAGACCCGCTATCTCCAACTCGTTCCACATCCTCGCTCTTCCCGTCTTCGACGGAGCCTCTCGTCGTTCCTGCGGCACAGGAGACCGTGCTCTGGACACGTCGCACGCGAACTCCTGGCAGGAGTACGGTCTCATCGGCGTTGTGAGGAGGACGAAGCATGCCAAGGATGAGAAAACGTCCGCCAGGCCCGCCCTGTTCCCATTGGGGATTTGAACCCGCGTTGCCCGGTCGGTGCACGCCCTTCTATCCGAGCCGTACGCACCGCCCTCGTTGACTCGAACTTAACTCGGACCGAATCATGCGTCTCTAGCGGTCCTGATCCGGAACCACAGGCTAGGGCGACACGCCGAAAGCCACGGATCATAACGGATACGAACAGATCATCCGTCTGAGCCGGGAGATGGGGCCGGGTCTGAAAATCCTCGGGCGCATTCCAGCGCACTCCTGATCACTCCAGCGCACTCCTGACTACTCCAGCATCGGTAGTTCGCGCGGTAAGTCGAGGGGTTAGCGGGTAGCCGCGAGCCGCCGGCCCGCCAGACTAAGTGGGACGGCCTGCCTGAGGAGCACAGGAGCATTTGTCCTCGGCCTCATTGCCTCATAAGACCGCACTGTGGTTGAGTTCCAGATTGACCCTTGCCACCCGCGAGACTAAGCTCGCGCCACCTGTCCGACCGTTCCCGGCTTCGACGCGCTGGGAGGCTTCCTGCATGCAGTGTCCCCGGTGCCAGCACGAGAATCGTCAAGGCCGGCGCTTCTGCTCTGAGTGCGGCGGATCACTGGCGCTTGGGTGCCCGTCCTGCGGGTTCTCGAACGAATCCGGCGAGAAGTTCTGCGGCGGCTGTGGTCACCCGCTCAGTGTTTCAAAGTCCCCCGCGACTAAAGTCATGTCGCCCGAGTCCTATACCCCGAAGCACTTGGCCGAGAAGATCCTTACCTCCAAGGCCGCGCTCGAAGGGGAACGCAAGCAGGTCACCGTTCTATTCGCCGACCTTAAGGGCTCGATGGAGCTGCTCGCTGATCGAGATCCGGAAGAAGCGCGCAAGCTGCTCGATCCCGTGCTCGAACACATGATGGAGGCCGTCCACCGGTACGAGGGCACCGTCAATCAAGTGATGGGCGACGGGATCATGGCCCTCTTCGGCGCGCCGCTCGCCCACGAAGACCATGCAGTCCGCGCCTGTTACGCGGCCCTGCGAATGCAGGAGCTGGTGACACGCTATGCGGAGGAGGCGCGCCACGCGCACGGCGTGAACGTGCAGATTCGGGTGGGGCTCAACTCAGGCGAGGTCGTCGTGCGCTCGATCGGCAGCGATCTGCACATGGACTACACGGCGGTTGGCCAGACGACACATCTCGCGGGGCGGATGGAGCAGTTGGCGAGCGCGGGTAGCATTCTACTGACGCCGTCCACCCTGGAGCTCGTCGAAGGCTTCGTCGAGGTCAAGGCGCTCGGTCCCGTGCCGGTCAAGGGGCTTGCCGACCCCGTGGAGGTCTACGAGGTGACGGGGGCGGGCCCGGCGCGGACCCGTCTCCAGGCCGGCGCCCGGCGCGGGTTGACGCGGTTCGTGGGCCGCGACCAGGAGGTGGAGCAACTCCGCCGCGCCCAGCAACTCGCCAGCGACGGTCACGGTCAGATCGTGGCGGTAGTCGGCGAGGCGGGCGTGGGCAAGTCGCGTCTCGTCTACGAGTTCACCCATTCGCATCGCCTGCAGGGGTGGCGGGTCCTCGAGAGCGCCTCCGTCTCGTACGGCAAGGCGACGAGCTACCTGCCGGTGATCGACCTGCTCAAGGGCTACTTCAAGATCGGCGACCGGGATGATCTCCGGGAGATCCTCGAGAAGGTGACGGGCAAGCTGCTCATCCTGGACCGCACGCTTGAGCCGACGCTGCCGGGCCTGCTGGCCCTGCTCGACGTGCCCATGGACGACACCGCGTGGCAGACGCTCGCCCCGGCGGCGCGGCGCCAGCGTACGCTCGACGCCGTGAAACGCTTACTGCTCCGGGAAGCGCGGGAGCAGCCGCTCCTCCTGATCTTCGAGGATCTCCACTGGATCGACAGCGAGACGCAGGCGCTGCTGGACGGCCTGGTCGAGAGCCTCGGATCGGCGCGCCTGCTGCTGCTCGTGGACTACCGGCCCGAGTACCAGCATGCCTGGGGCAGCAAGACGTCCTACAGCCAGTTGCGGCTGGACGCGCTTCCGGCGGGGAGCGCCAGCGAGCTGCTGGATGCGCTCCTCGGCGACGATTCCTCGCTGGGACCGCTCAAGCAGCTCCTGACCAAGCGCGGAAACCCGTTCTTCCTGGAGGAGACGGTCCGGACGCTGGAGGAGACGAAGGTGCTGGATGGATCGCGTGGCCGGTATCGGCTGACGCAATCGATCCAGGCGATCCAGGTCCCGGCCACTGTCCAGGTGATGCTGGCGGCGCGCATCGACCGGCTATCCCCGGAAGACAAACGCCTCCTGCAGGTCGCCTCCGTCGTCGGCAAGGACGTCCCGTTCGCGCTGCTCCAGGCCGTCGCCGAGCTTCCGGACGAGAGGCTTCGTCGCGGACTCGACCACCTGCAGGCGGCCGAGTTCCTCTACGAGACTGGGCTCTATCCGGACTCGGAGTACTCCTTCACGCACGCGCTCACGCAGGACGTCACGTATGGTGGGCTTCTGCAGGAGCGTCGCCATGAGCTTCACGCACGCATCGTTGAGGCGATCGAGACACTCCACGGAGATCGCCTCGGTGAGCACATCGAGCGGCTCGCGCATCACGCCGGCCGAGGTCAGTTGCAAGAGAAGGCGGTCGGCTACCTCCGGCAAGCCGGACTCAAAGCGGCTGCGCGCTCGGCGCTCCGGGACGCCCGGACCTGGTTCGAGCAGGCGCTCGGTGTCTTGGTGGTGCTGCCGGACAGCCACGCCACGCTGGACCAGGCTTTCGAGATCCGCCTCGAGCTCCGAACCGTGCTGGCTCAGCTCGGTGAGATCCGGCTGGCGCTGGAGCGGTTGCGCGAGGCCGAGGCGCTCGCCGAACGGCTGAACGACGACCGCCGGCGAGGACGCGTGTGTGCCTTCATGACAACCGCTCACAACAATCTTGGCGAGCTGGACGAGGCGCTCATTACCGGCGCCCGCGCCCTCGAGATCGCGGGGCGTCTCGGCGATTTGAGGCTGCGCCTTGTCACCACGACTTATCTCGAGCAGGCGCACTTCTTCCGGGGCGACTACGACCGCGTGATCGAGCTGGCCACCGAAAACCTGGCGGCGTTGCCTACCGACTGGATCTACGAGTCCTTCGGAAACGTCGCACCGGCATCGGTCTACGATCGCTGTTGGCTCGTTCACACCCTGGCCCGTCTTGGCAGGTTCCCCGAGGCAACGGTGTTTGAAGCCGACGCCATCCGCCTTGCCCAGACGACGCAGCACGCGAACACCGTTGGTATGGTGCACTACGCCGGGGGTGTGCTCTACCTCCTCAAGGGAGATTGGGCGAGGGCGCGCTCACTGATCGAGCGCGGGCTCGCGGTCTTCCGGGCCGGGCACGTCTTGATGTTTCTGCGAACCGCAGTCGCCTCGTCGGCGTGGGTGCTGGCGCAACTCGGTGAAGCAAGCGAGGCACTGAGCCGGGTGCGAGAATGTGAGCAGCTCGGCGAGCGGCTCGCGGCGAGTGGCGTCGTCGGCTATCGTGGCTGGGCCGATCAGTCACTGGGGCGCACCTGTTTGCTGCTCGGCCGGCTCGACGAGGCGCAGCGCCTGGGCGAGCGATCGATCGAATGCTCCCCTGGCCACGTTGGGTTTGCGGCCCATGCGTTCCATCTGCTCGGCGACATCGCGACCCATCCGGATCGGTTCGATGCCGAGAGCGGCGAGGCCCACTATCGCGAGGCGTTGACCCTCGCCGTGCCACGTAGCATGCGTCCCTTGATCGCCCACTGCCAGCTCGGCCTCGGCAAGCTGTACCGGCGCACCGGAAAACGGCAGGAGGCGCAGGAGCACCTTAGCATCGCGACGACGCTGTACCGCGAGATGGACATGCCGTTCTGGCTGGAGCAGGCCGAGGCGGAGATGCGGACGCCGGATACTTCATGAACCGGCGGGCGTTTGTCAGAACGTTCGCGTGTAGTCTCTTCGCCGCGCCGCTCGCCGCCCAGGCGCAACAGGCGAGCAGGGTGTTCCGTCTTGGGGCGCTCAATCTTGGCGCGCCTCCATCCACCGGGACATATGACGCCCGGCGCGATGTCATCGTGGTTCTGCGAGACCTGGGCTATGTCGAGGGCCGGAACCTGGCGGTCGAGCGACGATACGCCGACGGCTTCGTCGAACGACTCTCAGTGCTGGCGGTCGAGCTCGTGCAACGCCACGTGGAGCCAGGCTAGCTGTCACCTGCCGTTTCCGAGGCAGAGGCGGCAAGGATTCTTGTGTTGGCGACACCGGGAGAGGACGGAGAACCGGACGAAGGGGAGCCTGCGGAGCGGATCACGGCTGCGGCGCCCGAGTGAGGACCCGAGCGGCACTTGAACAGGAAGTCCTGTGCTCTCGAGCGAAATGTGGCTCCGAAGGGGAACCACTAGGAAAACGTATGCTCAGGGTTTACTGGGCTACTGTCTCAACCGCCACACTGCAGCCGGTTGCAACTGGCTCTTGGTACGCGCAACCATTACCGCATCGATCTGTTGTCCGTTCAGCGAGCGGTGTCGTCATCGCTGACCCCCCAGCGGAGGGACGACACCGAGCTGCTGCATCAGGTCGAGCAACGTCGCGACGCCCCAGTGCTCGGTGATCTTACCGTCGACGACCCGCATGGCGTCGACGGTGTAGAAACTGACCTTCTTCCCGGTGGCCGGGATACCGAGGAACTCGCTCTGGTGGGTGCCGTGATAGGTCTTGTAGGTGGTCACGAGGTCGCCGGCGGCCACCTGCCAGTGGATCTCGGGGCGGAAGTCGGGGAACGCGGCACGCAAGCGCTTGTACAGTACCCGCACCCCGTTTTTGTCGGGTGTCGTGCCTGGCTGCGGCGTGTGGTCGACAAAATCATCGGCGAACAGTTTCTCGAACAGATCCCAGTTGCCTTTGCCTTGTACTTCCTCGGTGTTCCGGCGAACTACGGCGATTGCTGCGTCGCCCACCGTTGAGTTGCTCATTGTCCTGTCTCCAGTAGAGCCGGCCGACGTCGAGCGCGAACTCGATGGCGTAAACGTCGTCCGGATGGCGCACCAGGCGTGCTACGTGCTGTGGCGCGAGGAGTCGGTTGCGCGCCATGCAGCGGCGGACAAGGGAGAGTGGAGAGCCTAAGGGGCAGCCACGAGAGGGCGGCTAATCACCGTCGGGCGGATCCCGGGCGCGGCCGTCCGGGCTTGCATGCGTCCCAGATTGCGGGGACCAACCCCGATGCGATGTCGCGCTTGTCGAGGAAGGCATCTGCGCCCTTCTCGAAGGCCTCGCGCCGGGTGTCGTCGTCGGTCAGGTGGGTGAGGACCAGCACCTTCGTGTCGGGCCACTCGCGCTTGATCCGGCGGATCGCTTCGAGCCCGTCGAGGCGGGGCATCATGACGTCCATGAGAACGACATCCGGCCGTTCCTGGCGGACGAGCGAGATGGCCATTTCGCCATCGGTCGCTTCACCGGCCAGCGCCAGGTTGGGGTCTCGCCGCAGGACGAACGCCGCCAACCAACAGCTGTCCACCTCGTCATCGACGATGAGAACCCTTGCTGCCATGGCCGCGCCCCCGTCTAGATGTCGGTCTGACTTGCCTTATCGGCACGAGCTATGCCAGGAGTTAAGTGGCTTGAGTTGCACGCGTTCCATCTCAGTCGCCTGGCTCTACCCGGTAGAGATGACCGGGTAGGATATTCCGGGCCGAAGCCGTCGGCGCTCACTTACCTGGATCGTCGCGGCCCACGGGCTTGGTCCGGATGGGTCTTCCTGGGCTATTTGGAGGCGCTCCGCAATCTGGCCTACGTCTTGCTCTCTGGAGAGCAGGAGGATCCCTATGCTCCAACTATTTGATCTCGCCCGAGAGAACGCTGAATTGAAAAGCGAGCTAACGCGAATCCGTCAAGAAGCGGAGACGCTTCATCGTCTCCTCGCTGATAGCTCTGTTCAGAGTACTTCCGGCCCGGGTGACGACCTCCACGAGACCGCCAGGTAGGAAGCAAGAGACGCGCGCAGGCGAAGAAGAAACGAGCCGCGAACGCTGGCGTTTTCGTGTCCAAGGCGCCATGGAATGACCGCCGATGAATTGCTTGTCCGGTTGCGCGGATCTAGGACTGATCTGGGACGATTCGTTGAGATCGTGCTGCGGGACGAGTTACCCCATCTAGTAGTGCCAGCCAAGGCCGTGCGCGCGTGGCAGGAGCGCGAGCCCCAGACCTGGGCGATGGTGTGCGATTGGCTAGCCGAGCAAGGCAAGAGCGTCGTGCAAGTCTAAGACGTCGGGTCGCCCTAGCCCCCCACGCATGTCCGTCGAGGGGACCGGCCTGGTGGGCTCGGGTCGTCAGCCGCCGCTGAACCCGTTGGATCTGCCACACCAGAAACTCCCAACGCGTCCTGTCCTCAGCGGGCGTCAAGGCGAGCGCCCGCCCGTAGGCGGCGAGCTGGACGGGCGGCTCGGTCAACTCCTGTTCGAGCCGCCCGGCAATCGCCTGAAGGGGATGGGTCGCCGTCTTGAGGTTGGCCCTTCGGGCTCCTACGTTCCCCTGCCGCTCTGCCGTCGCGCCCAGGGCAACGCAGCCCCGTGATCCGTTGGGAGTCTGGCAAGTGGGGCCGGCTAGCGGTCCAAGGTCTGTGAGACGGGAGATCGTGAACAGAGACGCTCGTGGTTAGAAGTTCGGTTTGATGTTGGACTCAGCGGCCAACATCCTCGCCTCGAACGTCGTGATGAACGGGTCTCGTGATAGCTGGACCAGGAGCCCTCCATCCTGGTTCTCCCG
>Ga0099794_10000370_pt1 | contig 15454 bp, 15 predicted proteins | sample Rivendell_Oct201_10_FD_77320 | JGI IMG/M metagenome (GOLD analysis project Ga0099794, IMG submission 77320) | Vadose zone soil microbial communities from the Eel River Critical Zone Observatory, Northern California, USA -... | ecosystem: Host-associated > Plants > Roots > Rhizosphere > Soil ... | reverse complement strand
TCGGTGCGACGGGTCTGGCGCTGAAGGTGCTGCTCTTGGAATCCATCAGTGCATTGGTCTTGATGGTCTACATTTTCAATCATTTGCGATTGCGCCTCAGTCGATACCTGGTACACATCGCCCTGGTGCCTTCATTCCTCATCCTGCTGGCGCTCGGGATCAGGGACCTGCTTGTGAATGTTTTCCAAGCGGGATCGCTGCAACTCTTTGTTGCTTCAGGAGTGCTGTACACTGCTGTCGTAACGGCGGTCGTGTATCGCTTCCCAATCTTTGTTGGCTTCTCCAGGCAAGAGCTGGCTAACCTTTTGAAGACCGTGCGCACGGGGCGGTACTTGACGAGTTCAGCACCGGCGAACGCGATTTGAACGGCGCCACGAACCCAGATGTGGGGTCCATCCGTCTCGCGTTGCTGCGGAACTTCATTCCTCCGTATTCCCTTCCGCTCTTTCGAGAATTAAAGGAAAGGCTGGGAGAATTCCGCGTCTTCATCTCGACGGCAATGGAAAGCGACAGAGGGTGGGAGCCCGAGTGGGATGGACTGAGCGTCGCCGTGCAGCGGACGCTCACGCTGATGCGAAGCGTCGCGCATCCACATGGCTTCACCGACCGGCTTGCGATCCAGATCCCGTATGACACGCTTTGGCGATTGCGTACGATGTCGCCCGACGTTGTCATTAGCGGGGAGTTAGGTTGGCGAACCCTGCAGGCGGTAGCCTACCGCCGCTGGCTGACGTTACGGGGGCGGGCCAAGCTCATTATTTGGACCACACTATCTGAAATCACGGAGCTGGCGCGGGGCCGTGCCCGTCGGCTCCTACGCGCCTACCTGCTCTCTCGGGCGGATGCCGTGTTGGTCAACGGCGCGAGTGCATTCCGCTACGTGCGCTCCTTTTACGTGCCGGAGCGACGGATCTTCACGGTCCCGTATACGACGGACCTCACGCCATTCCAGGCGCTGCCACTCAACCGAGCTCCGGAGTCCAGCAAACGCCTCTTGTATGTAGGGCGGCTCATCCAACTCAAGGCACTCGATCGCTTTATCACGGCACTCTGTGGCTGGGCCGAACGCCACCCCGATCGCAGGGCTGAGCTGTGGTTGGTGGGAGACGGGCCCGTGCGATCCGAGCTCGAACAGATTGCGCGACCGGCGAATCTCCGGCTGCGGTTCATTGGGAATGTGCCGTACGGAGAATTGGTCAAGTGGTACGGGCAGGCGGGGATCCTGGCCTTTCCGAGTCTGGCCGACGAATGGGGCGTGGTGGTGAACGAGGCGCTGGCTGCCGGCGTGCCGGTGTTGGGGAGCGTCTTCTCCGGGGCGGTCGAGGAGCTGGTGCGCGATGGTCACAACGGGTGGACATTCCGGTCTGATCGAGCGGAAGAGCTGGCGAATGCACTGGACCGTGCGCTGAATACGCCCGATGAGGAGTTGGAGAGCATGCGCGTCCGCGCCCGGCAGAGCGTGAGCTACCTGACCCCGGCATTCGCGGCGGATCAGTTCCTGAAGGCCGTGCGCTTCGTGCTCACCGAACCGTGAGGCGACGCCAGAACGTGGACGTTGGTCGGCAGCCGAACAAGTTGTAGCCGGACGCCCGGCGAGTCTTGATGGCTCGCACCCCATCCACGCCGCGTACCTGCCGAATCTCGCCGTTTGGCGCACACCAGAACACGGAGAATCCGCGGTCGAGGATGGCTTGCGTTGGAGCGCACGTCGGGTCCGCGGCGTGATCCTCGTAGCTGACCAAGGTGTCTCCTTCCAAGAGCGTCGCGGCCCCGCGCAAGGCGACAACCTCGGCGCCTTCCACATCGAGCTTGATGACGACCATCCCGCCGATTCCAAGGTCGTCAACCGCGAGCGTCGTCACCTGCTCCCGGGCGGTGACGGGCCCCACGACGTTGTAGAGACTCGCGCCCGCGTGATCGGTACCCATACTGAGCCACGCGACGGTGCCGCTGTGGTCCGCAACGGCGGCATGAATCACACGAAATCTTCCACCGTTCAGGCGGCAGTTCTCTCCCAAGCCCTGGCACGTGTGCGCGGCTGCCTCAATGGCGATGGTCGGATGCGACCCGAACGCCGGATCGGAGACAAGAATGCTCCAGTAGCCGAGGTTCGCGCCGCAATCGACGAACGTAAACGGCAGGTCGCGACAGCGCTGGAGCACGCTGGCGAGCTCGGGTTCGTAGTGGTAAGAACCGGCCACCAGCCGCAACCAGTAGGGGTCACCCAGATTGATTTTGATGTGCGAGTCGGGCCCGATGCGAATGATCGCCGAGCGGCCAGGAAAGCGGCTGGAGAGACGGCGACAGAAGCGCCAGAAGAGGCGGTGCCCGATTGGTGCCGTGAGGAGACCTGCTAGCCCGATCAGGCGGAACGTTACCGACCCTGGCAAGTCCGGTTGGTCTCGGATCGGCCGTGTCAGTGTCAAGATCGTTTGACGCGCGCGAGTGCGCGCTCATACACCGCCATGAGGGCGGGGTAATTCGCCGGCGCGGAATACTGGGCCTCGTAGGCCGCCCGCGCCTTCGCCGCGATCCGTGCCAGCGCATTCGGATTCGTCCACGCGAGACGGGCGACCCGCGCGAGGTCGGACGCTTCGCCGGCGGCAAACAGCAAGCCCGTCTCTCCATCGCGCACGATTTCGCTCATCGCCCCGCGGCGGCTTGCGAGCACCGGCACCCCGCACGCAAACGCCTCGAGAATGCTCATCGGAAAGTTTTCATAGCATTCCGATGGAAACACGAGGAACCGCGCGCCCTTCAGTAAACGCAGCGCCTCCTCGCGCGGTCGATGCCCTAGAAATTCCACGTGGCGCATGGCCTGCTGGCCGATGAATGCTTGTGTCTCCGCCCGCAGGGGACCGTGTCCCACGACCTTCAACGGTATGTGACCGAGCGCGCGCCAGGCACGGAGCATGGTCATCAGACCCTTCCATGCGAACAATCCTCCCACGAAGACCGCATAGTCTCCGGGGGCGGTTCGCAGACCGGGATCGGGAATAAAGTTGGGCTTCACGCTGATCTTCTCCGCCGGCAGTCCTCCCTCGACAAATTTGCGCCTGGCGAACTCGGTCAGCGCCACATAGGCGTGCACGCTGTCATTCCAGGTTCCAGCCGCGCGATGCACGGCCATCGTTGTGGCGACGAGCAAACTCTGGGCGACGGAGCCACCATAGCAGCGGCGCACGACGCCAGGGTACGCGAACCGCTTCGTCAGGCAAAGCTCACAGGGGGCGCCGTCGCGAAATAGCAGCGCGTTGCAGCACAGCAGTCGGAAGTTGTGCAGGGTCTGGACTACGGCGATACCCTCCCGCCGGGCCAGCCGATGCGCGCTGGGCGAGACCGCCATCCAGAAATTGTGTACATGCATGACCTGCGGGCGGAAATCGGCGATCGTGCGTCCGAGGATGCGCCGCGAATCCACGGCCCACATGGCGTGCGCGGGTGCGCGGAGCAGTCCGAGTGGGCCTGCGAACTCGCTGTTGCTGCGCCACCATTCCCGGACGTCGTGGCCGTGCTCGCGCAGCAGCGTCGCCTCTTGTCGCGCCACGACATCTTCACCACCAGGGCCACGATACGTGTTGTGGACAATGAGAACGCGCACTACGCCTCGGTCGCGCGCGCGACGCTCAGTCCCATCAGCACGAACGTTGGAATGGTGACGAACGTGTACACGAGCACGTTATCGGTCAGGAGAGAGCCCGTGAGGCTGATGGCGGCCAGGAAAGCCGTCATATGGTATTTGGCTGATTCCTGCTCGCCACGCTGGTCGGCGCGTTTCCAGTATCGTCCATGTCGCGCGATCGCCGTCACGCAGCCAAGGATGAGCGCGGCGACACCGAACACGCCGCTGTCGTAGAAGACCTTCAAGTAGTCGTTGTGGGGATGATCTTGCTCGACCGTCGTCTGCATCAGGAGTCGCGCTGCGCCGGCGCCGTGCCCAAACACGGGGCGTTCGAGGGCCCCGGTCCACGTAATCGCCCACATCGTACCCCTGCCCATCGTACTGAACCCCTCGGCCAAGGCGACCTCTCGCAATGACCCTGGTCGCTCGAGAAAGAAGCGCCGGCTCAGCGGCGCGATCAACAGGACCACGCTGACGAATAGCACGAGGCCCGCCGCGACCGCCAGCACTCCGCGTCGCCACCCCGCTCCGATGAATCTGAGTGGGAGCAGCAAACCCAACGCGATCGCGGTCGCGGTTCTGGACAGCGTGGCCACCACGACCGTGAGCAGCACGAGCGAGTACCACTTCCCGCGTGACTTCTCGCGGGCATCGTCCCCGTGCCGCCACATCGCCAGCGAGACGCTCAGCACCGGGAGTGAGTAGAAGGCGATCGACCGCGCCCCAATGGAGGAGCCTAAACCGATCTCAGTCATTCCTAGCGCCCCGGTAGAGGCCAGCACAGCGAGGAAGACGAGCAGGACGCGCGCGCTGGCAAGCACGTATCGTGGGACGGCGCGTTGCGTCTGAGGGACGGATCGTGCTGCGTCGTGGGCGACCGCTGCCATCACGAACGGAACCGCGATGAGGACGGTCTGTTTCGCTCCGTCGATTGGCGTCGGCGAGTAGAGCACGCCGCTCGCCTGGAGTAGCGCCAACGCCCAGAATGGCGCGAATGCACGGAATCCGCTGACGAGCTGGTGGTCGGCACGGACCAGCAGCGTAAGGACGGCGACAACCAGGATGAGGGTCGTGCCCAGGCTGGTGCCGCTGACGATCGTGCCCCCGAGCGGGATCGCCGCTAACGCCGGGATGGCGGCGATCGCGCCGAACGTGGCCGAGTACAGGAGCGCAACGGCGGTGATGGCGCGCGGCCGTCCGGTGCTCCCCACGACGGCCAGGACGGCCAGCAGACCAACCCAGGCAACGGCGCCCACGGCGCCGGCGAGCAAGACGCTGGTCGCAACGGCACCGGCGAGCGCGAGTGGAACCGCGAGGCGCGCGGGGAGTCGCGCACCCGCCGGGACCTCGCGAGCCAGGACTTTGATCACTGGCCCCGCTTGGAAACGGATTCCTTGAGAACCTGAGCCATGCTCCTCACCACGAACCGCGGTCCCATCAGAACGGTGCGGCGCCACAGGCGGCGGCGCTCGTGCACGAGGCGCCAGAGCCACTCCAGGCCGGCATCGCGCAGCCACCGTGGCGCCTGCCGAACCCGGCCACTGATAAAGTCGAACGCTGCCCCAACGCCCACAAGAACTGGGGCGCGGAGTCTGTTTCGGAAGCGCTGCATCCAGAGCTCTTGCTTGGGCGTAGACAGTCCCACTCAGACCACATCGGGCGCCGCCGCGTTTATCTCCGCGACCACGTCTTCTTCCTCGGCCTTCAGCGATCGAAACGGCGGGGTAATCGTGCCAACGATCTGCGCGCTCGGATAACGGCGCTCCAACACGCTGGCAAGTGACTCCGCGACGCCCGGCCCTCCTCCGTACAGGAAATGTCGAGTGCCGTTGGCAACGGGATGACCGAAGAACCCCTCGATGAGGTCCGGCCCGTACACCCTTCGCTGGAGCCTGCGACCGCGCATGCGACCCAGCCAGACGAGCGAGATCCCATCGGGCACAACGAGGTCCGCCGCCTGTAGCGTGTTACGGAAGCCGGCATCGTGCTGCGCCACCATGACGCCATGCATTCCGGTGACCGCGATCCACCGGCACGGTCCCTTCGCGTCGATCCATTGCCGCATGTGGTGGATGACATCGGCGATTTGTACGACGTCGACCCGGACTCCGAGGACGTCGAAGGCGCCTGGCGCTTGCTGCATCGGCTAGCTGACGGTCGGATGCGCCGGATCGCGCCGCCCGCGGCCCGAGAGGCCGACTTCGCTGCGCACGTCGTCAACCAGCCGGCGCAGCTCGCGCGAGCGCTCGTCATCGGCCGTGCGGAGTCGCTCCACCAGGTTGGCACCAAAAGCGGCGAACACGGCAACGAGAACTCCGGCGATGAACGCCAGCATAGTCCAGAGGCGGCGATTGGGTTTCGAACGCTCCGGCGGCGGGGTTGCGGGCTCGATGATCGTGATCACCGGCGCGTCGTTGACCTCTTCGATCCGCGCGATTTCGTATTCCTGGCTCAGTGTTCGAGACACTTCCTGTCGAATGTCTACGCGGCGCCGTAACTGCCCCTCCTCGAACCTGAGCTGCGGCGACTGCTCGAAGGACCGATTGCGTTCGTAAAACCGGCGCAAGTCGTCCTCCGCCGAGCGCATTTCCTGCTCGGCCACACCCAGCCTGGTCTCGGTGAACCGCCGTCGTTCTCTGGCTTGTGACTGCCGCGTGCTCGTGTTGAACTCATTAAGATAGGTGATGAGCCGATTGGCGACATCGCTCGCTAGGCGAGGATAGCGGGCATCCACCGCCAGCTGCACGATGTTGGTCGTGTTATCGACACTCAACGTGATCATACTCTTCAGCTGCTTCACACCCCGGTACAGGCGCCAGACGCTGTCCCCCCGGATCTGAAGAATGTCCAGGAGCGTTGCGGAATCCGGGGGGGCACCAGCACGTGGATCGAGATAGCGCGACTGCAATACCCGCTCGGCAATCTCTCGGCTTTGGACAAGCGCCCCATAGAATCGCGGAGAGTTACTCGCCTCTCCTCCGAGCTGGATGCCAAGTTGGCCCACCAATCCAGCGAGAGCCGTGGGCACTTGTCTTTGCCCGCGAGCCTCGGGTACGAATGAGGCCCGTGCCGTGAAGGTCGGTGGGACAAAAAACGAACCGACGGCGACGATCAGCGCGGCCCCAAGTGGCACGCCGATCACGACGCGCCACCGCCGCAACAGGACGTTCGCGACATCGATGACCGTGGGTTCAGGGCTCATGTGGCCCCAAGTCTATGACGCGAAATAGCATGCTACAAGCCCTTCAGGCGCGAGCGGAGCCAGCCAATTGTGAGATTGAGACCATCCGCCAGCGCCGTTCGTGGTGTCCACCCAAGTTGCTGTTGGGCCTTGGCGGGCGAAATCGCGCTCTGCCGGACCTCCCCTCGGCGCTGCTCGCCAAAACGGATCTCGGTTCGGCCGCCCAAGGCGCGTTGCACGAGCCACGCCAGCTGATTGATGGATGTCTCGCTGCCCGTGCCGACATTGAATGCGCGGCTATCCAGATCTCGGACGACCGGCGCAGGCGCGCGACTCGCCGCGAGGTTCGCGGCCGCCACATCAGTTACGTAGACGAGATCACGAGTTTGCTCTCCGTCTCCGAAGATTTGGAGAGGTCTTCCGTCGATAGCCTGATCTGCGAAGATCGCAACGACTCCGCCCTCTCCCTCAGGATCCTGCCGCGGTCCGTAGACGTTGCTGTACCGAAGCGACATCGCGTCGATGCCGTCCGAGAGTCCAAGAGCGGCGAGGTAGTGCTCCGCTGCAAGCTTCGCGACACCATAGGGCGAGGTCGGAAACTTTGCGGCAGTTTCCGGATGGGGCAGGGCACCCCCATCTGCGTAGATAGCGCCTCCCGAGGAGGCAAAAATGAACCTAACGTTTGCCTTCCGGACCGCCTCGAGAATGTTCAAGAAGCCGTCGAGGTTAACTGCCGCATCCGCTTGCGGGTCTTGCAGCGAACGTCGCACATCAATCTGGGCAGCATGATGGTTTACTATGCTGAACCGTTTCTCTTCTATCAGGCGTCTTGCATTCAGGCTGCGAACGTCCGCGCGAACGAACTCAGAAGCGCGTGGAACATTCTCTAGACGACCTCGTGACAGGTCGTCGAGCACGGTGACCCGAAAGCCCGCGCCGAGGTACGCATCGGCAACATGGGATCCGATGAAGCCGGCACCGCCGGTCACAAGAACGGAAGCGGTCAGAGTGGCTCCTGCGTGGTCTGCATCGCGCCAAGTCTACAATGGCCCTAGACAACCCAACAGGCGACCGTTACTGCTCCAGACTAGGTTGGTCTAGGAGTCGAGCGAGCGTCATGTCGGGCCCACTGCCGGTTGCAGTGTCAGCGTTCCCTCCGCTCGGCATCCGGCTGCGCCCCAAAGGTCATAGCACTAGCTCTAGCTACATCCGGCTTGCCTAGGCAACCCGCTAGTCTGGTCCTATGTTTGCAGTCCTCTGTTCCGCTCAAACCCGTGCCCTTGAGGATCATGAGCGAGCATCTCGCGGTTCCAGAGCCTGCAGACGCCGTCGCGCGGCACACCCGGCGCGCCGAAGATCGCGTGCGGGTCACTCCTCCCCCCCCGACCGCGCGCCTCGAGTTGCAGCGCCGAGCAGCGTCGACGCTGCGAGGTCACCTCCTCCGCGCGAGCGGTCGGGTGGCCGTCTTGCTCATCGCGGATCTTGCCGCGTTCGCACTGCTGCGCGAGCTGTATCGCTCCATTGGAGAAGGCGCGCTCCTAGGCAAATGGATTAGCAGTATCGTCGAATCGCTTCTGCCCTCCGGTTATCTCAATGGGTGGCAATTCGCGATTGCGTTGGTGCTTGGCCTCGGGGTGACGGGGAACTACGGAGCGGGGGACCGCAGCCGCGCCGCCGCGCGCCTGCTCTGGGGTTCCGCCCTAGCCGCCGCCCTTCCACTGTGGGCGCCCCTGTGGCAACGCGACGTCGGCCTCGTGTTTGCCCAGTTCGCCGTTACCACGATCATCGTTGGGATCGCGCTCCTGGCCATTCGGTCCGGTCTGTACGCGATCGACGCTCGGTTGCCACAGCGGACGCGTACCTCCGCGTCCTCACGCACGCTGCTGATCGGCAGCCACGCCGAATGCACCTCGCTCGCCGAGCGGGCGGGATTTGCCGAGCACGCCGGACATCGCCTCCTGGGGTTTGTGGACACCGCCGCGCATCCCGCGCCCGGCGCCTTGGGTGCGCTGGACGCGCTCCCCGGACTCATTCAGCACCATCACGTCGAAAGCGTGGTGATCTGCGGCCGCCTCAATGATGGCGAGCTGCATGAGGTCGTGGATCACGCGATCACCGCGGGCTGCGATGTCTTTTCCATCCCGCGAATCTTCGCTGTGCCGGGTGTCCAGCCGCGGGTCGTCTGGAAGCGCGGCCAGGCGCTCGTCGAGCTGACGGCGCAAACGCTCAAGGCGCAGCAGTTCGCGATCAAACGCGTCGTGGACCTCGCCGGCGCCGTACTCGGACTAGTGCTGCTCGCGCCGGTGCTGCTGTTATTGGCGGCGATCATCAGACTCGACTCACCGGGCCCGGCCATCTTCCGGCATCGCCGCATCGGCACCGGCGGCCGTCCGTTCTGGATGCTCAAGTTCCGCACGATGATGAACGGCGCGGAAGAGATGAAGCCGCTCGTCGCGCATTTGAACCACAGCGGCGACCCCCGGTTTTTCAAAATCCCGAATGATCCCCGGGTCTCCCGCGTGGGGAGATGGATGCGGCGCTGGAGTGTGGACGAGCTGCCGCAGCTGTGGAATGTGCTCTACGGGGAGATGTCGCTCGTCGGACCGCGGCCGTTCCCAGAAAGCGATTTCATGGAATATCAGGTCCACCACTTCGCCCGGCTGGGTGCGAAACCGGGCATCACGGGCCTGTGGCAGGTGAGCGGCCGCTCGGACATCGCCGACTTCGAGGAAGTCGTTGCGCTCGACACAATGTATGTGCGCGAATGGTCGGTGTTGCTCGATGTGAAGATTCTCCTCAAGACCATTCCCGCCGTGATACGCCGCAACGGCGCGGTCTAGCGCGGCCGGCGGTCCCGTCATGCGTATCGGCATAGACGCGCACCACGTCGGCGTGCAGGAGGGCGGCAACGAGCGGTACTGCGAGAACCTCATCCGCTGTCTCGCGCGCGCCCCGGCCCGGCAGGACGAGCTTTTCGTGTTCAGCTACCGGGAGGCGGCCCGCCGGCGGATCCCCAACGGCCGGGTCACGCACCTGCCGCTGAGGAGCCGGTCGGTGGCCTGGCAGCGCGCCGTCGAGTTACCGCTCTACTCCCGGCGCCTCGACCTCGACGTGCTCCACGTCCCGTTCAACTTCCTGCCCGTGTTTCGCTGCCGCAAGGTGATTACGATTCACGACTTGACGTTCATCCGCCTGCCGGAGACGCATTTCCCGCTCGAGCGCCTTCGGATGAAGGTGATGACCCGGCTCGCGACCCGACGGGCGGACCACATTCTCACCGTGTCCGAGTTCCTCAAGGGTCAGATCGTCCAGCACTATGACGTCGACCCCGACCGTGTGACAGTGGCGCCCAACGCCGCCCATCGCGAAGTCTTCCGTCCGGTCCAGTCCACCGCGCGGCAGGCATTCCGCCGGGCGTGGGCACTCGACTATCCCTACTTCCTCTGGGTCGGTATCATGCAGCCCCGCAAGAACGTGGCGACGCTGGTCGAGGCGTTTGCGCGGCTCCGCACCCGCGGCCGGTCCGACCATCACCTGGTGCTGGTGGGGCGCCTCGGCTGGATGTACGAGCACGTATTCGAGTTGATCCGCGCCCGCGGTCTCGAGCGGGTGGTGCACCGATTCGACGAGGTCGATGCCCCGACGCTCGCGGGTTTTTACAGCGGTGCTACCGCGCTTGTCGTCCCTTCACACTGGGAGAGCTTTGGGCTCCCGATCATCGAGGCGATGAGCTGCGGGTGCCCGGTCGTGTGCTCCCACGCGGCGGCGATGCCCGAGGTATACGGCGACGCGGCCTTGGCCTTCGATCCCGCGGAGCCAGACGCACTCGTCGCTCAGCTCGAGCGCCTACTTGACGACGGCGGGCTGCGCGATCAGCTCGTCGGGCGAGGGTTCGCGAACGCCGACCGGTTCTCGTGGGAGCGCACCGCCGCGATCGTGGAACGGGTGTACCACACGCTGTGAAGCGGGTCGCGCTCTACTACCCCTGGATCCATCTGCGTTCGGGCATCGAGCGGATGATCCTTGAAGTGCTCGCGCGCTCGCGCCACCGGTTCACGGTCTTCACGAATCACCTGGATCTGGAGCATACCTTTCCCGAGTTCCAACACCTCTCGAATGTCGTGGCGCTGCGGCGCGTCTCGGTCCGCCGCGCCATCGGGCCAGCGCTCGGGGCCGCATTGACGATCGCGCGGCAACGGCTGCCGCTGGAGGGGTACGACGCGCTGATCGTGTCATCCGAAGGCCTTGGCGACCTGATCACTCTGCGCAACCGTGTCGTCCCGCTCGTGTGCTACTGTCATTCCCTATCCCGACCGGTGTTTGATCCCGTGTATCGGGCCGAGCTCGTCGAGCGACGCCGGTCCCTACGCTGGCTGCTGCCGCCGTTCTTGCCGCCATACCGTGCGCTCACGCGACGCGCCTGGCGGAGCTATCGGCACGTCTTCGCCAACAGCCGGACGACGCGCGACCAGATTCTCGCCAATCGGCTCGTGCCTCCTGAGAAGGTGGAAGTGCTGCACCCCGGAGCCGCGATCGAGCAGGCCCAAGCGAGCGAGTGCTACGAACCCTTTTTCCTCTACGCCGGCAGAATCAAATGGACCAAGAACGTAGAACTGGCGATCGAAGCATTCCGGCGCTTCAAGGCCGGCGCGGGGAATGAGACTGGGTGGTCGCTGGTAATTGCCGGCGAGGTTGACAACGGCTCGGCCGAGTACGTGCGCCGCCTGCAGGAGCTTCCTGGGGGACGGGAGCGCGACGGCGTCATCTACCAAATCAATCCATCGCGCGGCGAACTCGAACAGTTGATGGCCCGCTGCTACGCTCTTCTGTATCCCTCCTTGAGCGAGCCTTGGGGGATCGTTCCGGTCGAAGCGATGGCACTCGGACGTCCCGTGCTCGCCGTCAACAATGGGGGGCCCACCGAGAGCGTGGTGGATGGTGGGACGGGGTTCCTGCTCGAGCCCATTCCGCAGGCGTTTGCCGAGCGGATGCAGTGGCTTGCCGAACGTCCCGACGAGGTGCGGCGTCTCGGACACAGCGGCACGCAACGCGCGCGGCGGTACTCATGGGAGGCGTTCGTCGGGCGACTGGATGGCTACCTCGATACCCTTGGCTGACATCGGCCGGCGTGCGCTGGCCCGCAACGCCGCCTACAACCTGGTCGGGCAGGGGCTGCCGCTGGCCGTTGGCGTGGTGGCGATTCCGTTCGCCGCCCGCTATCTGGGCGCGGAACGGTTCGGGGTGCTCGGGCTCGTCTGGGCGCTGATCGGGTCGTTTGGCCTGCTCGATCTCGGACTGGGTCGTGCGACAACGAACTACGTCGCGGCTTCGTTGGCGCGGAACGATCACATCCCGTTCGGACCGGTGGCCACCGTATCCGTGCTCGTGCAGACGATCCTCGGGTTGCTCGGCGGCGCCGTACTCTCGCTGCTCACGCCCTGGCTCGTGGCGCGGGCGATAGGCGTGCCCGCATCGCTTCAGAGCGAGGTCCGGTCCTGCTTTCTCGTCGTGGCGCTGTCGATTCCACTCGTCTCGTTCTCGACCGGCTTGCGCGCGATTCTGGAGGCCGCGCTCCGATTTGACATAGTGAACCTGGTCCGCACGCCGATGGCGGCGGTGATGTTCGCGGTGCCTGCAATCGTTGCCGCGGCGGGTGGCGACCTCGTCGCGATTGCGGTCGTGCTGGTGGCTGTCCGACTGGTGGCAGTTTGGGCATGGGTGCGCGTGATTCGTCGCGTGCTCCCCGGAGTACACTGGGCCCTGCGTCCCAGTTGGCAGTCGTTCCGGCCCCTGGCCGTGTACGGCGCCTGGACCGCCATTTCGAACGCGATTGCACCTGCGCTGGCCTACCTCGAACGCTTCTTGCTGGCGTCGCTTGCTGGCGTCGCGGCGCTCGGCTACTACACGGCACCCGCGGAAGCGGTGATGCGGCTGCTCATCGTACCGGGCGCGCTCGCCGGAGCGCTCTTTCCCGCGGTCAGCGCCGCGTACGGAACCGGGGCACCGGGCGCGATCGCGGAACGGCTGGCGCTTGCGTCGCTGCGCTATATCGCGGCGATCCTCGCGCCGGTTGTAATGGTGTTGATCGTCTTCGCCGGGCCGCTGCTCCGCCTTTGGCTCGGGCCCGAATACGCGGTGCAGGGCGCACCGGCGTTCGCGGTTCTTGCCGTCGGCGTGTTTATCAATAGCCTGGCGTTCGTTCCGTCGGCGTATCTGTACGGCCGCGGCCGCCCCGATCTACCAGCAAAGTTCCACGTGGGTGAGCTCCCGCTGTACGTGCTTGCGGGCTGGCTGTTGATTCGGAACTTCGGTATTACGGGTGCGGCACTTGCTTGGACCCTGCGAGTGACCGTGGATGCCGCATTGTTAGGGATTGCCATGTGGCGTGTGAGCGCTCGAGAACTCGAAGGGCGGGGCGCCCAGTGATCCGGCGCCTCCCAGTAATCGCGGGCGCAGCGGCCCTCGCGATCGCGTGCCGCTTCGGCACAGACACATCGCTCTTCAGCCCTGTGCATCTCATCGTCACGCCCGAGAGTCTCGCGTTTCGTGGCCGGGCTGGCGATACGCTGCTCCCCGACCGCTATCTGACGGTGAACTCGATGGAAAAAGTGCAAGGTCGCTGGGGCGCGTTTGAGGACGGGAGCTGGTTCTTCCTCGCGGAAAATGAGGGGGATCTCCCGTCTCTCGTGACGGTCGCACCGCGACCGGGCGGACTGGGACCGGGCACTTACGCGGCGTCGATCTGGGTCGTGGCGGGCGCCGATACAGTGCGGATTCCAGTCACGCTCGATCTCGCGCCGGTCGCCGCTGTTACCGGACGCTGGGCGGGCCGGGCGGACACGCTGCACATCGTGCTCCAGCTCGAGCAGCGAGGAGCGGCGGTGACCGGCTCAGGCACTGTCGCCGCTCCTGTTGGGGGCGTAGGTGTCACGGGCACCTGGACGGATCCGAATCTCTCGCTCATGCTCGACGGACCAGCCGATACACTGCGGCTTGTGGCCGTGCTCTCAAACGACAACGTATTGACTGGGACGCTTGCGCGGTCGGTGACGCCGGGGTCTCCTACCGTTCCGCTAACGTTGTACCGACAGTAGCCCGTCGAGGGTGCCGCGGAATGCGGCCCACGCGCGCACGGGGCGTCCCCGTATGGTACGGAGTACAGCGCGGCCGAAACCGGTGGCGAGCAGATAGGCGATGGCGGCGACGCGCGTCGCGCCGCGCAGATTGCGCCGGGCGAACAGCGCGCGCGAGTGGGAGAAGCGACGCTCGACTCGCGCCGCCGTCGCCACGCGCACGGTACCACCAATGGCGTGTTGGACCACCGGCGTGGGTGCGTAGAGCACGGGCACGCCAGCAGCGAGCGCTCGCACACTATACTCTGCGTCCTCGAAATAGATGAAGTAGCATTCGGGCAGCGGTCCGAGCCGGGCGAAGGCAGCACGGGAAATGAGCATCGCACAGCCGGTTACGAACTCGACCGGCACTACCTTCCCATCATGCGGTACGTCGTAGCGGTGCCGGCCGAGCGCGCGCCACCGTTCCACGAAGCCGCCCGCGTACCACACTCGGCCTTTGCCTCTGGGACTCGAGTCGTAGATCGTAACGCCAAGGACGCCGGCCTCGGGTGCCTGTTCCAGAGCCTTTCGCAGGTCGGCAAAGAAGGACGGGGCTACCGTGGCGTCGTTGTTCAAGAGGAGGAAGTGCGTGAGCTCCTCGTCAGCCGCGAGACGCGCGAGCGCGACGTTGTTTCCCCCCGCAAACCCGCGGTTGCTTGGCAAGACGATGAGCTCGCAGTGTAAGTCGGTGTGTTGCTGTATCCAGGCCTGGGTCGCCCTCGGCGAGTCGTCCGTCGAGCCATTATCGACCACGACGCTGCGTTCCGGGCGTGGCGTGGCGGCCCGGAGGGACTCGAGGCACGTGATCGTGTCGGCGAGGCCGTTCCAGTTGATCACCGCCACACCGATCCGCACCGCCGCGCCGCTCACGGGCTAACCTGCACTCGCGCGGCGTTGAGGTTCAGCTGCCAGGTCGTATGCAGAACAAGCGTGCTACCCGCGACTTGATACAGGCATGGAAGAGCGGCTCCCTCAACCGACGCGCGCAGGCTGTCGCCGGACAGTGTGCCGCGGGTGAGCGGTGCCCCGAGACGCGTGAAATCGCACCAGGAATAGAACGCGTTGAAGGTTGCCACTCCCGCCATCGGCACTGGGGTCGAGCCAAACGTTGTCACCCAAACGGTACCGTCGGGCATCGTGAGTCCACCAAATGGCCCCGAGTCGCTTGGAGCGATCGCGTAGAATCCCGTAAAGTTGCCGGACCCCGCTCGGCGCAGATGCAACGTGGCCTGGACCGTATCGCGGCGGACCTCAAAATCGTTGGTGGCCGTGACGGCGATTCGCGCGGCGTATGTGCCGGTAATGTCCGGGACGTTGACGCCGCTTGCGTCGACACTGACGCAGGCGGTCGAGGTGAGAGACGCGACCGCGAGCAGACTATGCCAGCGCAGTGTCATACACCGCAACGGTGTCGCGCGCGGCCCGCTCCCACGTGAAATCGCGCGCGCGCTCGAGGCCGCGGCGGACTAGCGCAGCCCGCTGCGGCCCGTCGGCCCACACCGCAGCGACTCCGTTGGCAATGTCGTCCACCGATAG
>Ga0099794_10000369_pt1 | contig 15506 bp, 15 predicted proteins | sample Rivendell_Oct201_10_FD_77320 | JGI IMG/M metagenome (GOLD analysis project Ga0099794, IMG submission 77320) | Vadose zone soil microbial communities from the Eel River Critical Zone Observatory, Northern California, USA -... | ecosystem: Host-associated > Plants > Roots > Rhizosphere > Soil ... | reverse complement strand
GCCGATCAACCCGCGAAAGAGCGGTCTAAACGAGCTCCTTCGATTGGCTCCGGCAATTGGGGAGGGGCGCTGGCCCTCAAGCAAACGAGCAGTGGTTGGACTTTAACCATCGAACTGGGCCCGCAGATCCACCGCCTGGCCCTCGGCGACCCTCTGTCACTACCGGATCGGAACGACCGACGGGAGCAAGACTGGACCCGATTGCCGGTGGTTGGGATTACCGCCGAGGTGGCTGAGCATTACTTGAGCTGGCTGCGCGCCACTGGCAAAGTGCCACGCGCACGCTTTTGTACGGAGCAGGAGTGGGAACGTGCCGCGCGCGGCGCGGATGGGCGCGATTATCCGCAAGGAAGCTACCTTCGCCCGCAGGACGCCAATTTCGACGAGACCTACGAACGAAAAGCCTCTGCGATGGGACCGGATGAGGTGGGTGCTCACCCCGGCTCGACCAGCGCCTTTGGGCTCGATGATACCAGCGGGAATGTGTGGGAGTTGACTCGCTCATCGCAACGAGATGCCGAATTTGCCGCCAAGGGGGGAGGTTGGTCCCAGCATAGGGTTGCGGGTCAGCTTTCAAATCGCGAGCCTATAACGAGGACTTTCAAGGACGTCGGTCTTGGGCTGCGCGTATGTGCGACAATTCCCGACTGAAACGTTTGCGATGTTTCTCGTGTGCCGACCCAGGGTCATTTTATTGGTTTGCTGGAAAATTATGCGGTTGTCGTATGGCGTACCCTTTGCTCCCCTAGGGGCACCGAAAGGGTACGCCTATGAAGAAATTGCATACCGCGGCTTGGATCGCCATTGTGCTGTGTGGATGCGGGGGAACACCCGACCAGGTTGCACCCTCGCAGCTTAATAGCGCTTCTCAGGCGCTGGTCGAACCGAATGGGCGATTCCTCAACGGTCGGTTTCTCAATGGACGGTTTCTGAACGGGACGGCCCTGTGGGGAGTCACCACGCAGGGATTCGTCAGTCTCTCATTGAGCGGAAGTGAGCTGATCGGCAACGGCTACCTTCAGGCGAACAACCTGGTCGGAGCTCGTCTGCTCGGCAAATTGGACGACGGAAGCAGTGTCATCCTGAGGATCAACGACGCTCGGGTAGATCAAACGAGCAACGACATCTGGCTGTATCAGGTTTCCTACTTAGACCCTACCTGGCACTGGAACCCCATCTGCGGTCTCAACGCCAGTGGCGCACCGGTTCCGGCGACGGCACTCGCCGGCAGATGGGACTATACGCAGGGCACGTCGAGCGGCGGATCGCACACCGCCGATCCGAGCAGCTTCACCTTCGCGTGCATGAATGCTGCCTTGGGCGAATGCGTGAGGTGGGGATACGCTCCCTGGCGGGTAGCAACTCGAACCCTAACTCCAACGACCGGACAGGTTCAGTCGACGGTGAATAGCCTGCTGCCCATACTCGGAAGCGTCAGTCTGCTCGGCGTTCCCGAAACCCTCGCCAAAGCCCATCAAGCGTGTTCCAGGGCAGTTCGCGCGGATTACTGCGGCGATGGCACTTCGTATACGGTCAACGGAACGGATGTCGACTTCTACGACGTCTATGGAACAAACACTTCGAACCTGGCCATCGCGAACAACTGGCACTTCGAGGCTAGATGGGACGAGGCCGGCGCGACTTGCCTCAGCGGAGTCCGGCACCCAACAATGGTTCCGCCCTGCTATCTCGCTCGCTGGAGCTCAACCTGCGGCGATCTCACCCTCACCGATGACGCCAGGGTGATGACCAAGGTGGACGCGAGCAAGCTGTATCTCCTGAACGGACTCCTCGGCCTGTAGTTTCTCGAACGATTGTCGCGGGGGCGTTCTCGCCGTAGATAGAGCCACTGAATGGACGGTGGCTCAAAGTCGGCCCGTACGACTGCAACTGAGACGCTGGTCTCGTTCTTGCGCCCCGCTCGACGAATCCTGGTGCTCACCGGGGCGGGGATCTCTACCGCCAGTGGGATACCGGATTTTCGCGGACCCCAAGGCATTTGGAAGAAGCGCCAGCCCGTGCTCTTCGATGACTTTTTGGCCTCGGAAGAGAAGCGGACCGAATACTGGGACTACAAATCGGAAGGCTATGAGCTCTATCAGCATGCGCAGCCGACCCAAACCCACCGCGCATTGGCGGAACTGGAGCGATCCGGACGCCTGCTTTTGCTGGTAACTCAAAACATCGACGGGCTGCACTTCGCGGCGGGCTCGAGCGAAGACAAACTGGTCGAAATTCACGGCACGGCGCGATGGGTGGAGTGCCTCTCGTGCGATCGGCGCCAGCATCCCGAAGCCCCGGTCCTGCAATTTCGGAGGACTGGAAAAGCTCCGCGTTGTGAGTGCGGTGGTCTGCTCAAGTTCGCGACCATCAGCTTTGGGCAAGCGATTCCGCCCGCAGCGATCGCGCGCGCCGCTTCCGCAAGTCGCTCGGCGGATCTGGTGCTCGCGTTGGGTTCGACCCTATCCGTCTACCCCGCTGCCGCGATCCCGCTCGAGGCGGCTGAGCGTGGAGCCCCTTATCTGATCGTCAATCGCGGGCCGACCGATCACGACGGTTACGCCACGCTGAAAATTGACGAGGATGTCGAAGCAATCGTCCCCTCTGCGATTCGGCAGTTGGTCAGCGGCTAACGTCTGCCAAGGCGGCCTAACTTTTGGGGCTTAGTCTTCTGGCGCAGTCTTACCGAGCTTTCTTTCGACGTAGAGGTGCGTGACGGCGGAGCGGACACAGACTAAGAGCGGAGTCGCAACCACCGCTCCCATTAAGCCGAACACCGCACCCAGGAACGCTTGCCACTCCAGCAGGGACGCCGGGCGCATCTTGACCGCGCGTCTCATCACCAGAGGTTCGACGAGATAGCCTTCGACGATGTGGACGACGAGGTAGACGAGCAGCGCCAGTCCAAAATGCCTGGGAGACTGGGACAGGCCGACGATCAAGCCTGGGATGGCGCTAGTGATCGCTCCGACATACGGCACGAAAGTCGCGAAGAAGGTGATCAATCCCAGAAGGAGCCAGGCCTTGATTCCAACCACTGCCAAGCCAATCCCGGTCAGCGTGCCCATCAGAGTCATTGCAACCAGGATTCCACCCACCCACTGCTTGAGGTCATTGCCGAGGCGCCGCCAGGTTTCTTCAAACGCATCTTCGTGCTCGCGCGGAACGAGCGCCCGCAAACCTCGGCGATAGCTGTCGGGTTGGTAAACGAGAAAAGCGGCAAGGAACACGAGCAGGACAAGCGCCGCGCTTCCAGAAACAACGTTGAGCGCCGCCGGAGCGAGCTTGCTCAACACTGCGTCCAGCGCGCTGGCGGCCCGATCCGCCACGTTGTCGGCAACCTTCTGCGCGCCCGGAACCTGGCTCATCGCTTCGGAGGTTTTGGCGCTGCTGAACCATTGCTCCGCGCGACTGCTCGCTTCAGGAATACGTTTCACCAGCTCCTTGGCTTGGGTGATCACCACCGGGACCGCGAGAACTGCCGCTCCGAGCGTGGTGCCGATTAGCACCAACAGTAAGGCAATGACGGCCAGACCGCGCGGCATCCATCGCGCCAGCAGGTCCACCGGAAAGCTGAAAATCACCGCTACCAGCACCGCGAGGAATGCCAAGAGAAAAATTAGGTAAGCCTCGGCCGACGCGCGCAGCACCGCGTACATGACGATCACGCCGAAGGCGATCGCCAATGGGTGCCGCAGCAAAGGCCAGCGCGGCTTACGATCGCTCGCTGCCATGAATACCTCCCACCTGTCTTGCGAACCTATGCACGCCCCCGCGGACGATCCATAGTAAACGCAGCACTCGAATGGCGGGTTATTCGGGAACTCCTCTGCCGAAGAAGTTGGGAATTCGACCAGGAGATCGGCTCTTGCTGCTGGAAGCTCCCGAACATCTTGCGGCGCTGCTCGGTGAGCTACCTCAGGGCGTAACGATCTCTTCGCGCCTCACCTCAAAGGGACAATTTGACATCGTGGTGCTGTTCATGACGCGCCTGTCGGAGCTGCAAAGGCGCTTTCAGGCGGTGGTCAATCATCTCAACCCGTCCGGAGGCTTTTGGGTTGCCTGGCCAAAGAAGGCTTCCGGCGTGCCCACCGACGTTACCGAGGATCGCGTTCGGGACGTGGCGCTGCCCGCTGGCCTAGTTGACAACAAAGTCTGCGCGATTGACGAGATGTGGTCGGGACTTCGCTGCGTGATTCGTCGCGAGAACCGCCCTTCCGAACGCTGACCTTCGATGCCTCCGCGCCTCGTCCCGCTGATCCGGCATGCAACCACAGAGGATGCCAAGCTCCTGGCGGACCTCGGTCGGCGCACGTTTCGGGATGCATTTGCCGCGGACAACACTCCGGAAGATCTTGAGCTCTACTTGAGCCAGGCTTACGGCGAGGAGAAGCAGCTGGCGGAGCTTCGCGATCCAAGCGCAACTTTTTTTCTCGCCTTCACCGGGCCGCGGGCGCTCGGGTATCTCAAACTGCGCAGCAGATCCGCGCCACCTTGTGTGATCGGCCCAACTCCGATCGAGATTGAAAGGCTCTATATCGATCGCCCTTTCTGGGGCCGAGGGGTGGCGGACGCGTTGATGGACAGGGCGAATCAAGCGGCCCGGCAACGCGGATGTCGCACCATCTGGCTCGGGGTTTGGGAGCACAACGCTCGGGCGAAGGCGTTCTACCTGCGCTGGGGTTTTCGGGATGTTGGCTCGCAACTGTTCATCCTCGGAACCGATCCGCAGACAGACCGCATCTTGGTCCGCCAGCTTTGAAGGATGAACCGGTGGTGGTTGACGACAACTAGATCACGACCTTACCAGCGCGCACCCTGATCAATCCGCGCTCTTTGCGTCACTGAGAGGACGCTTTGGCGCCCAGCGTTCGCTCGGTAGACCCGGCTTGTTCAATCCGGAAGGACGCTCTGACCTCGACGTCTGGCCTCACCCTCACGCCCATGAATGATGGGGGACTGATGCCAAACTCCCCGATGTTCAAGCGCAGCGATCCGTCGACGCTGTAGACTCCGCCTGACTCAGAGGCGCGGTAGTTGAAAACAACCGGTTTCTCCTGGCCGTGCAGCTTGAGCAATGCTTTGGCGGAGGTTTCTTCTGTTCCGCCCGGCGCTGGCACCTTGAGGTCGGCGCGGCGTACCCTCAGCTCAGCGTTGGGATACTTTTCTGTCTCCAAATATTTTTCCTTCATGTGTTTATCGCGCAGCGAGATTCCCGTGCTCAGATTCTTCAGCGGAACGATGACCGAAAAGCTCTCCGCCTCATCGCGGATTTCGAGATCCGGCGTCTGCCCCTCGATCTTCACGCCACCCGGTCCCGACGCGTTGAACACCACGGTCGAAGGACCATTTCTGGAAAAGGCCCGGCCCGCCTTGGAGGCCGCCAGAACGGCGATGCTCGAGAGCAAAACGGCGGGGATCAACTTTAGGGAGCGCACATCACCTCGACGTCGTGGGTATGCCCCGCATTGTTGGTAGAGGTAATCCTGAAACTCTGGTTCTGCGCGAGGAGCGCAAAATGCTCTGGTGTCAAGGTCAGATAATGCGGATGAGAAGAGAGGCCCTGGATATTGTATTCCATCTGTTGAGCGGCCTCGATCTCCGCCCGAGGCACGTAAAGCGAGTGCCCATGGTTCGCAGTGATGATGCCGTTCTGCGCTCCATTGAGGCAGTAGGCCAATCCCCCATCGGTTCCGCCATCGGCGACTCCCCCATCCGGCGTTCCAGAGTCCGGGCTTCCGGAGTCAGGGTTACCGGAATCGGGATTGCCAGAATCGGGATGACCTAAGTCCGCTTGTCCCCCTCCGCCGAGCGGATCCGATGGAGAGTTGCCAGTAGGGCCGCAGGCGCTCTCGAGGAACGCCAAGGCAATTCCAGCGCCGCCCCATGCAACCGCGGCCTTCAACAATTCCTTCCGTGTCATTTGTATCGTGGTCGACATGTTCCCTGCTGTCCCTCAGGCACCGCTCTGCCAAATAAGACACAGCCCTGGTGGCCCCGTTGCACGCAGCGCTTGGCGGAAAGCTTGCGGCGACAGTTCTTTCTTGACTCGGAGCGGGGAAGTGGCCATGCCTTTTCCGGCTTGGCTCTCTCGTTGGCAAAGACGTTTACCGAGAATCAATTGGCGCCTGCGCGCGATCTCGATCTTCGCCAGCTCGAAGAAAAACTCGGCCAAGTGATTGAGTTGGCGAGGAAGACCTGGCCAGGGGCGACCGTCGATTTGCATCAGTTCGTCGCGCAGTTGGCTCGCCGGATGATTCCCGGCAAACAGGTGGACGAATGGCTTGCCAATGTGCACGCCGCGGACCTGTATCTGTGCTGCGGCTGCGCGAGCGGGGATTCACAATCGATCGCAACCTTCGAGCAAGCGGTGCTGCCACAAGTGGTTCCGGCGATCGCCGGCATTGATTCCTCACCGACCTTTGTCGCCGAGGCGAAGCAGCAGGTGCGACAAAAGTTGTTCGTTTCGGCAGACGGACGGCCGCCCAAGATTTCGGAGTACGCGGGCTTCGGCCCCCTCGCCCATTGGCTGCGAGCGGTAGCGCTGCGAACCGCGCTTAACCTACGCAGAGCCCACAATCGTGAAGAGACTCTTGCCAGCGACGATCAACTTCTGGAACTGCCAGCTCAGGTCAACGATCTCGAGCTCGAGTACCTGAAGGAGCGCTACCGCAAGGATTTTACCGAGGCATTCAAGAAAGCGGTTTCGATGCTCTCGCCTCAGGAGCGCAACGTTCTTCGCCTTCATTTCGTCGACGGACTGAGCCTCACTCAGGTGGGGAGCGCGTATCAGGCGGACAAATCCACAGTCTCCCGTTGGATTGCGAAGTCGCGCCTGATGCTTCTTCAACGAACCCGGGAGGAGCTGGCCAATCGCCTGGGGTTGGACACCAAGGAGCTGGATAGCTTGATGCATCTGGTGAACAGCCAGCTAGACGTGAGCATCAGCACCGTGCTTCGAGTTTCCGAGGACGAAGAGTAATCGCCGATCAGCGTACCGACCTGCGCCGTCGAGCGCGCCAGACCGCGTAGCCGATTGCCATCATCGCCCCCACACCAGACAGCACGGCAACCGATCCTCGGCGATATCGCGAAAGCTCCGGGTCGAGCTCCTGATCGAGATTTCTCAGCAGCGTTGCATGTCCGATCGGTTGTCCGCTGATGCCGCCGATCTCGACAGGTTGGGCCAGATAGCGCGCCGGACCGATCCGCACCGAGTGGGGCGAGGGGGACTTGCTCGGTGGTTCTGCCTCCAAGGCGCCCGGCAAGGTCGCCACCCCGCCTCCATCTGGCGCGCGCAAGACCAGCCGGTCTCCGACCACCTGCTCCAACTCAGGAAGAAACGAGGACCGGATCCATTGGCCCCAAAGGGCTGCTCCGAGAGGATTGCGCCCCCGCACCACCGGGCGAACAAACACCAGCAGCAAATCATCGGCCGGCGTTCGGGAGGAAAGCGGAACCGGAAATGCCCGAACCTGTTCAGGAGACCAGAGCTCCTCCAGCGGCTGGCCGGCGAGCGCCGCCTCCAGGCAGTGAATGCCATATATTTTCTTACCCCACTGGGATTCCGCGGCGCGGTTGAAGATGACTCGGCCGGATGCGTCCACCAGCACCAGGGCGTCCGCGGATTTGAGAAATGGCAAATCCGCAGAGGTGATCAGCTCGTGCACGAATTTCAATTCCTCCTCGTGCGACTCTGGTGCCAGGCCCAAAGTCGCGTCGCGATCGTCTGCTTTTCCCAGCGCTTCGAGGAGATACTCTTTCTTCAAAGTGGCCTGCGACCTCAAGTCGATGAGCCATTGTTGTTCAGCCGCTTTGGCCCGAAATTGATCCGCGGCATGCGCGAGATCCAGCTTCAATTTGTGAGTGGTGGACGCGGCCAGCCCCCAGTAGCCGAGCAAAAACATTGCCAGCAGTGCCAAGACCGAGCCGGCGAGCGTCATTCTGACTCGACGAACGCTCAATCCGTCGGCGAGGGCCTGCAAGAGCTCCTGGATCGAGCGGTAACGAGCTTCGGGGCGAGGACTTAGCCCGCGCAGAAGTACGCGCCGGACCCACGAGGGCACGGCGTTCTGCGCGATCGGATCGGGGACGAGCCCAAGCGTGGCGGAGGTCTTGCCAGGATAGGGCCGCTCCCCATAGAGCGCCTCGTAGAGCGCGACGCAGAAACTGAACTGGTCCGAGAATTGATCGGCGGGCTGCCCCTTCCACTGTTCGGGGGCAATGTACGCGGGGGTGCCCACCAGGGCATGCTTGCCAAGTCCCCCAGGCGATTCGGACGACGCAGTCGCAACTCCTTCCACCTGGGCGGGCCTGAAGGCGTGAGCCAGGCCAAAGTCGGTAACCCGAGCCCGATCTTCGCTGTCCACCAGCACGTTGTCTGGCTTGAAGTCCCGATGCACCAGCCCCGATTGGTGTGCGGCCGAAAGTCCTTCGCCTGCCTGAAGGAAGATCTGGAGAATGTCTCGCCACAAACGCGTCCGCTCCTCGAGCCAGCCCCTCAGGTTTTTACCTCGGATGAATTCCATCGCGAGGAAGACACGATCCCCGAACGTTCCGACGTCGTAGACGACAATCACGTTGGGATGGGAGAGCCGCGCCATCGCTTGCGCTTCGTGTAGCAACTGGCTGCGGTTTGCCTCGGGACTGCCCAAACCGGGTAGATCCTTTCGAAGCAATTTGATTGCGACTTTCCGTTCCAGCTCCGGATCGTACGCGCCATACACCACGGCGGTGCCGCCACTACCGAGACAGTCGAGAATCACGTAGCGCCCGAGATTGGTTCCGCGGACGAGAAGCTGGCCTAGGGCGGGCGACTGCGTGCCATTCGGCTCGGGAGCGGCTGGAATTCGAATCAAGGTCACCGATGGCTGGATGGACTTTGCATCCGGTGCGGCGGTGACTCGAATCAGCTGAGCCACCACCCGGCGGCATTCCTCGCACTGGTCAATGTGCTGCTCGAGTTGGTTTCGCTCTTGCGGGGAGAGCAGTCCTTGAATCCAGAGCAGCAGCTGGTTCTCATCCGGGCAGGTGGAGGTCTGCAGCTCGCGCATCGTGGCCGTCAACGGTGCACCAATCTCCCCGCTCCGACAAGTGGCCCACTCCTACGGCGGATAGTCTGGCTGTTTTCGGTAAGGCTGGCCGTACTTTCCCAGATGAGTCAGGTTGAATTTCGTTTCGGTCAGCTCCAGGGTGGCCCCGGTATCCTGGCCCGGAAGAATGTCCACCTCCGCCCGCGCCGGATTGGCGGCGCGGCTCCAAGCGAATAGCGAGTAATGCCCCGGGGGCACGCCCTTCAGGCTGAAGCTGCCGTCGGCGCCGGTGAGGGTGAACGCGCGGTTCGGCAACACCAGGATGGTCGCGATCATCTGTTCATGAATGTCGCAGTAGACGTCGACCAAGCCGGTTTGATCGAATTTGACTCGCCTGGATTCCCCCGCTCGAGGCTTACCGAGATCGAATATCCGCGCCTTGGACGTCGAGAATACGTTGTGGATGATGTTGTCGTCGTTGGTGAACTCGACTGTTTGGCCGACCACGATCGGTAGGATGTCGGGAATGAACGTCTTGTTCTTCTGGGAGATGCGCGGCAGATCGGCGGGAGCGGGCTGATTGAACCCGATCAAGTAGACGACGACGGATGAGGCGTCAGGCTTTGGAACGCGCTGTCCTGCCTCGTTCACCGTAAAGAGGCGGACGGTTCCGTGCACGCTTCCCTCCGCGGCGAGGCTGGCGGGCGCGAGTGCCGCAAGCAGGCCAAAGACTAAAAGGCGACTGCCCAAATCAGCCTCGGCATGTAGCGCGGCGTCAGTTCGGACAGACCGGTGAGGCCGAAAAGAAAGCCGGCTGTGATCCACACCCGGCCCCGGCTCCAGGCAATCGCCCCTCCAAGAAAATGGCGCCCAATCGTTTCCTGGGTGGCGCGCAGCCCGATTTCCCCGTCGAACTCGACTGCCAAACGCAGCTCAGTGCTAAACAGCGGGTGGGCCGCCCCCGCCGCGTATTCCAACAGGATCGGCCGCGCCATGTGCTCCGGCCATGGAAGGGCAGCCTGAACGCCAAAGTTAGCCATCAGATGAAGTTGGTTCGGGCTTCCATAGGTTGCGACCAGCCCCAGATCGGCGCTCGAAGGAGCGGCGCGGAAGAAGACGGCCTGGTGGATGGCCGCATGGATGAGTGCCTGAAAGCCTCCCTCGTGCTCGCGCGGAAAGATGCGGTACCGCAGCTCGGCCGAGAGCGTTTCCAGGTTGGCGCTGGTGGAGGTCGCGACCCATTGAACCGGAAGGTACAGCTCCAGATGATTGCTAAGGGCAATCACCGGGGACCAGTAGACCCAGTACCGCGCAGGAATTCGCGGCCGAGCTGGAATTTTGCTCTCGGACCACAGCCATTGCTCGAGCTCGACGTCTCCTTCGGGAATGATCTCCGAATCGTAGGCCAGCAGAAACGGACGACGACCTGCGATCGCAGGCGTTGGTATTAAAGAGCAGCCGACAATGCTTGCGGCGCAGAAAAAATGCGCCCACCCCCACGTCCTCGGCATGGCGCCCTTATGGGGGGACGATCTCAGGCTTGTCAATTCCAAGTTGTCCCCCAATGACCAGCCGTAACAGTGCAGCAGATGACTAATTTCGTCGTCGACACGCAACGATGCGTTCGAGTCGGTGTCTTTGGACGCGAATGGGTCTTTGGGTAACGGTTTTGCCCGGGACAGGCGGCGTCGAGGTTTGGTCAGGCCCCTCAGGTACGACCGGCTTCCCTGTAGCCCGTCCCGGGTTTTTCCCGCGGTTTCGCCACCTTTGACGCGTGGGTCCATTTGGACCGGCCCACGCACTCGTCGCGGGTAGACATCGGGCGACCAGGAGGATAAACATCCGCCGTCAACGGGGACCCTGGGTGAGCCCTTCAACGGATCAGGCCAGAATCATCGCCGGCCTCCATGAGGTTGCCGTCGGGCCTTTGGAGCGCGTTCCAGTTCGCGCGCGGGACAGTCATGTGACGGTTTCGGCTTGGCGCGTATTGGTCGATTCGGATACTGGCAGCGGCGGGATTGTCCTGTTGGAGCTTTCGTCCGGCGAACATTACTACCGCGGCGAAGGAGTGTTTTTGGGCTGGCCACAGGAGCAATTGGCCAGCACTTACCGCGCTCTGTTGCCCGAGCAGCCGGAATCGGAGACGCAAACGCTTCAGCTGGGGTGAGCTTTCCCTCAAGACTTCAGATCCCCGCCAGTCCCGGCTCAATCCGGCTGTAGCCCTGCTCGAGGGCCCAGAGGTCCAATCCCAGCGAAACTAGCTCGTCCACCTCGGGGATGGGCCGCGCGTCGAGAGTGAGGTCGAGGGACTTCACGTACCGTTTGCAGCTGTCACAGGCCTCGATGCGAACCGCCGGATAGCGATCTGCACTGAAGTGAGGCAGCTTGTCTGGATTGGCTTCGCCGCAGCAGGGACAGCGGATTCGCACCAAGGGCCATTCGCCGCCGCAAAGGGCGCATCCCAGCAGGCGCTGCGCGCCGTCGGCGTTGTCCGCGGATCGCCGGCTCGCAATCCAGGCCGGACCACCGCAGAACGGGCAATGTCCCTCCCGGTGCGGCCGGACAGGAGAAATCTTCTCTTGCGAAAGTTGCTCCACGTAAACTCGAAGCACGGCGCGAGTAAGGTAATCCTCCGACCACGGGCGATCGCCGGTCCAGCAGACCAGCAGGCGCGAGATAGCGACTGAGGCTTCCTGGCTGAGTCGTTGGTGGGCATCTTCGGCCAACGGCGGGGGGCCGCAGTCGCCGACGAAGCGAAGGATTCGCTGGGCTGGGGAAAGTAAAGCCGGGGCGTCGAGCGCCAGATCCCCGGTAAAGGGTTGTCGGGCATGAACCGATTGCAGCGCATCGGCGTTCTCGGCCTGAGCGCGGTAAAGGCCCGCGGCGAAGCGGAGCGCACTGGCTGCGGTCTCGCTGGTCTGGGCGAGCGACTCCGCGCGATCGGCGCGACGACGAAATGCCGTTGCGAGCGCGTGAGGCTGGGACTTAGCGGCGTCGGGACTCTTCACCAGTGACTTCGCGGTACCAGCGTGGATGATGCAACCGAGCCCAGCGCTTGCTCACCGTTCCGCGCGTCATCGATTCAAACGTGCCCGGTTCGGCCGCAGTGCCCAGGTAGATGTGGGCGATCACTGCCACCGCGAACAGGATGAACGTGACATCGTGCAGAACCAGCGAGAGCTCGCGAAGCAGTTGCGAGAAGCTGAGCGGAAACCAGAGGACGACCCCGGACAGCAGTACACCCAGCGCACCCAGCCCTACCGTGAAGAAGAACAACTTTTGGCCGCCGTTGTACTTCCCGACGTCCGGGTCTTCCTCAGCGTAGCTCAGATACTTCCAGAGTTTGGGGCCCAGCCAAGCCCGGTCGTTCGGTTGCAGCTTCATCTCCTTCACCCAATGGAAGAACATCGCCGCGGAACCGGCGAAAAACAGTATCCCGACCCAAGGATGGAGCCACCGGCACACCGCCAGTCCGCCGAACAGATGCGCCATCCAGCCAAAGATCGGGGTCCAGATCGGCAGCCCGGTGAAAAGGGCCAGGAAGAAGAAGAGGGCCACCGACCAGTGGATCACCCGTGAAAGGAGCCGGTGGCGGATGATCTCCTCGCCCACCGTCACGTTCTCGGTGTGGCGGCCCCGAATCATTGCCTCGTTGAGAGGATGGAGCGCCCCAGGCGCGGGGATCTGCGGTGCCAAATCAGCCATCGATTGCGTCCTTTCCGATCAGGTCTTTGCGGACGACTTAGGAGAGCCGGGTCCCTCCGGGGGTGGTCTTTTGGGACCGAAGCCCATGAAGTGGCCGAACACGCCGGCGATCGCGCCGAAGATCGCTATCAGCCCTAAGGGCCGCAGGATTGAGCGGGCGAATCGGACTGCCGCCGGAACCTGTGGGTCCCTCGCCAAGCCGTACCACTCCGGATGGTCCCCGTAGGCAAGCACGGTGATCACCGACGTTCCTCCGACGCCGGACGGGTCATAGACGGCGGCATTGGCGAAGCCATTGCCCTTGAGCTGGTCTACCCGCTCACCGGCGAGGGCGAGCATCGCGTCCTTGGTTCCGAAATGCAGGCAGCCGGTGGGGCAAGACTTGATGCAAGCCGGTTCCAGGCCGACCTCCACCCGGTCCACGCACAGCGTGCACTTGGCCATCTTCCCGGTTTTCGCGGAGAAGCGCGGGACGTCGAAGGGACACCCGGTCTCGCAAAGTCCGCAGCCGATGCACTGTTCGGGATTGACGTCGACGATGCCGTTTTCGTACTGGACGATCGCTCCGGGAGCGGGACAGGCGCGAAGGCAGCCTGGATCCGAGCAGTGCATGCACTGATCCTTGCGCATCAGCCACGCCAGGTTGCCGTCGATCTCCAGCTCATTGAATTTGATCAGGTTCCAGAAATCGGCGTCGAGGCTAGGCATCGTCTGATAGCTGCCCAGTTGTTGGGTATGGACGACTCGAAGGTCATTCCATTCCTGGCAGGCCACTTCGCAAGCCTTGCAACCGATGCAGGTTGAGGTGTCGATGTACTTGGACACATTCGGCAGGTGCCGAAGACCGCTGCCCTGCCCTCGAAGCGAAGCCGACGACTGACGAATCTCGAGATTTTGAGAAGGCATGGTGGTTTTCCTCAGGCTTTCTCGAGCCGAACCAGGAACGTCTTGTACTCCGGCGTCCAGGTATTGGGGTCCATCGCGGACGGGGTAAGCAAGTTGGCCAAGGGACCGGCATGCGCCGGATCACCCGCGTAGCCCCAGTGAATGGGAAAGCCGATGTGCCACACTTTCTTTCCGTTGATCGTCGTCGGCAAGAGGCGCTTGGTAACGATCGCCGGACCCTCGATAGAACCGCGGGCGGAGGTGACTTTCACCCGCGCCCCATCAGCGATCCCCATTTCCTTGGCGAGCGCATCAGGAATTTCGAAGAAGAAGCCAGGCTGAATTTCGTTGAGTCGCCCATTGCGCTGATGCTGGGTCCAGTAGTGGAAATGCTCGGTGAGCCGATAGGTGGTGCATACATGCGGGAACTTGTCCGGCGTCCCGTAGGCATCCTTGTCATTTGAGAATCGCTTCGACACCGGGTTGGAGGACACCTTCGCGTGCAGTGGGTTCTCCACCGGGGCTTCGACTGCCTCGTAATGCTCGGGGAAGGGTCCATCGTTGAGCACCGGCGCCCAGAGCCGTCCGACCCCCTCCGGAAGCATGATGAAGGCGCCGTACGTCCCGGGAGCTGAATCGGGTTTGATGTCCGGCACGTCGCCCACCCACTTCTCACCATTCCAGACGATCCCCGGGCGTCTGGGATCCCACGGCCGTCCAGTGGCGTCCGCCGAGGCACGGTTGTACATCACCCGGCGATTGGCAGGCCAAGAGAAGGCCCAGCTGTGGAACATTCCCAATCCCAGCGGATCCGCATTGTTTCGCCGCTGTGACAGGTTGCCTGCCTCGGTGTATACGCCCGAGTGCAACCAGTTGCCGCACATCGTCGAACCGTCATCCATCAGCTGGGCGAAACCATCGAGCTGTTGCCCCGCGGTCTTGATGATTTTGGTTGGATCCTTCGGATCGTGGATGTCCACCAGCGCCTTGCCGTTGATCTCCCTGAGCACCTCAGAGAGATCGGGATTGGTCGGATTGGTGTAGCTCCAGCTGACGTTCAATACCTGCTCTGGCAGCTGGCCCTTCTCCTTCTGATAGAGATCCCGCACCGCGAGGAAGATTCGGGCGATGATCTCCTGGTCGGTCTTCGCCTGGCCCGGCGGATCAATCGCCTTCCACTTCCACTGGATCCACCGGGCGGAATTGGTGAAGGTGCCGTCCTTCTCGGCAAACCCGGAGGCAGGGAGCAAGAAGACCTCGGTCTGAATCTTCGATGGTTCTGCGCCGCCGTATTCCTTCGGCGCCTTCCAGAAGATCGCGCTTTCGGTCTCCACGTTTTCGACCATCACCATCCATTTGAGCTTGGAAAGTGCGGCCACCATTTTCGGCGAGTTGGGCCCCAGCCCCACGGGATTCATCCCAAAGCTGATGAATCCTTCGGGAGCCGGCTCCTTGCCGCCAACCCGGTTGGAGGAGCCGCGGTACATGTCGTCAAAGAGGTAGAGCCAGGAGTAATTCCCGTCGACCTTCGGAAGCCAGGAATAACCGAAGTCGTTCTCCGCGGTAGCTGCCTTGCCGTACAGAGCCTTGAGCAGCGACACCGTGAACTTGGGATAGTTGGACCAATAATTCATGCTCGCCCACGCCTGCTTGTTGAGAGTGGTGGGCGTACTCTTCTCGAGATAGTCCTTAAGGTTGGTCATCCCGCCGGTGGGCGTCTTGAGGTAGCCGGGAAGAATTTCGAAGGTCCCACCCATGTCCGTGGCGCCCTGGATGTTCGAGTGGCCGCGCAGCGCGTTGACGCCCCCGCCCGGGCGACCGACGTTTCCGAGAAGGAGTTGAAGGATCGCCGCGGTGCGAATCATCTGAACGCCAGTGGAATGC
>Ga0099794_10000368_pt1 | contig 15551 bp, 14 predicted proteins | sample Rivendell_Oct201_10_FD_77320 | JGI IMG/M metagenome (GOLD analysis project Ga0099794, IMG submission 77320) | Vadose zone soil microbial communities from the Eel River Critical Zone Observatory, Northern California, USA -... | ecosystem: Host-associated > Plants > Roots > Rhizosphere > Soil ... | reverse complement strand
TCGCAGCTCCTGACGCTCTTCACCACGCCGGTCGTGTACCTGGCCCTGGACCGGGTCGCCCAGCGGCGGCGGCAGAAGGCCGGCGTTGCGCCCGCCGTCCCGGCGTAGCCGCCCTCCACCCGGCCCCAGGGCATGCCGCTGGCCAGACGCACGGGTGCTCGCACGCCCGGTGCTCGCTGCCCGCGCCGCCGAGTCGTCCAGTACACGACAGGGGGATGCAGCGACGCGCGGACAACAAAAACGGTTGCGCCGGGTGCGCGTCACTCTGTATGCGCTGCCATTCGATGGTACTGAGGATTACGCGCAGTGGAGGCCCGGTGACCGATTCGACAGCGCTGATTGCGCCCTTCGGCGACGCCCAGCTCGCGATCGACGGCATCCGCGAGTACGCAATCTTCCTCCTCGACCGACAAGGCATGGTGGTCTCCTGGAACGAGGGCGCGCGGGCGATCAAGGGCTACTCGGCGAGCGAGATCGTGGGCCAGAGCTCCGCCCGGTTCTACAGGCGCGAGGACGTGCTGTCGGGCAAGCACGCGCAGCTTCTCGCCCGCGCCGCACGGGAGGACCGCGTCGAGGACGAGGGGTGGCGCATCCGCAAGGACGGCTCGCTGTTCTGGGCCGACGTGGTGATCACCGCGATCCGCGGGCCGGACGGGGACCTGCGCGGATTCGTGAAAATCACGCGCGATCTCACCGAGCGCAAGCGAGCCGAGGAAGCGCTCCGGCAAAACGAAGACCGGATGCGGTTGATGATCGACAGCGTGGAGGAGTATGCGATCTTCATGCTCGATCCCGCCGGGCGGGTCGCCAGCTGGAACTCGGGGGCCGAGCGCCTGAAGGGGTACAAGGCGGGCGAGATCGTCGGCGAGAGCTTCGCCAGGTTCTTTACCGAGCAGGATGTGCGCGCCGGCAAGCCGGCGCTGGCTCTAGAGATCGCCGAGCGGGAGGGCCGGTTCTCGGAGGAGGGCTGGCGGGTGCGGAAGAACGGCTCCCGCTTCTGGGCGAGCGTGGTTCTGAGCGCGGTCCGGGACGAACGCCGGACGCTGGTCGGCTTCACCAAGGTCACGCGCGACATGTCCGACCGCAAGCGCGCCGAGGAGACGGTGATCGAGCGGGCGCGGCAGCAGGGCGCCGTGGCGCAGCTCGGCGTCTTCGCCGTGGAGCAGCCGGACTTCGAGGCCGTGATCGGCCGCGCGATCGAGGTGGTGCGCGACACGCTCGGGACCGAGCTGGTTCACGTGTTCGAGCTGACGCACGACGGGAGCTCGCTGATCCTCCGGGCCGGCTGCGGCATCGATCCCGCCGCGGTGGGACGCCTGGCGATCGCGGTCGATCCCGGAACGCCGTTGCTCAGCCCGGCGCCCGCGCAGCTCGACCCGCGGCGGTCCCGGATGGGCGGCCTCGTCGACGAAAGGGCCTTCCCGAGCGGGATGACGGCGATCGTCAATGCGAGGGCCCGGCCCGGAGGGGCCTACGGGATCCTCGGCACCCACACCGCCGCCCGGCGCGCGTTCACCAGCGACGACGTGAACTTCCTCCGGTCCGTCGCGAACATCATCGCGGCGGCCATCGAGCGGCAACGGATGGAGGAGCAGGTCCGGGCGGCCGAGCGAAGGGCGCAGGACGAGCGCGGCCGCACCGCCCAGGTCCAGGAGGCGGTGCGGGAGCGGGACGAGTTCATCTCCGTGGCGGCGCACGAGCTGCGCACGCCGCTGACCGCGCTGCAGCTGAAGCTGCAGGGCCTGGAGCGCCGGCTGAGGGCGGGACCGCCGGAGAAGAGCGCGCCGGGCAAGCTGGGCGAGCGGCTGAACGGCGCGCTCCGGCAGACCGAGCGGCTCTCGCACCTCATCGAGCGGCTCCTCGACGTGTCCCGCATCGCCGGCGGCCGCCTGGAGCTGGCCCCGGAGCGCTTCGACCTGGTCGAGCTGGTGCGCCAGGTGGCGGAGGACTTCCGCGAGCCCGCCGCCGAGGCCGGCACACAGCTGCGCCTCCACGGAGCGGAGCGCATGGAAGGCTGCTGGGACCGGCTGCGCATGGAGCAGGTGCTGGTCAACCTGCTCTCCAATGCGGTCAAGTACGGCACGGGCCGGCCCGTTTCGGTGCGGATCGAGGCGGCCGGCGAACGGATCCGGATCTCGGTGGTGGACGAGGGCATCGGCATCGCCGCGGAGGACCTGGGACGCATCTTCACCCGGTTCGAGCGCGCCGCGCCGGTGCGCAACTACGGAGGCCTGGGGCTCGGGCTCTACATCAGCAGGCACATCGTCGATGCGCACGGCGGCCACATCGAGGTCTCCAGCCGGCCCGGGCACGGGTCCACCTTCGTCATCGACCTGCCCCTGGTCGCCGTGCTCGCCACCGCCCCCGGACAGGGGCCGGCGCAGGCCAGGGCATGACGCCGGTGAGCTGCAACCGGACGGTCCTGGTGGTGGAGGACGACCACGACGTTCGTGAGGCGATCGCCGAGGTCCTGGCAGACAGCCGATACGTGACGCTGCACGCCGCGAACGGCGCCGAGGCCTTGCAACGGCTGCGCTCCGCCGTGGTCAGGCCCTGCGTCATCCTGCTGGACGTGATGATGCCGACCATGGACGGCTGGCAATTCCGCGCCGAGCAGCAGCGCGACCCGTCGGTGAAGGACATCCCCGTCGTGGTCCTGAGCGCGCACGCGGACGTGGGCGACACCGCGGCGAAGATGGCAGCCGCCGGATACCTCACCAAGCCGGTCGCGCTCGAGAATTTGCTCCACGTCGTGGACCGGTTCTGCGCGACCGACCAGGAGTGAGCGGAGGAGGCGGGATGCAGCCGGCGGGGACACTCGGGGCTCACCTCGGGAGCGCGGCGAAGCGCGCCGCGGGGATGCTGCTCCTCGGCGTCTGCTGGTCGTGCGCGCACACCTCGATCCGCCAGGTCGGGGACTGCGACCGGGTCCCCGCCGAGCAACGCATCGCCTGCGCGGCCTGCACAGTGAGGAACGAAGCCAAGGGCTGGATCGGCGACTACGAGTACAGGCCCGACAACGACCCCGACGATCGCTGCGTGCGCGTGAAGTGAGGCGCCGGCACTCCTAAGGCGGGGCCACGCCGAGCTCCGCATACAGCTCGGCCGGCCGGTACAGGACGCCGTCCTTCATCACCAGTGCGGTCTTCCGCACGGCCGAGATCTCCTGCGCGGGGTCGCCGTCGACGAGGACCAGGTCCGCGAGCTTGCCCGGCTCGATCGACCCCAGGTCGCCGTCCATCCGCATGATGCGCGCCGCCCCGTACGTGGCGAGCTGGAGGACCTCAAGCCGCGGGATCCCCGCCTGCGCGTCCAGCTCCAGCTCGCGGTGGAGCGAGAAACCGGCGAGCGCGTCGGTGCCAGCCTCGATCGGCACTCCGGCTGCCCAGAGCTGGTGGACCAGCGCCAGCGCCTTGTCCCAGGACTTCCGGTAACGCTCGTCCATGCCGGGCGGCACCGGCAGGCTTCCCGCCAGGAAACCGCGCCGCACCTGCACCGGCAGCCGATCGGCCACCTTCGCCATTCCGACCGCCATCGTCCCGGGGCGGTCGAGGAAGAGGGACTCGAACGCGCTGAGCGTCAGGTCCAGCGACGTGCCGCGTTCCTTGAGCAGGTCGATGAAGGCGCGCACCTCCGGCGAGGAGAGGTCGAGGTCCGCCGCCCGCCGCGCCGGTTCCAGGAAGCGCGCGGGCGTGCGCGTCTCCTTCACGTCGGGCATGAAGTTCAGCAAGAGGAAGTTGACGTGCTGGATCTCGTCGTAGCCCAGCTTGACGCACTCGGCGGCGGTGAGGTTCGCGGGGACGTGACCGCTCACGCGCAGGCCCTTCGCGTGCGCCTCCTCCGCGATCGGCCCGACCAGCTCCGGCTTGATGGAGCTGTAGAGCTTGATCTGCACGTAGCCCAGGCCCGCGTACTTGTCGACCCAGGCGCGCCCTTCCTCGGCGGTCGAGACGAGCACCTTGGTGGGTCCCTGGTACGGCCCGGGGCCGTCCATGAAACCGGCCATCACGATCCGCGTCCCCAGCTCGGTGCCTTCGTCGATGCGCTTCTTGCGCGCGCGCAGGTCGTCGACGTCGTTGGCGAGATCGCGCACGGTGGTCACGCCGGCCGCGAGGTTCAGCAGGCCGTCGTTTCCGCCCACGTGCGCGTGCATGTCCCAGAGCCCGGGCAGGAGCGTCTTGCCGCGCGCGTCGATCACCTCGGCGCCCGCGGGAGGCTCGCTCGCCGGACCGACCGACCGGATGCGGTTCCCTTCGACGGTGACGTCCTGGTGGGCCAACATCCTCGCCGCGCGCGCGTCGAAGACGTTCGCGTCGTGGAAGACGACCGCGCCACGCGGGCGGTGCGCCAGCCGCCGGGACTGCTCGCGCGCCCGCCGCTCCTCCGCCCCCTGCTGCACCTTCACCAGGGCGGGCATCGCGCCTTCCCAGCCCTCGCGGACGACCGCCTGCCACACGCCTCCGATGGCGAACAGCTCGCGCTTGTCGTCGAGCCAGAGGTAGCTGGGCGAGAAGTCGACCCCGGTGACCGCGTACAGGGTCAGCCGCCGCGCCTTCCCCGCGCTCCGGACGCGGTGGTCCATCACCCGTTCGATGCGCGCCTCGCCCTCGGGAAGGAGCGCCAGCTTTCCGCCGTTCCGGAGCAGGGCTCGCGCGAGCAGCGCGCCGTCCACCGGCGGCCCGTACATCGACACGTAGAACGCCGGTCCGGCCGTCCGACGCGTGCCCTGCTCGGCCTTGCTCTTCCATGAAGCCACGCCGTCCGACAGCGAGAACCGCTCGCTGACCGCGTCCTTCATGTAGTCGTTGCCGTCGATCTCCTCGGAGACGGGCAATCCGTCGCGCACGGCCAGCGTGCTGTACGTCTTCGGCCCGCGGCCGCGGTCGTTGTACTGGAAGAAAGCTCGCACTTCGTCCCGGGATCCCCAGACCGCCTGCTGGCCCGCGGGCGCTCCCATGATCAGCACCGTGTACCGGGTGGCGTTCGCCGGCACGTCGGGAGGAAGCGCGGGCAGGTTGGACGGGGCGGCGAGGAGCAGGGAGAGGATGGACGCGATCAAGATCGATCACCTCGGGCGGTCACTGCGGAAGCTGCAGGCGGATGCGGAAGGTGTAATCGACTTCGACGGGCCTGCCATCCGAAAGCCGGGCCGGGAGATAGCGTCGCCGCTCGAGCGCCTCGATCACCGCGCGACCCATGAAGGGAAGCCCCTGCAAGATGCGGCAGCCGTGGACCGTTCCTTCGAGTGTCACGATGCACTTGACCACCATCGACCCCTGCACGTCGTTCTGCAGCGCTTGCAGCGTGTACTCCGGGTCCGGCCCGGAGATCCGGCGAGGAGGCGTCATCCGCCCGGCCTCATACTCCGGCGTGGGACCGGGGCTTGAGGGCGTGAACGCCTCGCCGCCGCCCGCTCCGACCGGTTCGCCGCTCCCTCGCGCACCGGTTGCCTCGGGTCCGGGCTCCTCGCCGCGCGCCGGCTCGGTCGCGCTCGCCTCCGGTGGCTCTCGCGCCGGAGCTGCCTCGCGCGTCACGGTGACCCGCGGGGGTTTCGGCTTGCCGTCGCTCCGGTCGGGCGGGCGTGCCGGCTGTGAGGCTCCATTGCGGCCGACCGTTTGGGGCACCGGGAACCTGGGGGGCATGAGGCGAAAATCGGGAGGCAGCGGCGGCGCGGTCCGGACTCCGGCCACGAGCACGGCGATGGCGATCGCCGCGCCGTGCGCCGCGATGGCGCCGGCAGTGGCCGTGCGGGAGCACCTCTTCCCAGGACTCGCGATCGCGTCGAACATGGCCCCCTCCAGGCATCCGTAACGCACGACATGCTAAGCCGATCTGGCTGCGCTCCGTGAGCGCGGCGATCGCCCCGAGGTCCCAGGGCAGCCATCGACCAATCAAACCAGACGCGCCCCCGGATCTCCAGGCGGCGTGCTACGGTCCGCGCAGTGGCGCTTTTTTCCCGCCGGCTGCCGCACGTGATCACGCGTTCCGACCTGGCTCGCGCGCTCGCGCCCACCTACGCCAAGGCGGCCCAGGTGGATGCGGAAGAGGCCGAGGACCGCTTGCTCCGCGCCTTCGCCAACCAGCGCGTCCTCGACGAGGTGTACGGCGGGCTGTCCGCGGCACTGGCCGAGGCGAAGGGTGCGCGGACCACCGAGGACGAGCTGGTCGACAAGCTCTCCACGGGGGTCCAGGCGCGCCGAGGGCGGGTGCGCGCCGCCGAGCTGACACCCGGGGTCTCGGCCGCCCTGGTGCTCGTGAACGTGGAGCTGGGAGAGGCGCCGGAGAGGATGCGCGAGACCCTGCAGACCGGGAAGGGGAAGACGTTGCTGCAGGAGGGGCTGAAGGCGCTCGGCGCGCATCTGGTGAAAGAGCTGATCCGCTAGCAGGAGGACCGAGATGACCGGGCGCTTCCGCAACGTCGCTTTCGATCGCGAAGGACCGATCGCCTGGATCGCCATGGACCGGCCCGAGCGCCGCAACGCGCTCTCGCTCGAGCACCTGCGCGAGCTGCTCGAATGCCTCCGTGCCGTCGGTGAGGATGGCGAGCTGCGCGTCGCGGTGGTGCGCGCCAGCGGTCCGGCGTTCAGCGCCGGCCACGACCTGAGCGAGATGATCGGGCGCGACCAGGCCTTCTACCGGAACCTGTTCGCCGCCTGCACGGAAGTGATGGAGACCATCCAGGCGATCCCCCAGCCCGTCATCGCCGAGGTGCAGGGGATCGCGACGGCGGCGGGATGCCAGCTGGTCGCCTCCTGCGATCTGGCGGTCGCGGCGGCGGAGGCGCGCTTCGCCACGCCCGGAGTGAAGATCGGCCTGTTCTGCACCACCCCGATGGTGGCGCTCACCCGCGCCATCGGTCCCAAGAAGGCGATGGAGATGCTGCTCACCGGCGAGCCGATCACCGCGGCCGAGGCGCTTGCGGCAGGCCTGGTGAACCGCGTGGTCCCGGCCTCCGAGCTGCGCGCCGCGACGCGCGCCCTGGCGGACCGGATCGTCGCCTCCAGCCCGTTCGTGGTCGGCCTCGGCAAGAAGGCGTTCTACCGGCAGCTGCCGATGGCCCGGGCGGATGCCTACGCCTACGCCTCGGAGGTGATGTGCACGAACGCCGCCGCCGAGGACGCGCAGGAAGGCATGAGCGCGTTTCTGGAGAAACGCGCGCCCTCCTGGCGCGGCCGGTGAGCTCCACTCGCCACTTTCCTTCGGGGAGATCCGCCATGCGAACCGCTGCCGTCCTCGCCGCGCTCGCCGCAGCTGCCGCCCACGCGCAAGCGAAAGCGCCTCGCGGCCTCGAGGGCCTCGACTCGCTCTATCCCGAGCTCGACGCGCTCTACCTCGACGTGCACCGGAACCCGGAGCTGTCCGGCCAGGAGGAGAAGACCGCCGCCAAGCTCGCGGACCGCCTCCGCCGGCTGGGCTACGAGGTGACGACCGGAGTGGGCGGCACGGGCGTGGTCGGCGTGCTGCGGAACGGCACCGGGCCGACCGTGCTGCTGCGCACCGAGCTCGACGCGCTGCCGGTCGAGGAGAAGACGGGGCTGCCGTACGCGAGCAAGGCGACCGCCACGGATCCGGCCGGGAAGACCGTGCCCGTCATGCACGCCTGCGGGCACGACGTTCACATGGCTTCGTGGACGGGGGCCGCGGCGCTCCTTTCGCGCGCCAAGGATCGCTGGCGCGGCACGGTGGTGATGGTCGGGCAACCTGCCGAGGAAACCGTCGCAGGCGCGAAGGCGATGCTCGCCGATCGCTTCCTGGAGAGGTTCCCCAAGCCGGACTTCTCGGTGGCCATCCACGACAGCTCCGACCTCCCCGCCGGAAAGGTCGCCTGGATCCCCGGCTACGCGCTCGCCAACGTCGATTCGGTGGACGTGACCGTCTTCGGGCGCGGTGGCCACGGCGCCAAGCCTGACACCACGGTCGATCCCGTCGTCATCGCCGCGCGCACCGTCCTGTCCCTGCAGACGCTCGTGTCGCGGGAGAAGGATCCGCTCGAGCCCGCCGTGGTGACCGTCGGATCGATCCACGGCGGCAACAAGCACAACATCATTCCCGACGACGTCCATCTACAGATCACCGTGCGGTCGTACTCGCCCCAGGTCCGCAAGCAGCTGCTCGATGGGATCGCCCGCATCGCGAAGGCCGAGGCCGCCGCCGCGGCTGCTCCGCGCGAACCGGAGATCCGCACCGGCGAAGGGGCCAACGCCACCTTCAACGATCCGGCCCTGACCAGGCGGCTCGGCGCGATGCTCGCCCGCGAGCTGGGCCAGGACAACGTCAGCGAAGGAAAGCCGGAGATGGTGGCCGAGGACTTCGGCGAGTTCGGCAAGGCCGCGGGCGTGCCGTCGGTGCTCTTGCGGGTCGGCGCCGTCGAGCCGAAGAAATACGCCGCGGCCAGGGCCGCGGGCGCGCCGCTCCCTTCGCTGCACTCGGCCAGCTTCGCGCCCGATCGCGAGCCGACCATCCGCACCGGCGCCGCGGTGCTCGCGCTGTCCGCGCTGGAGCTGCTCGGAAAGCGCTGAGGTGTGGGCCACGGTGGGATCCGCGACGACCGCGCGGTGAAGAATGCCGCCGCCGGACGCGGCGGCGAGTGGCCTCTTACATGGAACGCCTTGTGGATCACCCGAGGAGCGCTGCTAGACCTTTGCTCTGGGGAGGTCGTTCCTGGCCAGCCCGCAGCCAGTCTCGCTGCTCCGCCGTCCCGCCGTGTTGCTGGTGGACGACGCTCGCCTGGTGCTCCGCGTGATCGAGAGGGCGCTCACCGCGGCCGGCTTCAGCCTCTCCGTCGCGGAGAACGCCGAGCGCGCGGTGCAGTTCCTGGGAGAGCAGGAATTCGCCTGCGCCCTGATCGACCGCAACCTGGTGGGAAGCGACGGGCTCGACCTGATCAAGGAGATCCGGCGACGGCAGCCGCGCTGCGCCTGCGTGCTGATCACCGCGTACCCGACGGTGGGCTCCGCCGTCGATGCGCTCCGGATGGGCGTGGTGGATTACATCCAGAAGCCCTCGCCCGATTTCGACGTGATCGCCGAGCGGGTCCAGAGCGCAGTCCGGCTGCACCGCGGCCGCGAAGGTGGGGAGGGGCCGCGCTCCACCGGGCGTGCCGTCGAGGAGCGGCGGAACCAGGTGCTCGTCCGCGGCGCCGACGGGATCGTCGCCACGCTCCGCGCGCTGCAGAGCAAGATGAAGCCCGGCGCCCGCGCCGCCTTGAATCGCGCGCTAGCCGACGCCGAAGCGCACGCGGCCCTCGTCCGCGGCCGCTGACCCACCTGCACCTACAGAAAGCTGGAAGGTTTGCTTCGCGGCGGATGAAATGTCGCTGCGCGCCGTGTTGCCCAAACGACAATCCGGCTGCGCGCTCGTTCGAGCGGAGGTCGGGTGGTCCGGGCACTTCCATCCGCCCACACCGAGCGAGGCGACATGCAGCGAGGCGTTCATTCCTTGATGGGGGCGGCCCTCTGTGCCGCGGCGTGTGGAAGCGGCGCTCCTCCTTCACAGCAGTGCCCGGAGCTGGCTGGCGGGAGCGCAGTCGCCGCGGTCCGAGCGAGCGGAGGCGCTCCGGCCCTGGCCCTCGACGGGAACCCCGCGACCTCCTGGAGTTGCACGAGCGCGTGCTGGATCGATCTCGACCTGGGCACCGTCCAGCAGGTCGACGCGGTTGCGATCGCCTGGGCAGGCGTGCCCGCGACCCGGTACCAGGTGTCGGTGTCGGAGGATGGAGTCAGCTATGCGCCCTCCAGCGCCGGTGTAGGGGCGAGCTGCGAGAGGCAGCCGCTGACCGCCGCGCAGGGCCGATTCGTGCGGCTGGCGATCGACGCCGACGCCGCGCAGCCCGGCGTCGCCGTGTCCGAGCTGCGCGTCGACGCGAGCGAGGTCCCGACCTCGCCGGCACCCGTTCCGCCGCCTTCGCCGCCGCCCGGCGGACCGCCGGCGCCGCCCCCGCCGGGCCCCGCCGTCGACTCCTTCGGAGTCACCATGCTCTACCCGTCCGTCACCGGCGGCGAGTCCTGGTCGATGTCCGCGGACCCGCGCACCGACTCGCGCTTCGATCCGCAGAACCCCATCACGCCCAACGGCGACGGATCCTGGAAGATGAAGAGCGCGCAGGTGCGCATGGAGGTGTTCACCTCCACCGGCTACGTCGGATCGAAGATCCGCACCTACGCGCGCGACACGCTCGCCGCGCAAGGCTACATGCTGGCGCCGAACGACTGGCGCAACGTGGAGATGACCGGCTTCGTCCGCGTGAACTCGGCCTCGCTCGCGACCGACAACTTCGCCTGGTACGCGCGCGGCGGCCGCCACAGCGCCCCGATTCCCTGCGAAGGGTCGGCGTACAAGGGCGGCCTCCACTACGACGGCCGCACGCGGTTCGAGAAGGAGTCGTGGCACGTGAGCTACCGCAACTCGCCGTACCTGCAAACGACCAGCTCCATCATGGGCCGGTGGGTCGGGTTCAAGACGGTGTTGCGGAACGTGACCGCCGCGGGGAAGGCGGCGGTGAAGATGGAGCTGTGGTTGAACGACAGCGCCGACCGCGTCACCTGGTCGAAGGTCTACGAGATGACGGACGACGGATCGTATGGAGGCGACGCCAGCTCGTGCGGCGCGAGCGCGGCCGGCATGCCCATCACCTGGGGTGGCCCGATCGCGACCTTCCGCTGGGACAGCGCAGAGGACGTCGACTTCCGCTGGCTGAGCGTCCGCGAAATCCAGTAAGCCCGCTCCGGCTCACGAGCTCTCGGGACGGTTCGGACGGCAGAAGCGCAACGCAGTTGCGCTGAGCCGCCGGAGGCGGCCCGGCGCGGAGTCGCGCCGTAGCAGGGGTGGGGTCCCCGACGGCTTTGCCGGCGGGGCGGGGCGGCACACCCCGATGTGATCGTCCGCAGGGATGGGCAGACCGGCCCTTGCCCTTCGTCCCTCCCCGACGCAGGTTCCATCCGCGCTCGGGGAGGGGGAGGCGGCGTCGTCCGGAACCCGACAAGTCGGGGGGCGGGTGAGCCGGAAGCGGTGATGGAGCTCTTGCCGGTCCAGCTTCTGTGTCTGCTCGTCCTGATGAATCGGTACGTCCTGGGGCCCTTCCTGCGCCGCGTCCGCGGAGAGGCCGTCGATCGCAAGGACACCTCGCTCGAGCCCACCGTCGCGCTCATCGTCCCCGTCTACAACGAGGGCGAGGGCATCTACCGCACCGTCCTGAGCCTGGCGCAGCAGGACTATCCCCGAGAAAAGCTCGAGGTCGTCGTGGTGGACGACTGTTCCACCGACGACAGCGCCTCCTGGGCAGCGCGGGCAGCGCAGGTCGACCGCCGGATCGCCGTGCTGCGCAACCCCGAGAACCTCGGCAAGCGGAAGGCGATCAACCGGGCAGTCCTCGCGACCAAAGCCGAAATCGTCGTCTCGGTGGACTCCGACGTGATCGCCGACCCGCGCGCCGTGCGCGAATTGGTGGCGCGATTCGTCAGCCCCGAGATCGCCGCGGTGGGCGGGCGCACCTTCGTCCAGGGCCAGGACCGCAATTGGCTCACCCGCATGGTGGCGGTGAAGTTCTACTTCTCGCAGGAGTGGCTCAAGGACCTGGAGCGCGTCTTCTGCACGGTGATGTGCCTGACCGGCTGCCTCACCGCCTACCGGCGCAAGGTGCTGCTCGAGCTCCACGACGTGCTCGAGGACCGCAACATCGCCGGCGTGCCCATCAAGTACGGCGAGGATCGCTTCCTCACCCGGCAGATCGTGAAGTCAGGGTACAAGACCGTCCTCACCCTCGACGCTTTCTGCTACACCGCCGCGCCCGAGACGCTGAGCGGCTACTTCGCCCAGCAGCTGCGCTGGCGGCGCTCGAATCTGGTCGACTTCATGGGCGGGCTGACCCACGCCTGGCGGCTGCACCCGGTGGTGTGCCTGCACTACCTGTCGGTGCTCGCGCTGATCGTCGCCTACCCGGTGGTGATCCTGCACAACCTGGTCACCGGCTTCTTCTGGGACGTGATCACGTTCCACCTCGGGGTCGTCGCGCTGCTCGGGCTCGTCTACCGCATCGAGACCCGCAACCTGCCGGAGTCGCAGCGGGTGCCTGCGTTCTCCTTCCTGCCCATGGCAGTGGTGATGCCGGTCAGCTACCTGCTGCTCACGCCCCTCGCTTTGTTCACTCTCGACTCGGGCAACTGGGAGACGCGCCGCGCGGCCGCGCCAGCGCCGGTCCTCGAACCCGTCGCGGCGGCCGCATGAACGAAAAGGGAGCAGTCATGCAGGATCGGATCGTCGCGCGGCTCAACACCGCCGCCGTCAATGCCTACAAGGTCGCCGGAATCGCGGTGCTGGCGGCGATCCTCGCCGGCCTGCTCTCGTACCTGTCGCTGCAGGGGTTCTTCGTCTTCAGCCGCGGGTGGGTCGCGCCGACCATCCTCTCGCCCACCGACGAGCGGGTGCTGCGCCTGAGCGTCCAGCTGGCGGAGCAGACGGCGGCGCGCGACCGGCTCGCCGGGGAGCGCCGCGACCTGCAGGCGAAGTTGGACGATGCCGAGCGCGTCTTGAGCCAGCAGCTCACCTTCCAGCAGCAGTTCCGCAACGCGCTCCGGCTGGACCGGGCGGGCCGCGCGCAGGAGCTCTCCCTGCTGCTCGCGCTGCGCTCGAAGTACCTGGTGGCCCAGGACGAGGTTGTCTCCGCCAACCGCGCCTACGCCGGGCTCACCCGCACGCGCGAGGACGCGCTGCTCGCCGCCAGCCTGGTGGACCGCGAGCGGTACCTCACCACCAACCACCAGCTGGCGGAGATGAGCCAGGTGGATCTCTCGCTCGCGGAACGGGGCATCGACATCCAGTCGCGCATCGGCCGGCTGCAGCGCGACGTGCGCTCGATCGACACCATGGCCAGGGGGGCGAGGCGTGACGCCGCGCTCAGCCTCGACCTGCTCAAGCTGCAGCAGGACTACGTCCGCTCGACCGCGGACGTCGCCAAAGCGACGGCCTCGCGCGACAACCTGGCCGAGCAGCTCCGCGTCACCGCCTCGTCGGTGGAAAGATTCGAGCGGCTGGTCGCGGCCCTCCGGAACTCGCCGTACCTGAAGGCGATGGAGGACCACGTCACCGTCGCCTTCGTCCCCTACGAGAACCTCGGGCACGCCCACCAGGGAGTGCCGCTCTACCGCTGCGCCTTCGGGCTCATCGTGTGCAGCCAGGTGGGAGTCATCGGGCAGACACTCGACGGCGAAGTGCAGCAGCAGCACCCCATCCGAACCACCACTCTTCGCGGCGCGATGGTAGAGATCCGGCTCACGGACGGCGATGGAGCCAGGGAGAAGCTGCTGCACGTGAGCCACCCTCCGCTCCTCTTCTGACGTCGGACGTAGGAGGGTCTTGCATGGCGGTGCCGAGGGGAGCCGCCGCGCTCGCGGTCGTGCTGTCGCTTCACGCCGCCGCGGTCGCGCGTGAACCGGAGCGGGAGGAGGCGCTGCGCAGGCAGGCGGCAGGCGCGTGCAAGTTCGTGCGCGGCGTCGCCGATGCCGAGGCGGACGTGCTGATCGGGCCGGAGCTCTTCGGACGGTTCGGCGGAGTCAACCTGGTGGAGGCGGCGACCGACGGGAACACCGTCGGCTCCGAGAAGCAGCGCCTCATGCTCGGCGTGAACTACAGCCTGGGCCACCTCTACCGAGGCATCACCGTTCGCAAGCGGGGCGACGCGGAATGCCGCAGGGAGACGGCGCGGGCCGGCCTCGAGGCGGCGCTCTACGCCGGCACGGACTACGCCAAGGGCCCGGCGCTGGCGGCGCGCGAGGAGGTCCTCAAGGCCGCGATTCCGGAAGGGGAGAAGACGCTCGACGAGCTGCGCGACGAGGTGCGCAAGCAGTCGGCCACCGTCGAGGAGCTGGAGGCCACGCGGCTGCGGTTGGACTCGCTCCGCGCCCTCCTGACGCAGACCGCGCTCGAGCGGGAGCGGCTGCCGCCCGCGGCCGCGCAGCCGTCCGGCCAGCCCGCGCTCGGCCAGCTGCTTCAGGAGCTCCGCGCCGCGGACGACGAGTTGGAGCAGATCGCAGCGCGCCTGCGCTCCTCGACTGCGTGGGACCTGAGCCTGCGCGGCGCGTACGACCACGTCTTCGACGCCAGGCAGACCACCAGCCCGCCGCTCTTCGGGATGGTCATGGTCACCTACAATCTGGGTGGGCTGTTCCAACCCGCGGCCAACGCCCGGGCCCGCGAGGGCCGCCGGGAGCGCGATGCGGAGGATCTCTCGGGCGTCGATCGCCGCGCCGCCGAGCTGGTCCGCCAGCTCAAGGCGATGCGGTCCGCCGAGGAAATGCGGATCCGAGACGTCGCGGTCCTCACCACCGATCTCGCGCAGCAGCTCGAGCAGGTGCGGAAGCTGCCGACGGCGCGGGTGCGGCGCTTCGGCGAGCTGCTCTGGTTCGAGCTGGCGCGGCTGCGCGCCGAGCAGGCCTTCCTGAGGGTCCACGTGAAGGACCTCGCCGCGGTGCTGGGCGAGAGCGGGCAGTGAGCCGCGGGGCGGCGGCGCTGATGCTAGCCGTCGGCGGCGGTGTGGCGGGCCCCGAGCTGGTGCGGGTGGGCCTGTCCGATCTGCGCGTCACCGAGGGAAGGGTGCTCCCCGGCCCGGAGGGCGCGTTGCGCATCGAGGACCCCAAGGTGCGCGCGGTGGTGCGGCGCCCGACCGGATCGACGGCCGAGCTGCGCTTCGCGTACCTCGGGCCGCCGGCCGAGCAGAAACCGCTCTCGTCCGGGGAGATGCGCAGCCAGATCGGGCTCAAGCTGCGCGCGGAGGACGGGTGCAACCTGCTCTACGCGATGTGGCGCATCGCGCCCAAGCCTGGGCTGGTTGTCTCGCTCAAGCGGAACCCGGGGATGCATTCTTCCGGCGACTGCGGCAACGGCGGGTACACCAACCTGAAACCGCGGCACGGCTCGCGCGTCGCCGCGTTCGAGCCGGGCGCGCGCCACGCCCTGCGCGCGGAGCAAAGAGGCGACGAGCTGCGCGTCCTGGTCGACGGCGCCCCCGCTTGGGAGGGGACGCTTCCTCCCGAGGCGTTGTCGCTGCGGGGACCCTCAGGCGTCCGGAGCGACAACGGCCGCTTCGACCTCGAGCTCTTCGTCTCCGAGCCTGAAGGACCCTGATCTTTTGGGGGGTCGAGGGGGGAGCGAGCTCCCCCTCGTAGAGGCGCCGAAGGCGCCGGATCGAAGAGCGTGCCGTGCGTGCCAGAGTGGTCCAACTCGAGCGAGATCTGGACCCTATGACGCGGTGTTCAGCGCGACCAGCGGCTGCGGCTCGTCCTCGACCTTCCGCACGGTGCCGGGCAAGGGCTCGACATTGTCGGGGAGGCGCTCCGCGCACAGCGAGGAGTTGTTCAGCGTGCACTGCCCCTGCTTCTCCAGGTCGAACTGCCAGCGATGGCGGGGGCAAACCAGGAGGTGCCCGCCCTCGACCCAACCTTCGGTCAGGTCCGCGCCCTGATGCGGGCAGTAGCGGTGCACGGCGTACCTGGCGGTGCCGGCCGCGATGATCGCGCGCTCCTTGTTCGCCTCGACCTGCCGGATCGAGTCGCACAGGG
>Ga0099794_10000364_pt1 | contig 15606 bp, 12 predicted proteins | sample Rivendell_Oct201_10_FD_77320 | JGI IMG/M metagenome (GOLD analysis project Ga0099794, IMG submission 77320) | Vadose zone soil microbial communities from the Eel River Critical Zone Observatory, Northern California, USA -... | ecosystem: Host-associated > Plants > Roots > Rhizosphere > Soil ... | reverse complement strand
CCCGCGCATGTTACTTTTTCTTATCTGCCCTGCCCGGGTGGCGGAATGGCAGACGCTGAGGACTTAAAATCGAAACTAATTCTTCCAATTATTTCAGTAACCTACTGCCTGCAAACACCTTATTGACATAATGCTCTGCCTCGAATAGTCTTACACAGCCCTTACACATTTCGCATTTCTTGAAGAGTGAGGAGGCCATCCGCCATGCCCGAACAATTCACCATCATGGGCGGCAAAGTTCACGTTTACAAACGTCCGAACAGCAGTCACTGGCAGTGCTCCAGTTATTTCGCCGGCAGGAACCGGCGGACGAGCACCAAGGAAGACAGCCTCTCGAAAGCAAAAGTGTTCGCCGAGGATTGGTATCTGGAGTTACACGGAAAACTCCGCAGCGGAGAAATCAAAACAGAAAAAACTTTCCGCGAGGCTTCCGAACAATACCTGCGCGAATACGACATCATCACGCAAGGCCAGCGCAGCAAGGTCTATGTCGCGTGCCAGCACTGGCGGTCGCGCGTGCATCTCGTGCCGTTCTTCGGCCGCCTCGGCCTGTCAGAAATCACCGCCGGCAAGGTGCAGGATTACCGCATCCACCGCCTCGAAGAAGCGATGGCCAAGCGCGGCAAGCCGCCGGCCCACAACACGATGCACCAGGAAATCGTGACCCTGCGTCAGACCCTGAAAACCGCCATCCGCCACGGCTGGCTTGACCATCTTCCCGATCTGTCTGAGCCGTACCGGTCATCGCCAAAAATCTCGCACCGGGCGTGGTTCTCGCCCGCGGAATACAAAAAACTTTATGAAGCCACACGAAAGCGCGCGCATGAGCCCAAGCAGGCGCGCTTCAAATGGGAATCGGAGCAGCTTCACGACTATGTTCTGTTCTCGGCCAACACCGGCCTGCGGCCTGACGAAGCGCGGCGCTTGCAGTTTCGGGACGTGACCATCGTCGAAGACGAAGCCAGCGGCCAGACCATCCTTGAAATCGAGGTGCGCGGCAAGCGCGGCGTCGGCTACTGCAAGAGCATGACCGGCGCGGTGCGACCTTTCGAGAGATTGAAGGCCCGGCTGCGGCCGCCGCGCGCGGAAGAGCAGGGCAGGGGAGAGAACGGAGCAAACGCAACTAACAACGGCACCGAAGAATGGCGCCGGCCGCAACCGACGGACCTTATCTTTCCGAAGTGGCAGCGCGAGTTGTTCAGGACCATCCTGGACGAGGAAGATCTCCGGTTCGACCGCGAAGGCCGGCCGCGAACGGCCTACAGCCTGCGGCATACATATATATGTCTGCGCCTGATGGAAGGGGCCGACATCTACCAGATCGCCAAAAACTGCCGCACCAGCGTCGAGATGATCGAGAAATACTACGCCGCCCACATCAAGACCAACCTCGATGCCGCCGCCATCAACATCATGCGGCCAAAGCCAAAGAAAAAAAGTAGATAGCCAGCATGCACAAGTGACGTTGGGCCGTTGCGGGCACGCAGCCCACGTGCTAGTCCTTTCCAAACACAGAGGATGAACGGGCCGTGCGTGGATTAGGTTTAACAGTCAAGCTTCACCGGACCATAGATATTGGGATAGGGCTTTTAATAGGATGGTATCGCATACGCGTGGACGAGCCGCAACCCAAGAGAAACGCCAATGCAAATTACATTTATACGAAAGAAGATATTGAGCGGCACATCGCCAATGCAATCACGGACGTACCCACGGGCAACCAGCTGGCCACAATTTATTCAGTGGCCGAATTTGTAAGGGGTATTGATCGACCCAATATATGCGATTTTGGAGGGGGATATGGCAGAGATTGCCTCAGGTTTCGACGTTATATCCCGGGTGCTGTCTGCACAGTTGTTGAAATTCCGGAAATCGTCGACTCCGCAAAAAGTGTCGATGCATTGAAAGAGATAAAGTTTTCAACCACCTTGCCCATCGCTTGTGATGTCTTTTACTCCGCCGCGGTCGTTATGAATGCCCATGTGCAGCTTTTTGAAGCAATCAAGACTCTCAATCCGCCTCGATTGGTTATTTCCTCTGTGGAGATTACAGAGTCGCCGACATACTGGTCGATGGTTGTCTATCGGAAATACAGACGCCGCAACCCTTACATCACCTTCAATCGCCAGGAATTTTTGGATCGGATTACGGCGCTTGGTTATACGCTGAAAAACACATGGTATCAGGGTGAAAATACCAGCGGCGTATTTCTTAATGGTCAAAAAAACCCAGATGCCTATAGCTTTGCGTTCATACGGAACGATTTGTCTGGACAGTGAGGCGTGAAAGCCTCTGCCCTACCCGCTTGAAAAGTGACCAGGACATATCGAAATGGTCAGGAACGGTTCGAATTTATCGTGGCCGAGGCACGCCGTAGATTAAGGATAGCGCAGCAGGACGTGTCCAGCGTAGCCTCCTGCCGAACCCGGAAACTGACGTGTAAATTCCCGCAGCCTGCTTTATGATGAGAACAGGAAATCGCCAGCCATGCGGGCGTGGCGGAATGGCAGACGCTGAGGACTTAAGCAAACTTGAGTGCTCGCCGGGAAACCGGCGATGCAGAACTGCTCAAATTCGGGGAAACCTTTCACATGGCAATCCCGAGCCAAGCCCCTGAAAAGGGGAAGGTGTAGAGACTAGACGGGCAGCACCTAAGCCCCGCGACTTCGCGGGGGAGGGTGAAGGGATAGTCCAGACCGCAAACCGGATGTCAGCGCTCCCAAGCGCTCGCCTCCGGGCGGCGAAAGCCGCAGACGGCATGAAAATCCTCCGGGGATTTTTCCTCATGTGGGTTCGACTCCCACCGCCCGCACCAGTCTTATTTTCTTTCGGCCTATCGATTCTCCGGCGGGCGAGGGCAGGGGCCTTCACAGATTCGAGCGCGCCCGTTTACGGGAACACGCCGCAGAAAAAATAAATTCCCAATCCGTTGACCTCAATTCCAAGCTGTGCGCATAATCGCGTTTGTCAAGGGGAGTTTCCGCAGACTATCCGATTTTTTCCGCGACCTGGCAAGACCCGGAACCTGGTTGATTGTTCTGCTGCCGCGCCCCGCAAATTCTGAGCTGCACCTGCGCCCCTCCGCCGAACCCTCGTTTGAAATCGGCAATATTCTTTTCTTTCTCAGTGAATGCGTCTGAATAGAGGTCCACCAGTTCGCCCATTTCATAAAAGCGGCAGCCACGTCGCTTCGCTTCCAGTATGCTCCGCCAAATGACAGCATGGGACAGCGGTTTGTCGAACATCTCGCGGATCGACGCGCCGACGCCGTAGTAACAGTAGATCGGTGAGTGAAGGAACAGCGCTGCAGTGACAAGTTGCTCGCCAAGCCGGCCGGTAATGGCAAACGCCTGATTTTCCATGATTTGCCGGAGTTGCACTTGCCAGCTTTCAGCAGAGCGCGTCTCCCTACCCGCTACGGCAACATGGAGCAAACGGAATTGCTCGAATATTTCTGCCGTTATGTTGGAATGATCATAGATGACAAGAGAGAGATTCTTCTCACCCCAGTTGATGTGGGGTTTGTATCTCCTGCGGACAGCGCGCCGAATTTCCTCTTCGCTCTTGGTCAGGTCAATGACCTGCTTATAAGAGGGAGATGCAGAAAATCCTTCATCGAGAAGGCATTCGGAGAAACCCGAAAGGCAACCGCGATCGGACATCTCAAGGAAGTGCAGCGATGGCGTGGTCAGATCTTCATACATCTTCGTGAAAGCATTTGCCAAGGCCTTCTGCGCGTCTTCTCGAGTCGTTTTGTTCACGTTCCCGTTTAGACGCAAGAAGGCGGGACGGCCATAAAAGTCTAGTTTCTGAAGACCGACTGCTTCGTGACCTGTAATCTGCAACCCCGCCACGGGATGGTCCTCAACCATGGCAATCATGGAAAGATCCCGGTAGGAAATGTCTGGGGCATAGGCGCGGCTGTATTCCTGATCCAGCGGCGACCCGAGCGGATATTGCAGTGAATCGCTTTGCAGCAATCCATCCCACAATTCAGGACCCGTTGCATATGAAACGGGCTTGATGGTGATCGAGGCCATTCGCCTTCATAGCGGAGCATTGCTGCGGTTTCAACAAAATGTACGAGTGGCTGAGCAATTAGAATACGGATTAGAATTCAAGCTCTTTCAGAAAACAATCACACACAATATGAAAATAAAACCACCGCCCGGCGAACATTAATTTCCGGAAGGTTTATTATCACTCTAAGGTTGCGTTACGGAATAAGTGCAATTTTACGTTGTAATCCTCCGACCTAACTCGCTCCGCATCGGAATCCAGTTTGTTCACGCTTCGCTTTTCGAGACAGTGTCGCTGATCGCCTGCGTTACAAGTCGCATCGCTACCGCCTCTATGGGCCAGCGCGCCTTGATGTGGAGAATGTCCTGTGGGATACGCCCCAAGCGCGCGACGTGGTCCTGAAAATTCTCAGTGTATGCCGTAATCAGACGCGCCACCTCCACAGCAATGGCGTTCGCCGGATCAGGGTCTTGGAGGGCCGCCAGTACAGCTTCTTCGCTGAGAGACTGGAACCGCAGCTTCGGTTCAACAACTTTGGTCACCTGCAACCCTTAGAAAACTATTTTGGATGTGTAAAGAGAAATCTGACCCTTGCTTCGACCCGGCGGAATGCGCCGCTGAAGACACAGACGAAACGACAGTTTTGTCGGAAGCAATAGCGCACGCGGTGACTGTGACTGAAGCTCTCACGTCGTCGGCGGATCATGCGCCGTGGCCGCTCTTGCGCGGGTCTCGCATAATTCGACAAACGGCGGCATCAACTCCGCGACGCGTTTATAGTTTCTCTCGAAAATCATCAAGGCGACGCTGAGATTTACCGCTCCTACCTGTTTTGTGCTGCCAAGGCCGCGAATGTTCGCGCCGAAGTCTGTCCACAAGTTCTGTGAATCTGATTTCGAATACAGGAGCCCAGTTCCGGCCCAATTCGGATGCGCAAATTCGCTAAGGTTGTCGTATTGGTGGCGGAATCCATCGATGTCTTTGTCTACGCGATCGACAAACGTCAGGACATTGATAGCTTGGGGCAGATCGGGATTGGTCTTGCTGCCCATGATGAGCTTCATCAGATAGTCGTCGATATCGCCGACGGTCCCCGCCTGCACGGCTCCGTCCAGCTTCGTCCATAGATACCAAAGCGCGGCGCTTGTCTCGACCGCTGCGCGAATCAGCGTAATGGCTGAGGCAAGCCTCTCCTTCTCCAGGTTCTCGAACGCGCAGCGGCTCAAATCGACCATTCTCCAGATGAGTACTTCCCGGTACAGCAATACTTTGAAGGGAAGTTTGCTGTGGGGCGAGATTCCAAAACCATCTACGCGCCGTGGCAGGTTGGATTCCAGAAGCTCAAGACGACCGCGAATTTCTCCCATCATTGATTCGAGAGTTTCCTTCTGAACCGCTTGCCACAACTCCGTCACTGCAGAATCCTCGATGCCAAGCTTGCCCAACAGTTCCGCAATGTCCTTCACGTAGTTTCTGCAAGAGCCCTTGATTCCTTCTGCTCTTGTGATCATCACGGCTTTTTGTTGCACCCCACCAGCTACGATCCTTTTCCCATGATAGACCGGCACGTATGCCTGCACTTCGCTGCCGTCGTCCAGCCGAATAGTCACGACTTCGAGGGGAAACGCCTTGCCTTCGCGCTCCGCCAGATATTCGCGAACCGCAGCGTCACGAGTTGGAGGGAAATTAAAGGCTATTCCCTTACACACCCCGCCCTCGACCTTCTCCAGATTGAGCGTCGGACACGGAACTTCCGTGCTTCCCCGGTTCTTCGTCGAGGCCTTGTTAAAAGTTCGCCGGTAGCCGTTCAGCTCCGCAGTGGAGCGCCGCACACAACCGAATCGCTCCTCCCACCCGTCGCTCATGAGCGAGCCGTATCCAAATATCCACATATATTGCTCACTGCCAATTATTGAACCCAGGCTTCAGCCATGAAGAGTGCCAAATACCTAGGAAGAAATAGTGCAATTTAGCTCGGAAAATTACACCCAAATCCGAGAGAGCAGGCTCTCAACGCGCAAAGCTAGATCTGCCGCGTAGCTCGACAGCCGAGCAGTTTGCTTGCGATAGGCTCGCAAAATTCGCCGACTCTTCAAGTTCTCTGAGAGTACCTTGGGCTCCCCATTCGCCTTCCAAACACCATACGCACGGTCTGGAACCTTCCTCACGCTCGTGCTTCCTGCCGTGATTTTCCATCCTCTTGGTCGACCGAAATATCGCCGATCAACGAACGCGACCAGCTCAAAATGCTCGCCCTTAAATTTACTCAAACCGTGGCTCTCGTGTTTCCGGGCCAGCTTTACCAGGTCATCGAATTTCAGCGGAGCGAAAACCTCTCGCAACGCTTCAATTGCGAATTCGTTCATCGGACCCGCATATTTTGGGTTTGTCGCTAGCCGCTCGTTCGCTCCCGCCGAAAAGACTTCAACATTGTCGTGGCCTCTGCGACGGAGTTCAGCAAGCAGCAACAGAGAGAGCGCCGGGCTCCGGCAGGTATTGCCGCCACAAACCACCAGCACTCGTAACTGTCGTGCGTGATGCACAATCCGCGCTCGTCGTGATACTACGTCAAAATGAGAACGATAAGAATACTTAAGGAAAGTCCGCTTCTACAATGAGGGTAGCAATCTCAGCGTTACCTTACCGATTTCCGCGAGTTCCCTGTACGGTCAAACACACCTCTGCGCTCTAAACCTCCCCAACATTTCATTCCCGTGGTACAAGCGTATGTCAGGTGCCGCGATTCCGACGCGGACGCCCATATACACGTTGAAACTTTTACCAGGGAGGAATCGTGCGGCTTGCGTGGAACGAAATAAGACATCGAGCCACCAGGTTCGCGCAGGATTGGAAAGACGCCCACTACGAAAAGGGCGAGACGCAAACTTTCTACAACGACTTTTTCGAAGTGTTCGGCATTCAGCGCCGCAAGGTTGCGACCTTCGAAGAACCAGTCAAACGCGCAGCGTCAAAAGCACCCGGCTTCATCGATCTGTTTTGGAAGGGAACGCTCCTTGTCGAGCAGAAAAGCGCGGGCCGCGACCTGACAAAGGCCAAGGAGCAGGCGCTCGACTATTTCCCCGGCATCAAAGATACCGAACTCCCGCGCTACGTGCTCGTTTGCGATTTTCAAACCTTCGAACTCTACGACCTCGACACCCGCGAAGAGGTCAAGTTCAAGCTCGCCGATCTTCACAAAAACGTCCACGCCTTCAGCTTCATTTTCGGCGGCGCGCCCCGTGTTTTCAAAGACCAGGACCCCGTCAATATCGAAGCCTCGGAGCTGATGGGCAAGCTCCACGACGCCCTGCTCGCTTCAGGCTACGCGGGCCACGACCTTGAACGTTTTCTTGTGCGCCTCGTTTTCTGCCTCTTCGCAGACGACACCGGCATTTTCGCGCCCAAGGGCATCTTTCTTGATTTTGTCCGTGACCGGACCAGTGAAGATGGTTCCGACCTGGGCCCATTGCTCGGTCAACTCTTCGAAGTTCTGAACCGACCTACCGACAAACGCCACAAGACCCTCGATGAGGACTTGAAGCAATTCGAATACATCAACGGCGACCTATTTTCTGAACGACTGCCGATGCCTGATTTCGACAGCGCAATGCGGCGCCTCCTCCTCGACGCCTGCGCGTTTAATTGGTCAGCAGTCTCCCCCGCAATCTTTGGCGCGCTCTTCCAGAGCGTCATGGACAAACAAAAGCGCCGCGCGATCGGCGCGCATTACACGACCGAGCAAAACATCCTGAAGCTGATCCACCCGCTTTTTCTCGACGACCTCCGGGCAGAACTCGACCGTCTGAAAGCACGCCGCGACACGGGCCAGACCGCCGCCCTCAAAGCATTCCAGAAGAAGCTTGCCGCAATTCGTTGCTTCGACCCCGCCTGTGGCTGCGGCAATTTCCTCGTCATTGCCTATCGCGAACTGCGTGTGCTCGAAACCGAAGTGCTCGTGGAGCTTAATCGCAACCGGGCGTTCGACGTGATGGACCTTTCCCAGGTTGACGTGAACCAGTTCTACGGAATTGAAATTGAAGAATTCCCGGTGCGCATCGCCGAGGTCGCGCTCTGGATGATGGACCACATCATGAACATGCGCCTCTCGGAAGCCCTCGGCGGTTACTTCCCGCGTTTCCCATTGAAGGCCTCGCCCACCATCAAGAACGCTGATGCTCTTGAAATGGATTGGGCGACGGTCCTCGACCCCGTGAATTGCACTTATGTCCTCGGCAATCCGCCTTTCGGCGGTTCGAAATTCCAGACTGACGCCCAACGAACCCAGATCACCAAACTCGCTGCACTGAAAAACAAGAAAGGAAGCCTCGACTATGTGGCCTCCTGGTTCATCAAGGCTGGGGCGTACATACAGAACACAACGGCCAAGATTGGATTCGTTGCGACCAACTCGATCACTCAGGGCGAGCAGGTCGCCGAGTTGTGGCCATTGCTTTTCCAACGCTACAATCTCGAAATCTCCTTTGCGCATCGGACTTTTGCCTGGGGCAGCGAAGCGCGAGGCAAGGCCCATGTTCACGTCGTCATCATCGGCTTGACACTGAAAGGCCAGGCGCCGAAAGAGAAACGACTGTTCGATTACGCGGAATACGACGGTCCCCCTATTGAAACCCGCGCCCCGGTTATATCTCCTTATCTTTTCAATGGAGTTCAGCTTCATGATCCAGAAACTGTCGTTTACGAGCTATCGAGTCCGGCAGACCGTCGTCCGGGCATGATCATCGGGTCAAAGCCGATTGATGACGGGCACTACATTTTTTCGACGGAGGAGGAGAGAGACGCGTTTCTCAGTACTGAACCTGGCGCGAAACCTTTCGTTCGGCCTTTTATTGGAACAGAGGAACTGGTCAATGGGTCCAGCCGTTGGATCTTGACGCTTCACGATGCAAGCCCCGCCGCGATAAGAGCCATGCCGCGTGTCATGGAACGCATCGAGGCCGTCCGCAATTACCGGAAGGCAAGTAAGAGCAAGCCTACGCAAAAACTCGCTGAGACTCCCACTCGTTTTCACATCAACGTTATTCCCAAAAAGCCGTTTATGGTCATTCCCGAAGTTAGTTCCGAACAAAGGGAATATATTCCCATCGTCTGGCTTACCCCGCCGATCATTCCTAGCAACAAGTTGCGGCTCGTTGCAGACGCAACGCCGTACCAATTCGGAATTCTGACTTCTCGGATGCACATGGCATGGGTGAAATACGTGGGAGGACGGCTAGAAAGTCGGTATCAGTATTCTGTTGGCATCTGCTACAACCCGTTTCCATGGCCCGCTACCGATTCAGCCCTGCAGGACCGCGTTGAGAAGCTTGCTCAAGTCGTTCTTGCAACCCGCAAGAACCATGCAGCTTCCACTCTTGCTGACCTCTACGACCCCGCAGCGATGCCCGCGGATTTACGCAAGGCTCACCAGGCTCTCGACGCCGCGGTCGATAAGCTCTATCGCAAGGAACCTTTCACCGGCGACCGCGAACGCGTCGAATTTCTTCTGGCGAGATACGAGAGGGAGCGTGCGCCATTGGTAGTGGCCGCGCAGGTTCCAAAGAAGCGGCGCCGCAAACAAAGTTAGCGGTCAACTGAGATTGATTGGTGAAGGTATTCGCTCACCTATTCTTCTGGCGGCACTTCTTCGTTTTCTTCGGCTTCGGCTTCTGTTTCTGCCTCTTCCGCTTCTACCTCGGCAAGCGCAGGTCCAAGAAGAATTTCCGCCGTTGCATCTGGCAGTTTCTCAACATCGCGCAGCTTACGGTTCATAGCCCGAGTCCGCATGCCGAGACTCTCAACTGACTTGGCAGCAGTGCTCAACTGCTTCGATAGTTTGTCCACAACCTCGTTGTATTTGCCGAATTCACCCCTCACAGCACCCAGGATTTGCCAGACCTCACTTGAGCGCTTTTCAATCGCGAGGGAGCGGAAGCCCATCTGAAGCGCGTTCAGAAGCGCCGTGAACGTCGTGGGTCCGGTGAGCGTAACGTGAAACTCCCGCTGAAGCAGCTCGAACAGCCCCGGACGGCGAAGAATCTCGGCATAGAGGCCTTCAGTCGGGAGGTACAGGATTGCAAAGTCGGTCGTTCGCGGCGGGCCGATGTATTTGTCCCGGATAGTTTTCGCGAACAATTTAATTCGATTCTCCAATTCTTTGGCCGCTTCCGCCACGGCTTCGCCATCGCCCAACTCCGCTGCCGCCAGAAGCCTTTCGTAATCCTCCTGCGGAAACTTTGCGTCAACAGGAAGAAGAACTTCACTGTCCGCCCCCCGTCCTGGCAATTTAATTGCGAATTCTACGCGCTCCTGACTGCCCTCCTTAACTTGCGCATTCTTTATGAATTGTTCTGGAGACAAAACCTGCTCCAGGATCATCTCCAGCTGAACCTCTCCGAACGTGCCCCGGACCCTGACGTTGGAGAGCACTCGTTTCAGATCGCCCACGCCAGCTGCGAGTGTCTGCATCTCGCCGATCCCCTTATGGACACGCTCAAGCTGTTCGACAACACGAGTGAATGACTCTCCAAGCCGCGTCTCCAAGGTCGATTGCAGTTTTTCATCGACGGTCTTGCGCATCTCTTCGAGCTTGGTCGCGCTCTCATTCCTGATCGCGTCGAGCCGGCCTTCGACCGTCTGCTTCAGCGTCTCCTGGGCACGTTCCTGCTTATCGGTTAAGGCCGAAAGGGCTGTTGTTACATGCTCAAGCCGCTCCTTCTGCTGTTCGCTGAGCTGCGTCAGAGTCTCGGACACGATGCGCCCCAACCCCCGGAAGCTACCCGTCATCTCTTCCCGAAAATCCTTTGCGGCCGCCGTCTGCTTTGTGGCCGCATCGTCGAGCTTCCTTTCAATCGTTTGCCTCAGAGCGTCCCGGTTTTTCGTCGCCTCCTCGCCCATCCGGGCAGTATCCTGATCTAGCTTGGTGCCAATCGCGGCAGCGCGGTCATCGATCGCCTGCACGCCCTTGTCAAGGCGGCCGCCAAATTCCTTCACATCGGCGCCAAGTGAATCACCAAACTCACGGAATACCTTGAGCGTTGTGTCCTGAAATCCTCTGAGGTTATCGGCAAGCTCCTGCCTCAATGCCCGCGCTTGCTCGTCGCCAGCCTGCCTGATTCGGTCCGATTCGTTCCGAAGAAGTTCCGATACCTGCTCTGCGGTGACTTCGCTGCCAGCCTTCCTGCTTCCGCTGCGAATGAATGCCAGAAATGCGAACAATGCGGCGGCGCCCGCAAGCGCAGCAGCTAGAATCGCTACCCAGAGAGCCATCGCCAAATCCTCCTCCAAGACACCCTCTAGCTGCCATTTGGAACCAAAGCAAGTAGGTTCGCGCCCGCGCTAGCATACAGCTGAAATTCTGTTGCTGTTGAGCGTCGGTCCTGTCTGGCTGCCCGCGCGGCTTCCGTAGAGCCGGGGTTGAAAGGCTCTCTCGCCGCAGCTGGGACAACGGTCCGATGATCCAGATTCCTCAGGTGACCGTCTATCAGCTCATAAGTGTGACCGCCGTTTACCATGCGGAGCAATTCACCGACTACTACGGTCGCCGCGACCGCCCCGACGAATGGCGCACCTACTGTCCTGCCGGCGAGCTTAGTCAGGCCGCACTGATCGGCGCCGGTAGCTTCCAACGCTTGATAAGCCGGCAAATCGGTCCGGATTTCCCGGCCGTTTTCTTCCGCGCGCCAGATGTCGTGCGCTCTTCGCGAGCCGGGGAAAACGTGCGTGCGAAATCCGAGGTAATCCCTGATCCCGTAGCCAAGGCCGGCCTCGATAACCCTCGCAAATCCGGCATCTTCAAGCGCACTACGCGCGAGGGCATTGTCCACGCCGCAAAGGGCGACCGCCGGATCATCCGCTCCGACCCTGAAATCCGACGCGAAGCGGCGCTCAATGATTGCCGTTCTGAATCCGCGACTATCAGCCCAGTGTGCGATGGCGCGCGTCTTACGCGCTCCGATTAGAGCCTGCTGCGTAAGGAGAGATGTGCTGTCATTCGACGGGGCAAGCACATCATAATCCTGGAGAACGAGCTGAACCTCATTCGGGTTCTCGTACGGGAGCAGGCCGATTGTCCACAAATAGGCCTGTCCGACATTTCCAATCCCGATGAGCCACAGAGCCGAAGGCAGGCGCGTGATAACGGGTCCAACCGCTTGCCGTTCCCGCCAGTCGGCTTCCGGCCGCCACAATGACAATCCCACGTTACGCCGCCCTGCCGCAGGGTTGCCGCCGCGCAGATGCTGAAACGCCTCCGCCACTGCAACAGCGCCCGACAATACGCCGGACGGAATGAACTCCTGCCGTTCGGCAAGCCGCAATTCCTGCGCACGAACCGGCACGATGCCTCCGGCCCAACCGTCGAACGTGGTCCGCACGGCAAAAGCCCGATCAGTATCCTCTCGACCATCGCCGACCACTACCAATGGCACGTTCGGGCTCACCGCTCCCACTACCTTTCCGCCCAGGCTTGAAACTGCTTCTTCGAGCGTTCGATACGGATGCAGCGGCAACAAAAGCGGCATTCCCGCGATGCCCTCTACCTCAACTCCTCCCAGCAGGCTCCTCCTGCCGCAGTTGATGACGGTGAGAAGAGCTGCCTGTTGCGTCGCGGAGTAGCGAACATCCTCGCCAACCGCAACAGCGAGCCTGTAGCCGGAAAACAATTTCTCGGCATCTTCGATGCTCGACGCTTCACCTGTGTCCATAGCCAGTTTGACCAGCCGGTTCAGGCGATCTGCTAAAAGATCTGTATCAATTGCGTTCATGCCGGTCTCCTACTGGATGATGTTTAGGAAGCGCGTGATCCGTTTTCCGCTCAGGTTCCGCCAGCGGTGCGCCCCCAAATATTCGAAAAATCCCAAGTTCTCCAGTCGCACGGGGGGACATGCAAAATCCGGCACAATCAGCGCCAAGTGTCCCCGTTGGGCAATCATCGGGTTGTCGCGATCGGAGAAACTCTGAAAGGCCACTTCCGGATGAACGTGAATGTCGGCGACGACCGACAACTTGCACGTACGGCAAAGGTCCCAAAGTTTACCGAAGCTGGGCGCGTGCATTATCACAACGCCGGTTTCGTACGCATTCGGATCGAGATCGTCGTAATAGACAATTTGCGAGACTCTACGTCCCTGGTCGTCCACATGACCCAACAAGAAGGCGCCGCTTTCATGATGACCTTCCGTCCGGCGGCAAAGCTCCGCAAGAAGCGTTTGCCACAGTTGCGCAGTTATTTGCAGACTCGGATTACGCGCCACGCCGTCCTCCATAATCACTGGAATTCAACAGTTCGAGGATGATCCCCAGGTACTTACACAGACCTTTTTCCGGCTCCCACAGCAGTGCGGGATGCTCGTGACGCCATTTGTCATGCCCGTTGATCGCGTCGCGATCGCACGGGAGGTAAAGGCTGGTCCCGTTATGCCAGCCGGGATTAAAGGCCAGAACCACCCGTCCGCGGCCGGTCGGCCAACGGGCTGGCGGGAGCGGGCAATCGGCTTCCAGATCCCACGGCTGAGCCGTCGCGGCAGTACGCGGATAATCCTGGCAATGGAAGCGGAAGCTGTACTCGATGCCGTCACGCGCTGTGACGCCGATACTCACATAAGGCCACTTCAGCGCGACCAGCCGCCACCATCCACTGGCAACACCGCTGCGAAACCGCCCCGACTCCAGATGGAGCCGGAGCATCTGCTGGTCAGGCGGCAAGAGTTCGTCCGCCATGCTTCAGCCCTCGACCCGCTTCAACGGGACCAGATCGAAAGCAAGGTGGCATTCAGGGCAGGAGGCCAATGAACCGATATGGGTATCAGGCTCAGGCCGCTCCGTCTTGCCGGTTATCTGCAGCACATGCTCGGCCGCGTCGGCAGGAGTCATGCCGAAGGCTTTGATCGCCGCCCATTTTTCGACCGCAGCAATCGTGGTCCCTGGGCCGAAGCTGTGCTCTTTTGTCACGCCGTTGAACGTGACATCCACCTTGATCTTGCGGCAGCGATGGACATGAACCCGTGCGGGCTGCCCGTTCTCGCTTTCGGGAAGGAGATCGTCCCGCTTCAGAGGTTCGTCGCAGCCCTCAATGAAAACTTCGAACTCCCCTTCAACCTCGCCCTGACGATGCTTTGCCGCCAACACGAGCAATTCCTTCACGCCCTTCTCGCCGTCAACCTTGACGAGTTGGATGTCCGGGATATGCTCCCCCTGCAAAAGTATCTCAATGATTTTCATTACTGTTCCTCCTCCTCTAATGAGTCGGAGCAAGGCGGCCGGCCGTTCCGGCTTCACATCGCTCCATACTTAAGAAGTCGTTGTGAGACCGAAAAACCGGAAATAAAACGGTCAGGATTTCTTTGGGGGGGTACCAGCACCGGGCAAAGCCGGGCAAATGAAGTATTGAGGACAGCGGGGGCACATCCGGTCATTTGGTGTAGCAGGGAATTCCCCGGCGCGAATTCCGGCAATCGCGTCGTCGTATTTCTTAAGCCTGCTCGCAATGACCTTCGCGGACATTTCCACGGGAACGGCCTCGTCCGTCGTTAGATACAGTGCCTCGACACGCACCTTGCCATAAGCGCGCGCCGCGCCCTCGTGATACAGCGCGTAGATATCATCATCGATTTTCTTTGGCGGCTTGCCCGGGCGCAACCGCCGCACGACATGTCCCTTCGGGCCAATTTCAACGTGGTCCGGCCGCAGACGTATCCGGCCTCCAGGCCGCTCGATCTGCCAGTCACCCTCAACTATCTCCACCTTGCCAGCCCGACGCGAGATGGCGCGTTCGATGATCGCCTCTGCGTTTTTCCGGTACACGGACGAATATGGATGATCCGCCGGACCAATCTCTTCCCAGGCAGTTTTCAATTGCCTGAATGCCTCGTCGATGCCAACTGCTTTTGAAGCTTCAATGCCGCCCATCCAGCGCAAAACCGAGTAGACCGCCCGGTGAAACCGGACGTACGCATTGTCATCGCGCCCGCCGCTGAGCCCCAAGACCCGCTGATACAGATAAGCGCGCGGGCACTTTATGTACTGGTTGAGGTCTTCCGCGGCATACTCTTCAAGCTCGTTCCCTAAATGCGGAAGAGGCCCCTCGCCCGCTTCGACCAGTCCGGGTCGCTTCCATCGCCCCGATGATCGCGGAACATGGGATTCGATCTTCACCAACAACGGCGATGCGCTGCGGTTCATCGCACCGTACGTTTCCGCCCGTGACAGGCACAAAATATCCCGCGCGCGGGACATGGCGACGAAAAACAGACACTCCTCTTCTTCGGAATGTGATTCTTTCGGATCGTCCGCCAGCATGCCGCGAGGCGGCGGACACGGGTTATACTGCGGGTTTACCGGGAACATCCCAGTGCCCAAAGCAGGCAGGTACACCGTGCTGAACTCCAGCCCCTTGCTTGCATGAACAGTGAGCAGCCTGACTGCATCGATTTCCCTGGCCGCTGCGGGAAGCTCTCGCAGTTGGCGCTCTTCTCCGAATGTTTCCAGGCGCCGAATCCACTGCAAGAGTTGTCGCCGCCAGTTGCCCCTCCGGGCAGGCTTGTGTTCCAGCGCGAATTGCAGCATCTGGTACAAAGCCAGACGCTTCTG
>Ga0099794_10000360_pt1 | contig 15649 bp, 17 predicted proteins | sample Rivendell_Oct201_10_FD_77320 | JGI IMG/M metagenome (GOLD analysis project Ga0099794, IMG submission 77320) | Vadose zone soil microbial communities from the Eel River Critical Zone Observatory, Northern California, USA -... | ecosystem: Host-associated > Plants > Roots > Rhizosphere > Soil ... | reverse complement strand
CGGCGCCGAACAGCACCACGATCTCGGGGATCTGACCGAGCCAGTGATGATCGGTGACGAGCACGGCGATCAGGAGCGCCGTGCCGACCAAGGCAAGCGCCTGGCTGTAGATCGTGACGAACCGGGAGACGCTCACGCGTGCACCGCCGCCGCCAACTCGCGGCCCAGCTGCTCCGCCGCGCTGACACCGCCTTGCGCGAGAGCGTCCATGAGCGCGCTGCCCACGACGACCCCGTCGGCGTAGCGCGCGGCTGCGGCGGCCTGCGCAGGCGTGCCGATCCCGAATCCCACGGCGATCGGCAGCTTCGTCAGGGCGCGAATACGAGCCACGTGAGCCTCGAGGTCCGGGGGGACGGCTTTGCGCGCCCCGGTCACGCCAAGGCGCGAGATGAGATAGATGAACCCCGAGGCATTGTTCACCGCGGCGGCGAGTCGTTCATCATCCGTGGTCGGTGCGACGAGCCGAATCAGGGCCAGCGTGCTCCGCGTGACCGCCTCCTCGATTGTGGAGTCCGCGCCCGCGGGAAGGTCGGTCAGCAGCACGCCCGCCACCCCCGCCGCATGCGCGTCGGCGACGAAGCGATCGATGCCAAACGCCATCACGGGATTCAGGTACGTCATGATGATGACCGGTACCGCCACGGCGGCTTCTCGCACCAGGGCGAGCACCCGCGGAACGTTCATTCCCTGCTCCAGCGCGGTTTGTGTGGTGCGCTGGATCGTCGGTCCATCGGCGAGCGGATCGGAAAACGGGACGCCGACCTCGATGAAGTCCGCGCCCGCGGCCGCAACGCGTCGCAGCGCCTCAAGCGAGACGTCCCGGTTCGGGAATCCCGCGGTCAGGTAGGGGATCAGCGCCCGACGTCGGCCGAGCGAGCGCCACCGTGCGGCAATGGCATCAGACAAAGTAGTCGCTGATGTTGATGCCGTACTTGACCGGGTCGGTGACCTTGACGATGGTGCGCGGGAAATTGCCGTTCGCATCCTTCTGGGAAAGATCGACGACTGTGCCGGGGTTCAAGAGGGCGCCGTCCGGCGTGGTCACGACGCGCACGACCGGACGGTGCACGTGAGCGACGTCGGGATTGGCGCTGTGGACGAGCGCGACTTCGTACGTATCGAGGATGACGCACGTCCCGACCGGGTAAATCCCGATCAGATTGATGAATGCCTTCACGACCACGGGATCATAGCCGCGGCGCGGGTTCTCCCACATTTCCTTGAGCACCTGGTCGGGCTGAATCGGCACGGTCTGATAGACGCGACGACTCGTGGCCGCATCGAAGCCGTCCGCGACCGAGATCACTTTGGAGTAGATCGACAGCGTGCGTCCGCGAATCGATTTCGGATAGCCGGTGAGATCGACCTTCATGTGGTGCTCGTAGGCCACCACCATGCCGCGGTAGGGAATCTCGCCGTACCCGCGCAATCCGAAGAGCGTCAGTACACCCAGCCATGGGTGGGCCTGCATGATGCGCCACTCTTCCTCGGTGAGGCCCCCTTCCTTATTCAGCACCTCGAGCGGCACGCGCGACTTCCCGACGTCGTGGAAGAGCGCCGCCATGCCGAGATCGTACAGCTGCAGCTTGGTGAGGCCGAGCTTGCGGCCCAGCGCGACGGAGAAGATGCAGACGTTGACTGAGTGCGTGAACGTGTATTCGTCGTAATCGCGGAGCGTCGTCAGGCCGACGAGCGACGATTCATTATTGAGCACCTGATCGACGATCGCCTGCACGGCGCGCTTCACCTTCTTCACGTTCGCGGTGCGGCCCATGCGAATGCTGTTGATGACTTCTTTCGTCACCGCCACCGACCGTGCATACGTCCGTTTCGCCGCCTCCTTTTGGCGTTCCTCCTCTTCGACGTCTTCTTCTGCTTCCAGCGGCGGCTCGACGCCGATGAATGACACGCCGCCGTCGCTCAGTTTTTGCGATAGCTCGAACAGCTTGTTCGGGTTCGCTTCCTTGGCCGCATAGGAGAGCAGCAGCGAAACGAAGACCTGCAGCTGCTTGCGGTCCACGCCTTCATCCACGCGAACGGCCCCGATGCCGCACTGGCGAAAGACGTTCAGGATGTGCGAGAACGACGCATAGTTATCGAGATCGAGCCGCAAGCGCGTCGAGTTGACGAAGATGAACTCGCCTTGAATCCGCACCTCGAGCTCGCGCTCGACGTCCAGGAGCTGCTTCGTCGTCGCCGCGAGGTCGTCGAGCGATTTTTGCACCTGCGTGTTCTCGATCGGATACAGCTTGAGCGAGCGGAACGAGGTGTAGAGCACAACCAGGAAGTCCCGGCCGGCGTGACGGAGGAAGCCGTCCGTGGTCTGGGCGGTCTCCATCATCGAGGGGCGTTTGCCGGGCGCGGTCATGAGCCGGTGCTCCCTCCGCTTCCCGCGCTCCCCCCGCCCCCCCCGCCGGCACCGACATCACGCAGTGCTCGGCTGACGGCGTTGCGGACGAGGGCTTCCTTGTCCTGGGTCACCTTCTGAAGCGCCTCGCGTGCGGCGGGCGCGCGAGTCTTGCCGAGCGCCATCGCCGCGCACGCGCGCCGTTCAGGATCTTCTTTGCGTGCGAGCAGGCCGCTCTTCGGGACGAGGATCTTCTCGAGCGCCGACACGCCCGCGGCGCCCGCGAGCGCTCCATACGCTTCGAAGAACGCCATTTTTTCGGTCAGGTCGGCGTCTTTCAGTTTCGTGCCCATGACCGCGGCCTCGATCCGGGGAAACGCGTTACGATGGCCGCGTTGGGCCAGGAATTTGACCGCGGTGATGCGCACGTCGCGCTCCGAATCGTCGATGGCTTTTTCAAGCAGGCGGGTCGCGCTGGGGCTGCCGATCGTCGTGAGCGCCTCGACCACCGCGAGCTTCAGGTCGCGCTCGCCACGCTCCAGGAGCGGTCCCATTCCGTCGGGTGCGCCCGGAAGCTTCAGTCGTCCGGCCAGCCGCACCATCTCGAGCTGCACGGCTGGGTCGGTGCTCGCGAGCGCCTTGAGCACCTCCGGGGCGTACGTCTGCGCGAGTCGCTCGGCGGATGCTTGCACGAGCGCGCGGACGCGCTCGTTGTGGAGCTTCGGTAGCCAGCCCATGAGCGTGCCCAATGCGTCGGCGCGCAGCTCGGTGAACAACTCGCTCAGATCTTCTTCCGTCGGGTGGCTCGTCGCCTCGTCCAATGATTGGAGCAGCTGCGACAGGGCGTCGGTCTGGGACAACCGGGACGGCAATGCCTCGAGCACTTGGCGGTGCTCCGGGATCAGCTCACGAGCGCGTTGGAGAATGACCTTGCACTCGCGCAGGATGAACGCCACCGAGCGAAAATCGCCCGCGCCGAGAAGGTACGGGATGAAGTTCTCGAGAATCGAAATGAGCTCGGCCCGAACGGTGCCGTAGGTCTGCAGCTCGAGCAGATCGAACAGCATCGCGAGCACGTTGCCGCGCAAGTCCTGCGCGTATTCGCGTTCGACTTCTTTGTGGAGATAGTCGATTTCCTTGTCATCGAGGAAATAGAGCGTGGTGTCGAAGTCATCGACCGACACCAGACCTTCGCGCTTCGGGGGTGCTTCTTCTTCTACCTGGCGACGGAGCGCGGTGGGGTCAGTCGTGCCGGCTTCGCCGCCGGGCGTCCCGCCGCCACCGCCCATGTGCTCGGTACTTGTCTCGGAGCGCTCGATCGGCACCGCGTTCTCGCTGGCGAGCTCGCGGAATGTATAGGTGACGAACTGAAAGTCTTCGGCCCACAACAGCGTCAGCAAATCATCGGCCGCGTCGGCCTGCAGGTTCTTCGCCTGGTGGAGCACCGCCAGGAACCGCACGATCTCGGCGTCTTCGACACCGGGTTTGAACGTGAGGGAGCGAACCCCGTCTTTGTACAACGTCCACGCAATGCTTTCGTTGCGTTGGTCCTGACTGTAGACCGCATTGTCCTCCCACCGAATCTCCGTTTCACCGATGTCGAAGATGAGATCGTCGGTCGACTGCCAGATTTGCCGGAACGCGGAGCGGATGTTTTCGACCGCGCGCTGATAGACGGGATTGTTGGGCATGTACAGCTGCGTGGCGCGCATCCCCTTGCTGACGACCTGCATCAGCTCCTCGACCTGTGAGGGCGGGAGAGCCAGCTCGGGGATGGAGGACGACGGATTCGTCAGAGCGCTGCTCCCGTAAGCTCGGCGACCATGGCGACGTCTTTGTCGCCGCGGCCACTCAGGTTGATGAGGATGAGATCGTCAGAGGACCACCGTGTTTTCATGACCCAAGCCACGGCGTGGGCGCTCTCGAGCGCCGGCAGAATGCCTTCCAGTCGCGAGAGGGCGGCAAATGCGTCGAGAGCCTCGCGGTCCGTCACGGCTTGATACAATACGCGACCTGTGTCCTTCAGGAAAGAATGCTCCGGCCCCACACCGGGGTAATCGAGCCCCGCTGAGACGCTGTGCGCGGGCTGAACCTGCCCGTCCGCGTCCTGCAGCAAGTAGCTGAGACTGCCGTGGAAGACGCCCGGCCGGCCGGCACCGAGTGTCGCGGCGTGCCGGCGCGTGGTGACGCCCTCGCCCGCTGCCTCGACGCCGACAAGTTGCACGTGCGGATCGTCGAGAAAGGCGGTGAAGATGCCGATCGCATTGGAGCCGCCACCCACGCACGCGACGACGGAATGTGGCAACCGCCCGGTGCCCTCCAGCACCTGGGCGCGCGCTTCGCGGCCGATGACCGACTGGAAGTCGCGCACCAAACGCGGAAAGGGATCCGGCCCGACGACCGAGCCGATGATGTAGTGCGTCGTCGTGACGTTCGTGACCCAGTCGCGCAAGGCCTCGTTGGTCGCATCCTTGAGTGTTCGGGTCCCGGACGTCACGGGAACGACCTTCGCGCCCATCAGCTCCATGCGGTACACGTTGAGTCGCTGGCGCCGCATGTCTGCTTCGCCCATGTAAACGACGCACTCGAGACCAAAGCGCGCGCACACAGTCGCCGTGGCGACGCCGTGCTGCCCCGCCCCCGTCTCGGCGATGATGCGCCGTTTTCCCATGCGCTGCGCCAGCAGCACCTGTCCCAACGTGTTGTTGATCTTGTGGGCGCCCGTGTGATTCAGGTCTTCGCGCTTGAGCAATACCTGAGCACCAACCTGTGCGGAGAGGCGAGGCACCGTCGTGATGGGCGTCGGCCGACCCACGTAATGTTTGAGCAGCTGATCGAGCTCTGCCCAGAAACGCTCATCCGCACGAGCCGTGTCATAGACGTGCGCCAACTCCTCGAGCGCGTGCATCAGCGTCTCGGGGACATAGCGGCCACCATAGGGGCCGAATCGTCCCGTAGCTGAAGTCATCGACCGGTCCTTTTTACGCCCACCAGCGCGCGAACTGCATCCTCAGGGTTCTTCTGACGCGCCACGCTCGTACCAACCAGCACAAAGTCCGCGCCCGCTACTGCCAGCTGCTCGACGTCGCGGCGAGTCTCGACACCGCTTTCGGCAACGACTGGGACGTGCGATGGCACGCGCGCAATGAGCTGTTTCGCGCCCTCGAGATCCACGACGAACGTCGACAGATCGCGCGCGTTGATACCGAGCACACCGGGGCTGGCGGCGAGCGCCGGTTCGAGCTCAGCGGCATCATGGACTTCGATCAGCGTCGCAAGCCCCCACCGCTGCGCCGCGCGCGCCAAAGCCCTCAGGTGATCGGGTTCGACGATGCGCGCGATGAGCAGGACCGCGCTCGCACCGGCCGCCCGCGCTTCCATTATCTGCAGCTCGTCGAGGATGAAGTCTTTGCGCAGTACAGGAACCGGCACCGCCGCCGCCACTCGCGAGAGATCATCCAGCGAGCCTCCAAAGTGCGCTTCGTCAGTGAGGACCGATATGGCGACCGCCCCGCCTCGCACGTACGCCCGCGCATGCGCGATGGGGTCGAGGTCCTCGCGAATCGCGCCCTGCGAGGGCGAACGTCGTTTCACCTCCGCGATCAGCCCGACCGTAGATCCCGGCCGGCCGAGAAAGGGCAGCACCGGAGCGGCCTGCGCGGCGCGTCGTTTCAATTCGGAAGCCGCACCCTGAAGCGCGGCCACGCGCTCGTGGGCCACGGCCAGAATAGCGCTCAGCGAGGGACGGCGCGGGTTGGCAGGCATCCTTGCGTTCGGTCGTTATTCGGGTAGATTACGTTTCGGTAAATCTTCGGGAGCAGCTATGCCGGTCACGCGGCGCCAGCGCGAGATCCTCGATTACATCGCCAAACACCTCGAAGAGAAGGGGTACGCCCCGAGCTTCGAGGAGATCGCGCGCCAATTCGGGTTTCAGTCGCTCGCGACGGTGCACGAGCACCTCACCAACCTGGAACGCAAGGGATACATCCGGCGCACGCACAACGAGAGCCGGGCCATCGAAATCATCCCGCCCAAAGGTCAGACCGGCGCCACCGAGCTGCCGTTGCTCGGGCTCGTGGCCGCCGGACATCCGATCGAGGCGGTGACGAACGACGAAACGATTGCCGTCCCGGACGAGCTGTTGCCGCGGCGCGGGCGCAGCTACGTGCTCAAGGTACGCGGGGACTCCATGATCGACGAACACATCAAGGATGGAGACTACGTCGTCGTTCAGGAACGCAACCAAGCCGACGCCGGTCAGACCGTGATTGCGTTGGTCCACGGAGAGGGTGCCACCGTCAAGCGCTTCTATCGTGAGCCCGGCGGTTGGATCAGGTTGCAGCCTGCCAACGACACGCTCCAGCCGCTGCGGTTGAACGAACGCGACGTCATCGTGCAGGGCGTCGTGGTCGGCGTCATCAGGAAATACTAGCGCTCGCCTTACGCAACCGATCGAGCGCCGCACGCGCGGCGCCCGACGCAACCACTTCTCGCGCCCGGCCGATCCCTTCGGCCAATGAGCCGGCGATTCCTGCCACGTAAATTGCCGCTCCCGCATTGAGCAGCACCGCGGCGAGTCCCTGTGGATCGCCGCTTCCATTAGCCAGAATCCGCTCGAGCCGCTCCGCGTTGGCTGCCGGCTCGCCGCCTTGCAGCACGCCGACATCGCCGATGCTCAGCCGATAGCGCTCCGGATCGATCTCCCACGTCCGCAGCGCACCGTCCCTCACTTCCCATACGTCCGTCGCGCCGTGCGGCGATATCTCATCCATTCCCACCCGCCCGTGTACGACGAGCGCGTGTTCGGCACCCAGTCGCACGAGTGCTTCGGCAACGATCGCGGCGCGATCATGCTCCGCCACGCCGATCACCTGGCGCTTCACGCCGGCGGGGTTGGCGAGCGGTCCCAAGAGGTTCATGATCGACGGCGTGCCGAGCTCCCGACGCGCCGGACCGACGTGTTTCATGGCTGGATGGAAGCTCGGTGCGAACAGGAAAACGACGCGCGCCTCATTCAACACCCGCGCGGCGCTCGGCGCATCCAGGACGATGCGTACGCCCAGTGCTTCGAGGACATCGGCCGAGCCGCACTTCGACGTGTACGAGCGATTGCCGTGCTTCGGGACCGTCGCGCCCGCCCCGGCGGCGACGAATGCCGCGACGGTGGAGATGTTGAACGTCGGCACGGTACCACCGCCCGTGCCGCACGTGTCGACGAGATGCTCATCTGAGGCCGTCACACGCACCATTGCATCGCGCAGCGCGCGCGCTGCGCCGGCGACTTCGGCTGCCGTCTCACCCTTGGCGCGCAGGCCCATCAGCAGCGCGCCGATCTGCGCCGGCGTCGCTTCCCCGCTCATCACGATACCGAACACTTCGGCGGTTTGGCTCTCGGAGAGCGATTCGCGGTTGGCCAGCGCGCCGAGCGCGTGGCGCAGCGGGGATAAATCCATGGGGATTAAGGCTATCACCCTTGTCAAATAGTGACAACGAGTTGCATCTTTCCCGGCGTGACAGGCCGCCCCTTCCTCGCGGTGATTCAATACGACGGGGGTGGCTTCGCGGGGTGGCAGCGCCAGCCGGTCGATCGGACGGTTCAAGCCGAGTTCGAAGCGGTTTTGGAGCGCCTGATGGGGCAGCGGACCGTCGCAACCGGCGCCGGCCGAACTGATGCCGGGGTCCATGCACTCGGCCAGGGGGTTGGGTTCCTGGGTGGCGAGCGGTGGGCGACGCAGCCGCACGACTTGCGGCGCGCCCTCAATGCGCTGCTACCGCATGAGATCTGGGTGCAGCAGATGCACCTGATGCGGCCCGGCTTCGATGCGCGACGCAGCGCGACGGCCCGACGCTATCGGTACCTGGTCGGAACGGATGATGGCGCGGCATCGCCGTTTCGGCGGCCCTATGAATGGGCGCCGCCGCTCGGGGACGGCAAGTCGTTGGACCGCACGGCGCTCGACAGCGCCGCGGCGGCGCTGGTTGGAGAGCACGATTTCCGCGGTCTGGCCGCGGCCGGCGTGGACACAGCCCACTACCGATGCCGCGTGGCGCTTGCCGAATGGGCGCCGCGAGCGGACGGAATGGGCATGATGTTCACGATCGAGGCCGATCGATTCCTGCATCACATGGTGCGATTTGTCGTGGGCACCATGGTCGACATCGCCCTCGGCCGGCGCCCGCCGGCGGATTTCCACCGTCTGCTCGCAGCGACCGATAATCTGGCGGCCAGCCCGCCCGCTCCGCCCTACGGTCTCTATTTGGAGCGGGTGCAGTATCCCCGAGACCTCTACGCCGAGGAGCCTACGCCATGAAGTTTTTCCTCGACACCGCGAGCCTCAAAGACATCAGTTGGGCGGCGCAGGCCGGACTGATTGACGGCATCACAACCAATCCCTCGCTGCTGTCCAAACAGGCCGGCGACCTCGATCCTCGTGACGTGCTGAAAGAGATCTGCTCCCTCGTCGAGGGACCGGTATCGGCGGAAGTCGTCGCCGTGGACGCCGACGCGATGGTGAAGGAAGGCCAATCGCTCGCGAAGATCGCCGACAACATCGTCGTCAAAATCCCGATGCTCGAGGACGGGATGATCGCCGTGCGCCGGCTCGCCACCGAGGGAATCCGCACCAACGTCACGCTGTGCTTCTCGAGCGTGCAATGCCTCATCGCCGCCAAGGCCGGGGCGTCGTACGTCAGTCCGTTCATCGGACGGTTGGATGATGTCGGCCAGGAAGGCATGGACGTCATCCGCGAGGCGCGCGTCATCTTCGATAACTACAGCATCGGGACCGAAATCCTGGCTGCATCCATCCGTCACCCGCGCCACGTCGTCGAGGCGGCGATGATCGGTGCCGACGTCGCCACGCTGCCACCGGACGTCCTGAAGAAGCTGCTGCTGCATCCGCTCACCGATCGCGGCCTCGATCAGTTCCTCGCCGACTGGAACAAGCTGGTCGCCCGGGCGAAGGCCGCGGTTTGAGCTGGGTCTCTCCGCTCTCGACACGGTACGCCTCTCCCGCGATGCAGGCGCTCTGGGGCGAGCGCCGCCGCATCGGTCTGTGGCGTCGCCTCTGGCTGGCGTTGATGGAGGGCGAGAAGGAGCTGGGCCTCGACATTCCGGACGCGGCGATCGCGCAACTGCGCGCGCATCTGGACGACGCCGATCTGGAGAAGGCGGCGGAGTACGAGCGCCGCCTGCGCCACGACGTGATGGCGCACATCCATCACCTTGGCGATCAAGCGCCGGCAGCGCGTCCCTTCATTCACCTCGGCGCGACGAGCGCCTATGTGACCGACAACGCCGACCTCGTCCTGATGCGCGAGGCGATGCAGCTGTTGCTCGGCCGCATCGGCGCGCTGCTCGTCGCCATGGGCAAGGTCGCGCGCCGTTACCGCGCCCTTCCCTGCCTCGCGTACACCCACTTCCAGGCGGCGCAGCTCACGACAGTCGGGAAGCGCATGACGCTCTGGATGCAGGATTTCGCGCTCGATGCCGAAGAACTGTTGAATCGCATCAGCACGCTGCGGTTTCGCGGCGTCAAGGGCACGACCGGCACCCAGGCTTCCTTCCTCGATCTCTTCGAGGGCGATCACGCCAAAGTCGCCGAGCTCGACCAGCGCGTCGCGCGCGCGATGCGGTTCGATCACGCGCTCGCGATCACGGGACAGACCTACACGCGGAAGCTCGACGCGCAGGTGATGGCGGTGTTGTCCGGCATCGCGCAGTCAGCCGCGAAATTCGCCACCGATTTACGGCTACTGCAGCACGAGGGGGAGCTGCTCGAACCGTTCGAGAGCGAGCAAGTCGGCTCTTCCGCGATGCCCTACAAACGCAACCCGATGCGGGCCGAGCGCATGACGAGTCTCGCGCGGTTCGTGATCGAGCTCGAGGGCAACGCGTGGCATACCGCCGCCGCGCAGTGGCTGGAGCGCACGCTGGATGACAGCGCCAATCGCCGTCTCGTGATTCCCGAGGGGTTCCTCGCGACCGATGCGATTCTCGTGCTCGCTACCAACGTGGCTGCTGGGCTCGAGGTCCGCGAAGACGCCATCGCTCAGCACGTCGCTGCTGCGATGCCGTATCTCGCCACCGAGCGATTGCTCATGCGCGGCGTGAAGGCCGGCGGCGATCGCCAGGCGCTGCACGAGGTGATTCGCACCCAGAGCATGACGGGTCCGACCCAGTTGCTCGACCGGCTGGCGAAGGCTCCGGAGTTCAAGCGCCTCGGTATTCGAGCCACCAGCGACGAGCTCGACCCCGCGGGATACGTCGGTCGGGCGCCGCAGCAAGTGGACGATTTTCTCGATCGCATACTTCCGGATTTGATGCGTTCCATTCAGGCGGCGGCTCCCGCGGCGGCCGCGGCGGAGGTTGAGGTATGACCGGTGGCGTGCTCGTTCAAAGCAAGCTTCCGCTTCCTCTCGTGCGGCGCGGCAAAGTCCGCGAAGTGTACTCGGTGGACGACGCGACCCTGCTGCTCGTTGCCAGCGATCGCGTCAGCGCCTTCGACGTCGTGATGCGGGAACCCGTGCCCTTCAAAGGCGCCGTGCTCACCCAGCTGAGCGCGTTCTGGTTCACACGGCTCGCCTCAGTGATGCCACATCACTGCCTCGCAGCCGACGTCGATGAAATTATCGGGCGGGTGCCCAAACTCGCCGCCCATCGCGATGAGCTCGTCGGACGCTCGATGCTCACGCAGCGCGCGACGCCCGTGCCGTTCGAGTGCGTCGTCCGCGGCTACATCTCGGGCTCGGCGTGGGCGGAGTACAAGCAGTCTGGGACGCTCGCCGGCGAGCCGATGCCGAAAGGCCTGACCGAGAGCGAGCGCCTCGACCCACCGATCTTTTCGCCCGCGACGAAAGCGGAAACGGGTCACGACGAGAACGTAACCTCCGCGCACGTCGCTCGAGCGCTCGGCCGCGAGCCCGCGGAGCGCCTGAAGACCGCGAGCTTCGGCCTGTACGAGGCCGGCCGTGCCTACGCGGCCCAGCGTGGCATCATCATCGCGGACACGAAATTCGAGTTCGGCACCACCGCGGACGGGAAGCTGCTCGTCATCGACGAGATCCTCACCCCCGACTCGTCGCGCTTCTGGCCAGCCGATCGCTACCAGCCGGCCCGCAGTCAGCCCAGTTTCGACAAGCAGCCGCTGCGCGACTACCTGGCAGATTTGAAGCGTCAGGGCAAATGGAACGGCGAAGCACCGCCGCCGCCGCTGCCGCCCGAGGTGGTCGCCGCGACCAGCGAGCGCTACCGCGACGCGCACAAGCGGATCACGGGAACAACATTGCAGTGAGGATCGCCCCGGAAGGTTGGCCCTTCATCGCGATCGCATGGCTGATCGCCATCGCAGCTGCCCTTCTCGCACGCCGGTGGGGCAGCATGTGGTGGACGTTGCCCGGAGTTCTAGCAGTTCTCGCGATCTGGGTCGTCGCCTTTTTTCGTGATCCGATCCGGTCCGGACCGAGGGGCGAGCGCTATGTCCTGGCGGCGGCCGAGGGGCACGTGGTGCAGGTGACGGAGATCGACGAGCCGATGTATGTGAAAGGACGCACCGTGCGGATTTCGATCTTCCTGTCCGTCTTCGACGTGCACGTGAACCGACATCCCGTAGATGGAACCGTGGAGCTGGTGCATTACCACAAGGGCAAGTTTCTGCACGCCGGCACGGACAAGGCGAGTCTCGACAACGAGCAGGCTTCGATCGGCATCCGTGGACCGCACGGACCGGTATTGGTACGGCAAATCGCCGGTCTCATCGCCCGGCGCATCGTGACGGATCCCCGGCCCGGCGACCACGTCACGCAGGGCGCGCGGCTGGGCCTGATCCGGTTCGGCTCGCGCACCGACGTCTTCCTGCCGCTCTCGGCGCGCCCGGTCGTCAAGGTGAGCCGCGGTGATCGCGTGCGGGTCGGTGGTACCGTGCTCGCGGAGTACGCATGAGACCACCGCCATTCCCGATCCGCCGCGTCGTCGTCGTGGTGCCGAGTCTGTTCACGCTCTTCAATCTCTTCTTCGGCATCTGGTCGATGGTCCTGGCGACGCGGGGCGAGTTCTACCGCGCCAGCTGGTTCATCGTGTTCGCCGGAATTCTCGATACCCTCGATGGCCGCGTCGCGCGCATTTCAGGAACGGGCACCCGCTTCGGCGCGGAACTCGATAGTCTCGTCGACATCGTGAGCTTCGGCGTCGCACCGGCGTTCCTCATGTTTCAGGTCGAATTCGCGGGCGCCGGCTCTGCGGCCTGGATCTTCTGCTACTTCTACGTGATGGCGACCGCGATCCGCCTCGCGCGCTTCAATGTGACGCAGGCGGGCCGCGCGAAGAGCTACTTCATCGGCCTCCCGTCGCCCGCGGCCGGCATGACGGTGGCGACGTTCTATCCGTTCACTCAGACGGAGCTGTTCGCGTCGCTGCACGGCCTCCCGTGGCATCTCCTCCTCAATTTCCTCATGATCGCGTTGACGATCCTGATGGTGAGCAACGTGCACTACCCGACGTTGCCGCGCGCCGGATTCCGCACGCTCCGCGGACTATTGGGACTCACGCTGATTGTTGTTATCCTGGTATTCGGAATCTGGCAGCACGACGTGTTCCTGTTTCCGCTGGGAATCGTGTACATGAGCTACGGGGTGGTGCGGGCGGTGTTGCTGGGATTCTTCAAGGCACCCGCTGAAGACGAGGAGGCCGAGATCGCTGGTCCGATCGTGATCGACGAAAGCAACCAGGCGTACGGCGCCGGTCCAAGACGAGGTCCCGGAGCCGCGTGAGCGCATACACGGTGGAGATCCGCGTGATGCCGCGGGCGTCGTTGCTCGACCCCCAGGGCCAGGCGGTGCAGCATGCGCTGCAAGCGCTCGGCTTCTCGGAGGTCGCCAACGTGCGCGCTGGCAAACATCTCGTGCTCCAGGTCCAGGCGTCCACACGAGAGGAAGCTGCCACGAAGGCCCGAACGATGTGCGATCGGTTGCTCGCGAATCCGGTCACCGAGGACTACGAATGCAGCGTGTCGCAGTAGTCGTTTTCCCCGGCTCGAATTGCGACGCCGATACGCTCGACGCGGCGCGCGCCGCCGGATCGGACGCATATTTCGTCTGGCACCGCGACACCGATCTGAAACAGGCGGACGCGGTGATCCTGCCGGGCGGGTTCAGTTATGGCGACTACTTGCGCTCGGGGGCGATCGCGCGCTTCTCGCCAGTGCTGCGGGCGGTCACGGCCCATGCGCGCGCCGGTGGCGCAGTCCTCGGTATCTGCAACGGCTTCCAGATTCTCTGCGAGGCCGGGTTGCTGCCGGGTGCCTTGATGCGCAACGCGGGACTCAAGTTTCTGTCCCGTCCGGTGTGCGTGCGGATGGAGGCGACGGACACGCCATTCACGGGAGAGTACGAGCGCGGCGAAGAGCTCACGCTGCCCATCGCCCACGGCGACGGGCGCTACGTCGCCGCCGCCGAGACCGCGGCGTTGCTGGAAGCCAACGGCCAGGTTGTGTTGCGCTACGTCACAGAGAATCCCAACGGTTCGACGCACGATATCGCCGGCGTTTGCAACGTCGGCCGCAACGTGGTGGGAATCATGCCGCATCCGGAGCGCCGCAATGCGCAGGTGTTAGGCGGTCAGGATGGCGCCCGCATCTTCCTCTCTCTGGAGGCTCGCAATGCGACGCAGCACGCTGGCGATATGCGCGCTGTTGACGGTCGCCACCTTCGGGTGTGATCAGGTAAACGCCGCAAAGGACAAACTGAAGCTGGCGTGGGATAGGATCCGCGGGCGACAGACGGCCACGCACACGCCGCCTCCACCGAACCGGCCCGGGGCCGACACCGCGGCCGGGCGCCAAGCGGCTGAACAGCAGCAACAGCAGGCGGCGCGCCGCCCCCGCGCACCATCAGCACCGCAAGGCACGGTGGTCAGTCGTGACGTGCCGTACGTCTCCGATGACACCGGCACGATCGCTCCCGCGATGAATGAGCGCGAGATCTACGGCCTCTGGGGCGCGCCCGCCGCCGTCCGCCGGGCCGGCGAGTACACCTATCTCTTCTTCAAGAACGGTTGCGAGTACACCTGCGGCACGATGGACGTCGTGACGCTCAAGGATGGCAAAGTCGTCGATGCCATCCTCAGATGGGATGGGCATCGCTATTCCGGAGAATCATCGTCACCACCGGGACGGGTGCCGACTCCCAATCGCGGAGGCGATACGCTGCAGATGCGGCCCGCTCCTCCACCAGCGCCGCCTCCATCGTCCGCCCCGTGACGCACGAGCGTCCGAGCAAGAACGAGGACGAGTACTTCGCGCGTCGCGACGCGGAGCTGCTGCGGCAACAGCACGCGGCTGTCGTGCGCGCCGCCGCCGAAAGGGAACGCAAGTCGCACCACATGAAGTGTCCCAAGTGCGGCTACGATCTGATCACCGGCGATTGGGACGGCATTCAAATCGATCAGTGCACCCACTGTCACGGCGTCTGGTTCGACGCCCATGAAGCGCAGGCCCTCATGAAGACGTCGACGCCGAATATTCTGGGACGCGTGTTTCGCGCGGTGGCGAAGGGCGTGACGCGGAGGTGACCGACCCCGTTATCACCCCCGAGCTGGTGCAGGAGCACAACCTCACACCCGACGAATACGATCGCATCACCGCCCTGCTGGGCCGGACGCCGACGTTCCCCGAGCTCGGCATCTTTTCCGCGCTGTGGAGCGAACACTGCTCCTACAAACACTCAAAGCCGGTTCTGAAGACGTTTCCCACGACGGGACCCCAGGTCGTCCAAGGTCCCGGCGAGAACGCGGGCGTCCTGCGACTTCCTGACGGTTGGGCGGTCGCATTCAAAATCGAATCGCATAACCACCCATCGGCCGTGGAGCCGTATCAGGGTGCGGCCACCGGTGCCGGCGGCATCCTGCGCGACGTCTTCACCATGGGCGCACGCCCCGTCGCACTGCTCAATAGCCTGCGCTTCGGTCCGCTCGACGATGCGCGCAATCGCTATCTCTTCGCTGGCGTGGTGCGCGGCATCGGCGACTACGGCAATTGCGTCGGCGTGCCCACCCTCGGCGGTGAGGTCGATTTCGCGGCGGGCTATTCGGGGAATCCACTCGTCAATGCGATGTGCGTCGGCGTGCTCAAGGAAAAGGATCTCATCAAGGCCGCCGCGCATGGTGTGGGCAACGCGCTGCTGGCCGTCGGTTCGCGCACCGGTCGCGACGGGATTCACGGCGCGTCCTTCGCCTCGGAGGAGTTGACCCACGAGAGCGAGCGGCGTCGCCCACAGGTTCAGGTGGGCGATCCGTTCACCGAGAAGCTG
>Ga0099794_10000358_pt1 | contig 15681 bp, 16 predicted proteins | sample Rivendell_Oct201_10_FD_77320 | JGI IMG/M metagenome (GOLD analysis project Ga0099794, IMG submission 77320) | Vadose zone soil microbial communities from the Eel River Critical Zone Observatory, Northern California, USA -... | ecosystem: Host-associated > Plants > Roots > Rhizosphere > Soil ... | reverse complement strand
GATCGACGGCCGGGCGGAGTCGCACGATGTAGAGGCGGCCAACGCTGCTGCGCCGGGCCATTGAGGATCAGCCTAGGGGGTCCATCTCGGGCCTCACTACAACACAACGGTCACGGCCGCTCAGCCACCGTGGCGGCCAACTCCGGGAAGCGGCGGGTCTACTGGTGCCCGCGATAATCCGTCTGTTCCTCCAGGCTCAGCCACCCTTCATCCCGGCTGATCCTCCGCCTTCAACGATAGCCCTTGTGTCACGGTACGCCTTGCAGAGCCTATCTGACGAGACGTACCCTCTAACCGCCCCACCCCGGCCTTTCGCGTTGACGCACCTGGCGTCGAGACCCCGGTGTTTTGGCTTTGAGCCTCGGCCCTTCACCGGGAGTGTCAACGATGAGCGACGCTACTGTGCGCCGGGTGGTGCGGGACAAGATCGCGGATGGCCGGTTGCCTGGAGATCGGACCGGCTCAGTCTCGGTAACGAACGGGACTGACGAAATATGCAACGTGTGCTCCGAGCCAGTCTCGCTTGAAGAAGTGCTGTATAGGCTTACCCATGAGCGCTCGGGCAGGTTCGTCTTTCACACCACGTGTTTTGCCATCTGGCGGGATGAGCGGAACAAGATGACCTCGGCGCGAGCGGCCGGAGACTAGCGATGGCTCACAGCCCGAGGATGCAGGCTGACGCGGCCCACTTCGCCGCGCTCCGCGAGAAAGGCAAAGCGCAGTCAGACGCCAGCATGAAGGCCCGAGAGAAGACGTTGGAGAAGAGGCTGGCAAATCTCAGCGTGGCGCGAGCGACCAGAACACGCGCCGCCGCAAAGAGGAAGGCGAAGCGCTAGAGGTTCGGCAAAGGGAGGGCCATGAGGTGAAGCGGCCGGCGTCGCTCGTCGCTGCGATCCTGTTCTGGCTCATCGCCCTTGCGCAGTTGCTTCGCGTCCTCCTCCGAGTACGAGTGACGGCAGGCAGCCACGACATACCGCTCTGGCTCAGTGCCGTGGCCTTCGTCGTCCTCGGGGCCTTGGGGCTTTGGCTGTGGCGTGAACGGCGGGAGTACGATCGGCGCGAGTCTTGACCAGCACGGCTGCTCACGCGCATCATCGTCCGACCACCGGCTGTAGCGACGACGGCCGGTCTTTACGATCGAAGAGATTGTCACGGTCCGCGCGCACATGGAAGGTGGTCACTTTGTCGCGGATTCCATCGCGCCTGGATTCCAGCCCTTGCGCCGCCCGTCTGGCCCGCCTATACTCCCGCCCTGTGCCCTCTGAGGAGATGCAGAAGGGCTCCCTCGGAGGGCGACCTTGCCTGGTCCTGCCTCGCGGTTGCAGCAGACACTTCTGCGTCTTCAGCTGGTGCCCCGGTGAACGAGCCGATTCAGAGTCCGACTATTGCGGATCTGGTAGTCGCGGGATTGGCCAACGGCCTGCTGTGGTTCCTCGAAGCCGACCCAGTATGGGCGGGACACGGAACGCTCAAACCCTGTGTGGTCTGCGGGGTGAAAATCCACAATTACGAGATCCAGTATGACGTGGTGGGGCCGCGCGGATCATTGCCCGTTCACGTGAAGTGCTACCGAATCTGGCGGGGCCACTCGGACAAGCAGACAAGGGACATCTGATCGCGGCTTCGTGCTCGCGCATCAACGTTGCGCGGGGCCACGCCGAGCCGATGCGAGCCTACCCACTCCCTCTGGCTAGAGTATCCGCGTCAAGTGCCGCTGCGGCGTGGAGTTCATGCGCTGGGTGACAGCGGACGGTGTTGACCCTGAAGGTCCGAGTAGCGCTCAAGGAGGGCCGATCGACCCATGGTCGTAGGGTTGCGGCCGGCTGGAGCGCCGCCGAGCCTGTCGCGGTGCGCCATAGAACTTTCTGCAAACGTTTGTAACAAGTTCATCCCGCAAGCCAGAAAAAAGGGCGTCCGGCGCATCTGGTTTCGTGCGATCGATTTCGGGGGCCAGCAGGCCGTCTGTGCCGATAATGCGGGAACTTCCAGGTTCAAACCCGGGGCCCCGCCTCCCATCGAGTGACGCCGGCCCGCGGGTGGCACTCGCGATGCAGCCTTTTGCATCGGAGGCGCGGCCATGATGTTGACTCCGTGCGTCGCCTGGTCGGATCCGTTGAATGGAGGACTATCATGGCGAGCCCCGTGATCGTCCTCGTGACCGTGATCGTCCTCGTGACGATGATGGCGCTAGCGGGAAGTGTCCTTACGCTATGCCACATGAGGCGCGCCCGGGACGTCGCTGAACTCGTGCTGCTGCTCGAGGTCCGCGACGCCCTACTCAGCCAGGCATCCCTGGCGGCACTGCCGATTGCGCTGAGGGTGCATCTGCCGCTCGCCCCGTGGTCGCCTCCCGTTCTTGAGATCACCGGCCGTGTGCCCACCCGGGAGCTTGGCGACGCAGTGGTACAGCTGGCGAAGGAGGCGGTGTGGCGGCGGCGTGCCGGTATTCAGACCGCCGCCCGGGTCAGCGTCGACCGCCCAGTAAGCCCGCGCGCGCACGTGCTCATTGCCGAGGATGACCCGCCGTCGCTGAATGGGTTGGAGGCCCTGCTCAAGCGATGGGGATGCGAGGTCGAGACAGCCACCGACGGCCAGATGGCCCTGGAGAAAGCTCTGGCCCACCATCCGTCACTCGTCATTACCGACGTCACGATGCCCCGTCTGAATGGACTCGAGATGCTAAAGGTCTTGCGAAGAACTTGTCCCGAGACACCTGTGATCATGATTACGGGGCAGGAGGCACAGGCACTGGGCCCACTCCTGCCTGCGGCCGGGGAGGGGCCGTACGGCTACTTGGCGAAACCGGTCGAGGTCCCAGAGTTGAGAATGCTGGTCGCCAGGGCACTCGCGGTGGAGGTCAAGGACAAGTTGGTCGGCTCCATGTGATCAAGGACACCGGGGTGGTCGGTGCCGCGCGGAGGAATGGCGCTCCCGATTCGCCGGCGTTGGGTCTGGCTCCTGGCGGAGTTCGCCGTGCTCACGGTCGTGGTCTACGGCGCGGCCCGATTCGCGGATGAGCCACTGCGCCGCTACATGGAGGCGGAGGTCAACCGGCGCTTGACCGGATATACCGTCCAGATCGCCGCCCTGCATCTGCATCCCTGGACCGCGTCCGTTGAGCTGCGTGATGCCACGATCGCCCAGGATGCCAACCCCGACCCACCGATCGCCCAGGTGGCGCGACTCGTGACCCGGATCGATTGGCGTGCGCTACTCCATCGTCGGGTGGTCGCGGACATCAGCTTCGATCAGCCGAGGGTCTATCTCAATCTCAAGCAGGTGCGCACCGAGGCGTCCGAGCAGACAGCGTTGAAGGATCGGGGCTGGCAGCAGGCGCTGGAGGCCTTGGCGTTCGACCTCAAGATCAATCGCCTGCGCGTGGTCGAGGGGGACGTCATCTATGTCGACCAAGGCCCCTTCAAGCCGCTCCACGTGAGCCGCGTCAATCTGGGGGCGGAAAACATCCGCAACATTGCCTCGAAAGAGCAGGTGTATCCGTCTCCGATCCACTTCGAGGCGGCGGTGTTCGACACGGGCTCGGCGTCGCTCGATGGGCAGGCGGACTTCCTTGCCGAGCCTCATGTGAGCGTGCGGGCCGCGCTCCGGCTGGACCAGGTGGCCCTCGACTACTTCAAGCCGATCACCAACCGCTACAACCTGGCCGTGCGCAACGGCAGCCTGTCACTGACCGGCACCGTCGAGTACGCGCCGAAGATTACGCGCCTGATCCTCGAGCGGGTCCTCGTGGACGGGGTCGCCCTGGAGTACCTGCACCTGCCCGACACCGTCGAGGCGGAGAAGGCCCGGGCGCACCAGACCGCGGAAGCGGCAAAGCAGGCCACGAACTCGAGCACCGAGCTCCGGATCGACCGCCTCGAGGTCGTCAAGAGCACCTTCGGCTTCACGAACCACGCCGCGAAGCCGGCCTACCGGCTGCAGCTGACCGATACTGCTCTCACGGTCGAGCATCTCGGCAACCAGCGACGGGACGGCCCGGCCGTCGCCCGGCTCACCGGCCAGCTCATGGGGCGCGGCGAGACCCGCGTGACCGCGAGCCTGCGGCCCCAGCCGGGGAGTGCCGATATGGATGTCACGGCGCAGATCGAAGACGCAGACCTGATCCGATTGAAGGACCTCGTTCAAGCGTATGGCGGATTCGAGATCAGGGCGGGCGAGTTCTCGGTGTACTCCGAGCTGCAAATGAAGGGCGGCGCGATCGCGGGCTACGTCAAACCGCTGTTCCGGGGGGTCGAGGTGGGCACCGACGGGGAGGCGGTGGCCGAGAAGGGGCTCCGCCAGCGGTTCTACGAAGGCCTCGTCGGAATCGGCGCGAAAGTCCTGAAGAACCGTCTACGGGGCGAGGTCGCGACCGTGGTGCCGATCTCCGGGCGAGTGGACCGTCCGGAGGTGGGCCGGTGGGAGACGGTGGGCCGGCTGTTGCAGAACGCCTTCCTCAAGCCAATCGCGCCGGGCTACGGACCGCCGACCTCCACACAAGATCCGGTGACTCCCGATCACCCGGCCCGAGAGCCCGATTCCGGGGCGAGACCTGAGACCCCGTGAGGGGGCGGTGCCGGTACAGGGAGAGAGCCGTTTGCGGCAAGGACCGCGTTGACCACGGTCTGGCATTTCGGGTCGCCGCAGCCGCACCCGAGGGCGACGCAGGCGACCACGGCCAGCGTATCGTTGAGCGCACCGTATCGGGCGAAAGTGCCCTCAATCTTGCGGCAGCGGGGACAGTTCTTCGCTCTCCTGAACCAATGCACGTGCGCGAACGATCTCTGTCGCAGCAGGGTGGGTGTCTCCTGCGGAGCCTGGGACCTCCGCGGTCGCCTCACTCGGTCACCTGGTCTGTTCCCATGGCACCAATCTGTGGCCGTGCTAACGCACGCGCCGGGACGTGTCGCGGCGCTCGGGACCGAGCGCGTTCCTCGCCTCGGCCATGATCTCGGGCGTGTTGCCGTGAGCGTCCACGAGCCGCTGGTAGACCGCCGCCGCCGATTGCCAGTCCCGGATCGCGACCAGGGAGCGTATCGCTCCGACGAGCCCACGCCAACCGGGTGTCGATTTGGGCGCCAACGAGGCAGCGGTCAGGTACATGTCAACGGCTTCGGTGTTCCGCCCTGCTCCACGCAGGAGCTCCCCGATGCCATAGGCGGCCTCTGCCGCAAGCTCCGGTTCCTCGACGGTCTCCCGGAGCCCGTCCACGGGGCGACCGTCTCTCGGGAGAGGGCCCACCGGGGCCGGTGGCAGGAGGTTGCGATACACGGCGACCGCCGCCGGCGTGCGGTGTAAGGCAGCCAGCGATCGGCCCGCCCCCAGCAAGGCGGGCCGATACCACCGCGAGTACTGGCCCGTCCCATACGCGGCGTTCATGTAGAGATCCACGGCTGGCTGGTGCTCGCCATTGGCGGCCAAGAGTTGGGCGAGCCGGAACGACGCCTCACTGAGCACTTCGCCTTGCGTCCGCTGCACGGCCTCCTCGAGCAGCGCCCGGGCCTCCTTCTCTTTCCCGACCGCGTACTGGAGCAGACGGGCGTGCGGCATGAGGCTCTCGGCTGTCCATTCCGCCCGGGGGTAGTCTCGACGGAGCCGCTCGTACGCGGCAAGGGCCTCGGCGGGTTGATCGAGCGCCTTGTTGACCTCGGCCAAGAGATACAGGGCGCGGGGCACGTCCTCGGCTCGCGACGCGATGTCCAGGAAGCGCTTCAACTGTATCCGCGCTTGCGCGGTCGCGTCCGTCCGGAATAGGGCCTCAGCGTAGTTCAGCTGCGCTGCCGGCGTCAGGACGGTATTCCGGTTGAGGGCGAGCACGTGTTCATAGCTGCTCCGCACAATCGGCCATTGCTGCGCCGCCGTGGCACGGGCGGCAACCCCGTTGAGCACATCAGGCGCGGAGGCGTAGCCGGGGAATCGCTCGGCGAGACGGCTCGAGAGCGTCTGGACCTCCGGCCATGCCTTGTCCTCCGCCGCGGCGAACACCAGTCCATGCAGCACCCGCGGCGTGGTCTCCGGGTCACCGGCGCCGTCCAGGAAGGGCGCCGCGAACCGCTCCAGCACCCCGGCGGTACCCGATGCAGCCGTATTGCTCTCACGTGCCGCGGCGGGGCCCATCGCGACCGTCAGGAGCTGACGCTCCGGGCCGGCGAACGCCCCTGCCGGAGTGAGGCGATCGAGGAGCATTCTGCGCTCCTGCGGCAGGGACGGCCGACCCGAGAGGGCCAGCGTGCGCAGGTCGCGAACCGCTTCCTGGGTGCGCCCCGCGCGCAGGGCCACAATGGAGCGGCTCAGCCGCGCGATCTCCGCCTCGGGCGCCGTCGGATATCCCTCCAGCACCTGATCAAGCCGCCTCTGCGCGCCCGCGAGATCGTCAGCCTGGGCGGCGAGCTCCGCGGCCCGGATGAGGGCGAGGGGCGCCCCCGGATCCGCCGGGAACTGCTGCGCCACCTGTACCCACGCATATTGGGCCTGGTCACCGCGTCCCAGACGCAGTTGGGCCCAACCCAGGGCAAACCCCGTATGGGCCGCCTCGGCAGGCAATTGATCAGATCGCAGGGCCTCGCCGTAGCGGTTCGCCGCCGTTCGATAGGCGCCGACCCCATAGGCGGCGTCCCCCGCTAGCACGAGCGCTGTCGCCCGCACCCTAGGCGGCGGCGAGGTCTGTAGCACGGCTTCCGCGCGAGCCTGCGCCTGGGCGAACGAGCCAGCAGCAAGATCGGCCCTCACGAGATCCAGCATGGCAACAACGTCCGCGCCACCCTGACTGCTTGCGCTTCCGGAGGCGGGTTCTCCGAGACCTCCCGGACTTCCGCCACCGCCGGGTGCCCCGGTACCTCCAGCTCCTGGCCCGCCAGCTCCTACCCCGGCAGCCCCGGCCCCGCCACCAGCTCCGGCCGCGGCGCCGCCACCGGGTGCCCCTGCACCGCCAGCTCCGGCTGCGCCCCCACCGCCGCTGGCGCCCGCCCCGCCACCGGCCGGTCCCGCGCCACCACTTCCAGCGGCGCCGGCCCCAGCGCCGCTGCCCGCTCCACCAGCGGCCCCGCCTCCACCTGCCCCTCCGGCACCCCCGGCAGCCCCGCCTCCACCGCCAGCCCCGCCTCCGCCGCCCGCCCCGCCGGCCCCGCCACCGCCTCCTCCCCCGCCGCCACCGCCCTTGGCGATGTAGAGCTCCTTTCCGAAGCCCCCGTCGTCAGAAGTCGGCCCTTCGCCGGCCGGTCCGACTCCCCAGCGGATCTCAAGCGCATACGCGAGCGCGGCAGTGGCCAAGCCGATGGCCAAGCTGAACCCGAGAGCCGAGACGAGCAAACGGCCGATGACCTTCATGGCGATCTCCCCTTGGCGCCCAGCACGGTGCGGATGGTCGGTGCTCGATGGCAACCAGCGTGCCAGCGTGTCAACCTCCTGGATCCTCTTGAGACTACATAGACGCGTAGCCGAGCGACCGTCCAGAACAGGGCGTTGAGGGAAGAAACGTTCGAGTACTTCTGTCGTGGAGCACCCAAGTAGGGAGGGCAAGCCACTCGCCTAGCCGGGTGCTGGAGGGGAGCCTGAGCGCGAGCGCCTCCGAGGGCGGTAAGGGGAAGGTTATGGGCTGTCGTCATACCTGGCTGAGCGGGGCTTAGCCGCTCAGCGTCCGCTAACCACTCGCCGTTGCTGGTTGCGAGGGCTTGCTCGCTGCTTGTACCGAACGCTCGGTGCGCTATGCTAACCGCCATGACTCCGGGCCCGCTCGTCGCTCTCATCGCGCTGGCGCTAGGGTTGGTCGTTTCGGGCGCACCGTGGTCCGACGCTTCACCCGCAGAGGCCCAGAGTCCCGCAGTCAGCCGCAGCGGCGTGCTCGGCGGCGCGGACTACCTTATCGAGGTGCCAGCCAACTGGACCGGCGGCCTAGTCGTCTTCGCGCATGGGATCCAGCGAGGTCCGGGCCGAGGCGACGTCCGCATGCCACCGATCGCGAGCCACATCATCGCCGAAGGTCACGCGTGGATCGCGTCCGGCTACCGGGCGCGCGAATATCAGCCCCACCTGTTCATCGAGGACCTCGTCGCGCTCCGCGAGCTGTTCCTGAAGGAGATCAGGCAGCCGCGCTGGTCGATCATCTACGGCCAGTCCATGGGCGGCCACATCACCGTCGCGTCCCTGGAGCTGCGGCCGGGTCTCTACCAGGGCGGTCTCTCGGAATGCGGACTCGTCGACGGCATCGGGATCGCCGACTACCTGATGGCGTACACCGCCGCGGCCGAGCTGATCTCCGGTGTCCCGATCCTCGATGCGCCCGACAGGCAAGTATTTGGACCCCTCCTCGAAGGCGTCGTACGCGCGCTCGGCATGCCGGGTTCGTACACCGCGCGCGGGCGACAGTTCGATAGCGTCGTCAAATTCCTGATGGGTGCCGATCGCGCCGGCAACGACTTGCCGCTGCGCCTCCAGGGGCTCCAGGCGCGGTATCTGCTCAACATCATGCACCGCCCCAAGGACGTCGAGAACGAGGCGAACCCGGGCCTGCGCGCGGCGAGCACCGCTCACGTCAAGTACCGGATCGATCCCGGCCTCGGTCTCACCGAAGACGAGCTCAATGCGCGCGTCAGGCGGATCCACCCGGTGAAGGACGCCCGTTCGTCGACCGCCAACCCGATGTACGCGGAGCGGACGGGCCGGCTCACGGTTCCGCTCCTCACGCTGCATGAGACTGGCGATGCATGGGTGCCGCTGAGCCTCGAGCAATCGTACAAGCGCCGCACCATGATGGCGGGGACGGATCACCTCCTCGTGCAGCGCGTGGTGCGGGCCCCGAGCCATTGCGGCGTCGACGGGTCGACGCGGCGCCAGGCGTTCGACGATCTCGTCGCGTGGATCGAGCGCGGGGTGCGACCGGACGGCGAGGACGTGCTCGCCTCCGATCTTTCACGCGTCGGGCTCAAGTGGACGCCCTACCTGCATCCAGAGGATCCGCTGGCCGCGCGCCGCTGACCGTCAACCTCAAGATCGCCAAGGCCCTCGGACTGAAGATCCCGCCGTCGCTCCTGCTGCAGGCGGATCAGGTGATTGAGTGAGACTCAGGAGAAGAATTAGACCCCGACTCAAGTCCGAGGAGGACCAACTCGATGATGACTATCGTCACGCATGCACACCTGAAAGAAGACGCTGGACGTGAGTGGGACGCCGCGATGCGCACTCGGCTGTCGGCCGCGACGAAGCGACCGGGTTGGGTGGGAGGACAGCTCCTCAGACCATCCGATAAGCCAGACCGGCGGGTAATCGTCGGCACGTGGAGGACTCGCGCAGACTGGGAGGCCTGGCATCAGGACCCGACATTCGCAGAGACGCGCCGGCGGCTCGACGGGTTGGAGAACGGACCAGCCGAGCACTGGTGGCACGAAGTCGTTCTTGATGTGAGGAAATACGAAGCTACTTCTCCCGCAGCGTCGAAACCAGCAACCAATCGGACGTCAAAGGCAAAGACGAAGAAACCGCGACGGCGGTAGGTCGGCCGATGAGGTCGGCATTGCTCCGACGGGCGGATCAGAGTGATGGAGCGACGAACCTTCCTTAGCGTGATCGCTAGCTCGCCGCCGACGCGGAGCAGGCGGGGAAGGTGTACCGGATCGGTATTCTGGGGAACGTTCCGCTGACCGACCCTGAGGGCGCGAATCTGTGGGGAGCGTTCGTCCAGGGACTCCGGGAACTCGGTTACGTCGAGGATTAAAACATCACGATCGAGCGCCGTTCATCAGAGGGACAGTACGAGCGGCTCCTGGCCCTTGCAGCCGACCTAGTTCGTCTCCAGGTTGACGTCCTTGTCGGCTAGCGAAAACGCCCTTGCGGCCCAGCGGGCGACTCGGACGATCCCGATCGTCTCGGCGAGCCTTGGCGATCCAGCGCGGACTGGGCTCGTCGCCAGCTTCGCGCGCCCCGATGGGCACATCACAGGGCGCTGGGCCCGCGCTAGCGGGAACACAGATCGAGTTGCTCAAGGACATTGTCACCAGCGTGCCCCGGGTGGCCATACTCTCGAATCCAACTAACTCGATCCACTCAGCCCCCGCACGCCTGATGAGTTCGAGAGCGCATTTGCGGCGCTGACCAGGCAGCGTGCCGGTGCCCTTCTCGTACTGCCAGACGGGATGTTTCTTTTCCACAGAGCACGGATCGCCGACCTCGCAGCACAACGCCGAGTACCGGCGATGTACGGGCTGAGGCCGCACATGGACGCGGGCGTGACAGCTTTCGACGCGCCGCGACGTACGTCGATAAGATTCTGAAGGGCGCCCAACCCGCCGACCTACCCGTCGAGCAACCGACGAAGTTCGAACTGGTCATCAACCTCAAGACCGCCAAGACGCTCGGCCTGCCCATCCCGCCGTCACTCCGGCAGCGGGCGGATGAGGTGATCGAGTAGACCTGCCTTCAGACTCAGTAGCGGCCGCAGCAGATCAGCCTCGGCCAATTTCCACGCCATTCACCCCTTCAAAGCGGCACGGTCTGCAACCTTCGACAGCAGGTCCACCTCTCGAGGTGGCGGCAGACACCATCTGCACCGACGGCGATGGCGTTGACTGGGTATTGCAGTGCCGCCGAACTTCCTCTATGCTTCCCGGTCCACATCGCCCCGCGGAGGCGACGCATGATGCAGAACCGCATATTCGTATGCACGACGGAATGGTAAGGCGACCTTGACGACGGAGCATGGGCGGCTCGCTAGAAGGCGATGGAAGTCGGGCGTCCTGATGGGAACGCGAGAGAATCTTCGTGACGATGCGGGAAGAAGTAACGACTCCCCTACGGTAAGAGCTACCCGGCCCCGAGGGCCCGGTCCGTCACCACCGAGCCGTGAATCCACGCTCTTCTGCCTCTCGTGCGTTCGGCACAGGGTTTGCTCACACAAGGCCACCTTTTATGGACGAGAGAACGAAGACGTGTCCGCGGTGCGGCGGCGCGGTTCAGACGCTGCGCCGTCTCACGCGGTCAGCCGGAACTGTCTCGGTCCTCGTGTGCCAGGTCTGCCGGTACACGGCATTTGTCGCAGGCGGTCGAGCCGCCTCGTCGTGATCCCTACTACTCACGCGTCACTTGCTGACTGACGGCAACGGAGGGCGCCCTCCTATGCGAGACCCCATCCTCGCGGGTTTGACGGCGTTCTTTGTCGAACACCAGTACTGCGGTGAGTTGGACGGCGGGCGAGACAACGGGAGCATCTGGCTCCAATGCTCCTGCGGTGCACACATCACTCACCCGGCCGGCATTCCCGCGCCGATTCCGGCCGACCGTCCAAAGCAGCCAATCACCAGCTTGCCCGACTAGATGCTAGATGCAGACGATACTCAAGACCCCGGTCGATGAAAGGGATTGGACAATGACCCATCGATTGATCGGCCTCATCCTCGGCGCCGGAACGGGCCTCTTGCTCGGCGGGCAGCTCGTGATCGCCGCAGACCGGATCGATCTCTTCGACACGAACTCGAATCGGACCGGTTACATCATCGTCGATCCCAAAACCAAACGGTTCGACACCTATGACACGAAATCTCATCGCACCGGGTGGGGAACGATTACCCGAGAGTCCGGAGATGTCCAGGTCTTCGACAAGGACGGGAATCGCATTGGGAGTGGCACACTCCCAGCACCAAGTGTGAAGCGATAATCCAGGCGTTCCTGCTCACCTCCCGTCGTCTTCGCCGCTATTCCTTCGCATTGTGGCCGCACACGTAGTCGCGGGGACGTTCAGTGTCAGATCTTGTCCCCGACTCCAGCCAGACTAGCCGCCCTACGCGCCACATAGAACAGGAAGGCGGCCACGACGGCCCCGACGAGTACCAGCGAGACTCTGCCTACCGTTTCGCCGCTCATGGCCTTTGAGTCGGCAGCCCCAACTAGGTATCCGAGAATGACCAGAACGCGCGTCCCTATGGTGATCGCCCCGTTCATGTCTCTCCCTCCTCCGAAGCTATCCGGCCCCCCGTTGGGCTTCGGCGTTGCCGGCGCCACGCGGCGCTGCCAACGCCGATCATGCTGGTCGCCAGCAACAGGAGGGTGCCAGGTTCGGGGGCATGAGCCGGCGGCTCGGACTCCGTGAGAAGCCCCGCTCCCTCCGGAATGAGGAAGAACTGTTCGCGGCCGGCGTCGGCGTTAGCAAAGGTCGCCGAGAACACGCCGCTCCCGGTCAGGCCCGTGATATCGAACGACACCAGCCGCGCGTCTGAGAAGCCGTTGCCTTTGTTTACCGCCGGAATGTCAGCCGGGCCGGTGAACGTATACTCCGCCGCACCGCCGTTGATGTTGAACTGGAAGCTCTCCAGCGAATAGGTCTGCTGGGCCTGATTGACATCGATACCGACCGAGAACCGGTTCCCCGCGGTGCTCCGAAGCTGGTCGAGCGTATAGACCGGTGATGTGAGCGTGCCGGCCGACGTGCCGACCGGAATCAGGGTGAACTCGAAGCCGACCGAGCTGTGACAGGAGGGATCCCCGATCACGCAGGGCCTATTCTGCTGCTGCTGATACGACACCCCGGTCTCGAGCGTGAGCGGAACAGCCCCGACCTCGATCGGTGCCAGCAAAAGCGAGAGCGTCAACAGTCCCGTGATGGTCCGGTTCATGTTTACCTCCTCCCGAGCCGAAGCATCGGCTACAGCGGTGAGGGCAAGGCACGTGCCACCGGGCCAAGGGAGCTAAATGCTAGTAATCGTGTGGGGGTCTCCGGCCAAGAGCCATGAAGACGGTAGAAATCTCCCGATCGCGTTCGGAACTTCCGGTATTACCGGAGTTGCCCTGCAGCGATTTGCGGGAAGTTCATTCCGATCGGCGACCTCTGCGCGTGCCGCGCCCGCTCGCCGCGCCCGCTAAAATGGCGCTCCTGCCTCGCCCGATTCACCACGCGGGCAGCCCCGAAACCGATGAGACGAAGCGAGACGAAGCCAGTCGCAGTCTTGCGCTGGCGCGATCCCTACATCTGTTCCAGCGTCTTGCCTCGTGTCTCACGTACGAGGGTCCACACGAAAGGCAGGGAGAACGCGGCGGCCACGGCGTAAAGCCCGTAGGCACCGGCGAGACCGACCGCATTCAACAATGGCAGGAAGGTGACGGTGACGGCGAAGTTCGTCACCCAGTTGGTGGCGCCGGACACCGCCAGCGCCGCGCCACGCATCCGGTTGGGAAACATCTCACCGAGGAGCACCCACATTACCGGCCCCCACGAGATCGCGAACGCGACGATGTACAGGTTGGCCGCGGCCAGGCCCGTCACCGCGGCCGCGTGGCTGAGGAGCGGCTTTCCGTTGGCGCCGATTCCCGCCATGGCGAATACGGCGGCCAGCACGGCCAGGGTCACCGCCATGCCGGCCGAGCCCACGAGCAGCAACGGTTTGCGGCCCGCGCGATCGATGAGCGCAATGGCGGGAATCGTGGCCAGAATGTTGACGAGGCCGGTGAGCAGATTGATACGCAGGGCCCACTGCTCCGTCGCCCCGGCTGCCTTCCACAGCACCTCACCGTAATAGAAGATGATGTTGATACCGACGAACTGCTGGAAGGCCGCCAGCCCTATGCCGACCCAGACGACCGGGGCGAACCGATGTGTACCCCGCACGATCAGGTCCGACAAGCGCGGCCGGTGCTCGCCCCGCAGGCTTTCCTCCACCTGCCGAACCAATGCTTCCGCGTCGCCACCGATCCGAGCGAAAATCCCGCGGGCGTCGTTCCGCCTGCCCTGGGCAACCAGGAAGCGCGGCGACCCGGGAATGAGCAGGACGCCGGCCAAAAATGAGATCGACGGCACGGCCTCCATCCAGAACCTCCAGCGCCAGGCCGGCGCACCCAGCCACAGCGTCGCGCCGGCTCCGCCGGCCAGCCTGACGAGGATGTCGTTGCTCAGGAACGCGCCGAACAGCCCCAACACGATGGCCATCTGCTGCAGCGAGCCCAGTCGACCGCGCACGTGCGCCGGCGCCACCTCTGAGATGTACATCGGAGCCAGCACGCTCGCGGCCCCGATCGCGAGCCCGCCGACCAGCCGCGAGGCGATGAAGACGCCCGCCGAGCCGGCGAGCCCGGTGCCGACGGCGCTGATGAGGAAGAGAACCGCGTTCAGGAGCATCGTCGGCCGCCGGCCATGACGGTCGGCAATGGTTCCCGCGACGAAGGCGCCAACCGCGCAGCCGAGCAGCACGGACGCGACGGCAAAACCCGTCGTCGCCGCCCGGGTGCCAAACGCGTGCGCCAACGCGTCGACGGCCCCGTTGATGACGCCGCTGTCGAAGCCGAAGAGAAAGCCGCCGATGGCGGCGACCGAGCTGAGCGCAACGACATAGCTCGAGGTCGGGGCTTGAACCGTCGTCGTCGTGCCCGGGGTCTGCAATATGCGGGTGGTCATGTCCGACGCTCCCTCTTCAGACAACGGTGCACGTCTCAAAAGTTGATCCCGACCTGAAACCCGGCGACGAATGCGTCGGGAATTCGTCCCGTTCCGCCAGGTCGGATGATGTACTGCAGGTCGGGCTGGAAGAACAGCGCGTCCTGATCGAACCGAAACCGATACGTGAGCTCGAGGGCCGTTTCGTATCGCTGGATTCCGATACCCGAACCGGACTCCCGGGCGCGCCGCTGGGAGTCTTGAAGATCATTGCTGAAGTGGCCGTACACGATGCCGAGGCCGCCGACGTCGGTCGGCCGCGACGCAAAGATCCCGCGGATGACGACGCCGGCGGTCGCGAAGAACGGCATGAGACTGACGGATTGATCGGGAGAGACGAGCACCGAGCCGGTGACGCCGAAGCCACGGTTGCTGCCGGGTGCACCGAACCGCACCAGCACCTGGTCGAACAGACCGTACAGGCCCCAATTCCCCCGGGGGGCATGCGGAGCGCCGCCGCGCGCGACCGTTGTGAAGTCGATGGATTGGTGGTCGTCGTACCACACGCCCGCCTTGTAGTTCCCGATCAGACCCGCGTCGCCCGGAAGCCCGTTGACCTGGTAGCCCACCTCGCCGATGGCGAAGAGCGGCCCAGCCATCGACCAGTCGGCGCCGTGATGATCGTTGGCACGGATGGAGACGTCGCCGTTGTACACGCCGCCCATCACATACATCCGTTCGGTCGGTTTCACTTTGACGAGACCGCCCCACGTGGCGTTGGGATAGGCGGTCATGCCCGGAGCATTGAAGAAGATGCCGACTGGGTTACCGTCGAAGCCGTTCTGCACGAAGATGTAGTTGTACGGAGAGACCAGGAAATCGTCACCGACCGCGACCCGGCCGACCCGGAGCTCGACGCGGTCGTCGAAGAGCTGCTGCTGATAGCTGAAGTCGACGAGTCGGTACGTCTGCCCTCCGAAGACCTGCTGCACGGTGAAGACGTTGCCGATGTCTTCCCTCGAAAGGCCCGAGCCGAAGCGCTCCGAAAACGAGATCAAGAATGACCCGCCGGCGAGACCGAACAGCTTGTGCAGATCAAAGCGCAGGTCGAGGCCCAGATTGCTCGCTTGCCTGAAGCCCTGCTGCATGCCGCCGGTCGGATTGCCGAGAGCGTCCATGACGAACGTCAACGTCGGCGTGATGCCGTGCTCCTCGAGCCACGTCCGGCCGCCGGCCCAATCGCCAAACGCGTGCCCCTGGGGGAGGACGAGCTGGAAGGGCGTATCGGCCAGAGTGCGTGTGCCGGGAGGAGCCTGCGGAGGCGCGGCGTCCTC
>Ga0099794_10000356_pt1 | contig 15727 bp, 15 predicted proteins | sample Rivendell_Oct201_10_FD_77320 | JGI IMG/M metagenome (GOLD analysis project Ga0099794, IMG submission 77320) | Vadose zone soil microbial communities from the Eel River Critical Zone Observatory, Northern California, USA -... | ecosystem: Host-associated > Plants > Roots > Rhizosphere > Soil ... | reverse complement strand
GCGAAGGCGTTGAGCTGGTCGACCATCGTGTTGATGGTGTTCTTGAGCTCCAGGATCTCGCCCTGGACGTCGACGGTGATCTTCTTGGAGAGATCGCCGTTGGCGACTGCCGTCGTGACTTCCGCGATGTTGCGGACCTGGCTGGTCAGGTTGCCGGCCATGAAGTTGACGTTGTCGGTGAGGTCCTGCCAGGTGCCGCCGACGCCCCTGACCTGAGCCTGGCCGCCGAGCTTGCCCTCGGTGCCGACCTCGCGCGCGACGCGGGTCACCTCGGAGGCGAAGGCGTTGAGCTGGTCGACCATCGTGTTGATGGTGTTCTTGAGCTCCAGGATCTCGCCCTGGACGTCGACGGTGATCTTCTTGGAGAGGTCTCCGTTGGCGACGGCGGTGGTGACGTCAGCGATGTTGCGGATCTGATTGGTGAGCTGGCCGGCCATCAGGTTGACGTTGTCGGTGAGGTCTTTCCACGTTCCGCCGACGCCCTTGACGTCCGCCTGGCCGCCGAGCTTGCCTTCGGTACCTACCTCGCGCGCGACGCGGGTCACCTCGGAGGCGAAGGCGTTGAGCTGGTCGACCATCGTGTTGATGGTGTTTTTGAGTTGGAGGATCTCGCCCTGGCCCTCGACAGTGATCTTTCGGGAAAGGTCTCCATTGGCAACCGCGGTGGTGACCTCCGCGATGTTGCGGACCTGACCGGTGAGGTTGCCGGCCATGAAGTTGACGTTGTCGGTGAGGTCTTTCCACACGCCGGCGCCGCCCGGCACCTGGGCCTGGCCGCCGAGCTTGCCCTCCGTGCCCACCTCGCGCGCCACACGCGTCACCTCGGAGCTGAACGCGCGGAGCTGATTGACCATCGTATTGACGATCCGCGCGGTCTCCAGAAACTGTCCCTGCAGGCGGCGGCCGTCGATGTCGCTTGGCACAGTTTGGGAGAGGTCGCCTTTGGCAACCGCGCTGATGACTCGGGCCATCTCGGTGTTGGGGCGGACCACGTCCTCGATCAGGTCATTGATCGCGTCCAGCGTGGCGGCCCACGCGCCGCCCGCATCGCCAATCGACGCGTGCTTGATCTGGCCCTCCTGGCCGACCCGCTTGCTCAGGCGGCGCAGCTCGCGTTCCAGGCGCTGGTTGGACTCGATGATGTCGTTGATCGCGCTCGCCACCTTGCCGGCCTGTCCTGTCGAGGTGACCGGCATGCGTACGGTGAAGTCCCCGCGTTTGACCGCGGTGAGAACCCGCAGCATCACCCTGGGATCGGTGCTTTCGGCGGCTAGGGCTTTGCTGGCCATTGTGTTTTTTCCTCTCCTTTTCCTTTCCTTGCTCCCGACGTCGTCCGTGGTTTTTACGCGGTGGGCACCCAGAACTCGATCTTTGCTCCGGCCCCCGGCTCGCTGACGATGCGGCACCAGCCGCCCATGAGCTGGGCGCGTTCTTTCATGGCCAAGAGCCCCAGATGGCCGGGGACGTGAAGGTTCTCGTTGACCACAAAGCCGGCGCCGTCGTCGGCCACCTCGACGACCAATCCGCCGTCAAGGGTCGAGGCTCTCACCCGGACGCGAGCCGCGTGGGAGTGCTTTTCCACGTTGGTCAGCGCCTCGGCCACGTTCTTGAAGACGATGGATTCCAGGTCGTCAGGGAGGTCATCCGGAAAGCTGAGGTCGATGTCGGGCTCGATGCCGCTGTAAACCCGCAGCCCTTCGAGGCGGTCGCGGATTGCCTCCTTGAGGCCAACCGTCAGGTCGAGTGCGGCGGGGCTAACCGTGGTCAGCAGCCGGCGCAGGGAATCCTCGACCTTGCTGATGGTCCCCGCCAGCTGGTCGAGCTGCGCCCTCTGCCGGCCTTCGCCGGCCTCGTTGCGGATGCGCTGCAACTGCAGCTCGGCCGCCGTCAACAACTGCAACGAGTCGTCGTGCAGGGCGCCTGCGAATCGGCGCCGGGCCTCGTCTCCGCCGGCGGCGATGTTGGCCAGAAGCTGGCGGCGGGCCCCCATCGCCTTCTCCAACCGCTCCACGGCGACGTCGAGCTCCGCCTCGGTCTCGCGGTACTGCCAGACGAGGCCGGTGGCCATCGCCGCGACGCGAAGCACCCAGGCGTCGTCGGTGGTGAAACCGCGCTTGGAGTCGAAAGCCGCAAGTGCTCCGATCCGCCGGCCGCCCGCAGGCCAGGAGACGGCGATGGAGTTCCGCAAACCCTGCAGGCCGTGCGTCCGCCAGAAATCGTCGAGCGCCGGGCAGGTGCCATCGTAGATATCGAGTTGGTCGCGGAAGACGATGCGTTCGACGATTCCATCGCCATCAGTTGTGGGGTCGATCCGGAGGTTCCGGATCGGCGCTTGGGCCGGGAAGCCGAAGGGTTCTCGCTGAAGGTGCAGGAGGCCATTGGGGGCAAAACACCAGAACGCGACTCGACGCGCCCCCACCAGCCCAGCGACGGTTTCGGCCAGGTGGCCGAAGAACGCCGGCAGCTCCATCTCCGCCTCGAGGTAGGACGAGACGGCCGCCAGCGTGATGGATGCGGCGGCCTGCGCCTTCTCCAATCTCTGCCCCGCGTGCATGCGCTGCCGCGGCCTGAGCCGGCCGGCGGTTCGCAGCCGGCCGGGCTCACGCAGGCCCGACGCACCCGGCTGCCGGTGGCCGTCCGGCAGGGTGGCTACAACCTCCACGTCGCCCCTCCTATGAATCTCCAGGCTAAATCAAACCGCGTGTGGGAGGGTCGCGTCGCCGTACAAGTGAGGTAGGCCAGAGGAGGGGTCCTGGGACCTCGTTTCCGGCCCCAGGACCAGTGGTTCGGCCTTACGCGCGAGCCGGGCCGCGCCGGAACATCCTGAGGATGAAGAGCAGGATCAGGGCGCCGAGAAACGCGATGATGATTGTGCCGATAAAGCCCACGCTGCCGTGGATGAAGAGGCCGGCCACAAAGCCGCCGATGAGGGCGCCGACAAGGCCGATCACGAGGTCGCCGATGAGCCCGTAGCCATGACCTCGGCTGACCACGGATGCGGCCCAACCCGCAATGAGTCCGACGATGATCCACGCGATGATGCCACCAGGCGATAGGTCCATAGAGCACCTCCCTCAAATATTGGCGTGACCACCTCTCGAGAGGCGGTCACATCTAATGAAACGTCCGGCGTGTGGCAACTACTTGCGACTGAAGGCGACCCGATCGCTCGACGGCATCGAGGTGCGGAGAACGAGAGCCCTCTCGGCGGCTCCGAGTAGCCCGCGCGAACCCGGCGTTATCCTGTCGAAACTCGCCTTTGCCGCGCGGCGGCCGCCACGGGCCCACAAACGGCGGCGTCACGAGGAGGAACGCGAAGGGTGGTTCGGACCCCTACCGGGCGCGGTCCGCAGCGCACCGCACTACACCGCCGATTCTTCGGCTGGTTGTGGGCGGGGCGCGTGTGGATCGCATCCGCAGTCGGCATCGTTTTCGCCCTGTCCACGGTGTACGTGCTGTGGGCGGTCAAGGATCTACCCGATCCCAGCCAGGATGTGCTCGCGGCGGGCGACGTAGTCGTGCTCGACAGGAACGGAAAGCTGATCGAAGACTGGAGCCCGGGCGGGCACTACCACGTGAGCTTGCACCTGAACGAGATGGGGCAATTTGCACCGGCGGCGACGCTCGCCGCCGAAGACCGCAACTTCTACCACCACGGCGCGATCGACGCCGGGTCGACGGCACGCGCCCTATGGGTGGACGTCACCCATCGCGGCTTCAACGAGGGCGGCAGCACCATCACCCAGCAGCTGGTGAGGATCCAGCTCCTGACGCCGCAGAAATCGGTCGCTCGCAAAGTGCATGAGATGGTCCTTGCGGTCGCGCTCGAAGAGCGGTTTTCGAAGGGCCAGATCCTGACGATGTACTTGAATCGCGTCTATTACGGTCACGGGGCCTATGGAATCGGGGCCGCAGCGCGCACCTACTTCACCAAGGACGCCAAAGACCTCACGCCCGCGCAGGCCGCTTTCCTCGCCGGGCTAATTCAGGCACCGGCCGCGTACGACCCGCAGGTGCACTACGACCTGGCCCGTGAACGACAGCAGTACGTGCTCGACGGGATGGTGACGGTCGGCACCCTCAAACGGCAGGAGGCCGACCAGGCCGCCAAAGAGGACATCAAGGCCGAGATGAAGATCCAGGCCACCGCGCGGCAGAGCAAGGCGCCGCATTTCGTCGACTACGTGCTCTCATCGCTCGAGTCGACGTTTGGCTCGGCCGCCGTGCAGCAAGGCGGCATTGTCGTCCGCACCACGCTCGACCTTGACCTGCAGCAGCTGGCGGATGCCGCTGTCAAGAACGGTGTCGCGGACCTCGCATGGGCGAACATCAACAATGCGGCGCTGCTCGCCGCGAGCCCCAAGACCGGCGAGGTGCTGGCCTGGGTCGGCTCAGCCGACTATGGCAACGACGCCATCGCCGGCCAGTACGACGTGGTGCTGGCGGACCGGCAGCCGGGCTCATCGTTCAAGCCATACGTCTACGAGGCCGCCCTGCGCGACCACAAGATCACCCTCGCGACCATGCTCGACGATCGCACGCAGAACTTCAGCGGCTACATGCCTCACGACTTCGACAACGGCGGCATGGGTTCGATCAGCGCACGGACTGCGCTCGTCTACTCGCGCAACATCCCGGCGGTCGAGGTGGGTCAGATGGAGGGCATGACCAACGTGATCAACCTCGCCCACGCGATGGGGATCCAGAGTCACCTCGACCCGGGACTCGCGACCGCCATCGGCGGGAGCGACGTGACCCTGAAGGAGCACGTGCAGGGCTACCAGGTTTTCGCCAACCAGGGCCAAAAGATCGAGCTCAACGTCATCAAGTCGATCGATGACGGCAACAGCAAGACGGTGTATACGCATGACCTGACCGGCGGGCAAACGGTCCTGTCGCCCGCCGAGTCCTACCTGATGACCGACGTGCTGAAGCAATACCAGTACCAATGGGGCTTCGGCTGGAATCGCCAGATGGCGAGCAAGACCGGGACCAGCGACAACGGTCACGGCCAGATCCCGGACTCATGGATCATGGCCTACAACTCCGACATCGTGGCCGGGGTCTGGGTCGGCAACACCGCGCCCAACGGTGGCGGCGGGATGATTCGCGCGTTTGGCGAGAGTGTCGGCCAGACCATCATGGCGCGCTTCGTCGACGGTCTCCCGAGCAAGATGCGGGGCTGGTACAGCCAGCCGTCGGGGATCGTGCGCGGATGCGGCGCGCAGTCGCAGGAGATCTTCCTGACCGGTACGCAGGCAGGCTGCACGGCATCGCCATCACCGACTGGGTCGCCCAGCGCCTCACCGAGCACATCTCCGTCGGCAAGCCCATCAGCTTCGCCCAGCGCATCGCCCCAGCCGTCACCGTCACCGTCACCGTCACCGTCGCCGGCGCCTTCGCCTTCGCCGCAGCCATCGCCGACAACGGCGGCCACTCCCACACCGAAGGCGACGTAGAAGGCCGCCAAAAGCAGCAAGTCCGGGTAGGCGCCGCCCCTCGGGCGTTTACATCTCTAGACCCGCGTTCTTTCTCGACTTAGGAGGTGCAATGGAGCACAAGGAAACCAACTTCGTGCGCGACGAGTCGTCAGGCGCTGTCCGCGAGGAATCGACCGTGGTCAACGAGACTGGTGCGACACCGATGCGGGAGGCGTCCAGCGTCAAGAGTTCGACTCCGGCGCGGCGGGCGATGGAGGTCATCTACCTGTTTTTCGGGGTCATCGATGCCCTCCTCCTGATCCGGCTGGTGCTCAAGCTCCTGGGGGCGAATCCGCATGCTGGCTTCGCGAGCTTCACCTACGGGCTGACCGACTTCCTGCTCGCACCGTTCCACGGCTTGCTGCCGACCTTCGTCAGCGGCCAGTCAGTGTTCGAGCTGTCTTTGGTCTTCGCGATCCTCATCTATTCGCTGGTCGCGATCGGCCTCGTGCGCCTGGTGGCGGTTACGCTCTCCCGCAGCGTCATGGTCTCGCAGCACAGCCGCTCGGAAGGGTTCAAGCCCCACACCGACTGAAGCGAACGCGGCGGGCCGAGGTTTACGCCTCGGCCCGCTTTCTTAGGCGGTCAGGGCCGACACCTCGCCAGGCGAGGGGAGATTCGACTATGCCGTTTCCGACCGCCGCTTGAGGGTCAGGGTCCGCAACCAGCGCGCCAGCCGGCGGCGCACCGGGCTCCATACGGCATTGCGCATCGAGCGCCGGCGCTCATAGCGCGGGGCGCCCAGTGCGGCGCAAAGCTCGCACCCGCACCCATGACCGGTGTCTGGGAGCCGCCTACCTTCCTTGTCGTACCTGGCGTGCGTCAGAGATCAAGCACCCCGTAATCCGGAAATCGCGACCCGAAGGCCGGATGGCAGCTCAGTCAGCAGTCGCCACGCCGCTGATGAACGTGGCCTCGCTTTGGTCGCCGTACGAGTGCTTCAGCATCACCCGCAGGCGGTCCTTGGCCATAGCGAGTCGGGAGGCGACCGTGCGCTCGGGTATGCCCAGCGACTGGGCGATCGCCCGGTTGGTATAACCGTGGTAGTGGCGGAGCACGATCGCCGCCGCCTGCTTGGGCGGCAGCTTGGCGAGCGCCTCGGCGAGATCTCGCCACTCTATGCGGTCCTGCGGATCCGGGCCGAGCCCTGGACGCCCGATGCGCCGGATCACCTCGCTCACCTCGCGGAGCCGCATCTTCCTTTGATGTGAGACGGCGGCATTGATCGCGATGCGGTGGACCCAGGCCTCGGCGGGCGCGATCGGCTTCCACGAGCTCCACTTCTTGTACGCGCGCTCGAACGCGTCCTGGGCGCAGTCCTCTGCCGCTGCTCGATCGCCGAGCATCGCCGTCAAGGTGCCGAGAATCTTGCCGTACGACGTCTGATACAGCTGCTCGAAGTCAGCCTCGTTTCCTGGCGTGAACTTCGTCTTCGGTTCGCGCTCGTCATCCGAATCAGCGGGATCCTGGATCTCGTTGAGCATTCCTGAGAATCACCCCTCGGAGTTGTTGTGGCGCAGGCTGTGTGACGCTTCCCCGCACCTAATCTTTCTCTAGAGGGCATCTCCCGTCACCGTACGGTTGCGCGGATTTTGCCTCGCACATTTGAGGTAGTCCGTTCGAGCGGGACCCAGGTTTTGGCTACTCGATCAGGGCCAGCTCCCTCGCCTTGACGATCGCCTCGAGCTTGGAGTGAACCCCAAGCTTGCTCCCGAGGCTGCGGATGTGCGTGCGGACGGTGGTGTAGCTGATCCCAAGCTTGGCCCCGATCTCGCGGCTCGAGGTGCCCTCTGCCATCAGTCGCAGCACCTCCTTCTCGCGCGGGGTGAGGCTCTCGAGCTGGCTGTCCATCGTGCGGCGCTTGTTGAGAAGGGTCGCGATGGTGCGTGGCGTGAACAGCGTCCCGCCCGAGGCCACGGTGCGGATGGCGTCCACCACCTCGGCGGCGGCTTGCGACTTGTGGATGAAACCGCTGGCCCCGGCCTCGATCGCCGCGAAGCGCGCGGCATCGCTGTCCTCTCGGGTGAGGAAAATGAGCTTCGTCTCCGGCCGTACCTGACGGATGCCCAGACCGGCGTCGGCCCCCGTGCCATCGGTGAGCCGGAAGTCGACCAGGGCGATGTCCGGCTTGAGCTCCTGCGCGCGCGCAACCGATTCGGCCACCGAAGCCGCCTTGCCGACGACAGTCATGTCTGGCTGGTCGTTCAGCAGCGCCGAGAGGCCGTCCGCCACCACCTGATGGTCCTCGACGATCAGGACTCGGATCTGGTCCCGGATCATTGCGCCAACGGCACCCAGAACTCGACCTTCGTGCCGTTTCCCGGCTCGCTCGTGACCTCGCACCAGCCGCCCGCGAGCAGGGCGCGCTCCCTCAGCGTTAACAGACCGAGGTGCCCAGGCAGGTGGTCACGCTCGCTGACCACGAACCCGCGACCGTCGTCGACGACCTCGCCGTGGATGCCGCCGTCACGTTCCTTGATCTGGATCTGGACGCGTGTCGCCGCAGCGTGCTTCTCGACGTTGGATAGAGCCTCGGATACCTGCCTGAAGATGATCGACTTGATCTCATAGGCTTGGTCGTCCGGGAGCTGGAGCTCGAGGTCGGCTTCGATCCCGGCCATGGTGTGCATCATCGTCACCCGGTCACGGATCGTCTCTTCGAACCCGCCTGGCACCTCAAGTGCCGGTGGCCGCATCTCGAACAGCAGCTTCCGGAGCGCTTGCTCGGCCTCAACGAGCAGCCTGCGAGCGTCGCCGACGGGGGACGATTGCTCGCCCGCTCGTTGCAGGTGCAACTCCGCCGCCGTCAGCTTCTGGAGGGCGTCATCGTGCAGCTCGTGGGCAAAGCGTCGCCGGGCCTTGTCCACGGCGGTGGACATGTTCCGAAGCAGAAGCTGGCGTGCCTCATCGACCCTCTGCAGCCGGCTGATGGTTTTGGTCAGGTCGGTCTCCGCCAGCTTGAGCTGCCATACGAGCCCCGCCGCCAGGCCGGCCATGCGCAGCACCCACGCGTCCTCCATCGAAAACCCGTCGCGGTGCCGCGAGTCGTAGGCCGCGACCATGCCGAGCCGCTGGTGCCCGGCGCGCCACGGAACGCTGATGGCGCTCGTGACGCCGAGCACCTCGAGCACGGCGCGATGCGGCGAGTCACGGTCTGACATCGCCGCCCTGAAGACGAAGTCCTCGTAGACGACCTGGCTGGTGAGGTCGCTCCCGAACGGCTCCGCCGGGGCCGGGTCAAGGCGGGCGATGAACTGATCGTCGATGCCATGTGAGTCTGGAATCGGCGTCAGAGTTCGGTTCTCGTTCAGCTGCCAGAACAGGACCTTGCCGGCACCCACCAGCTCCGCCACGCTTTCAGTCAGACCCCGGTAAAAGGCGCTGAAGCTCGCGCCGGTCCGGGCGTGGGTGGAGACGGCGAGAAGAGCCTGGACCGCAAGCTCGTGCGCCTTCTCGATGCGCAGCGCGGACTGGGCACGCTCCTCGTTGAGGACTCGTTGCTTCTCGCTCCGATCGAGGTCCGCCCGCAGGTTGACCAGCGCGTCGACAAGCTCCTGCCTTCGCTGCTGGAGGCGGAAGATCTCCAGGGCTGCCGCGACATGGTTGGCCAGGATGCCGAGCGCCTGCCGCTGGATGACTGAGTAGACGTTCCCACCCGCGACCCCGATCATCCCGATCACCTTGCCCCCAGCCGTCAGGGGCAGCCCGCAATATGCGCCCAGGCTGGAGTCTGTCGACCCGTTGATCCCGGCGGCGGCGAACAGCCTGTCGATCTCGCCGGCGCTCACCGATCGCCCCGGGTCGGCGGCGCGTGAAAACACCTGCTGGCGTCCGCCGGCGTCGTCGACCAGGCCGATGAAGGCGACCGACGCCCCGGTCAGCTCCAGTGCCAGCTGCAGAGCCTGCTCTGCCGCCCGGGCATGGTCCTGGGAGCCGGCCAAGTCGGCCGAAACCCTTGCAAACGCCTCGAGCCGGTCCCAAAGACCGGTCTCCGAATATCCCGAGGTCTCCAAAGACAGGACCTATATCCCCCCGGCCGATTCTACTGAGGCTGCTGGGCTTTGCATATGGATGCGCGTTGCTCATTCAACGGATGCGTTCGTCCAGTACTCGCCACATCACGCGCGTTATTCAAGCAAGGTTCGCACTGGCGGCCTCGACGACTTCGTTTAGAGGGGAGCACGGCGCGCAGGGATGTGGAGATGAGCCAGGGGACCTTGGGGTTCAACGGTGAGCACGCGTTCGAGTTCACACGCCTGAATCGGGCGCTGGCGCAGCTCGCCCGGCCGGGCTCGAGGGAAGAGTTGATCGAGCGCCTGTGGAGCCGCAAGCGCCAGCTTCTGCGCCAGGCCGCTGAGTGCGACGGTTGGGGGCCCGAAGTTTTAGTAGCGTGATGAGGTCGGTCAGAGGGTTCGTAAGGAGAGCGGTATGAGCGGTTTCAAGGCTTTTTTGCTGCGGGGCAATCTCATTGACTTGGCGGTCGGCATCGTCATCGGCATCGCGTTCGGCACCCTTGTCACAGCCTTCGTCAAGGACCTGATCACCCCGTTGATCGCCGCCCTGTTCGGCAAGCCTGACTTCTCGGCTCTCTCCTTCACGATCAACAACAGCAAGTTCCCCTACGGCGACTTCATCAACGTGGTGATCGCCTTCCTCATCATCGCCGTGGTCATGTACTTCTTCGTCGTCGTGCCCTACGTACGGTTCAGGGCGCGCTACGAGCCGGCGCCTGTGCCGGCGCCAGAAATGAAGGAATGCCCGCGCTGCCTCAGCAACATCCCCGCCCACGCGACGCGCTGCCTGTTCTGCACGACTGACCTCTAGCGTCGTCCCAATACTCGGGCCGTCGAGTGCGTTTCCTACACGAGATGGGAGGGAGGGTGCTGAGGCTGACCAGTGCAGTCGTCAGCGGCAGGCCGGTCGTCGTCAAGCCATTGGTTCTCCTGGCCGCAAAGGTTATGGGCCCCGGGCCGCTCCGGCTGAAGATGGTCAAGCTCGCCCATGAGCTCGATGATGGCGAGCTGAGCCGAGTGGCGGGCTGACCGGAGCGACCCCGGCAGGGTAATACGCCTGTGGGTACTCCCGCTGGCGGAGGCGTTTCCAAAACAGGTGGACGACTTTGACCGGCGACTGGAGATCGAGCTGGCCCGCCTTCTGGACCGGGTGGTGCGCACCCCTGCACCCCCTCGCCACGGGCACCCCGTGAATGGCCCACCGGTGAAGCTCGACTCCAGCGCCAGAACGCCGACTGCGACGGCCGGCATGTCCGAGTCGCCTCGCGTCCGACGCTCGGCGCGGTTCTCCTAGAAACCCCTTCCTTCCTCTCGCGAGGCTGGGCCGCAAGGCCCGGCCTCTCTTGTTTGCCTCAGACTGAACGGCACGATGAGCGCCGCCACAGTGGGTCTCACGTTCAAGGTCACGCCGGCCGTCAGGCGGGCGCCGGCGGCGGAGCGCGAGCACATCCTCGAGAATCCCGGCTTCGGGAGGGTCTTCAGCGAGCATATGGCGATCGCGAGCTGGGAGCGAGGCCAGGGCTGGCATGACGCGCTGGTGCGCCCGTACGGACCGATCCCGATGGACCCTGGGACGTCCGTCCTCCACTACGCGCAGGCGGTTTTCGAAGGGCTCAAGGCGTACCGGCAGCAGGATGGGCGAATTGCGGTCTTCCGCCCCGAAGCCAACGCCAACCGATTCCGGCGCTCCGCCCGAAGGCTGGCGTTGCCCGAGCTGCCGGACAGTGCGTTCGTCGAAGCCATCGACCAGCTGGTGCGGCTGGATGCCGACTGGGTGCCCTCCGAACCCGAGCACAGCCTCTACCTCCGGCCCTTCATGTTCGCGAGCGAGGTCAATCTCACGGTGCATCCCTCCGACGAGGTGACCTTCGTGCTGATCGCCTCTCCATCCGCTTCTTACTTTCCGAGCGGCGTCAAGCCCGTCACAGTCTGGCTGTCGGAAGATTTCAGCCGGGCGGCGCCGGGCGGCACGGGCGACGCCAAGACGGGCGGCAACTACGCGGGCAGCCTGCTTGCGCAGGCTCAGGCTGCGGAGAATGGCTGTGACCAGGTGGTTTGGCTCGACGCCGTCGAGCACCGTTGGGTGGAAGAGATGGGAGGTATGAACCTCTTCTTCGTCTTCGGCAGCGGGGCCAGCGCGAGGCTCGTGACGCCGGAGCTCACCGGCACGCTGCTGCCGGGCGTCACTCGAGACTCGCTGCTGATACTGGGCAAGGACCTCGGTTACGAGGTCGAGGAAGGTCGGATCAGCGTCGAGCAGTGGCAGGCGGGTTGCGCGGACGGGTCCCTCACAGAGGCATTCGCATGTGGCACCGCCGCCGTGATCACGCCCGTCGGGTCGGCCAAGTCGGCGCACGGATCCTGGCTGATTGGAGATGGAAAGCCGGGCGCCGTCACCATGCGTTTGCGCTCGGCGCTGGTCGACATCCAGCGCGGCGCCGCGCCCGATGTGCATCGCTGGATGCACCCAGTCCCGCTCGCCGGCTGAGCCCCTGCGCGACAGTCAAGGAGGTCTGATATGACCGCAAAGCCAGTCGTCATCGTGGGCGGCGGCGGCGGCGGCGACGCTGCGGCGTTCGCCCTGCGGAAGAAGGGGTACGACGGCGAGGTGACGATCCTGAGCGCCGATCGCGACCGGCCGTACGACCGCCCGTACCTTTCCAAGGAGTTTCTTCGGGGCGAGGTCGAGCTCCAGAAAGTTTTCCTGCACGACGAGGCCGAGTACTCGAAAGAGAAGATCGAGATCAGGCTCCAGGAGAGGGTGGTCGGGGGGTCGCTGCGGGACCGCACGCTGTCGTTGCAGAGCGGGGCCGAGGTCAGGTTCGGCACGCTGGTCGTGTCCACCGGCGGTACGCCTCGCCGGGTGCCGGACGCGCCCGATTCCTACAACGTGCTCACACTGCGCTCACTGCGCGACAGCCAGGCGATCCGGGACGCGCTCAAGCGCGGCAAGCGGCTGCTCCTCGTCGGCGCCGGCTTCATCGGCGCCGAGGTGGGCGCTTCGGCAAGACAGCTTGGCAAGGAAGTGTTGATGGTCGAATCGGCGCCGGTGCCGCTCTCTCGTGCTCTCGGCGAGGAGGTAGGCAAGATCTACGCCTCCATCCATCGCGATCACGGGGTTGACGTGCGTACCGCGACCACGGTCACCGAGTGGCACAGCTACGGCGGCCGCGTCACGGCGGTGACTCTTTCTGACGGGCGGCGCGAGGAGGTGGACCTGGTGCTGATCGCGATCGGCATCGATCCCAATCTCGAAGTACCGCGGGTGTTGGGCCTGCCGATCGAAGGTTCGGGCGTGCGGGTGGACGAAGGTCTCCGGGCCGCGGACGGCGTGTACTGCGCCGGCGACATCGCATTGCACCCACACCCGGTGCTCGGGGAGTCGATTCGCGTGGAGCACTGGGAGGTGGCCAAGCATCATGGTCGCGGCATCGCAACGTCGATCGCATCCGGCTACGCCCCCGTGACCAGGCTGCCCTACTTCTGGTCGGACCAGTACGACGTGAGCCTCGAGTATCGAGGCCACGCGGCCGGCGATGATCGCGCGGTCTGGCGGGGAGACAAGGAAGCACTGCGCTTCTCTGTCTTCTACATCCGGGGCGGGCTCATAAAGGCAGTGCTTTCGATCAACGACACGAAGGTCAACGAGATCGGCGGCAGGCTGATCGAGAGCCGCCGGCCGGTGGACGAGAAGACGCTGGCCGACGAGTCGGCCGATCTCGCTGAGCTGGTGCCGACCCCCGCTAGCTGACGACTAGTCGGGCAGCAGCCAGGGCAAAGCTTCAGCCATCGGGCGCAGCAGGGTCGCCTGCTGCTCCTTGCTGATCAGCCCGTCGGCGAGGAGTCCGAGCGCAGCCGCGAAGGCCGCACTCTCAGCCTTGTGGCCGAGCTCGCCGTGCTCAGCCCGCCAGGAGATGAGCGCCTGGCCGGACTCGGTCATCCCGAAAAGCGTGCGCCTCACCTCGTCCCACGCGGGACCCCGGTCGGCTTTCTCGATGGCGTGCAGCGCAGCCTTCTCGGCCTCGCGGAACGCCGGCAGCCCCTTGTCGCCGACGTGCTCGTCCCAGCCAGTCGCCACGCGCTCGACCCCAGATGGCGACAGAACCCTGACGTCCTCCATCAAGCGCGCGATCGTGCGCTGGTGCTCCGGGTACCCGTATCCCTCTGCGTCGACACTCATGGGCGTCAAGCGTAAGGGGTTTCAAGCCGTGGGCACGAGCATTGCGACGAGAAACGAGGAGCGTCGAGGCCGGCCGAGCCGTTCCCACCAACGCCTGGCGGTGGCCCCGGCCTCCAGCCGCAACACCTCGAAACCCACGCTCGCCAGCGCCGCGCGAAGAGCGGTCACATCGATCGGGTGGTAGTGAGCAGCCAGCTCCGGGAATCCCGCGTCGGCGTAGTAGGCCGCGGACCTGGCCTCGGCCTGCGCTTGCCGGCGGCGGTCGCCGTAGATCGGGCTGTCGAACGCGACGAGCAGGCCGTCCGGACGGAGCACCCGCGCCGCCTCGCCGATCGCGTTTGAAACCGGTGCGTAATGAAGCGAAGCTGCATAGAACGCCACGTCGACCGTGGAGTTGCGGATCGGCAGGCTGCGCATGTCGGCCCGCACTTGCAGGGCATCAGGCCTGCTGTCGATGTCGAGAAGGTCGATGGCGATGACATCCGCGTCGCGAAGATAGCGCGCGGCCCACCCGCCTCCGGATCCGACGTCGACCACCACCGGGCGCTCGGCTCCGGTCCGTCGGCTCGAGAGTGCGGCGGCGGCTCGGGACACTGACTCGAGACGCCAGCGCCACAGTCGTGGTTCACCGCCTTCCGGGTCCTCTCGACCATCCGCGCCGATCCAGCCCTCTCGCCTGCGCAGGGCGGTGTACTGGGCGGCGAAACGGTCGGCGGCCGCGCGCTCCTCATCGTCGAGCAGGTCAAGGCCGCCTCGAGCCGCAACGATCGACCGGCCGCAGCCCTTGCACTCAGCCAGGCTCGGTTCCGGCGCGGTCCCGCAGCGCGGGCACCTCAGGAGTTGGTGTAGCCCGCTCAACACCCTCAGCGCAAGAAGGCGGGCACCCAGCCGAACCGCGACAGGGCGATGGGGCCCGCGCCCGACGCGATGACCTGGGCATTGACCAGCACCGCGAGGTAGTACAGCCAGCGAAACCCGTCGTCTTTGACCTCGAACCCCACGGTGAGCGCCAGCCCCGTCGCCAGCAGCAGGCCGAGGATCCCGGCCCAGCGGGTGGCGAGGCCGAGAAGCAGCAGGATTCCGGCCACCGTCTCGCCGACGGTCTGGCCGACCGCGAAGATGAACCAGTTGGGCGCGACCAGGTTGGTCAGGAGCTCGCGCAGACCCGGGATCGGATTCGCGGCTCCGGCGGTCTGCAGCAGACCCTGCACCCATCCGACCCCCAGCCACTTCGTGCTGGCGAAATACAGCCAGTAGAGCCCGACCGTGATCCGGAAGACGCTCGACCAGGCCGCGGCCATCTTTACTCCCACGCTAACGCAGGACGCGCAGCAGCGGGTTGGTGGCGAGCTCGAAAGCCTTCGCCGCCGGTCGCAGGTGCAGCTTGTTCAGCCGGTGCTGGATGGCGCCCTTCAGGATCGCCGCCCGCAGCTTGTTCTCCGAGAAATCGGTGTTGAACAAGAGGCGGTTGTGTCGAACCTTGTGCCACTCGCCTTTCTGCCGGCGCTCGTGGACTCGGTCGTAGAAGCCCGTGCCGGGTAGCGGGTAAGCGATGGTGTAGCTGACATAGTCGAGCGGCAGGCTGCTGGAGAAATTGATGCTGCGGATCAAGGAATCGGTTGTCTCACCCAGGTATCCGACCATGAAGAAGCCGGCCGCCTTGATGCCCGCCGCCACACAAGCCTCGACGGCGGCCCGTGCCTGGTCGGGCGTGATCCCCTTCTTCATCTCCTTCAACACGTTGGCGTCGCCCGACTCGATGCCGAAGAAGATTCGCTTGCAGCCGGCGCGATGCATCTGCTCGAACAGCGCCTGATCGACATGCGTGACGCGGCTGAGGCATTCCCACGTCAGGGGCAGATGCTCCTTCTCGATCGCCTGCGCCAGCTCGAATGTGCGCTTGTAGTTGAGGGTGAACAGGTCGTCCGACATCCAGATGTGGTCGTAGCCGAGCTCGGCGATCTCGCGCATCTCCGCCACCACCGATTCGACCGGGCGGGCGCTGAACAGGTCGCCGAACACCGACTTGTGGCAGAAGTCGCACCGGAACGGGC
>Ga0099794_10000355_pt1 | contig 15728 bp, 11 predicted proteins | sample Rivendell_Oct201_10_FD_77320 | JGI IMG/M metagenome (GOLD analysis project Ga0099794, IMG submission 77320) | Vadose zone soil microbial communities from the Eel River Critical Zone Observatory, Northern California, USA -... | ecosystem: Host-associated > Plants > Roots > Rhizosphere > Soil ... | reverse complement strand
TCGCGTCCGTGATCTTCATCTCCTCGCTGAGCTCGCCGACGAAGAGTGACTTGCCTCTGGCGGCGGCCACGATACCGTTGACGACAAAGCCCACCGGCAGCACTCCCGAGATCAGGTTGCCAGCCGTTTGCTTTTTTTGGGCGTCATAGAGGGACGTTTCGACGCGCAAGGCGCCTGGACCAGGCTCCGTCACGACCTCCAGGACCTGACCGAGCTCGTGGACCAGCGCCGCGTGCATCCTGTCGGTGAGCGCTTGCAGGTCCTCCAGATCGCTCGCGGACGCCCCTTCCGGCTTTGCGAACTTGACCGGCATGATGATCACCTTCGAGTAACCGGACCAGTTTGCGGAGGAGGTCTCGTAGATCAGGAGCGGCTGGTCGTCCTTGCCTTCCTGCAGGAGGGCGACGTCGTCGCCGACCACGGACGCCTCTCCCTTCTGCGGCGTGACGCTCCTCGCCTGCTTCGTCGTCGCACAGCCGTTTCCCGACAGGCACGCCGCAACCAATAGCAGGATGGGCGCGATCCACTTTGCATCATTTTTCATCTCTGTTTCCTCCAGGTCGACAAGGACCGCTTCTCGCGAGGTCGCTAGCGACCGACGGGCGGGAGCGCTGCAAGCTGCGGACCACGCCGGCACCACGACGCGTTCCGGGCTTGCCACTGCGTCTCCGTTTGGGCCGGCTGATCGGGCTGAGCAAGGGTGATCGCGGAAGAGTATTGGTTGCGTGTGTAGGATCCGTTCGCGGCCACGCCGGGGAGGACGCGCCCAAGGGCCGAAAGAGCCTGCCCCTGCTGCTCCAGAACCGTTGCCCGTGCTTCCAACTCATCGGGGTTTCTCTCGCGCGCTCCCGCGAGGAACATCTCCAGCGGCTGGAGCGCCAGGGAAGGCAGCGAGTGAAGCACCAGGAGCAGAAAAAGCAACGGCGCGATGCCAATGTCTCGGCGGATCGGTTTCATCAGCCGGCGTCAATTCACGCCGCGTGCCGATCCGCGGTCCGCCGCGTCCCTTCCTCGCAAGGGCTTTCTTCCCTCAAGGGAAGTGTCGGAACGTCGGACAATGCAGGCGCGCGCGGTAGCGGACTTCCGGCATGCACGACGACCGTCATTCAGCTCGCGATCACGAGAACGGACGCGTTCATGCCGGGCCGCAGGGCGACGGGGCGCAGGACGAAGTCGAGTACCGCTGTCAGATCTCCAGGGGCAAGCGCGGAAACCTTGGCGGCGAGCAAGCGTCCGCCACTACCAACCACGGCGGATTGCCCAATGCGCAGCCGCTCGAAGTCCGCGGCGCCGAAACGCGCGAGCACCCACACATCGTCGTCTTCGACGAGGGTGAGGATGGGTTGTCCAAATGAGGCCCATTCGCCCGGCTTGAGATGACGCGTCAATACGCGACCGCTCGTCGGCGCACGGATGGCGACGCGCACGGGAGGGCTCCCGGAAGCGACGTGATCCAGCTCGATGAGCCTGACACCCTTCCCGACCAGATCTCCCTCAGCGACGAGAACGTGATCGATACGCCCTGACCTCGTCGCGGTGACCTCCACCACCCGTCCGTCGACCGTGGCTTCGAGTGCGGACATCCAACCTTCTGCTCCGCTCTGGGGTGCAAGTGCGATGGCGTGCATGAGTGCTCCATTCTCCGATGCCCCCGAACGATCGATCACTTGTCGTGGCCTTGCCTCTGCAGTCCGCGCGCCAAGTTCGCCGCTGCCGGTTTTCCGGTCAGTTGTCGGTAAACCGTTCGATGGCCCACACGATGCATGGCAGTTTCGTATGGCGGCCAACTCGGACGACGCAGACGCGATGCTCGAGCATCTGTTCCTGCGTCGTGCAATGCAAGGCGACAAGGAGGCGTTCGTCGCTCTCGCCTCGATGCATGCCGCCGCGGTGTATGCGACTGCGCGCAATCTCTGTTCGAGCGATTTGGAGGCGATCGAACTGACGGAAGGTGCTCTTCAGAGCGCTCGGGACCGAATCCGTGCGATGCCGGCAGGGCTGTCGTTTCGGGTCTTCGTTTGTCGCTTCATGGTCAAGGAGGCCATCGAGCGGCTACGACGCGCAGCGCCCCCGCCATTCACCCTTCTCCATCGATTTCTGCCGGCGACGGCCGGCGGCGATCGCTTGACACCGTCACCGCAAGGCCTTCCCGACGTGGAATTGCTGGCTCAGCGCCCTGACATCGCCAGGCGCCTCACCGACGCGCTTGCGCTACTCGAACCAGAGGATCGCGCTGCGTTCGTGTTGCGAGTGGTCGGCGAAGTTCCCATGGACGACGCGGCGGCCATCCTGGATCTGCCCGTCTGGACCGTGCGGCTGCGGACGCACCGTGCCTCCTTGCTCGTGAACGGGTATTTGTCTTACCTCGCCGCGCGCGCGGGAATCGTCTAACCAGCACGAGGGCCCGTTCACAGGGTGAACCCGGTCATCAGATAGAACGAGGTGCCCTCGTCCGAATGCACCACCGTGGCCTTGAGCCCCGAAGCGAAGTGGAAATCGGTCGCGGAGATGAACGGACCGAGCCAGAACCCGCCGCCATATCCGGTGTGCCATCTGGACGAGCTCTGGTTGGCGACGAAGACGCGTCCGACGTCGGCCAGCCCCAGCACGCCGAACCGGAACGGCAGCGCGGCGTTGAATCTGCCGAGCGCGACCTGCAGCTCCGCGTTCCCGACCACGGACGCATCGCCCGCGAACCGGTTCAACGGGAATCATCTGACCGTTCCGCGTCACCCCTTCGAGTGACTGCAGCACAATCCGTGAACGTCGGAGGATCGCTGTATAGCAGTCCGACAGAATCCTCGATTCCGCCCGATAGAGCCCTGGATCCTTGCGGCACGCGGGGTGCAATCCGCGTCCGGGCATGGACACGAGAATCGCTTCGGTGGCTCCGCTCTTGCTCCTCGCCGCTTGCCACAAGACGGCTGCTCCCCCGCAACCTCCGCCGACGGTAGAAGTGGCGGAGGTGCTGCAGTTCGACATCCAGATCCACCGCCAATGGGTTGCGACCCTCGATGGATTCGTGAACGCCGATATCCGGCCGCAGGTCGAGGGATACGTCCGCAAGCAGGCCTACCGCGACGGCGCGTACGTGCAGCGAGGAGACGTCCTCTTCCTCATCGACCCGCGCAATTACCAGGCAGCGCTCGATCATGCGAAGTCCACGCTCGCGAGAGACGTCGCGGCCCTGGAGAAAGCGCGCCTGGACGTCAAGCGCGACAGGGAATTGATCGCGGGGCAATTCATCCCACAACAACAGTTCGACAACGACCTGGCGGCCGAGCGCGAGGCTGAAGCCAACGTCGGGTCAGCCCGCGCCACTCTCGCCCAGGCGGAACTCAACCACGGATGGACGCAGGTCACCTCGCCACTGTCGGGCATCGTAGGCATTGCCCAGATGCAGGTCGGCAGTCTCGTCAGCACGTCCACCGTCATGACGACGGTGTCCCAGGTCGACCCCATCAAGGCAGAGTTCAACATCAGCGAGCTCGAATATCTAAAGTCGGCGAAAGGCACTCAGTGGGCCGAGCCCGCGCACGGCGGCGAGCCGGTGCTCGAGCTGATCCTCGAGGACGACAGCCCCTACCCGCACGGTGGGAACGTCGTCGCGATCAACCGGCAGGTCGATCCGCGCACCGGCACGATCGCGGTGCAGGGCACCTTCCCGAACCCGGGCAATCTCCTGCGGCCGGGCCAGTACGGAAAGATACGGGCAGCCGTCGAGATCCGGAAGGGCGCGCTGCTGGTGCCGATGCGGGCCCTCAACGAGATCCAGGGGGCGTACCAGGTCGGCGTCGTCGACGGCGACGGCAGGGTCGACGTGCGGACGGTGCAACTTGGAGAACAAGTCGTCAATGAGTTGATCGTCGAGCGAGGCCTGCAGCCTGGCGAGAAGGTCATCGTCGAGGGATTCGCTCGCGTCCGGCCGGGCATGCTGGTGAGCGCGAGGCCTGCTGTCTTCGGATCCACGGGTTCCGCGGCGCCCGGTGTCGCGAGCGGGGGGCGGTAACCATGTCTCGCTTCTTCGTCCGGCGTCCGATCGTGGCGATGGTCATCGCGATCCTGATGGTGATCGTCGGCGGGGTCGCGATGCTCGGCTTACCGGTCGCGCAGTATCCGAACATCGTGCCCCCGCAGATCCAGGTGAAGACGACCTACACGGGGGCGGATGCGATCACGGTCGAACGGTCCGTTGCGACGCCGATCGAGCAACAGATGTCGGGCGTCAAGGACATGCTTTACATGCAGTCGACGAACGCAAACGACGGTACGCTGCTCCTCCAGGTCACGTTCGACATCGATAGCTCGATCGACATCGATCAGGTGAACACGCAAAACAAGGTGGCGCAGGCGCAACCGCAACTTCCCACCGACGTGACGAACTATGGTCTCACCTATCAACAGTCGGCCGGCCTTCCCCTCCTCGCGATCTCCCTCTACTCCCCCAAGGGGACCTACGATCCGCTCTTCCTGGGTAACTACGCGACCATCAACGTGACGGACGCGCTCTATCGCGTTCCCGGCGTCGGCCAGGTCCAGCTCTTCGGGACGTCCGACTATGCGATGCGCATCTGGGTCAAGCCGGACAGGCTGGCGAAGCTCGGGATCACCGTTCCCGATCTGGCGAACGCGATCGGCGCGCAGAACAACGTCAATCCGTCCGGACGCCTCGGCGCCGATCCGGCTCCCGAGGACCAGCAGTTCACCTACACGGTGAGAGCGCAGGGACAGCTCCTCAAGCCGGAGGAGTTCGCGAGCATCGTCGTGCGACTCAACCCGGACGGTTCCACGGTCAGGCTCGGTGACATCGCACGGATCGAGCTCGGCGCGCTGACGTACACGCAAATCGGCCGCTACAACGGCAAGCCTTCCGCCGTCTTTGCCATCTACCAGACGCCGGGATCGAACGGGCTCGCGGTCGCGAAGGGCGTCCAGGCAACGATGCAGGAGCTCAAGAAGCGGTTCCCCCCTGACCTCGAGTACGTCACCTCGTTCGATACCACCATCCCCGTCACCGAGGGCATTCGCGAGATCGTCATCACGCTGCTCGAGACCACGCTGCTGGTGGCGCTGGTGGTCTTCCTCTTCTTGCAAAGCTGGCGCGCTACCTTGATTCCACTGATCGCGGTGCCGGTCTCGTTGATCGGTACGTTTGCGCTGTTCCCGATGCTCGGCTTCTCCGTGAATACGCTTTCGCTGTTCGGTCTCGTCCTCGCCATCGGTCTGGTGGTCGACGACGCCATCGTGGTCGTCGAGGCGGTCGAGCGTCACATCGAGGAGGGGGAGTCGCCCAGGGACGCGACGCTCGCGGCGATGAAGGAAGTCACGGCGCCGGTGGTGAGCGTCGCTGTCATCCTCGCTGCAGTCTTCATCCCCATGGCGTTCATGCGCGGCATTACCGGTCTTCTCAACAAGCAATTCGCCCTCACCATCGCGGTCTCCGTGCTCTTCTCCGCCTTCAATGCGTTGACGCTGTCCCCTGCGCTTTCCGCGCTGCTCCTGCGGCCGCGCACGGCGGCGAGTGGCGCGCTCGCCCGGTTCTTCGCAGCGTTCAACCGCTGGTTCGGCCGCGCGACCAACGGCTACGTCAAGGGGTCGGGTTTTTTGGCGCGCAAAGCGATCGTAGGCGTGGGCATCCTCGTCGCATTCACCATCTTGTCGATCGCGACGGGCAAGAAGGTCGCCACTGGTTTCATTCCCGAGGAGGACCAGGGATACTTCTTCATGAACGTCACGCTCCAGGACGCGTCGTCCCTGAAGCGCACGGACGCCGTATGCCGCAAGATCGACGCGATCCTCGCGGCGACGCCCGAGGTCGAGTCGTACAATACGTTCGCAGGGTACTCGATCTTGAGCAACAGCGCGGCCACTTACAGTGGCCTCTATTTCGTCTCGCTCAAGAACTGGTCGAAACGTCCCGGTTCGCAGCACACTGCCAATGCAGTCATCGATCGGCTCAACCGGCAGCTGGCGAGCGACGTGCACGAAGCCATCGCCTTTGGCTTCGGGCCACCCGCCATCCCAGGCCTCGGCTACGCAGGCGGCTTTTCGATGTGGATCCAGGACCGCAGCGGCGCCGACGTGCCGTTCCTGGAGGCGCACTTGAACGAGTTCATGGCTGCCGCGCGAAAGCGCCCGGAGGTCGGATCGATCAACACGGTCTGGCGCGCCTCGGTACCGCAGATCTTCGCCGACGTCGATCGCGACAAGGTCCTCAAGCAGGGCGTCGACCTCCGCAGCGTCTACCAGACCATGCAGGCGTTCCTCGGCGGCGCATTCATCAACCAGTTCAACCGATTCGGCCGCCAGTGGAAGGTCTATCTCCAGGCAGACGGCGACCAGCGCGAGAGGGCCGGCGACATCGGCGATTACTACGTGCGGAACAACGCAGGCCAGATGGTCCCGCTCTCGGCGTTCGTTTCCACCAGGCGTATCCATGGTCCTGAGTTCACGAATCGTTTCAACCTGTTCCGCGCCGTGTACGTCATCGGCTCGCCGGCGCCCGGCTACAGCTCGGATCAGGTGATGCGGGCGCTCGAGCAGGTCGCGAACGAAGTGCTGCCTCGCGAGATGGGTTTCGAGTGGACCGAGGTCTCGTACCAGCAGAAGAAGGCGGCGGGCACCGGGGCACAGACGCTGGTGCTCTCGCTGGTCTGCGTCTTCCTCATCCTCGCCGCGCTATACGAAAGCTGGTCACTGCCGTGGAGCGTGCTGCTTTCCCTTCCCGTCGCCGTCTTCGGCGCGCTGGCGGGCTTGCTCTTGCGCCGATACGAGCTGGACGTCTACAGCCAGATCGGGCTCGTGATGCTCGTCGGCCTCTCCGCGAAGAACGCCATCCTGATCGTCGAATTCGCCAAGGGAGAGCTCGAAAAGGGCCGGCCTCTGATGGAGTCAGCGCTCGAGGGGGCGAGGCTGCGCTTCCGTCCGGTGCTCATGACTTCGTTTGCGTTCGTCTTCGGTCTTTTGCCTCTATGGGTAGCGTCAGGAGCTGGCTCCGTGTCGAGAAGGATCCTGGGGACTGCCGTCATCACCGGAACGCTGGCGGCGACCGCCATCGCAATCTTCGTCATCCCGATGCTGTTCGTGGTCGTCGAACGGCTGACGCAACGTCATGCACACGTAGAACCGGCCCGGGAAACCGTCGTCGAGAGCACGGATGGCGGCGGCGGTGGCGCGATGCCGCAGGGGGGTGGAGTATGACAACGGCCTCGACGCTCCACGACGAAGGGCAAGGCCTCTCGCTCGAGAAGCTCCGCTCCAGCTCGGGATCTGGCACTTGCGGACGCGGCCATGCACCCAACGACGGCTACGACCAGTGGAGCTTGTGCGTCGGCTTCATGCGCCGCTTCCGATCGCACGGTTCACCAACGCATGCGCCTCGCGGACGAGAGCGCCCAGATGCGCCGCGCTCCTGAAACTCTCCGCGTAGATCTTGATGATATTCCCAGTGCCCGATGGCCGCGCCGCGAACCACCCGTTCGATGTCGCGATCTTCAGCCCTTGGATCGGCGCTTGGTTCCCTCCCGCCCTGGTCAGTTTGGCGGTGATCGCGTCGCCGGCCAGCGCCTGTTCCGGAACCGCGTCTGGAGACAGCAGTTCGAGGCGCGCCTTCTGCTCCGCGGAAGCCGGCGCATCAATCCGCGTGTAATAGGAGGGACCGAGGTCTGCCTCGATCGCGCGGTAATGCTCGCCTGGGTCCTTGCCGGTGCGCGCGCCGTCATCTCGGCCGCGAGGAGGCCCATGATGAGACCGTCCTTGTCGGTCGCCCAATGGGCTTGACGCAGTCGGCGGATCAGCCGGTCTCTGATCGGCGATCGCCTGGCCTCGCGCAACATCGTCGCCCCGGCGATCGGCGATTCTTCCTCGCATCGGAGCGAAGGCGCCGTGCGGTAACCGGCACCGCCGCGCGGCAGACGCGCGCGCCGCAGGTTCTCGTCGGGGAGGGCCGCGACTCCGGTGCGGACCGGCGCAGGTCACGCTGGCGGGATCCCGAGCAAGGTGAGGGTTTCCAGTCAGCGGGTTCCCAGTCAGCGCGAGCAGAGCAAATCGCACCTGGCCGACGAGCCGGTCGGAAGGCACGACTCGTGAAGGGGCACTTCCAAGTCAGGTGATGGCTAGCAGGAGAGGAAGTCGATGCGGGGCTGGGGTTTCGTAATCGTTGGAGCGGGAATGACGGGCTGCGTGCTCGCCAAGCGCTTGAGCGAAGACAAAGACGCCCCGTACTCTTCGAAGGCCAAGCGTCCCATTACCGCGACGTGTGCGCGTTCATCGCGACGCGGCACGCGCTCCAGATGGCGCACGAGGCGCAGGAGACGCACGCTTTCGTCGTAGCCGCGATGCCGTCAGTCCGAACGCGGGCGTTGACTGTTTGCGATTCATTGACGACGCTTTGAAACCGTTATCGAACTCTGTGCTGAGGCGTCACCCGGCATGTGCCTTGCTCGGGATCTGGCACTTGCGAACGCGGCCATGCACCCAACGGACGGCTACGACCAGTGGAGACTCGGCGGCCAGCGTCCCCGCTAGCGCGGAGACGAAGTCGCCATGGCTGAACGCCTGGAAATCGAAGTCATCGGCAGCAGCGGCCGACCAGAAGGCGCAGCGTGTTGATCGTCTTTCCACCGTACCCGACCACCGGTCTGTCGAACGGAATCCGGTCGAAAAATGGAGCCAACGAGGGGTTCACGATGTTGTTGGCGAGCGAGCGACCGATGAGAAACTCCATCGAGAGGCGTTGGATGGGCCTGCGGCGGTGTTTCAAGCGGCGGAGAGGAACCGGTCGCAGGATCTCCCTGCGCACCATGCCGCCGCAAGCCCAACCCATCGGCGGCGAAACAGCCGCCGCCACCACGGGCACTCCAGCTCGGTAACCCGGCCCCTGTGCGCGCCGTCCAGCGTGGCGTAGAGCGCGGTCAGCTCGTGGAGGTTGGCGAGCTTCTCCAGGGCGCGTTGGGGGTTGTTGCGTTCATGGCTCAGCTCGGTGTGGATCCAACGCTGCGAGAGAACGTCGCGGAGGGAGCGGGCGACCGCCTCATACCGCCCGCGCAGGCCGGCGGCAGCGGGATGCATGACGTTGTCGAAGAAAAGGTGGCGGTCGTAGAGCGCGTGCGGGCTCCCAGTCAGATCGACGGCACCGCATGCGTATTGACGCTGCAAAGCCTCGATCGAGGCCGGCGCAGTTGGTGACCCGAGAAACGCTCTCTCCGTCAAGCTCATGGTCGTGCCTTCTCCCGCTTGCTCAGCTGCATCGCGTTGGGCGCTCAATGCAGGGCCCGCGCCAGACGCCTCACTGAGTGATGCTCTCGAGCCGGCTGTCGGGATGTCACACAACTCGTGGAGCAGGACCCGGCATGCTAAGAGACCGAACGATCGGCGATGCTCTTCGAAGCCGAAGCGTCCGATTACCGCGACGTGTGCGCGGTCATCGCGATGCGGCACGCGCTCCAGCGAGGCGGAGGAGAAGACGCACGCGTTCTTCGTCGCCGCGCTGCCGTCGGCCCAGACGCGAACGCTGACCCTTTGCGATCCATTGATGACGCTTTGAAGCGATTATCGACGTTCCGTGCTGAGCCTCAGGCGGCATGTGCCTTGCACCCGCGCACGCCCGTGATCAGCGCACTTGCCGCCATCGTTGGAGCGTTGGGTGCGGTCGCCGCGCCGATGGATCCCGCGACGAAGCCTGAGGCAGGGTCTCCGTCCTCGATTCGGACGGTCACGATCGTCCCTGCAGCCCGGTATGGGGCGGTCTGGGTCCACCGCCTCCTGCTCGGGGCGCAGTGGCGCGAGGCGTGGTCCACACCCATCGACGTACCTGTGGTGGATCTCGACGCCTTCGACGGCGGCCTGACGCCGGACCGAGAGGGGGGTGGATATGAGACGCTCAACCTGCACTTCAAGAGCGTCAACGGGCGCAAGTGGGTCTTCCGATCCGTCGACAAGGATCCTCGGAAGAAGTTGGATCGCGACACCGCGGAGGGATGGATTGGCGATCTCGCCCAGGACTTGATCAGCGGCTCCCATCCGTGCGCGGCGGTCATGGTCGGGCCTCTGGCCGACGCGATCGGCGTCCACGAGGCGAGTGCGCAGCTGTTCGTGATGCCCGACGACCTGCGGCTGCAGGAGTTCAGGGCGATCTTTGCCGGGAGATTGGGGACGCTCGAGGAACGGATCGAGAAGCGCATCCCCGGCGTGAACAAGGTATTGAATACGATCGCGCTGTTCGAGCGGCTCGATCGCCACGGCGACGAGCACATCGACGCGCGCGATTACCTGCGCGCCCGCCTCCTCGACATCCTCGTCGGAGACTGGGATCGCCACAACGATCAGTGGCGGTGGGTGCGGATCGCCGAGAACGACCAACAGGTCTGGCGAGTCGTGCCGCGCGATCGCGACTACGCCTTCAGCAGGATGAGCGGAGCTCTCCCGTCGGTCTTCGAGTATTACGCCAAGCCCACCGTCGGCTGGGGCGATACCTATCCACCGATTGACAAGATCACGTTCGCCGCCCGCTATACCGATCGCCGCTTCCTCGTGCCGCTCCAGCGCGCCGAGTGGGAGGCGGTCACCGCCGAAGCCGTCTCCCGGATCACCGACACGGTGATCGCGGAAGCCGTCCACAAGCTCCCCCCTCCGATGTACGAACAGGCGGGCGAGCAGCTCGAGCGGGCGCTGCGCTCGCGGCGCGATCGGTTGATCGACGCATCGAGGGAATTCTACCGGTTGCTCGCGCGCGAGGTCGACGTGCGGGCGACGACCGGCGCGGAGGACTTCGAGATCGAGCGTTCGGCGGACGGCTCGGTCAAAGTCGCCATCTACGCCCGCGACGGGAAGAGCGGCGAGAGGGCGCCGAATCCGTACCTCCTCAGGACATTCCTGCCCGACGAGACGTCGGAGATCCGCGTGTACACGATGGGCGGAAACGATCGCGTCGTCGAGCAGGGGAAAGGAACGGGCGCGATTCTGCTGCGCGTGATCTCGCCGCCGGGAACGAGCGAGCTCGTCGACCGCAGCAACGAGGCGTCTGCGACGAAGCTGTACGAGCCGCTGCCGCTGCCGCGGATTCCCAAGAAGCAGCTCGCGGGGGCGCTGGAGCACGACGCGCAAGCAGAGGAGCGACGTGCAGCAACGCTGCCGTTGCACGGGGTCGTCGTCGTATTGTGTCGGAGTCCCAAACTGTCGATTCCGGCAGTGTCTGGCATTCCGACACCCCCTCGAGAGCCGTCACGGATGGCGCGTCGCCTGCATTGCACGCTCCCATGGCGCATCCGAATGCTGAACGAGGCATTTCTCTGGCTTTCATCGTGCTGCTGGGAGGCTGCTCAGCAGCAGAAGCGAGGACACCCGCGGAACGTGCGACGGTGCAGCACGTCCTGCTGCTCAGCGTCGACGGCATGCACGCTAACGACCTCGCCCGTTGGGTCGAATCACACCCCGACTCCGCTCTCGCCCGGTTGTCGCGAAACGGCGTGACGTTCAGCGACGCGCGTTCGCCCACACCGTCGGACTCGTTTCCAGGGCTTCTCGCCCTCGTGACCGGCGGAACGCCGCGCAGCACGGGCGTGTACTACGACGACAGTTACGACCGCACTCTATTCCCGCCCGGCAGCAACTGCTCGGGGTCTCCAGGAACCGAAGTCGTGTACGACGATACCGTGGACCTGGACAGCTCCACGCTGTTCACCGGCATCGACCCGAAAAACCTACCGTTAGAACGCGATGCGAGCGGCTGCCGACCCGTCTTTCCCCACGCGTTCGTGAAGGTGAATACCGTTTTCGAAGTGGTCAAGGCAGCTGGTCGGAGGAGTGCATGGTCCGACAAACACCCTGCGTACGATCTCGTGAACGGACCGTCCGGCAAGGGCGTCGACGAACTCTACACGCCGGAGATCAACTCTCCGATCGCGAACGGCAGAACGGTGCAGGGTATCGATCTCGCGGGCACGCTGGCGAAGTGCGACGGCACGAACTCGTTGCCGCCCAGGAAAGTGCGGGTCTACAACGACTGCATCCCGACACAGGAGGCGTACGACGACGTCAAGGTGGAGGCCGTGCTCCACTGGATCCGCGGCGAGCATGCGGACGGATCGCAATGGGGGCCAGACGGGCGCCCCCCGGCAATCTTTGGAACGAACTTCCAGGCCGTCAGCGTCGCCCAGAAGCTTCCCGTTGGCGGATACGTCGATGCCGAGGGCACGCCGAGCGCGAACCTCGTCGGCGCCATAGCGCATACGGACGCCTCGATCGGGCGAATGGTCGCTGCGCTGGAGCGCAGCGGACTCCTCGACTCGACGCTGATCGTGGTCACGGCAAAGCACGGGCAGTCGCCGATCGATCGGACCCATCTCGCGATGGAGGGAGGGAGGCATGCGCCGGTTCAAACTGTGCGGGATCCACTCGATTTCATCCATGCGGTAGATCCGGACGTCGACGAGGTCGCATTCACGAACCCGAACAACGGCCACTCGTTTGCGACGAAGGGTCATGTCCAGACCGACGCGATGGCCATCGTCTGGCTGCAGGACCAGTCGCCTGCCAACGTTTCGCAGGTAGTGGCGCAGCTGCAGGCGAACCGGAAGGCGATGTTCGCGGACGCGCTCCCGCCGGATGCGAGCTTGTCGCAAAGCATCACCTCCGGCGATGCGCTCGCTACGATCTTCGGCGACAAGTCGGATGCGCTCGCCGCAGCGCGTGAGCCCGACGTGTTGATCCAGCCCAACGCCGGCGTCATCTACTCGGCGAGTTCGAAGAAGATCGCCGAACACGGCAGCGCCACGTTGGACGATACCCGCGTCGCGCTCCTCGTCTCCTCGCCGAGGCTGCACGCGAGCAGCGTGACCCAGCGGGTGAACACTACCCAGGTTGCGCCGACGATCCTCCAGGCTCTGGGACTCGATCCGCGCGTGCTGCAATCGGCCCGCGCGGAGGGGACGCGGCCCCTTCCGGGTTTGTGGTTTTGAGAACCGGCGCAGCAACATCCCCCTTTCCCGGATCGCGCCGGCGTCGGGCCGAGGTACTCGTCCACATGAGGCGCCCGCCAATCATGCCTGAACGACGACGCTCATGACGACTTCGCTGTCGGATTGGATCGTGAGCGGCGTCCGGTTGCGCGAGCGCGGAAGCCGATCAGCAGCGCGACGACAGCCAGGACCATTCCGCCGAGGACCCAGCCCCATTTGCCGAGGAGCATTCCGAGCAGGTTGGGCACTTCCGGCTTCTTTTCGCCTTCCCGTTGCGCCTAGACGGTCTCCTCGTCCACGCGCGGCTGCGGATCGCTGAAGTCGATGTCCCCGTCGAAGTAGAGGTGGTCGCCCGGCCGCCGTTCCGCGCCGGACGCATCCGGAGGCGGCACAGGCTGCACGCTCGGCGGCGTGAGCATTGTCCCCCGCGTCGGCACGAGCGTCCGCAGCCACGCCCACCTCCGCGCGTCCCCACGGAATTCCATGTGCTTCGGGACCCCGACGGGCTCGATCATCTTTCGCGAAAGCCCCATCTGTGCCTGGCAGTGGGTGGCGTAACTCGCGAGCGCGAAGGTGGGCGCAAGGCCGACGATGACGCCGCAGAAGATGCTCTTCGCGATGCTCACGGCGTTTTGCTCGGCGGCTTGAGGTCGACCGGCTTTCCGCCGCCGTTGTTCTCCCGGCGCTGCCAGCGCGCGTCGAGAACGCCGCGGGTGCGCAATCCGGCTTTCTCTGCGGGTCCGCCGGATTCCAAGTCCCAGACGACGATCCCGGAGTCGCGCAGCAACACTTTCACCGCTGTATGTCCCTTGCACTGCGTGCGCCAACCGGCGCCGGCACGAGTGCCGCGCCGTCGCCTTGCACGGTTCACTGGCGCTTGCGCCTCGCACGGCCCGCGCCAGACGCCTCGCTGATTGGTGCTCTAGAGAGCGGTTGTCGGGATGTCACACAACTCCTGGAGCAGGATCCGGCAGTTCCCAGGGACCGAAGGGCTGCGCGTATACTGGCACCGTGGTTGAATCTTCCCGGCAGGCCGGCGCGGATCTTGCGAAGAGCGTAGACGTGCGGTCCCTCGAAGCAGCCGAGCGCGGCCAATGGTATCGGGCGCGCGCCCTGTCGGCCCATCTCACCGCGGCACGCGGTAGACAGGCGTGGCTGGCCAGCGTTGCCGTGTTCGTCGTCGCGGCGCTCGCGGTCGCCGAGTACCCGACCTGGCGCGTTCTGGCCCTCGCCGCCACGTTTGCCGTGACTCTCGGATTCTACCAGTGGCAATTGGGCATGGACGCGCAATCGATTGCCTCCGCTCCACGGCGCCAGTGGACCGCCGACATCCGGTGCATGACGCCGCGGATCGTCTTGTTGCTGTTGGCCGACGCATTCACCGGTGGGATTCGCAGCCCGATGGTTGCCGCCGTTCTCATCCCATTCTCCGACCTGGTGGTCGCGAGCGGTTGGTCGCGCGTATCGAAGACGGTACTTGCGGGCATCGCAGCCGGGCTGCTGGCGATGGCGATCCTGCCCCAGCATTGGTTCGGCCCTGCGGTGCCGCACCCGGCGTACTGGATGATCCTTCTCCTGGGGCTTGCCACTGGTGGAGCGTGGCACACCAAGTACGTGCTGAACCTCACCCGCACCATCGGCGAAAGTGCCGCCCAACTCGCGCGCGCGCGCGAGGAGGTGGTCGACCGCGCGCTCGCCCGCGCGCGCGACATGGAGCAGCTGAGCGCCAAGCTCTCGCACGAGCTGAAAAACCCCCTGGCGGCAATCAAGACGCTGGTGGAGCTCGCCGCCCAGGACCCGGCCGAAGCCTCATCCCGTGAAGGTCTGCACGTCGCCCGCACGGAAATCGACAGGATGAGAGGCATCCTTCAGGAGTACCTTTCGTTCTCCCGCCCCTTCGAGCAGGTGTCGTGGGAGCCCGTCGACCTGGGCGCACTCAGCGACGAAGTGCTCGTGCTCCTCGGACCGAGCGCGGAAAGGAATGGCGTGGCCTTGCGACGGCGCGGCGACGCGCGCCTAGAGGCGGACCCGCGCCGTCTGAAGGAGGCGCTGATCAATCTGGTGGCGAACGCGGTGCAAGCGACTCCGCGCGGCGGCTTCGTGGAGATCGCCATCGATCGGCGCGACACGAGGGTGGAGGTCGTGGTTCACGACTCCGGGCAGGGAATGCCGGCGGAGGTGCTCGAAAAGGTGGGCACGCCATTCTTCACCACGCGGAAAGAAGGCACTGGGCTCGGCGTGTCGCTGGCGCGCGCTGCGTTCGTGCAGCACGGAGGAGCGCTCGAGTACAGCAGTGCGGAGGGCCGGGGAACGACGGCTACCGGAATCCTGCCCATTTCGAGGAGAAGCGATGGCGCGTCTACTCTTCGTGGATGACGAGCCGGCGATGCTCTTCGCCTTGCAGCGGCTCGCGGAAAAGCTCAAGCACGAGCCCGTCCTGGCGCGATCGGGCGCGGAGGCACTCTCGCGGCTCGACGGAGTCGACGCGGTGATCACCGACTATTCGATGCCCGAGATGGATGGCGTGCAGCTCGTACAAGCCATCCGGGAACGCGACGAGTCGCTGCCGGTCATCATGCTCACGGCACACGGCTCCGAGCGGGTTGCCGTGCGCGCGATGAAGAGCGGCGCCTACGAGTACGTCACCAAGCCGTTCGAGATCGACGAGATCTCGCTGGTGATCGATCGGGCGGTGGAAGCACGTGCGCTGCGAGTGCAGAACCGCCGGCTCAGCGCGGAGAAGGCGATCGGGCGCAGCATCGTCGGAGAGTC
>Ga0099794_10000354_pt1 | contig 15734 bp, 17 predicted proteins | sample Rivendell_Oct201_10_FD_77320 | JGI IMG/M metagenome (GOLD analysis project Ga0099794, IMG submission 77320) | Vadose zone soil microbial communities from the Eel River Critical Zone Observatory, Northern California, USA -... | ecosystem: Host-associated > Plants > Roots > Rhizosphere > Soil ... | reverse complement strand
TCGAGCCGGGTGAGCGAGGCTTCCGCCGCCGCGCGATTCTGCGCCGCGCGCGCGGCATCCACTCTTGCGCCGCGATATCCGAAATCGAGCGGCTCCCAGGAGAACAACAATCCGCTCGCGCTTCCCCAAGCACTGCGGTTTGAAGGCGACAGTGGCACTGGCCCGGTAATCGGAGCGATCACCGAGTTCGGGATTGTCAATCCGGTGATGTTGTTGTCCGTCGCGCGATTCGATTGCCACAGAAGGTCAGTGCGCGGCAAATAGCTCGTTCGCGCGACGCCCACGCCAGCCTGGGCCGCACGCACGCGTTCGAGCGAAGCGCGCACCGCGGGATAGTTCTTGAGCGCGAACTCGACGGCTTCTTCGAGGGTGAACACTTTCGCTTTTTGCGGGTCGGACTGCGCCGACATGGTCGTCCCCATGGCCAGCAGCAGAGCGACGCTTAAGCCCGTTTTCCAGTAGCCTCTGTGATGTGCGAACACGTTCGTCTGCTCCTCAACTTACTTTCGCGGCGCGCGGTAGAGTCCTTCAATCAGCTGCATCCCGCGCTCCAGAAGTTTGTCGTCCGGGATTCCTTGCCGCGCCCAGCCTTTCAGGATCTCGTCGACTCCATAGCCTTCTTTGCGGCCGAAACGGTCGTCCAAGAGGTCCGCGTCATGAATGATTTGTCCGATTACGCCAACGCGTGGATCTCGGACGTGAAATTGCTTTGTCAGCGTTTCAAATGTGCAGTCATCGCCGCGATGTCCGAACCCCTCTTCATGGAACATGTCGTAGGGCACGGCTCCACTCGGCACACGATCCTCCGGCGCAAAAGCAAAGCGGGCTTTACGGTCGATGAAGTTGCGGATAAGCCAGGCAGACGCGCACCGATCGACGCCCGGTCTTGGTCTTGTCACCCACATCCTGCCCCTGTATTTTTTCGGATCGGTCTTGGTGGCCGCCCTCCCGGACTTGGCCGCGTTCGACCTGGTCGCCTGCTCGAGCAATTCCTGAACGCGCTTTTGTAGCGGGCTGTCGAAGAAATCGACCTCCACGATCTCCTGAAACCGGTTGCGCAACCGGCTGAGGCGGCCCGCCCCTTTTCCTTCCACACGCGTCGAGGAAAACGCGTGCAGCTCGCGGATCAATTCCTGGTATTCCCGCGAACGCGATTCTGCGAAACGGCCGATCAGCTGCGGCCTCGACAGATTGTCGATGGAGTCCACATGAACCACCGATGCGTCTCCTCCGTACTTCCGGATTGCCGTCGCGAGCCATTGAAACCGCTCCTCATTGCTTGCGTCGTTCGGAAGCAGGTATCCGGAATTTCCGAGCGGCACGGTTCCGTAGCGCCGCAGCTTCCGCCAAATCTCTACGCGCTGGCTGGCTCGTTTCGTGGGCAGCGTGAACGTCAGCAACAGCCACGCGCTCTCGCTTGTGACTCGTACGGTCATTTCTATCTGATGTTATATCTGTAACCAAGAAAAGGTCAAGGCGAGCTCGAACCGACATAGATGGCACGAAGATTCAGTCAATCGTTTCAGGAATTACTGGACGGAGGAGTCGCGAGTCCGACCCTGTCCCACAACTTGCAGTTGCTCGCGGAGCGCGTGCTCCTGCGCGGCTAGCGGCATGAACTGTTCATGCCAGAAACGCATGCGCTCGGGTTCCGGGAGCGAGGCCATAGCGTGCACTACGGAGATTTGGCGTTTCGTGACTTCGTTGATCTCCCGCACCAGCCCAATGATCTCCGACATCTTCTCCCATGTTTCCGGGTGATGGCGTCCCCGCAACCGGTCGAGGTCCAGCCACCCGCGGTGACTGTCGCGTTCCCGTGCCCGTTCATAAAGCCCGCTGAATTGCTGCAGCTTCACTTCGTACTCTTTTTCGAGTGGTTCAATCTGCGCGTACGCACTGATGAAATCGTTCGTCGAGGTGAGGTCCGCGTCTTTGATGTTCGCGATCTGCCCTCCAAGCATGCGCAGTTCGGCCTGCGAGCGTTCGAGCTGGCTCAGCATTTCTTGCTCGTTCCGGTCCCGCACCACGAGCGTGACGCCCGCAGTGGCGATACAGGCCACAAGAATGACGACCGCGACGATCGCGTATCGCCGAATTCCTTGTTTATTAACCGGCTCCGCCATAATGCCACCGAAGCCTATCGTGTATTTCCCGGTTTGCAAAACACTCCATCCACAATTCCCCATCACCCTTTCTCAAAAACAAATTCGACGAATGCCGGGCGCGCCGCTTGATCGTCGCAGGTCGGGCGGTTGAAGCAAAACGTTCCCGGATTTGTCTCGCAGTAGGCTTCCATCTCCCGAAAACGCTTTCCTGCCTCCGACCATCCCCGATTCAGCGCGCAGCTGCACGAAAACAATCACCTCGGCACGGTCCACCGCGCCGCCGATCGAGTGCGCGACGAAGTGGCCTTTGTCCCACTCTTGGCCGAACGTGGTCTCAGTGGCGTCCACCTGAAATTGCGACGAGCTAGCGCCATTCATTTAGCTGAGACTAGCTTCTCATCCGCGCGACTTTGTTGTGACAGCACCAAACCGACGGACGCAGATTGAACGATGTAAGGCTACGATCTGACTCTTTTCGAGAGCGCCACCTGCTTGTAAGGCAGGCGCTCGAGTGAACAGGCTCGACGACAGGACCAAGATTCTGTCCGACGAGCCCTCTTGGAAAATTGGGGTCCAATTGACCGGACTGGGGTCCATTTAGGGTCCAAAACGGGCCATTTTTTAGCTAAATTCAGTAACTTTAGGTGTGTAAGGCCAATTGAATCATCGTGAGTTATGGAGCGGGCGATGGGAATCGAACCCACATCCGAAGTTTGGGAATCTACTAAGCCATTTGTTGGTCGGTCCGCTGCGTTCATGCGGCCAAGGCGTCGGCGAGGGAGTAGCGAAAAGGCACGGTCAAGATGGCAGTTTCGGTGCATTGCAGCCCCCCGCAACCAATTCGTGATCGACAAGGCCGGAATCCTAGGTTCCGGCCTTTTTTTGTGTGGTCGCCCGGCAAAGTCATTCATTGGATCACCACGTCGTCCTATCATCCGTTTTCTGCGTCCCAGCGTTATGGCGGCGGTTTGCTAATTCCCCCTGACCCCATTCGCGCAGACCGATTTTCGTTTGTTTTGCTGGCGTTACAACCTCCTCGTTTGCACTGTCCTCAACTCTCGCTCAAGGCGACGATCGGGTTCACCTTCGTCGCGCGCCGTGCTGGGAGATAGCTAGCCAGCACGGCCACTGCAAGTAAAAGCAGAGGCACGATCAGAAACACAGCCGGATCATGAGGGCGTACCCGATAAAGCAAACTTGCCATCATGGACGCAGCCGCTGCAGAAAAGACCAATCCGGCAACGATGCCCACGCCAGCAAGCGCGACCCCCTTGCGTAAGAACATTCTCAGAATGTCGTCCCGCCGCGCGCCCAGGGCCATGCGGATACCGATCTCGCGCGATCTTTGGCCTATCATATAAGCCAACAAGCCGTAAATTCCGATGGAGGCCAGAAGCATCGCCAGTCCAGCAAATCCGCCCACCAGATCGGCAGAAAAACGGCGTGAAGCCAGTGAGCGATCAAGGACGTCGTCCATAGAAGAAATATTAAACACCGGCAAGCCGGGATCAATGCTCTGGATTTCATGCCGAATTTGTGGTTCGAGCAGGGCCGCGGGCAGAGACGTCCGCAACACCACGCTCAGTCGCCTGCTGGGGTCTTGATAGGTTGAAACATAGATGTGGGGAACGCCATCGATATCGAGACCGTCACTCTTGATATCCCTAACCACACCCACGATGGTCGTCCATGGCTTGGTAGGGTCACGTGCGAACCGCACTCGGCGGCCCAGCGGATCTTGGGTTGGCCAATACTTATGAGCCGTGCTTTCATCAATGATGGCCACCAGCTGTTTGCCGTCTTCATCGCCCTCGGTGAATGGGCGGCCGCTTAGAAGCGTCGCCTGTAACACCTTAAAATAATCAGAGCTTATCCGAATTCTCTCGGCGCTCAGATTCTGCGAGGACTCGACCGGTCTATCTTCAATCGCGAAGCCTTCATTCGCTATGCCACCGACCGCGTTGGGGTTGGTATTCGTGCTCGGTAGAGCTGAGGTGATCGCGGCGAGTTCCACTCCCGGAATTGCCTTCATGCGCCGCAGCAACTCACGATCAAAGGCGGCTTTGTGAGGAACATCGAGATACGGATCCGCCCCCGATTCGTTGGGATTCGGAAGCTGTATGTTTGCCGTGACAACTTGAGTTGGATTAAAGCCCGGATTTTCCTGCAACAGATCCCGCAGCGTACGCAGCAGCAAGCCGGCTCCGACTATCAGAATGACGGCAAATGCCAGTTCAGAGACGATTAGAATATCACGCAATCGGCCGGTCTTCGTGCTGTAGCCGGGCCCTCGACCGCCTTCACGAATGGCCGAGGAGAGAGCGCCTTTTGCCGAATGAAGCGCTGGAGCAAGTCCAAACATTAAGCCGGTGAGAATGGAAATCAGCAGAGCGAAAGCCAGCACCACCCAGTCGATTCGTACTTCGTTGAGCCGGGGAACGTTCGATGGCACAAAGCGCAGGCCGAAACGCAAAGTACCCACTGCGGTTGCGATTCCCGCGGCTCCGCCGATGAGCGACAGCAGCATGGACTCGGTCAGCATCTGGCGCACCATGCGGCCGCGGCTCGCCCCCAGCGCTACCCGCACTGCCATCTCTTGTTGTCGCCCCGAAGCGCGCGCCAACAGGAGATTGGCAATGTTCAACGATACGATGAAAACGATCAGGATTACCGCACCCAGTAACACCAGCAGCATGGGTCGGACGTTGCCCACCAAAGTTTCTTGCAATGGTTGAATCTCAATTGTCCATTTGGCCTGCGGCGGGTAATCGGTGGGAAAGTCGTGGCGCAATTCGGCAGCCATGGCCGTGAGCCGCGCCTGAGCCTGCGCCAGTGTCAGGCCAGGCTTAAGTCGTCCGATTCCAGATACTAAAATCCGGGTACCACGCATTGGCTGGGGAAAGGGACCTGCGCTAAATCCGGCGGCGCCAAACACTTCCACGTCGCCGGAAACCGTGGGTCCAGGATGGCGAAATCCGCGCGGAAGAACCCCAATAATTGTAAAGAGATCATTGTCGAGCCGGAGGGTACGACCGACAACATTCGGGTCGGCGCCATAGGCGCGATGCCATAGGCCATCGCTGATCACGACCACTGAAGCGAAACCGAGCGCGAAGTCCTGCGGACCAAACAACCGTCCAATTTGCGGGGTCGCACCCAGCATGGAAAAGTAGCTAAAACTGCCATTGACCCCCTCGACGCGCTCGGGCTGTCCGGCGCCGGTCAAATCCTCGCTACCCTCGAAGATCGGGGACACATCTTCAAATACACCCGCTCGCGTCTGCAGGTCATCCATTTCGGGCTTGGAAAACCTAACGTCCCGCAACCCTACGCCGGGCTCGTTAAAGAAGATTCGTACCAAACGATCGGGATCGCGGTACGGCAGAGAACGCAGCAATACGGCATTCACGACGCTGAAAATGGCCGTGTTGGCTCCCACGCCCAGAGCCAGCATCAGGACAGCCACGATCGTGAATGTGGGCTTCTTGACGAGCATGCGCAAACCATAGCGAACATCCTGAAGTAAAGTCCCCACGAAGACGCTCCTCTCGGTCCTCTTGTAGGCCCTGTCGGCCACAGCGTTATCCCTACGCCAATACGTTCTTGGCGATGCTCCTGCTCACGGAACATATGCCGCGAAGAACCAGTGTTTGCAGGAAAAGTGACATGCGGCACCCAAAATGAGACAAGCGGTCAGAGTTGGGTCAAATACTACTGCCACGGACCGTTCACAGGGGATCTGGTGCACTCTTGGCGCACCACAGCTCCAAGTGAGTGTTTCGCAGTTGCGGCGGTTTGGGAAACCGCAGCCTAGCTTCAATGAATAGCTGACTTTCCTGGCGGGAGACTCTAACCCTGTGACCGAGGTTTCGGAATCTATTTCCTCCGAGGTATTGCTTCCGACGCATCCGCAAGCGCAAATGCCGTCACAGCCATCACCGCTGCATTCTCATTCAATTGCTGCACATTAACCTTATCAAGAGTGTCCGCGGCAGAATGATGATAGTTAAAGTAGAACCGCGAATCCTGCGAGGGCGCGAGGCCGGGAACGCCTAGCTGGACCATAGCTGCGATATCCTCCCCGGTTACCTCGTCAGATCGAGTGAGAACGCTTGCTCCAATCGGTGCCAGTGCGTTGGCAACGGGCGTGAGATATCTGGCAACCTCAGGCGCGCCAAAGAATGTGAGGCCTATTGGATGGTCGCACCCTAAGTCACTTTCCAGCGCCGCTGTGTGATGAGTGAGTTCGCTGGAATGTTCCTGGAGATATGTGGTCGCGCCACTGACGCCGAACTCCTCATTCATCCAGGCGACAAAACGGATTGTGCGTTTCGGATGGATGTTCAGTGACTGCAACAAATGGATCGTCTGCATTGAAATAGCCACCCCGGCGCCATCATCGATTGCACCTGTTCCAAGATCCCATGAATCCAGATGTCCGGAGACCAATACAACCTCTTCGGGGTGTTCCGAACCCTTCCAATCCGCGATTATGTTGTAGCTGCTTACCGGAGGAAGAGTTTTCGGTGTAAGAGTGAGGCGCATCGTAACGGGTCCTTGTTTTGAAAGTCGCGCCAACAGATCTGCATCCTCAGCGGTAATTGCAGCTGCCGGAACCTTGTCGACGCCCTCGCCGTACAAAGTCAAACCTGTGTGCGGAAGTCGATAGTCTCCGCTGCCCAGAGAGCGAACCAGCACAGCCGCTGCTCCAAGCGACCCACCAAACGATGGGCCGATGCCACGATAAGCTATATTTTGCCCATACGCATCGAGACCAAACCCCTGCGCAGTTAATTCTTTATCGAAAGGCCTGTTGAACAGGACGATCTTTCCCTTGATTTCATCAACGGGCAACCTCCTCAATTCTGCAAACGAACTTACGACAATCACATTTGCAGTAAGACCATCCGCCGAGGTTGGCACAGAATTTCCCAATGCTGTGACAACGATCTTCTGTGTTGTCCCCGGCGGCATTCCCGGCCACACGGTTAAGACTGCGCCTTCCTTTCCTCGCACCCAATGAGGAACAGTTGTTTTTTCCAGCGTGACGCTCGTCCCCATCTCCCGCATCTTGGCAGCGACCCATTCGACAGCGGCCTCAGCCTGCGGCGAACCACTGAGTCGCGGACCTATATTGTCCGTGAGGTGCGCAAGCATGTTATATGCATTCGGGTCGGTCATCGCCGCATCGCGGATGCGCCCCATGGTTGCAAACTGTTCTGCCGTCCATGGTCTGGAGTCTGAATCGGTAAGGGTGGTTAAACGCTCCAGAAAGGAGTTAGGTGACGGAGTGCTCGCGGGCGCATTTTGCGCCCAGCAGTTCAACACAAAGAATGCAGCAACTATAGGTGAAGCCAAAAAACGGATTTTCATAGACTGTTTCCGGTAGGATCCTTTTCTGTCGAAAAACCTAATCAGTGGAACGACCTGGCATTTCTTACTCTTCTCTGCGGGTTGCGACACTACTTCATCGGGGAAAAATCCGTAGACCGCATGTACGTTCGGTCTATCTTTTCCACCAGCTTGTTGGCCTGCTCGGATTTGATTGCCTCCTGAACCTCCGGGTCGGCCAGCATCGCGTCCCAGTTCTTTTTTGCTTCCTCCCGGCTGGAATGAGCCACGACGTAGACGAATGTGTTGTCCCAATCGGCTGCGCCCTCAGGTACCCAGTAACCCACGACCTGCAGATCGTGTTTGGCTAACAGCTTTGAATAGATGTCTTGAAACCGCGATTCCAGTGCCGGCAATTTGCCCGGTACAGTGTGATAAATGCGAAGCTCGAAGACGCGACTGCTATTGGCCCTCACGTGGTCAATGCGAGCAAAGCGGGCAGTAATCAGCGATCCGGCCGTGAAAGAAAGCAGCGCAATGGCGCAAACACTGCATCTCTTAGATTTCCCGCCTTTGAATTTCCAGAAATTGAATGTCATCGATACTCCTTCCTAGACGACGCGAACTGAGTGTTCCGCCGCGCGGCGCTCCTACTTAGACCAGGGCGGAACCACGCCGTTGCTGCGCGCGTACGCGATCGAATGCCCCAGTACGGGAGATACATGTGTTTCTAACTCCAGTAATTATGCGTAAGAAGTTTGCTGGCAGACCATACCGAGCGCGCTATGCGAACTCTATAAATAATTGGAGTGCGCTCCTTCAACATGTATAACAATTTCACTTTAAAATAAGTTCACGAACATATTCTCTGCGCAGAACTTTTCTGTATTCATTCCGGCCCACTCTGGCCTTGTTCTGAACCTCGGTGCTACCGATTACTTTCTTGGCGATTTCTTCTTCCTCGACACCTCTATCTAAAGCCGCCATGTTTTTATAAGTGATCCACAGAATGATACTGGGGTGATCCGGTGATTGTGGAGTGGCGCTGAAAACCTTGTAATCGATGATTATCCCAGCTTTCTTCGTGGCTTCCATGGTTGGCTTCCATGTTGAATTTAGCCAATCGATGTACTCTTCAAAATGCCCGTACTCCACTGCTATTTCTTGAACGAAAGTGACCGGCCCCTCCGTGTACTGGCGCTCATCCTCGGCACGTGCTCCAAGCGAAAGTGCGGCAGCTGCGAGACATATGGATAAGATAATAGTCTTAGTCATTTTCGCTTCACCTTTTGTGATATATCTACCCGGCTAGCAATATCCTGATGCAAGGCTGTGATTATCAATCGATCGTCCAGGCGACGGACAAGATCTTCCACTGCCCATCAATTTTGCACACCTGCCAGTGTTCGAGGCGATCGGCGCTCTTACTTGGACCAGGGCGGAACCACGCCGTTGCTGCGCGCGTACGCGATCGACTGCCCCAGATGCTCGTGTTGATCTTCGAGAATGTGCATCAGCGCGTCCTGCTTCGTCCAGTCTCTTCCGAACAATTTCACCGGCGCCTGCAGGTCGTTGTCGGAAAGTGCCGTAATCGCTTTTTGCAGATTGACGTAAGAAGCCTTCAGGGCTTCCTGCATTTTCTCCGGATCGGTGATGGGCGCGGGCGGTGCCCCCTTATTCGGCGTGCCCGAAAGCACGCCGGCGAGCAGGCCGTTCTCTTTAACGATCAGGTTGAAGACCTCGGCGACGGAGCGAACGCCCTGGGTGGGCTTCCAGTCGTACTTGGCCGACATAACGCGCGCGAGTCCGGTGAATTTGTCGGAAAGCGTTCCGGCATCTTTTGCGAAGGCGGCCTGCAATCCTGCCGGTTGCGACTGCGCCCGCGCCAACGGCACCATCAGAGCGACCGAAAACGCGCACACCGCGTACTGAATCAGAAACTTCTTCATGTAGAACTCCTCTATGTCACTAAATGACTCGTGCTGCTCGTAACGCCGACTGCAGGTCTCAACCGGCGTTTTTTACCCCTCATGTGTTCTTGGCGATGCGCCTGCTCACGGGACAATATGCCGCGAAGAACCAGCATTTGCAGGAAAAGTGACATGCGGCGTCCGAAATGGGACAAGCGGTCAGAGTTGGCCGTCAAATACTGTTGCCACGGATCCGCTCACAGGTTTGATCAGCTAGCTCGTTCATCCGTTCTCGTGTCGGCTGGAGAACTCCACGTTCGATCTGGTGTACAAGGTCGGTAATTGCGGCGTTCATATGTACCGGCACTCCGGACGCGTGGCCTAACGTCACCACATAGCCGTTGATAAAGTCGATCTCAGCCTTACGGCCGCGCTCAAGGTCCTGGAGCATGGAGGGTTTGATGTCTCCGTAGAAAGCAATCACAGCCTCGACCCACGACTCATAATGTTCCTCTGCGGCAAAATTGCTCGGCCACCCGGGCGGAATCGGGTCCACGGCCAGCCGCTCCAGCCGAGTGCCAATCGCAAGTGCCACGGATAACGCTTCCTCGTACGTCCGTCGGAAGACCTTCTTGCCTGCCTCCGTTTCCATGTACTGACGCATGGTTTGCGAACAGAGCGCGCCGAGGGTTGTAACCGAGCAATTGATCAGGAGCTTCGACCAGATGGCACCGATCATGTTTGAAGATATCTTGACCTCAACCGCTCGACTCAAGACGCGCGCAACCCGTTCGGTACGCTCACTGACACCACCAGCAAGTTCGCCTATCAGTAAATGCCCTGCATTCTTCTGCTCGTAGACTCCGGGTTCTACCATCGTGGCACCAAGATTTGAAAATCCACCAAGGATCTTATCTTCGCCCAGACGATCCGCGAGTGCCCTGGCAACTCCGCCATTCTGTATAGGCAATATGACCCCTTCGGGGGCGAGTAGGCCCACCACCTGGGGCGCGACCTCCAGCGCGTGCTGCGCCTTGGTGGCAAGCAGGATCAGGTCAAATTGGGTTCCCTTCCCGTAGTCCTCAAGTGCGGCAACGTCGATAGTGTCTGCCTCCACCTCTCCTCCGATGCCGGACACTCGCAGGCCCGATCTGCGCAGCACCTCCGCGGATTCGGTATTGCGAGCCGCAAGCCGGACGGGCAATCCAGCGCGGAGGGCGCGAGCGGCGATTGTTCCGCCCAACGCGCCGATGCCCACTATCAGTATTTGCATTTTGAAGCCTCCAAGATGCCCGCGATGAGGCTGAAGCCGACCAGTTGCCTCAAGAATCGAGCTCTTTCCCCACCACTTCCCGCAACTGGTGTCATCTTCGATCTATTTTGGAGGCGTGACGTACTGGGCCTCGCCGTTACCAAAGGACCAATTTTCCTTCGGGACTTCAACAAAGTTGATGAGGACGTCTTCCTTGCGAATCTTTACTCCTTCGTAGACATGGTCCGCTAGTGCTTTGTAGAAGCGTTGCTTCAACTCGGTGGAACGGCCGCTATTCAATGTGATCTGAAAAAAGACGCAATCGTCCGACCGATGTATGCCGAGATACTCTCGATCGAATGGAAGGCTCGCCTTCGTGTGTTCCGTGATTACCTGAAATCGGTCATGTTCCTTCCGTTTCCAACGCTTGGTTACATTGGGATGGCAGCACGTGGAGTCTTGAGCTCCGTACCTTTCTCCCCAATCAACCTAGACAAATGCCCTTCTACAGCTGCGATGGACGTGGAGTTGGCGCGTTTGCCAGCAACTGCCCGATTGCCGGCTCTGGATGCAGGCCGATTCGTGGTGCTCTTCATACCTGGCACTCGCTGTCTGAATGCGAAACCTCGACAATCATCTCGATCTCCACACAGGAACCGAACGGGATCTCCGCCCCACCATGGGAGGTGCGGGCATGTGCTCCGCCCTCGCCAAAGACTTCGCGAAGAAGTTCGGAGGCGCCATCGGCGACCTGGTGGGATTCAGTGAAGCCGGGAGCGCTGTTCACGAGTACCGTCATCTTGACGATACGCTTCACCTTGTTCAGGTCGCCAAGGGCCGCCTGCAGCGTGGCGAGGATTTCGATGGCGACGTCACGCGCGGCCTGCCTGCCCTCCGCCGTAGTGATTTGTTGCCCCAGTTTGCCGGAGAATGGCTTGCCGTCTTTCTTGGCGAGTCGTCCCGACAGATAAATAAGATTGCCGGCTCGCACAAACGGCACAAACGATGGAACGTAGGCATCGACCAGCGGCGGCGGAAGTTCAGGCAAATTGATTTGCAGAGCTTTTAGCCGTTCATAAATAGTGGTCATTGTATTTGTTTTCTCCATGCTTCAGTTCTGCCAGTCGCACACCACGCTGACTAGACGATCCATATCCTGCTCGCAGTTGAATAAATGAGGTGAGACCCGAATCTTGCCCTCCCGCAGGCTCACGATAATGTTTTCTCGCCGCAGCTTCTGGTAAAGCTCGACAGTCCTTTCCGGTTTGCGCGCTGTGAAGCATCCAAACGGCCCGCGTCTTCCAGACTCCAGCGGACTTGCGGGAGTACAACGATCCTCTGGGAGATGACGATACATAAATTCGATAAGACTCCGGTTGTGCTCGGCGACACGTTGTGGGCCGGCACGCAACACGAAATCCACCGACTCCGCCATCGCGGAGAGATTGAAGTTGTAGTACGTTGCCCATTCTGCGGCGTCCCAGCGTTTGGCGTTGCGGGAGGGTTTGGGGTCGACAAAGTTCAACTCCGAAAAATGATCCGTGTTCTGTCCCGTCCAGTAGAAAGGTCCAGGCAGAAGCCCGTCGAGGTGCTCGGTCTTTATCCAGAAAAACCCCGTGCCGTAACAACTCAGCAGCCATTTGTAGCCGGCGCACACCATAAAGTCGGCGCCCAGATCCTTGACGCTCATTGGCACCGCGCCGCAGGCTTGACTGACGTCCAACAGAAGCAGAGTTCCCTGTGCGTGGCATGCGGCACTAACCCGCGCTGCGTCCAGCAGAGTCCCGTCGTCATAGCGCACCAGGCTCACCGAGACGATTCTGGTTCTAGGCGTCAGCGCATTGATCAGGTCATCCGCCGTGATAAACCGATCGTGCGGCGCAATGGTCCTCAGCCTTACGCCTTCACGTTCTTCCATGGGCTTCCATGTCGAATAGTGCAGCGGGAATTCGCCCTGCGCGGTGATGATCTCGTCGCCCGGCCTCCACTCCAAACCGTGCGCCACAGCGGCAGCGCCGGTGCTTGCTCCCGTAGTGACAGCGATTTCCTCTGGTTTAGCCCCGATCATCCTCGCCAGAGAGCCACGGATTCGAACTGGCGACTCGAACCACAGGGAATCGTCAACACGATGAGGAAACTTCTTTGCTTCGAGCGAGCGTTCTACCGCGCGGATGGATACACGCGGTATGACTGTGTGTGCTGCCGTGTTGAGGTAGGTTGCGTCTTCAATTTCGAACCATTCCTTCTTCCAGTCGGTTACACCCTGGGTTGCCATCGCAAAATTCCCTCCTCGCAGAAGATGTCGATTGCATTCCGGTCTTACATTCGCCAGCCGAGCGAGCAAAGCTTGCGCTCATCGGACAACCTCCGTTCGCGAGCCCTCTTTCGCCGGGGTCGCTGCAGGAAGTGTAGCTTGGCTTCCCGTCCGCGCATGTGGGCGACTTCGAAGGTCTAAGACACAAGCGCGGACGGCGGCACCTCGATTTCGCCGCTTGCGATGTTGGCCGCGGCACCACCAACGCTGACAGAGGTCACGACGCTTCCGCTCTTACGCGCCTCCGCTTCGATTTCGCTTCTGCGTCCCATCGAGACACCTTGCTGGATCGAAAGGCGATAGGCCGTCCCGCCAAAATCATGCTTCGATGCCATGACGCCGACGAGGGCGGCACAGGCGGCGCCCGTCGCGGGATCTTCCTCGATGCCGAGCGCGGGCGCCCACATGCGCGCATAGAGCTTGCCGCCATCCCGTAGATCTCCTGCGAAGAAGAAGATGTGGGGAGACCATGCTCGTGAGAGCGTTGCTGCCCAGGCAGCCCGATTCATCGCCGCCCGATCAACCACTTCGTTCGAGGTTAGTTGCGCAAAACAAAACGGAACACCGGCGCCCGCTAAAAAGACTTGGTTCACCTCGGCGGGTTCGACGGATAGTACGGCGGCGAGTTCAGCCGGAGAAGGTGCGCCGGTCGGCGCCTCGATCTTCCCGGATAACGTCAACGTGCCGTGGAAGCCCCCGTTTCGGTGAGCGACATCAACCGTCACGGGACCGGCATTCTCCTCCAGAATGAGCCGGACTGGAGCACTGAGCCGTACGTGCTGTTTCATCACAAGGGCACAGGCTGTGCCGACCGAGGGATGTCCCGCAAAGTCGAGCTCCACCCGAGGTGTGAAGATGCGCACTCGACACGTGTTCGCAGGATCGTTCTTCGGCAAGATGAAGGTCGTTTCGCCGAAATTGAATTCACGAGCAATCTTTTGCATGCCCTCGGTCGAAATGCCGGCCGCGTCAGGCAGAACCGCCAGTTGATTACCGCCGAACGGGGTCGAACTGAAAACATCGATTATTTGAAATGCGTACTTCATGAGATCAACCTCCGTGTGTCACCTCAAGCCTTGACGACGAGGTCGATCTCGACACAGGCCCCAAGTGGTAGCGCGGCGGCCCCGATCGTCGTGCGAGCAGGAAAGGGTTGACTGAAATACTTTGCGTAGATGCCATTCATCGCGGCGAAGTCACTCATACTCGTGAGAAACACACCGGCGCGCACGACATCATCGAAACTCTTGCCGGCCGCCTTGAGAACCGCCGAGAGGTTCTGGAGGACGCGCTCCGTCTCGGCCACAATGCCCCCCTCGACCACCTTGCCAGTAGCCGGGTCTTGGGCGACCTGTCCGCTGAAGTAGAGGAAACCATCGACTTGGATCGCCTGAGAAAACGGGCCGACCGGCGGCGCGAGTTCAGGCGAGGAAATTGCGGTCTTGCTCATAGCAAACTCCTGTGGATACTGGGTTAGCGGGTATGGAACATACGCCGCGAAGAACCAGTGTTTGCCGGAAAAGTGATATGCGGTGTCCGAAATGAGACAAGCGGTCAGAGTTGGCCTTCGAAGGTCAGCTATAATCCGTGCCGGAGGTCAAATCACCTATTGCAGCAGGCCACAGCAGATAGGGGACGGACGAGATGGATTTTGATCCTGTGTGCGTGGACGATTGTAGGACTGCTATTTGCCGTGCGCAGGATCATGGTCGTGAGGGTACAGGGTACGCACGTCAGCTGGGTGATCGTGGGTGCGCCCGAATTTGTCTACTGGTACGTATGGGCGGCGTACACACCGCTTGTGATTGGTCTGGCCAAACGGTTCCCGTTGACGGGGCCGAGGTTTGTACCTCATATAGCGATCCACACAATCACGTCCTTTCTGATGGCTCCTCTGGGAGCGATCACCGAATACTTTCTCAGCCGTGTACTTCTGCAGTCAGTTTTTCGCATAACTGATCCTGGTGCGCTGCGCCTTCTCCCGACGTTCGCAGTCAGTGTTCTGTCTATGACCTTTACTGGCGTGCTTACGTACTGGTTAGTTGTGGGACTGTATCAGTCGATCCACTTTTACCAGGCCGCCATGGAGCGGCAGACCAGAGCGGCGCAACTGGAGACGCAGCTCTTCCATGCCGAACTTGAGAACCTTAAGAGCCAGTTACATCCGCACTTTTTGTTCAACAGTCTTCACACCATTGGAATCCTGATGCAGGAAAACGTCGATGCTGCGAGCCATCTGCTGGTCTGTCTTGGCGACTTGCTGCGCACGGCCCTCGAACGGCGGGAGAACGAGATCACCTTGCAGAGCGAGCTCGAGTTCGTCGGCAAGTATTTGGAGATCGAACAGACACGCTTTCATGATCGCTTGAAAGTTCACATGGACGTGCCACCTGACCTTCTCGGAGTCTTTGTACCGAGCCTGGCGCTTCAGCCACTGGTCGAGAATGCCATCAAGCACGGCTTCAGCGTAGATTCCGGCGCAGGCCGGCTGGAGATCGCTGCGCACCTCCACGACGGCAGAGTCTGCCTCTGCGTCCGCGATGACGGCCCGGGCCCGGCACCGGGATCGCGCCTGCGATTCGGCGTCGGACTCACCAATGTCCAGTCACGTTTGAAGCAACTCTACGGGGACGAGTCGTCGCTTGAACTTACCGGGGGCGACGGTCGAGGCTGTGAGGCCATCATCACCATTCCACTGCGGAGTTCGCATGAAGACCAGAGTCCTCATCGTCGATGACGAACCGATCGCCCGGCGCGGTATCCGTCGCTATCTGGCCGAACACGACGGCATTGAAGTTGTAGGCGAGGCGGCGAACGGAATA
>Ga0099794_10000352_pt1 | contig 15783 bp, 15 predicted proteins | sample Rivendell_Oct201_10_FD_77320 | JGI IMG/M metagenome (GOLD analysis project Ga0099794, IMG submission 77320) | Vadose zone soil microbial communities from the Eel River Critical Zone Observatory, Northern California, USA -... | ecosystem: Host-associated > Plants > Roots > Rhizosphere > Soil ... | reverse complement strand
GCGGCGTGATGCGACCCGCGCGGACGGCCGCGAGGAAGTCCTCGTGCGCGTGCATCGTGCCGTGCAGAACGGCTGCCCACGTCTTCAGCGAAACGTCCGCGTCACGCGAGGCTCCTGTCGACGAGGGACGCGTAAAGGCGGTGTCGTCGCAAATGATTACGAGGCGCGGCCGGCCCACAGTGCGGGCAATCTCCGGGCTCTCAGCCAAGAACTCTTGGAGAGCCTGGAGGTATCCGTACGCTCGGTCCATCTCATCGTCGGTCAACGCGTGGCCGGGATGCTTGATCTCCACGATCTCGAGGAGCCCTTCGTCTTGCACAAAGACGAAGTCGGGCCGGCGCGCCGGACGGTCTATCGCCGATGTCACGATGTCCTGGCCGTACCTCTGGCGGTACCACGCCTCAAACGCCCGGCGGAAAGTGTTGAGCGACTCGTTACGACTGAGCGGAGTCCAATCCGGGTGGAGTATCCAAGGAGCGCCCTCGACGAGTACCTGCAGCTTCGCTTCCTGAGTCTCGTTGACCCTGATCATCGCTTCTAAGCGTCCGACGGCGTCAACTCGTTCCTGCGCGACCACGCCCAACGAGTACGTCTCCGCGACGCCTGCTTGCTGAAAGAGGTCGAGGACGATGTCGAGGGTTGTCCCCGCCGCCCCGGCTGCTTGGTGGAGAGCGGCGAGGAGCGTCCGCTGCGGGCCGACGGCAAACGCGAAGTCAACGACGCGCTGGGTGTAATCGGCATCCTTGACGGCCTCGACATCGTTCCGGCCCACAAGCAGCTTCGCCGCCCGCACGACGCTCTCCCGAAAGGCCGGATCGTCGGGCGCGGCCTCTTGGACGCGGCGCTCGAGCTGCGACGTCTCGAGGAAGTCGTCCCACACCCTGCTGCGAAGCGAGGTCTCCGCCTGCGCAGCAATGACGCGGATAAGGGCTTGGCCCCACGCGCGCAGCGCCTCCCCCTTTTCGGAGTTCCAGAGGATGTCTTGACGGTCTGAACGCACGAGGTCCACATCGCCCTCGTCGAGCCAGTCCGCGTGGACCTCGCCGACGAGGTAGCTGCGCATCTTGTATTCGCCGGTGAAGCCCGACTGGATGTCGAAGTCGCGCGTCTGCGCGACGAGCTTCCCGCGAGCGAAAATGCGGACGCCCGCCATCGCCTCGTCCTTGTACGGGTCGCGGGCATAGGCGACCCAGCCTCGGACGGGGAGGAGAGGCCCCCCATCGGGCATTGGCACGGGGCGATCCTCGAGTCGTAGCTCAGTTCCGGCGAGCTTCTGGATGGGGAGCTCGCCGATGATGAAGGTGTTCTGGGCTACGACCGAGTCCACGACTTCGACGCGCCAGTCTGGACGGACGAGGCCGAAGCGGGCTGCTAGCTGCCGATTGAGCGTTGGGCCGTCAGGCACTCGCCGTCGGTCGAAGCGCCGCAGCGTGATCCGCGTCCCCGTCGTCGCACGGAAGGTATCGTCGAGCGCGCCGATGCTCGGGTTGTATGGTTCCTCCTCCTCGGTAAGCATATCCTCGTACCGCAGGATCAGATTCGAAACTCTGAACCCCTGGGGGCTTCGTTCGCCCCCGGCCGTGACGACCTCGATCTCGTGGCAGATTCCGAAGGGGGCGAGCTTGCCGATGCCCTTTCGCCCCATTACCTGTCGACCTCGAGGCGTCTGCTGGCCCCGTGTCGTCCGGCGGTTGATCCCGACATGCAAGTAGTGCCGATTGACGTCGTCGGCCGTCATCCCGTGGCCGTCATCATCGATCACGATTTCGTGTCCCTGGTCTATCCAAACGCCCTCGCGTTGGATCGCTAGTTGAGTTTCGAAGGGAAGCGTAATTCGGACGGCGGTGGCATCCGCGTCGTAGCAATTCGCCACGAGCTCAGCGAGCACAGCAGAGACCTTGTCATAGAGCTTCACGCCCAACTTGTCGATGGTGAGGCGCGAGATCCGCATTTGGTACTTGTGAGCCGGAGCCGGGGCCGGGACGGCTGCGGGTACCGCCACATCCGCTGGCGCTGGGGCGCCAGCGGGTACTTGAGCGGGCCGCGCTGCAGGACGGGCGTCGCGCGCGCTGCCGCGCTTCTTGTCCTTCAATCGATCCTCCAAGCGGCGGATGGTGTGCTCACGGGCACCACCAAAAGTATCACAGAGGGGTCTACCCTGACGCTCCCGCCGCTGCCCTTCCCACCACGCCCCTTCCCCCCGGCCCGGAGAGGCGCGTTCGTACGCTGCGCCCCGCACATCCCAGCTAGGGCCCGGGCGCCGCATCCGCACGCCGTCCCAAAAAGGGAGTCATCCTCGTCGCCGCGCGTCAGCGAAACGCCGCCGTCCCCCTATTCGCGCCCAACTCCTTTGCCGCCGCGTGTCAGGAGCGCCCCCGCTTCTTCTCCGGGACGTGCTCCAGGATCTCCCCCACACTGCACTCCAGGACCTCGCACAGCGCGTCGATCGTCGCAAACTCGACCCGCTCTGTCTTCCCGTGGTACAACGCGTTGATGGTCGAGTAACCGAGGCCGCTCCGCGCCTGGAGCTCGGTCTGCGCCATACCACGCTTCTCGAGCAGATCCCGTAGCCGCACCCGAATGGCCATAGCCCGCCCTGACGTGGGTCGGTATGAATATATGGGTCCGGCAATATATCGCCAGCCCTTGACAGAACATATCGCTAGAGATATATTGCTAGAGAGATATGCGCGATGTCGGTCGCGAGGGGATGGGAGGCAGGCAGGCCATGTATCGCCCACACCGGAAACGTTCCGAGGCTCTGCGGCCCTCCTGGGTCCGCCTGATCAAGGAAGTGGACCCGTCGCAACCGGAGCCCGTCCAGGTGCGAGGCCCGCAAGACGCGGTCAACCTCCTGCGCGAACGCGCGGCTCGAGAACTGATAGAAGTGTTCTACGTGATCGCGCTCAACTCGCAGTCCCGCGTGATCGCCATCCAGGAAGTGACGCGGGGGATCCTCAATTCCTCCCTCGTGCATCCCCGGGAAGTGTTCCGGCTCGCGATCGCCTTTGGCGCGGCGGGCATCATCGTGGCCCACAACCACCCGAGCGGCGACCCCACGCCGAGCGCGGATGACCGGGCCATCACGCGCCAACTGGTCGACGCCGGGCGTCTCTTGGACATCCCTGTGTACGACCATCTCGTCCTCGGCGCAGCGCGCTATCTGAGCTTTGCTGAAGCCGGGTTGCTATAACACCGCCGGCGGCGGTCCAGAGACGACGCCGTCCCTTCAGATAACCGAATGCTGAGCCGATTTTCCACACGACGACGTGGGATTTCCACCTGCACTGATTTTCGGAGCGTTCTTGGCTGTGCAAGCAAGTAGGGAGATATCGGTGCACGCGCTGGTGCGCGTGCACCGATACTCCCTAATGCGCCCATTCGCGCGCTGACGCGCGCTCAAGGGCAGCCCCCTCCCCCCACTCCCGTTCGCCCTGCCCCACACCACGGGCCCCATCCGGGCACGCTCGGCCCCGTTCGAGACTATTCCCTTATAGAGGGGTCTGCGTTTCACCGTCCCGCGATTGGGGAGCGTCCATGCCCGCCACGCGCTGCCGCACCACGACTAAACTGCTCCGCCTCTTCCCCGAGGAACTCGCCCACATCACCGCCCGCGCCGATGCCTGCGGCTTGAAGCCCGCGCGCTTCATCCGCGAAGCCGCCCTGGGCCAGAGCCCCAAAGCCCGCCACCACGTGGAAACCGACCACCTCCTCCGCGGCCTGGCACGGATCGGCCGTAATCTCGAACAGGCTGCTCGACTGACCCGAACGGGCCTCGCTACTGCGCTCGGGAAGCACGTCGCCCAAGCCCGCGCGGAGCAACACGCCCTCGTCAAACGGCTTGTGCAGAACGTGCAACGGGGCCCCCGCCGCTCTGCGCGATGATCGCGACGACGTCCTCCGGCCGGCGCTTCGCCGCCCTCGCCCGCTACCTCGTGTTCGGCCGCTCGGGAGAGGAACGCGAGCGCGTGGCGTGGACCGCCGGGCGGAACTTGGACACCGACGATCCCGAAGTCGCCGCGGCGCTCATGCAGGCCACCGCCAACGCCAACCTCCAGGTCGAGTCTCCCGTGTACCACCTCACGATCAACTTCGACCCTGCCGATCCCGTCACGCCGGAACGGATGCAGGCCGTAGCCGACCGGGTCCTCGCCGACCTCGGACTCGCGGAACACCAAGCACTCATGGTTGCGCACCGAGACCGCGCGCACCCGCACGTGCACATCATGGTCAACCGAGTGCACCCTGAGACCGGCCTGGCCTGGAACCGGTGGCAGGACCGGCCAAAAATCGAACGCGCGTTGCGAGAACTGGAGCAAGAGCTCGGGCTGCGGGAAGTCTCAGGCCGCCTCTACCAGCTTGACGGACAGCAGCCGCCGGAGCGCGCGGTGCTGACAAGCGGGGAGCGCCGCCAAGCCGAGCGCACAGGAGATCCGGCGTTCCCCGACCGCGTACGCGCGCACCTGGCCGAACTCCGCGCGGCCCGGTCGTGGGAGGAGCTCGAAGCGACACTTGCTCGGCAGGGGCTCCGGCTCGAGCGCAAAGGCCAGGGGCTCGTGATCACGGACGGGAAATATCAGATCAAGGCTTCGCGCGTGGCGCGCGATCTCTCGCTCAAGCGCCTCGAACAGCGGTTCGGGGTGCCGTACCCGGAGCGCGAGCCATCCGCGCGCGCGCGTGAGCCCCTGACTCCCGCCGTGGAGCAGGTGACGAAGGCGCTCGACGAACATGAGCGGCTCGCCGCCCTCAAGGCGGAGCGGGCGCGTGCGGATCAAGAGCTCGCCACCGCTCGCGAGCGCCTGCAGCAGCTGAACGGGGCGATGGAGCGTGTCCGGCGCGCCTCCGAGCGGTTCGACGCCGCGCTCGCCCGCGTCTACAGGGACCCGGCCGCCGCGCGCGCACGGTTCACGCGCACCGCCGTCGAGATCGGCGCGGAGCGGACCACCACACTGCTCCGGACCGAGCCCGAGCAACTCGGCGCGCTGAAGACCGTCGAGCGGCGTCGCGCGTTGGGGCTCGGGGTCGCCCACGACGCCCAACCGGCGCGGCTCGCGGCGCCGAGTGCGGCCGCGCGCGCCCACGAGTTGACGGAGGCGCAGCACGCCCTCGGCGCGCTCGCGCGCGGCCAGGTGGACCCCACGGGCACCGAGCAGAAGGGGACGGAGAAGGAGCCGGAACGCTCGGCCGAGGCGGCGCGGCGGCAAGCCGACAACCTCGTGAACAAAGCTGCGGAGCGGCTGCGTCGGCTACAGCAGCAGCTCAAGCACGCGCCGAGCCTCGGCCTGTTGGAGCGCAGCATCGGACGGGCCGTCGATCGCCTGATGCCCCGCGAGATCGCCCAGCTCCGTCGCGTCCTCACCGCCCCACGAGCCGCCCTCGCCTTCAAAGCAAGAGAACTCGTTAAGGACATCGTGCTTGGCCGCGGAGCGGACGACGAAGACGAGTGACCCGCAGCCGGAGTTGGAGGAACGCATGGCCCTTGTAAAGTGTCCCGAGTGCAGCGGTGACGTTTCCGACAAAGCTGCGGCGTGTCCGCACTGCGGGTATCCCACGCGGAGCGCTGGACGAGTTCAAATCATCGAGAAGACCGGAAGAGTATGGAAAGCGATCCGGCTCCTCGGATGGCTCCTCGTGACTGGGGGCGTGCTGATGCTACGTGCGAGTCCTGAGACACACGCTGCCGACGCACGCCGGTTCGGATGGTTGATCGCGGGAGCGGGGGTCGCTTGCATCGTCACGAGCAAAGCGGGCGCCTGGTGGTACCACGGATGAGCACCCGCGACCTTTAGACGCGATGGAGAATGTACTTCGCTACTTCTTCTTCGACGTGCTGCTGTCGGCGGGCCTACCCGTCGCCGCCGCGTACATCGCGAACTGGGCAGTCGTCAATCGATTCCGGATTCATGACTACCTTGGCGACGGGCAACTCTGCTTTTACGCCACGACGCTCTCGGTGGTCACGACGTCCGGCCTCTTTGCCTCGAAGACCGCCAGTCTCACCGTCAAGATTTCGGCGGGCGGCACGATGCTATGGGTCGTAATCCTCGCCAACGTGGTGTGGGCTCTCGCGATCACCGCGCGCATACGGGATCCGGCAACGGCGGAGCTGAGCAAGCGACGCATCACCCGCGTGTCGGCTGCCTTGGCTGGTGCGGCGATCCTCGCTGGTGGTATCTTCAAGTGGTTCTGGGGCGGCTGAGACCATCCTAGACTTGGGGAGGTGCAGCATGACGTCAGATTGGGTTCCTTCCGATCCGAAATTGAGTTCGGCGCTCAGCGCCGCTGCCGGCGCCAGTTACGGTGCCTTGATTGGCGCTGGCTTGGCTGCAGGGGTCACGATCGCCATGGCACCACCCGTGGTCGTTCCTGCGCTCTTGACGATACTCAGCAGCGGCGCTGGGGCCCTGCTTGGCTACATGTTCCACCCTACGGTCGAGCAGACATCTCCTCCGGGAATCAAGTCGTCTCCCTGAAGTTCCGGTTGCTTTGCCCTACAACCTTGCCTCTCCATCTGGCCTCCGGGCCTCATGCGACCTCGGGAACCTCCAGGCATGGTTCGCGGCCGAGCTAGAGCAGGTCCCGACGCCCGCGGAGCGAGCGATCCTGACGATGGTAGTCCAGAACGAAGAGGCGTTCGTAGCTTGGCCTCGGTCAGCACTGCTCCTGTGGCGCGGCTGCAATCGTGTGCCTGAAGACGGGAAGCGACAGAAGTACTTTTCCTACCCCGACGTCATCAAGGCAAAGGCCCGCTCTGCGGGCATTGTCCTGGATACGCGGCCGAATGGACCTGCTATAGCGGCGTTCCAGCTTGCAGGCGGAAGTCGGCCCCCGAGGTTCGGAAGTTCTAACGCTTGGTCCATACATCATCTCTACTCCGGAAAGTTCCCCTACCACGTGCGCAACTCGACGACCCACGCCGCAAAGAACGGGAACCACTTCACTCAAAGTGCTGGTCTCATCGCCGCGCACCCAGTAGCCGACGCCCTTGTTGACGAGTTCCCCTTCTTCGCGTGGTATCTCCGCGCTGAACCTCATCAACGCCTCGGATATGACCCCGATGGCGTATTTGGTCCCGCAGTCAACGAGTTGGGGTTTCACAGGGGCTGGCCCTACACGGTGCTATGCTCGGCCGCGTCAACGAGCACTTGAAGCTGGCGGCGCGCCTGGACGCAGAATCGGTCCCTCTTTTTCTGGCGCGTCTAAGGGGTGATGACAGGTGGTGCGATTCCTGGGCGTGCGGCCTGACACTCGCATGAAGGTGACCAGTCGCCAATCCGGCGATTGATGAACCTACCGTCACGGCCGTCTGGCCGGCGCTGCTGTACACGCCGACCGCTGTAGAAACAGAACCCCCCTACGGGTCGTGTCCATGGTCAGGGCCTTGTGGGGAGAGACTCCACTTCGAAGAATGAATCAGACCCGTGTATACGTGCGTTTCCGGCCACTGCAGAACTTCAAGGCGTTGCTACTAGCTCCCGGCTCTCTGAAATAACTCGCGGTTCCGAATGTGCGCGAATCCTTCTCGGACGAGCCAGTTGATGAGAACGATACGCGCCAACCTGCGTGCATAGTTTGACTCCCACCACTCCTCACTCATTTGTGGATTCAGGGAGACATTCAATTCTTCGTCGTTGAGGAAGAGAGAGTCCCCATGCGCGAGACGGGATCGACGCCAGTAGAGGCTCCTTCTCTGTTCCCGGTTGATTCCAGGATATGGTGCGATCTGCTCCAGAAAGTCGATAAACCGTTGAGTCGGTCCTTTGGCAAGAGAACGGCCACATTTCTCGCACGTAGCACTAGTCGTATCCGGTGGCACCAGTGCTTCGATGGCGCTGACTGTGGCTACGAATGCAGGTGACGGAGAATCAGTTCGGTAGGCTTGCTGATACCAGAAGGCGGCTCGCAAGAATTTGCGGCGACTCTTTTCGCTGAGTCCAAAGAACGCCCGCACGAGATCAGGCAACACATCAGCAGCATCAAGACCGGTTGATCCTTCGCCACCGATTCCCAACCGTCCAAAGTAGGTGTCGGCTTTCACCAGGGTCATCTGTGGAAGCCCGTCAGCTTTGCTAAAGTCGTCTTGCTCATGTACGACGCCAGTCGCCGCGTAGCCCTCTTGCAAGTACCGACTGTCAAGTTGTAGCGGTTCCGTGTCCTTCGAGGTCGGCATAAAACTCCAGTGGAATCCCTGTCCAATCTGCCGAATGCCTCCGTGGAACAGTACGTTGAGCAATCGAACTAACTGACGAGCGCCGCGCGAGCGCCTGGCTGCGTACGTCCAGACCACCGACGTGGTGTTGAAGCCGAATTCCATGATTAGCGGATGGTCTGCCATCAGAAATGGAGGGCGTGGCGCACTGTCGGGAGCAGGAAGCAATTGAACCAAATCGTCAACGCGGAATACCGACTGGATCGGAACGGAAGAGAACACGGTATCGCGAGCGATTCTTCTCTTCGCAGGCCCTAGCAGGTCCTTTGCTATCCGCTCACGAAGCCATTCCAGGTCATCGGGCTTCCAGTCGGGTCCGGATTCAGCCCCGACAAGTCTGTCGGATTCGTAGACCAGTTTAAGCGCATAGTCCTGGTCACCACTCCTGCTGTAGCGCACTTCGTTGTCGTGCTGCGAACCCGAGTGGAATCGCTCGCCGAGTAATTGAGCGAATTCGTTCTCGTCGACCTCGGCCAATCGGAGGTGCTGCGTGAGATCACTCGTATGCGCCACCCCTCTTGTGGTTATAGAACCGCTGTTGGACGTCTCAATGCAACAACACTAGCCGCAGGAAGGAACACACCACGGCAGCACGGTGGTCGGTGGAGTACGTCCGAGACGCCCGACCGCGCTAGTGTGCGTTTGCGGCAATGGCCGCAATCGGTCCGGCATCACTACGTCTCGCCGCAGGCATTGCGGGCTTTGAACGATCCTATTCACGCTCCTTCGCAGGTCTCTGATACTGAAGGAGGGGAACCCGTCCCGTCACAGTTAGGGTGTTTTTGCGGCAGAAACGGTCGCCAATGCGGCATTTTGCTCTAGTCAACGCGTACGTCCCTCTGGAGTATGCTCTTCATCATTGAACCTCAGGCGCAAAGACTCCCAGCTCGCGTAGGGTTTTCACAAGTACGATGTACTGTTCGCTAGCGAGGACCCCCAAGAGTGGGATGCTTACGGCCGAATTGCGCGGGTATTGAAGAGCTAGCCGCTTGCCCCACTCCCACCCAAATGATCCTTTCGGAGGCTGGGTGATGATCTCCCGATACTGCGAGTACTCGCGCAGTCGGTCGTTGTAAGATTGTCGGAAACCCTCTACGTCGATATCGAGACGTGTCAGGCCGTCAGCGATGAGCTCTAACACCGTGTCCATGAAGATGTCGCGGTTCACCGGACCTAAATGCACAAAGAGGGCCCGGTCGAGTAGTTGCAGTGTTAGGATAATGGCTTCAAAGAAAAGGACTTCTTCCGGAGGCACGTCCTCTTCCAACGCTTTTGCAATGCTCCTCACGAGTACGGGAACCCCTTCCGTCATGAGGGCTGGCGTCACCGTTCGGGCATGTTCGATTAGCTGCAGCTTATCAACCGGTGCGGAGGACACAATTCTCTTCCATCGCTGTGAGCAAGGGCCGATTATGGGGCTTCGTCGGTGAGAAATGCAACAGGCGGCAGTTTCTGCCGCATAATCACCCCTGCCTGCCGCAAAAACGCCCTAACGGACTGGTAGGTAGCTGCACCATTCTGAGGGCGGCGCTTCACAAGGCCCACGAGAGAACCGCGAACTAGAGTAGAGGACGGGTGACTGGACCTTCTTCTTCCAACACATCTGGTGCATCGACCCCTGGCACTGCAGCGCCAGTGGTGACGCCCTACGCCGAGATGATGGTCTCGCGTATCATCATGCGCTCGTTCAGATGCCTCGAGGTTGTCGAGCTGTTCCTCAATCCACAGACCACCATTCTCGTCGGCGAGAACAACGCCGGGAAGTCAAGTATCCTGCTCGCCATCGCGACCGCACTTGGAAGGCGTCGGCCAGTAGGCGATGACCTCCGTCGACGAAAGAACGGTCTCACCGCCAAGTCCGCGACGATTGACATATTCGTATCGCCACCGCCACAGAAGGACGTTTTTACAGACACGATGCGTCAGCGACTGCTTGCGGTCCAGAGAGAGGTGGGGACCGGTCGTGAGACGTTGGCGTTCCGTACCACCATCCGACCGAGCGGTGAAGGTTCATGGCTGTCCTCCGAGCGACGGTTTCTTCAGCCAAGTCTGGATGGGAGTAGTTGGGTCGAATCCGCGATTCTCTTTCAGCCTCGGGTGCTCGATCTCTTTGACGCCCACGTACTCGATGCAGCGCGCGATCTCGTAGCGGAGACGAACACGTTGACCAGTTCATGGGGACGAGTTTTGTCAGACCTGCAAATACCAGACCTGCCTGACCGTTCGGATGCAACGCTCGATCCGTTGGGTAGGCGTGGCCTCGAAGAAGACATCAAGTTGGTCTCCGCACGTGTGCGCAGCGCCAGTCCAGTACTTTCTCAACTTCAACGAGACCTTAAACTGATAACAAGTGCTCAAGCCACTGTCAGCAACGTGGAGCTAACTCCCTTGCCGCTGCGGCTGGACGAATTGGCGAGGACTATGGAAGTGGTACTCTTTCAACGCGAATCTGCGGACCTCCCGCTTCGTTTCCATGGCCTAGGAAGTCGCAGTCTTGCCGCGCTGCTTGTATTTCGGACAATGTGTGAGTTGCGCGTCGGCGCCGACCAAGGTCTGCGTCCGTGGCTGCTAACGCTGCTGGAGGAACCCGAAGCGCATCTGCATCCTCAAGCAGTGGCCGCCTTGCCCGCAGTAATCAACGGAGTTCCTGGGCAGCGTGTCATCGCCACGCATTCAGCCACGCTGGTAGCAGAGGTTCCGCCGAACTCGTTGCGTCTACTACGTCGAACCGATCAGGGGGTCGTGGTTACCAGCGTCGCAGACATGACACAGCGAGAAATGGAGAAGTTCCGACGATTCTTCGGTCGGCCGTTCGGGGAGATCTTCTTTGCCCGCCTAGTTGTTTTGGGAGATGGTGCGACGGAGCGCAACGCGCTACCAACTCTGGTCGAAATGGGCCTTGGAACGTCTCCCGCAGGCCAAGGGATTGCGTTCGTCGATTGTGAATCGATGAGCAATCACCCAGTGCTAAACCACGTGCTCCTTGCGTTGCATAAGCTGGGGATCCAGTGGATCTGTTTTTCAGATAACGACGATGCAGGGAAGGCTGCTCTCGGAAAGCTGAAGGACCCGGAATCTGGACGGCCGCTTACGCAGAGCCATCCGGCCGTAGTAATGGTTACCGGTACGAAGCGGATTGAACAACTACTCATAGACGCCGACTACCGTGAGGAGATTGCGACCCTCGCAACGGAGAATGGTGCTGCGTCTTCCAACGACGATGACCTTCTGGACTTCCTACGCCGCAGCAAGCCGTGGGCTGCCGAAGCCGTTGCATTGCGAGCGAAGGCCGCAGGCAGGACATGTCCAACGCAACTGGATCCTCTTATCGGAGCAATCAAACTGCAACTGAAATCGAAGAGTGCGATCGCGGCAACGGAAGGTGCGAACTGAGGCAGCTTCTTCTCACGCCCGAGCAAACTGCCGCGGTGAATAAGGCAGCGACACGACTGCTCCTGGTAGCTCCAGCAGGAAGCGGGAAAACGGAAGTCCTCGTCCGGCGCATAGAGCGAGTCTTGGCCGAATCCCCTAACGAGGCATTTCGGATCCTGGGGGTGACATATACTGTCAAGGCAAGCGAAGAGCTGAGAACGAGACTTGCGGCGACTGTCTCAACCGAAGCATGGAGAGTTGACTGCGAGACCCTCCATGGATTCGCGCTCGAGTGGCTAATGCGCTACGGCCGCACTGTGGGTATCGGCCCGAATGTTGTCGTGTACTCGGATGACGCGGACCGGATGTCGTTGATAGCTGACTACATCCGGTCACTCGGTCTCGACAAAATGATAGGCGACGACCTACGAGAGACAGTCGGCCCAATCATTCGAGCAATCGACGACCATCGGACTCTTTCACCACACTTGCCTGTCGCCGACATCAAGTTTCTTGGCGTCGATCTCTCCGAGCTCTACGATGCGTACACAAGTGCACTCACCCGCGCTGGCGGGATCGACTTTCCCGGGATGCTCACAAAGCTGATCGAGTCATTTCAAGTCGACCCATGGGTATTGCAGAACTTCCAGTCAACTTATCGAGAGATTCTCGTTGATGAGGGCCAAGACCTAACACCTGCTCAGACCCAGGTGCTGCGTTTGCTCGCAGGCCCTGGCGTCAATCTCTTTGTCGTAGCGGATGAGCGCCAATCGATAAACAATTTCGCGGGAGGATCATTCGACAACGCACTGGCCGTTGTTGGTCCGGAGCATCTACGACTAACTCTTCAACACAACTTTCGGTGTTCCACAAGCATACTGTCAGCCGCTGAAAGCATAGCCGCACATATGAAGTCAAGACCCATGGAGACCCTCACCGCACCAGGAGCACCGCCCGGGAAAGTGACCGTTGTAAGTGCCACGAATCAATCGGATGAAGCGCGGATAGTGAAAGAGTGGGTTCAGCAACTACTGAGTAATGGTTTGGAGCCACACACACTCGCGAAGGGCGAGGATCCTCGTCTGCAGCCGGAAGACATCGCAGTCATTGCGCGCACACGCTGGATCCTAGACCCCTTCATTGCAGCGCTTAACGAAGCAGAGCTTAAGGTATCGTTCAACCTCGAGCCTTCTGGTTTCTTGCAAACATCAATGGGCAGGTTGTTCCTTGATGCGCTGGCGTTGCTTGCAGACAAATCAGACAAGCCTGCGTACCGCCGGTTTGTGGAGGAACTCGGCGCACTTGGAGTAGTCAGCACAGCCGAGACGCCGGTGGAGGCCCTAGCAAACAGCTCATCGGAAGAGCTGGTTGCACTGGCCGCAGGACTGCGGTTGGCGGATGACCCAGCGCGCCTGGACACCTTGCTCAGCACGTTGTCACGAACGCTCGCGCATAGTGATTGGTGGGATGATGCTAGAGCAATTGAGCAATTATGGCTCAATTATCGAGCTGCAACGGACATGCACCAGCGGACGGTAAAGGGCTTCCTTCGATTCGTGGCCCGATCACAAATGGCCAAGGCGAGCGATCCTGGTATCCGAGTTCTCACCATTCATCGAGTCAAGGGCTTGGAGTTTCGCGCCGTTGCAATTGTAGGTGCCCGTGAAGGCGCTCTGCCAGATTATAGAGCAAGGACGAGCACTGAATTAGACGCAGAGCGCCGCGGACTGTACGTGGCGATGACCCGAGCCCAGCGGGCGCTTCACATAAGCTGGTCACAAACCACAATTGATCGGCAGAAGCGTGTGCATAGAGAGAACCCGTCGCAATTCCTGCGACAGGCGGGCTTGGTTGAGTAGTTGAGTAAGGGGTAAGTCCCTCTGACCACAGCGAAGCGGCAGCAACAAATTAATGGCCCTTCCATTCATTGTCACAAAAAGGCCCCGGATCATTCCGGGGCCCTAATCCGTACATTCATGCGCGCCTCTAACGACCTGCGCCTGGCACCTTCAAAGCAATCAGAAAGTACCGCAGCATGCGCGACAGGAATGATTCAGAGACCTGAACCCCCAGTCTACTGACGAGCTCGCGGTACGTGATGTCTCCCATGTGGTACTGCTCATACAAATCGGGAGTCGGCACCTTCTTCTCCACAGCCGTTGTCATTGAGTGGCCTCCTTTATGCCGTGGGGGGTGCTGCCTCCCCACCAGTATGCTTGATCGGATCTCCCCCGCGCAAGGGAATGCGGTTGGCTTGAGCGTACTTGACAGCCAAGCCGATAGCTTCAAGCTGTGGTCTCACCGCGTCGGCAAGCAGTTTTTGTGCCAGACGACTGCTCAATACGTAAGGGTTCGAACAGTCGACCGACACACACCCAATGCACTCCCCATGCTGTCCCCACGTCAGGATCGGAAACGCGATAAGTGACCTATATCGTGGATTCGTAAATAGCCCGCCCCAACATGGGTCTGTCGTGTCTTCGACCACCTGCAACTCCCGCTTGACGAACGCACGACCGGCTCCTGGCCGATCGGTCGGCACAGGTCCATACGTTAGGTGGCTGCAGTCATCGCCCGTATAGAACGCGTTTCTTAGGGTCCCATCCTCGAGAATGAAGAGTGCGATACAGAATTTTGTGCCGCTTTTGTGTGTCGTGAGCTCCCTGACGACCCTACCCATCTGAGAAAGCAGCTTCTCAAGAACCTGTTTGACATGCGGCTGGGTAGCACCAGCAACACCGCCAGCATAAATCATCCGTGTGATAGCCTCGATCTGCCCTCCGATAGCATTGGACGTGGATGCGTAGTCCTGGTTCCACTTCTCAACAGTCCGTCCCTGGCGAATGCGAGTGTAGACCGCGTATCCAAGAAACGCGACGAACCACGCGACGGTGGCAGCGAACAACAGTGGATCCTGTAGCATCTCGGTCCGTCGCGCCACGAATTGGTACGTTGGTGGGATAACACCAATGAGTGTTGCGGACCCCCACTCCACGACCGTAGCCACGCGCAGACCCTTGGCTTGCGCAGTCGCACCCCCGAAAACGAAGCCGAGCCGTCCGACCCGCCGTCGCAGGCCCCAGCGTAGCCGCTGCAGTTTGTTCGGGGGTTCACGAATCGCCCCCGGTGTGCCGCCGCCGGATAGGTAGGTCCGTCGGGTTTGGTCCACTATCAAGAGGACGACCAACGCGACCGGAAGTATCACCAGCATCGCACACGCTCCTGGAAAGCCGTCACCGGCCTATCAACTTGCATGACTAGGAGGGTATCGGTTAGGGCGATTCTGCTGCAGGTGTCATCGCCGACTTCAGATTGCACAGAATCGCGCCGCTCGGAGCTTGACCCAGCCTCTGGGGCGCCCCACCCGTCATCGCGTTCTCGCTACGGTCGCCCGATTCCCCGCCAACGGGGTTCGCGAATTCCTGGTCGCCAACGCCGCGACTTGACCCGCAACCTCTTTCCCGACGTGAATCACGATGCGCGTACTTCAGGCGTCGCGCTCCTTCTTGCCAGGTACGGTCTGGGTACGGTCTGAGGGGTGCGATTCGGGCCCGTTTCGGGATTTTCGCTTGGATTTCCTGCTCGCCAACCGCTGAGTTTCCTGCTCCCGAGCAGGCGGGCGGGCCTGTTCCTTGTCAACGGGTCGCAGGTTCGAGTCCTGCCTCGGGAGCTCGACGAGGCAACAGCTTCGCGCCTCATGGCCCCGAGTTTGGCCGAATCGTTACCGTGGTGGGTGGGAGGCCATCCGCTTCCGCCGTCAGTGTGGCCGTCCCCGGCCGGGTGCCTGCGCGGACGATGACGAGCGCCTGGCCGTTGAAGAGCCGCACTGCGTTCGCTTGGAACGAGGTGTGGCTGATTTGATCACCGTTGTCGACGCCCACGATACGCGCGTCACCTCGGATCCGAAGCCGAATCAACGGCTCGGCGTTCGGCACCGGCACACCCGCGCTGTCCTGCACGGTCACCACGATGAACGACAGATCGTCCCCGTCCGCTCGGATCCGCGAACGGTCGGGAGCGAGCGCGATGCGTGCAGGCGTACCGGCGGTCTTCACCTCGGCAGTCACGGTGACGTGCCCGGCCTTACGCGCGATGGCCCGCAGAGTTCCGCGCACGTAGGCAACACGCCACATCACGTGGCTCACGGGTTCCGGCTTGCGCTTCACGCCGAGCGAGGCGCCGTTCAGGAACAGCTCCACCTC